>Ga0209798_10000472_pt1 | contig 24066 bp, 22 predicted proteins | sample DOMMetBare3Fresh_FD_187475 | JGI IMG/M metagenome (GOLD analysis project Ga0209798, IMG submission 187475) | Wetland sediment microbial communities from St. Louis River estuary, USA, under dissolved organic matter induced mercury methylation -... | ecosystem: Environmental > Aquatic >... | reverse complement strand
GTTAAGGAAGGCAGCACTTGGAAGATTGACACCTCAAAGACAGTTCAAGTGCCGTTAGAGTTTTTCTTCCGAGAGCGATGACAATGCACACGGCCTAACCATATGCTGTAGCGAACTGGCTTCCCGCCGTCTATGCGGGCGTCGAGAGTGGTCGTGAACGCACCGTGCGCTTCACCCGCGCCGCCGAGGCCGTCACTGAACTTGGGACGTTGGCCGGCTAGGGCAGGCCGATGGAGCTTTAGGATCGGTTGAATGAGGCTCTCTCTTTCGTACGCTTCGGAGTACGGAGTCCTTGCTGATGAGATTGCCCTTGCACTCATCGGAACAGGCAGCGAAGTAATCTTCGATCGATCTTGGTTGAAAGCCGGGGAAAAAAGGGGTCATGGGGGTCAGGTCTTGCAATAGCGCACTCAGCCTAAGATTGCGCTCCATCGTAGCGCGGTTATAATACGGTTTTATTTGTTAGCTTTCCGGGCAGCGCCGGGTTAGCTTTATATTGGGCATTTCAACAGGCACACTCCATGTTTCGACCACTTAAAATCGATCATCTTGTTCTGCGCGTTGTTGATTTGGCGCAAATGTTGCATTTTTATTGCAACGCTCTTGGGTGCATCGTGGAACGACGCCGAGACGACATTGGCCTTATTCAACTTCGGGCTGGAAACGCACTCATCGACTTAGTGCCCGTCGGCGAAAAACTGGGACAATCAGGTGAAGCGCCGCCCGGCAAGCAGGGTCGGAACCTGGACCACTTCTGCCTGAGAATCGAGCCGTTTGATGAAGCGGCAATACGTAATCACCTTGTACACCTTGGCTACGAACCCGGTCCGGTTGAGCAGAGGTACGGTGCCGACGGCGACGGCCCTTCCATCTATGTCGTGGACCCAGATGGGAACATCGTTGAGCTTAAGGGGCCACCGAACCGAAAAGACCCCTAATGAAAAGTTTCAAGATCCGGATTGCTCGGCCTACCGGCAACCTAGAGGCAGTTTTGAGGTTTTACAGAGACGGGCTGGGGTTGGTGGTGCTTGGAAGCTTTGAAAACCATGATGGATTTGACGGAGTGATGCTCGGGCATTCAGGTGAGCAGGTTCACTTCGAGTTTACCCGGCAGCGGGGCCATACGGCAGGTCGTGCTCCCACCCAGGAAAACCTGATTGTGTTCTACCTGCCTGACCGGGAGGTTTGGCAGGAGGCCATCGCTCGCATGCAGTCTCATGGCCACATGCCGGTGCCGTCGTTTAATCCTTACTGGGATCTAAATGGCATAACATTCGAAGATCCCGACGGCTATCGGGTGGTCATTCAAAATGCGTGTTGGCCTTCGTAGCTTAACATCTCAAATATACGACCAAGCCTAACATGGCGGTCAAATGGGACGCGCCGACCGCAGGTAGTTTGGAAAGATTGTTTTAAAATCAAGGTCAGTGGTTCCCTTTAAAGCAATCAAACGGCGCGTCCCTTAACTTTACATTAGGCCTTTCCGTTATCAATCACTTTTCGTGGAGTAATCATGAAAGCAAACCCAATCGTTTGGTTTGAAATCTATGTGCAAGACATGCCGCGCGCCAAAGCTTTTTACGAAGCCGTGTTTCAATGCGCACTTAGCCACTTACCCAATCCAAATCAAAAAACCTTACCTGACTTAGAAATGTGGGCATTCCCGAGTTCCATGGAAAACTATGGTGCAACAGGTACTTTGGTGAAAATGGCAGGTTGCCCCTCCGGTGGCAACAGCACCCTGGTGTACTTCGCCTGCGAAGACTGTGCTGTTGAGGCCGCGCGTGTCGCCGCACACGGGGGCAGTATCTTTAAGGAAAAAATGTCCATCGGTGAACATGGCTTTATTGCACTGGTGCACGACACTGAAGGAAATATGATCGGCCTGCACTCGATGTGATAAACATGTGAAGGCCAGTGGATGAAAAACTATGGTTTGTTATACCATGTCTTATATGGAGATCGGAAGGGACGCGCCAAAAATCGGCGCGCCCGTCAACTTTACGTTGGGCACCGATGAAAGCCACTACTCTCGCGGTCATCGGGTTCGGATCATCGGTAGCGGCATTCGCTGCCGGTCAGCTGTCCGCTACCTGCCCATCTGGCGCAACTATCCAATGGATCGCGGATTACTGCATGGCGAAGATCGGAACAGATGATGAGATCGCTGCGTCTGATTGCATCAACGAACATAACAAGATCTTGTTCCGGAGCACGTGCGCTGCGAACCTTCACTTCAAAAGAGCATTATGCGAAATTGTTGTGAACAGCGGCGCGCGCGCTGGCACTATCGAAGGCTGCGTTAATGACCCCGGCTTCGTCGGCCCTACAGTGAAAAAAGGGGCGTCGGTGCCCAATAAGGTGCTCCAGTCGACGGATGTAAGGGTTTAATTAAACAGGACAAGGCTCGATTACCACAATTTATCATCCAAGGCCAACCGCAACATATAATCGTCCGAGGCAACAATCACCCTGAAATCTTTTGCACTGTAGCCGAGTAACGAGTGTATCTGGAAAAATTGAAAACGACTTGCAAGAAGCGCGGCTACTCGATTCATGCCTATATACTAATGACCAACCATGTTCATTCATTGCTTACCCCCAACAAGAACAAAGGCTGGGTAAAGCGAGGCAAATGCTGAGGCAATATTATGTTTAATACTATCATTATTGTTCCCGGTTCACCGGTACCCGGTTTTCCACAAAAGCTGTGGATAACTTTGTGCATAAGGCCTAGCTAGCAGCGGCAAGGGCAGATGAGATCTGGCCTCCAGTTAAATTGTAGTGTTTTTATGCTGATCATTATTTGCTATAGTAATCAGTAGCTTACTTCTATTAAAAGGTTAATCTTCAAGCTGGCCTTTAGATCATAATTGCTTTGTTTGCAATTTAAGTTAATCTGTGTATAAGCATCAACTGATGTAGGCATAAATGCCGTTATTTTTTGCCATTTAGATTTTCTTATCCAATATCACCTTAATTGTTGCATTATCATGCCGGTTTTCATTATTTTTAGCCTTTGTTTGAGTTATCTGGTACAAACTGACAATCCGATACTAACGATACTGGTTTCGCCTGTAATAATCTATCTTGGTTTTGCTTGTGCCATCGTTGCTATAATCGGCATTTTTTTAAAAAAATTTCAGGAAAAATTTTGCTATGATCTTTTTACCAGCAGTGCTTTGCTAATCTGGTTTGCCTCCTGGAGGCCATTTTTCAATGATCAGTCGCCGATGTTTTTTTTCTTTCCGCTTTATTTTGCTTTGATAACTGCTTTCGCATCGTTTATTTTAATTAATCAGAGGCACCAAATTGATCGCCAAACAGACAAATATATGAGGGCTTTTGTTGAGAAAAGCGGGATGGAGCCCTGGATTTTAATGATTTTTATTTTGATTAGTCTGAAATTACAGCATCATTTCATGCTGTTTCCGGTTTTTATGACGTTATTATTGGTCCGATTTACCTTGTCGGGTTGCTTGCAACCGCGATAAATGCCGCAAATTCATCATTAATGAAGTTATATACTTAGCACCGTAGACAATGCCAAAATTTGAGCTGTGATGGTGATGTTCTCTTGAGATTGAAAAGCTAAAGTTGATCTACAAATTTTTAACAAACATGTTTTGAAATTCATTGGTCCGTTGACGTGGCTCCCGCCAAACAGGTATCGTTAACTTAATTCACCTTTTCCACATCAAAGACCGTTCCCCGGATGGCGATGACTTTAACCCGGGTGTTAATGTCGCAGTCTTCTCCCTGCACCTTCCAGATTGAGTCATCCACTTTTATTTTACCCTGGCCATTTTCGATGGCCTCATATAAATTAAAAGTCCTGCCGATGTATTGGGCACCTCGTTTATTCAACAACGGCTGATCGGTTTCGGTGGCATATTTTTTTATGTAAAACTTCCATACCAGGATTGCGATAATCGATAATAGCGAGAAAATAAAAATCTGCACATTCAAGCTAAGCGCAGGAATCATCAACACCAGAATCCCGGTTACAAATCCCGATACCGCCATCCACAAGAAAAAAAAGCCCGGAGCCAGAATCTCCACGACCAAAAAAATCAATGCCAATACCCACCAATACCAGAAAACAAATACGAGCTCGTTCATCATCCGGACCTTTAGATACTGGGTTTAGACTTGTTCAGCGCTTCTTTTGCGAGTTCGGTAATGCCACCCAAAGCGCCAATGACACTAGACGCTTCCAGCGGCATTAAAATCAACTTGCTGTTGCCGGCTGAGGCGATGTGCTGTAAGGCTTCGATATATTTTTGTGCGACAAAATAATTGATCGCCTGAACATCTCCTTTTCCAATCGCTTCCGAAACCATTAAAGTGGCTCTGGCTTCGGCCTGAGCCAGACGTTCACGTGCATCGGCATCACGGTATGCAGCCTCCTTCCTTCCTTCCGCATCCAGAATGGCGGCCTGTTGCGCACCTTCCGCGCGTAAAATTTCGGATTGCCTCAGCCCTTCCGCTTCAAGAATGGAGGCGCGTTTCAAACGTTCGGCTTTCATTTGTCGGCCCATGGCTTCAACCAGATCTTTTGGCGGGGCAATATCCTTGATTTCAATGCGCGTCGCCTTAATGCCCCAAGGCGTGGTAGCGTCGTCCACAACATGAAGCAATCTGGCATTAATATCATCGCGCCGGGACAGCAACTCGTCCAGGTCCATCGAACCCATCACGGTACGAATATTGGTCATGACCAAATTCAAAATGGCCAAATCCAGTTGGCTGACCTCATAAGCCGCCCTGGCGGCATCCATGACTTGATAAAAAACCACGCCATCCACGGTCACCATGGCGTTATCTTTCGTGATGACTTCCTGTGATGGCACGTCCATGACCTGTTCCATCATGATCATTTTACGGCCAATCCGATCTATCACCGGCATGATAATGTTCAAGCCCGGTGTCAGCGTGTTGGTATAACGCCCAAATCGTTCCACGGTAAATTCCATGCCTTGAGGCACGGATTTGACGCTCATAAAGACCAATACGACCGCAAAAATAAATAACACTAAAACAAATAAACCGAAACCACCCATGCAACCTCCTGATTTATTGATGTATAAAAAGCCCTCCATAGCTTTTGATGAAGGGTGGCGATAAAAATTAGCCCTTGTAACTAGCAAATAGATTAAAGACCGTTTTGCTAACTATTTAGCCACCGTTAAATTAAAATCGTTAAAATAGTGTAGTACGAGTTGCAAAAACACACTCGACTAATAATAATGCAAATCCAGACAAATAAAAGATTAACAGGTAATAACAAATGATACTCGCTGCAATCAATTTAGGATTAGTGACCATACTTTTTTTTCTTATTGGAATGATCAAGCCTCAATGGGCCTTATTTTTTTTGGATAAGCCGGACAGAATGATAGTTCTTGCCATAACGGCTATTCTGGTAATGATCTCCTTTACCATGTATGGTGAAGGACACCGGCGTTCAACATTGGCGCAGGAAGTTCAGATTGCCGCACCCCAAAAAACCGAACCGGCGCCTGTTCCTGTTCCAGTCCCTACGCCTGTGCCCACGCCTAAAACAACGACTAACAAATAAAATATTTTAATTGCCGTCTCGCCCCGGTGCGTTATCAACATTGAAGATTACAAATTTGTGTTCATGAGACTGCAATTGCAACACAGCTGCTAAAATGCATTGTGGTTTGACATTGCCAAGCTTGGTTGGGATAGTCTTGCTGAACACAAGAGCGCTAATGTCTTTGAAAGTATTCAAAATAAAATGAAACCAATCACCCTGAAATCCTGTTATGTTGATCTATATGAATTATTTTCTGTCAGTTCTTTGTGGACAATGAAAGGCATTGATGCATAGATTCAAATCTCGGTAACGTGTTGCGGGTGGACACAAGACAATATGCGTTGTCATGCGGCCAATTTCACGATGATTTTATCAGTTCATAACCACTACTTTGCGTTTCGCACCCCAGTGACCGGGCGTGGCATTGAATACTCCTGCACAGCGCGAGCCGCAAGTCAGGCAACATCCTGATTCATCCAGATTCCACTCGGATAATTGATACCAGTCACGGCCAATCAATAACCCTCCACAATGGTGACAATACGTGCTGTCTGCCGATTTGTCATGAACATTACCTACATAAGCATAATGCACACCATTTTTTAATGCGATTTGACGGGCTTTCAATAAAGATTGCAAGGGGGTATGGGGTTTATCCATCATTTTCCAGTCGGGATGGAAGGCAGAAAAATGCAATGGTACGTCAGGTCCCAGATTTTCGACTACCCATTGCGTCAACCCTTCAAGCTCTGCCTCGGAATCGTTTTCATCCGGAATGATTAAAGTCGTTAGTTCCAGCCAGACCGATGTTTCATGTTTGATGTATTTAATGGTATCCAATACCGGTTGCAGATGTCCGCCGGTTATTTGATGATAGAAGTGCTCGGTAAAAGCTTTTAGGTCAATGTTGGCGGCATCCATCCATTGATAAAATTCGGCTCTGGGTTGCTCGCAAACATAACCAGCCGAAACCGCCACTGACTTGATGCCAAGACTTCTGCAGGCCTGGGCGGTGTCGATGGCGTATTCATGAAAAACCACCGGGTCATTATAAGTATACGCAACACTTTCGCAGCCATTTTTCAATGCGGCTTGCGCAATCGCATCGGGAGAGGCGCTACTCATCAGCGTATCCATTTCCCGCGATTTGCTGATGTCCCAATTCTGGCAAAACTTACAGGCCAGATTACAACCGGCGGTGCCGAAAGACAATACCGAAGTGCCAGGCAAAAAATGGTTTAGGGGTTTTTTTTCAATAGGGTCTATTGCAAAGCCGCTGGAACGCCCATAACTGGTCATGACAATCTGATGGTTCAGATTTTGCCTAACGAAACACAAGCCGCGCTGGCCTTCGTGCAGTTTGCAAAATCTGGGGCACATATCGCATTGTATGCGGCCATCCTCCAAGCTATGCCAATAACGGGTATTTACCGTGTCATGGCTAATAAAAGTAGTCATATATTCTCCGGGAATTGTATGTAATAATTTTGTCTATCAAAGGTGTTAAAATCATTGAAACTACATGTGTCATGATGACAATGCCGTCTAATAACCCTTTTCAATCACCCGACGAACAGGACAAAATATGAATAGAGAACCCGCCGTAGCAGGTGTTTTTTATCCTGTAAACTCGCAAAAACTGCATCAAATGTTGGATCAATATTTAAATGATGCTAAAACTAGTGTAAAAGTTCCCAAGGCCATCATAGCTCCGCATGCAGGCTATATTTATTCAGGCCCGGTTGCTGCAAGCGCTTATGCCCGGCTTAAGAATGCTCATGATCAGATAACCCGGGTCGTGCTGATTGGGCCATCCCATCGTGTTGCTTTTAGCGGCTTGGCTGTAACTAGGGCAGAAACTTTTACGACACCGCTAGGCAAGATTCCGGTTGACCATAAGGCAGTGGAAATGATTGCCCGGTTCCCTTTTGTCGAATATCTGGAGCAGGCACACATACATGAACACAGTTTGGAAGTTCATTTGCCATTCCTGCAAGAGATGCTGGATGATTTCAAAATCATTCCCATCGTCGCCGGCGATGCTACTCCTGATCAAGTCGGATCGGTCATTGATGCGCTGTGGGGTGGAGATGAAACCTTGATAGTCATCAGTTCTGACCTTAGCCATTATCATGATTATGAAACCGCCAAACAACTCGATCGACAAACTAGTGAAAATATTGAAAAGAGGCAGTACGAACTGCTCGCATTCGAATCCGCCTGTGGTAAGGTTCCTGTTAGCGGATTATTAAAAGTAGCGCGGGAAAAGTCACTATTGATAAAAACCATTGATTTGCGTAATTCTGGAGATACTGCCGGCGATAAATCCCGTGTTGTGGGGTATGGAGCTTATATCATTGAATAGCGAACATCAGTTGCGGCTGCTGGAATTAGCGAAAAGCTCTATTCGGCACGGATTGCAATTTGGTAAGCCGTTAAAAATTAATTTGGCCGAATATCCGGCTGAATTGAAAGAGCCACGCGCCACCTTTGTGACCTTACAGAAGAACCACCAGCTACGTGGCTGTATGGGGGTGTTGGAAGCTGTCCGTCCGCTGGCCGAAGATATAGCCGAAAACGCATTTTCCGCCGCCTTCAAGGATCCACGATTTCATCCCCTAGAAGCTGATGAGCTTGATGACCTAGATATACATTTGTCCATACTTACAACTGCTGAACCGGTTTCGTTTACTTCCGAACAAGATTTACTGAGCCAGCTTGAACCTGGAGTCGATGGCTTGATTTTACAAGAAGGTTACCGGCGTGGAACCTTTCTGCCGTCGGTATGGGAAACTCTGCCAAATCCGGAACAATTCCTGCAGCATTTAAAACAAAAAGCCGGATTAGCGCCTGATTATTGGTCCGACAAGATTCGAATTTATCGTTATCATACCGAAATGATAGGCTGAGCAGGTCTCGGCGCTGCTATTTTTCTGGCTGTATACGTTTAAAATTATTTTCCAATAAACGCGGGTCATCAAAATGGCGTGATCCGACAAAGGCAGTGGCGTGATGTCCCCATTGCCGCATCGCGCCTGGGTTTGGGATACCCATAGGCCAAAATATAAAACGTTCACCGCGTTCAGTTCCGACAACAATGCCATCCTGGCTGAACAGGCTACGGCGATGACCATCAGCTAATGCTAAGGAACGCAGGTTGCTGGCCTCAGTCGATTGATAATGATATTCCCCTTCGGTTATTGCCGCGGATGAATAGATTCGCTCGATATAATGACTGGCTGATGCAATGCGCACTATGGTTTGTTCGTTTTCATTAACGGTTACTGGCTGTTGGGGTATAAATGCCGGTTCATCGAGCCACCAGCCCTGTTCAGTTTTTTGCGCGTACCGGGTCGGGAAGAACAGGTGATAACAGCCGCAGTTGTGGATGGCGTCGAATAGCCAGGGCTTGCCATCCGGCAACAAAGTCACCCGCCAGGTAATCCCATCCAATTGCCCGCCCAAAAGGTCAAGAGCTGAATTTTTTGGTCGGGACGGAAACCAGATCGTGTAATTGAGTTGCAGCAAAGCCTGGTCACCTAAGCGGGAATGTGAGAGATGACGGTAAACCATCGGTTTGGAGGTATCAACTGCCGGTTTGCCGTCAATCTGCCATTTTGGCGTGCCGAACTGGTCATTTTCTGTCACTGTATCTATTTCAAATATCGGGGTAAATTGTTCAAATAGCTGGTTTTTTTGTTCGGCAGAGGGAAGTGGAATGTTGAGTGGATTACGGGAAGATAGTTTGATAATCTTTGCAACATTGGCAAAACTGAGCGGTGTTTTTTTTTGCTCGGGTATATGACGAACGAGCTTGCCCATTATCCGGAGTTTCGATAAGGGTTGGCTATAGCTTACTAAAGTTTGTTCATGCCAATGTTTTATCCCTAAACGGAACATCGGGGCCGTTAGTGGATATAAACCGGCTAGCCGTTGCCATAAATTGTATTCGCTGGGGACGATGGCTTTTTTTCTTAAGGAATCTTGCTCAATCTTTTCATCCAGAGTTTCGTCTTGCATGACACCGGCGCACTGTTGTAGCGCCTCAATTAGCGTTGCAGGGGCTGAAATATCGTGATTTAACTTATCCTGTAATTGTTGCCGGGTACTGGCCGGTAAGTTCCGAATTTCCACCTGCAAGCCTTCGAAGGCAAGTTTTTTTAATTGGTCGATCCAGGCTTCAAATTGTTTGCCGTTGGCTTCATGTCGGTAACTGGCCAGAAAACGGTTCACTCTAAGATAAGGATAACCTGCTATGCGTGCAGCCTCACTATCAACTACACCTGCTTTGGCTATGCTCCGTTCCGTTTCGCTAAATAGTGCGTCACAATGCTGGTAGCCGAGATTTTTTTGTGTGGTAAGACGCTGCCTTAAAAGATGCTGGTTTGACGATGGCGCAGTTGCGCAACTGCTACAGAATAACAGCGGCAGTAAAATGGCAGAGGTCTTTTTCATTCACATGCAATAAAGGTGATTGATTTTGACTTGAAACCCGCAGCCTAATTTCTCGTTGGATCAAAAACATGTACTGGTATGCCCGGCTTGCATTGTGGTAAACCGGTCGGTATACGGCTTAAAATAGTTCGGGCTTGCCAATGCCATAGCCTTGACCATAATTAACGCCTAATTTTTTTAATTCTGCCAGTATCGCATCGTTCTCAACAAATTCGGCAATGGTTTTAAGCCCCATAACTTGTCCAATTTGGTTGATGGACTCGACCATCGTCCAGTCTATCTTGTTTTCCAATATCGTTTTTACAAAATAACCATCGATTTTCAAATAATCAACAGGTAGATTTTTTAAGTAGGTGAAAGAACTCATGCCGCTACCAAAATCATCGAGTGCAAATTTACAGCCGATCTGTTTCAATGCCTGCATAAAGTCAATGGCTTGGGACAGGTTTGAGACTGCAACAGTTTCGGTGATTTCAAAACAGATACTTTCCGGTGGCAGCCCACTGTGATGGATCTGATCAATCAGGTATTCAAGAAAGCCCTGCTCACAAAAGGATTGGCCCGATAAGTTTATAGAACAACTCAATGTGGTATCAGGATTCTGCAGATATTTCTCTGCCATTTTGGCAAATGCCGTCTTGATCACCCACCTATCTATTTTTGACATCAAGCCATAACGCTCTGCTGCGGGAATAAACTGTATCGGGGAAATGATATTTCCGGATTCGTCCTTAAGCCGGATTAATAGCTCGTAGTGATCCTCACCGTTATTGCCGGACAACTCCAGAATCCTTTGCCGGTAAAGTATAAAACGCTGTTCTTCCAAAGCCATGTTAATACGACCAATCCAATGCACATGGTCCTCATGGATGAGTAATTCCTGATCGGAAGATTGATAAACATGAATTCGGTTACTACCTTTTTCCTTGGCTATACGGCAGGCCAAATCGGCGGCGCTCAGGAGTTCGGATATAGTTTCCGCAGTCGGATCAAGCCAGACAAGCCCTATGCTGATTGTGACATCATATATTTTGCTTTCAAATACAAAACGAAATTGATGAACGACCTGGCGGATTTTTTCTGCCGTTTCATGAGCTTCAGCAAATGAATAGCCTTCAAGCAGAACGGCAAATTCATCCGCGCCAAACCGAGCTATCATGTCCGTTTTGGCCAGTCGTTTTTTTATCAACGAAGCAACCTGGATTAATAATTTATCTCCAGCTTCGTGCCCTGAGGTATCATTAACGTCTTTAAACCGGTCCAGGTCCAGAAATAACAACCAAAATTCCTTGCCGGACCCTCTAACTTGATCAATGGCCGCTTCCATTTTTTCATAAAAACCTTTCCGATTTAACAGTTCGGTTAGTTTGTCGCGCCTTTCGCGAATCAGCTTAGCTGCCTCCGCTGTCAGTACTTCCGCTAATTTACGGTCGCTGTTGGTAAAATCTTGTGCTTTCAGCGAGTTGACCAGTAGCAATATTCCGGCAAGCTTCCCGTTGGCTTTCAATAATGGAGTTGCGATCAGTTTATAAGGAATTTTGACATTCATATGGGTCCAACCGGCTTCCATACCGCTATTAATCACCAACGTTTTCAGATTCGCATTCATCCAGTGCGATATGGATCCACGCAAATTCTTCAGCACCAAATCAGGATCAATGCCGGTATCATAAGAGCCGAAATGATGCATGACGGTATCCCATTCGGGAATATACAAGGCAATCAGGCCTACTTTCAAATAATCGGTGCAATTGTTTAATAACTGATTTAATGCTTCATGCTCATTCTTATCGGACAGATAATCGTTGCTACCTTCTAAACCATACAAAAGATTCAGTTCCTCATAACGCACTCCCAGTTCTTCAGCCATACCCATTAAACTGGTATGGGTGGTCCACTCTTCCGCAACGCAAGCTGCAATTGTTTGTAATACCTTAATAACGCGTTGTTTTTTTTCCGGCGTAATGTTCGAATCAAGCAGTGTGCCCAGCCAGAATTCCTGCTGCGCGGCGCCCAGTTCCAGTTTTTCAAGCAGTAACAAGCAGTCGTGCGTCAGCTCTAAAAAGAGGCTATTCGCTGAAGTAGTCGACCAGACGGGAGGCTGGCTTGCGAAAATACTAACCAGTCTATCCGATCCCTCTCTCTGCCTGGAGTAACTGCTTTTAATTAGCTTCCCTTTTTTGTCAAACAGCGCCAAAGAGCATTCACCTTCTGCAACCGCTTCGAGGAACGGCACAAATTTCTGCAGATTGATAGCGTAGGCAGATAAGTCCATCTATCAATCCTCAAGGCGTGCTGAATGCTCATTTATCTTGAGCAATAAGCGCCACACGCTTAGCGGCTTTTCCATCATCACAATATGGCCTTGCTGTTCTACCCCCGCATACGTATACCGGTCTGATCTTGGTATCATCAGCACAATAAGAGGATGGTATGCAGGCATGGTTTGTCGGATGGTTTCACAGAGCTCCAGGCCATCCATTTGGGGCATTTGTATATCGGTGACTATGACCTGAGGATGCTCTTTCTCTATTAAATTGATAGCCAATTTTCCGTTTAGTGCCGTGAAAACCTCTAATCCGGTACGTTCAAGGAATTGTTTCAGGACAAGCGCCACATGCGGTTCGTCATCAACGATCAGAATTTTTTTCATCAAAATCGGTTATTGTTAAAGAGGTGCTTAAGTTTTTGTAAGTCACTCATGACGAGTTGTCTGCTCATAAACATATTTTGGATCAATTTTATCATGATGTGGTTCGATAATTTTTTTGTTGATGAAGTAACCTAGATTTATCCCTTTTTTGCTCCATTAGACTAATTGTAACTGCGTGCTGACCTGCAGTGGATTAGATTTCGGGTTAAAAATTCTGGAAAAGCATGGAACTCTAAGGAAAATACAAAGTCTTTTATAAGCGTTGAGAGATATCATCGGCGCTTTGCAAAGTAAATTTCAAAATTGTTTCAATAAGCATCGATCCAAGTCGGCTTTCAACCCTTTTTTAAGGGGGATGAGTCGGTTGTCTCTGATTCAGGGGGATCGGTAAACAAAAATTAATGAGGAAAGAATTATGAAAAAATTATTATCAATATTTGCTGGTCTATTGTTGGTGTTAAGTTTTGCAGTTTTTGCTGAAGAACATGCCAAAGCCGCACTTGATCATGCTAGGGCGGCTGTAGAGCAAGGTAAAAAAGGTGATGCAAAAGCGCTAGTCCGTCATGCAAACGCGGCAATGGAACATACATTATCAGCCGCTATAATAACCACGACCGCGAAAAAAAATCATTTGGAAGCGGGTGCTAATGAATTGGAAGAGGCCATTAATCATGGAAATCTGGGACATGCGGATGTAGCTACCCAGCATGCTGAAGCGGCAGTAACCCACATTCAAGCCGGGCAGTGACGCTGATTCAAGGCGCTATAAATAATTTCAATATGTAGTCTGAGGATACGGGTGGTTATCCCGCCCGTATTCTTTTTTTATGACTTCAATGTCGAAATAATGAATTTCAAGCTGAAGACACCTATTGCACCACCTTTTTGCTGTTTTCTTTGTGGTAAATTTGTTATAGGTAATGAATAAGCTAAAATGGACTTTTATTGACACAGCAATGCCAAGGAATGTTTCGACTAAGTAACTTCATGCGGGAACTAACAAACCCGACGCCCATCATTGACACGCGCAAACCCCAGGCTCCTGTTGTCATCTGGAATTTGATCCGGCGCTGCAACTTGACTTGTAAGCATTGCTATACAACGTCCGCCGATATTGATTTTCCCGGTGAGTTGACAACGCCGGAAATTTATCAGGTCATGGACGATTTGAAAGCCTTTAAAGTGCCGGTGCTAATTCTATCTGGTGGTGAACCACTGCTACATCCAGACATTTTCACTATATCCCGCCGAGCTAAGAAAATGGGTTTCTATGTCGCGCTGTCAAGCAATGGAACCAGAATTTCCGCAGACAACATTGGTGAAATTGCCGCTATCGGCTATCAATATGTTGGCATCAGTCTCGATGGCATGAAAGCGGTGCATGATCAGTTCAGGCGGGTTAAGGGCTCATTCGATCAGGCATTGAATGGCGTGCAGTTATGTCTGGAAAAAGGCATCAAGGTGGGCATCCGTTTCACGTTGACGCAGGATAACGCCAAGGATTTTCCTGCCTTGTTGCTGTTGATGGATAATTACGGCATCGACAAGTTCTATTTATCGCATTTGAATTATGGTGGCCGAGGCAACAGGAACCGTAACGATGATGCGCATTATGAGATGACAAGGGATGCCATGGACTGGATGTTTGAAACCTGTTATGAATGGCTTAAGGCCGGTAAAGAGCGAGAGTTTGTTACCGGTAATAATGATGCGGACGGTGTTTACTTTCTACACTGGGTCAGAAAAAACTTTCCCGGCCGAGCCGACCATATCAAAGCCAAACTGGAGCAATGGGGCGGCAATGCTTCCGGCGTTAATGTTGCCAATATCGATAATCTGGGCAATGTGCATCCGGATACGTTCTGGTGGCATTACGGTTTGGGCAATGTCAGGGAACGTCCTTTTTCGGAAATATGGCTGGACACCTCCGACCAGCTAATGGCGGGTCTTAAAAAAAATCCCAGGCCGCTGGAAGGACGCTGCGCAACCTGCCATTATCAAGCGATATGCAATGGCAATACCCGCGTTAGAGCCCAACAAACCACCCAAAATTTTTGGGCTGAAGATCCCGGCTGCTATCTGACCGATGCAGAAATAACTGCTCCAGCTTAATTGGTTTTTAAGGACAGAAAACTGACAATATCGGCATTATCCCGTTTTGGGTTCAGCGCAGTATCGAGAATAAAGATCCGCTCGTTCGGTATGCCGCCTTTCTGAACGATATATTTGGCGATGGCCTGCGCCCTTTCCGCGGCAAGCTCCTTAAGCCGATGCGTTTCCGGTTTAATAATGGCTTCAAGCTTTTGCTTGGCGACTTCATAAAAATCGCCGGACTTCGGATCGATCAGCCTGGGTGTGCCCAGGAAGGATTTTTCCGCCAGCATCGGAAATTTTTCCAGAAATTGCTGCGCCAGCAGACGCTTATAATCTTTGTCGGACAGTTCGACATATTCGGCACGGGTTTTTCTGCCTTCTTCCTTACTGACTTCAGCGGCTTTTAATTTTTTCAGCTGATCGCGCAGCGCGTCCTCTTGCAATGCAGGCCAGTCCTGTTCCTGGAAAGCAGCACCTTTAATTTCAAGGTTTAATACAGGCTTTTCTTTTAATGCCCTGGCTACGCCATCTAATTTGGATTTTTGCTGCAGATTTAAGGTAGATGCACCTGCGGGAAAATTGACAACACTTAAATCCTCTTGACTGCCAATTAGCGAGGCTATGGCGTTAAAAGGCGCAGTCACCACCTTGGATAATGCATTCAGCAAGGCATTGGCAATCAAGCTGCTAATGCTGAATTTAGGGTCTTCCAGACTACCGGTAATGGGCACATCGATTTTTATCCGACCGTTCGAATCTTTCAGCAAGGCGACGGCCAGTTCCAGCGGCAATGAAACAGCATTTGGGTTTTCGACTTTTTCACCCAGTTCAAATTGATCGATCAGGATGCTGTTGGAAGCGGTCAATTTTTTGTCGGCGACGGCATATTTCAGCCCTAGGGTCAGTTTGCCTTTTTCGACCTTATAGCCGGCAAATTGTGCCATGTAAGGCGACATCAATGGCATCGGCATGCCTTGGAAATTCAATTCGACATTGTAATTGCCCAGGTACGGGCGGATTTCTCCTTTGATATCGACGGGTGATATATCGTAAGCGTTACCTTTTAAATCGATTTTTATTTTGGACTCTCGTTCCGAGGTAAGATTCCTGGCGCCGCCGTCCAGACTACTTATCGGCGCCGCGAACGGCAGAATAAGAGAAAGATCGGAAAAATCGGAGGAACCGTCAATCAATTGAAACTTATCCAGCTGGAAATAAGGTTTGGGTTGATCGGTTCGCGGCTTGTGCACCGTTTTGACGGGCGTTTTTGAAGTTTTATTATCGGCGATAACAATATCGGAAAAATTGACGGTCTTGTCTTTCCTGATGGTCACTCTGGCATACGGTTTATCAATAATAAGCGCCGATGCCGTATAACGGTTTGCAGGCAAATCGATCGCCATATCTTTTAAGGTCAGTTTTTTCCATTTAACCAGATCTTTATTGAGTTTACGGTCTCGCGTAATTAAATTTTCAATTCCACCATCACCTTTAAATTTAACATCCAGCTTGTTATTTTTATCAATGCCTACTGTTGCATTGCCGTTGACATTCAACTCACCATCGATGACATCAAGATGGGCGAATTGATCAACATATGGCTGAAATATGTCCAGAGCAATATTTTTGATATCAATCGCCGATTGCAGTTGTAAGGGTTCGATAACGGTGTCACCGTTAAGTTTGATCAAACCGGTTTTATTGATGCCGGCATTTAACTGAAACGGAAGCTTCGCACCCTTTTTGGTAGTTAATTGGCTAAGCTTTAAATTGAGTGGCCTGATATCGATCAATACGGGTTCCTTTTTCGGAGACTGGTCTTCAAACTCAATGCCGATATTGTTTAAAGCAAGGTGACTGACATTGACGAGCCAGGGTGCCTTTGTCACTTCTGTCTGATTTACTTCGGGTTTATCGGTTGGGCTGAGCTGATCTTGAGGGATGGAAAATAGGGATTGGTAATTGATATTGCCATCGGGAGTCAGCGCTGCTTTAATGTTGGCATCACTCATCGTTACCGAATCAACTAGCACTTCCTGGCTGTTTAGATTAAAGCCGATTCCCTGCACAAGCAATGCCGGAATCTTGACCAGAACATTATTATGTTCTTTTTCGGACAATTCGAACCCCTTGACAGTGATTTGCCCCTGGCTTGTTGTAAAGGCCAAGGTATTGCCGGCGTAATCAGCCTGGTAAGCGGATTCGAGCGTGACGGCAGGGATTTTAATCGACACTTTATCCGGATTCAGTCCACTGAGTTGAATATCATGGATTTCAACTTTGCTGTTCTCGGCGTTGAATTGTAGGGTATTATCGTGATATTTGACCTTATACGTGCCCTCGAGCGAAACAGACGGCATTTGTGCCGACAGTTTATTCTGCTTTTTTCCGGTAAACTGGAATTTGCTAAGGCCAGTCTTGCTCTTGCTGATAACCAGTTCCAGGCTGTTATTCTTATAACGGACTTCGTAATCGGCTTCCAACATTTGACTGCCTTGCAGCTCGAAGGACGCTTTATCCTGCAGGGCAAGCTCGGAAATTTTTTTAAGGTTGATGGCGTCGAGTTTAAGATGTCCCGAAGAAAGCAAGGGATTGATGCCGAACTTGCCTTGCCAATCCAGTTTACCCCCTGAACTTAAGGCCAAGGAAAAACCCACGCGGGATTGTTGGTCCGCCTGCGTGGTGAAGTTTTCGATAACAAGAGATATCGGATAAACATCTTCCTTAACCGGTGTTGCTGGCTGGGCGTCTTCCCAAGCCAATTTTCCTTCCGTCAGAGACAGTTTTGTAATAACAAGCGGGAACAATTTGCTGTCTTGTTTTTGTGTTTCCTCTTTGTTCTTGATCAAGTCGCTAAAATTGAATTTGCCATTACGTAGTCTGGCGTTATGAACGTAGGCTTTATTCAACCATATTTTATCGATAACCAGCGCCATTTGCTTTATCGATTGCAGCGCATTAATATCGACATCAAGATCATCGAATGTAACAAATGGTTGGCCTTGCCGTTCCTGGAACTCAAAACCCTGCACACTGGCGGACAACACAAATGGATTGAAATGAATCCTGGCAATCTTTGCTTTTCTGCCAGTTTGCTGCTCAATGATTTGTGGCAGTTTCCATTTTAAAACAGCAGGGATCAAATAAAAGCCGGCGAGGCTGTAAAAAATTAACAAGCCGCAAACGATACCAAAAATCTTTAAGGGCTTAACAAATTGTCCTGGAACGTGCATAAAATTTCCCGCTGGTCTGATCCGCTTGTCTTAACGATCAAAACAAAAAAAGCGACTTTTGCAGCCGCTTTTTTCTGAAAAATTAACTAGTAACAGTCTATAAATCGAGATAACCGGTTTCTTCATGCAACACCTGATCAAGGCCTTGCACTTCCTCGTCAACCGTTACCCGTAAGCCTATCCCTAAATCTACTGCTTTTAAAATCAGGTAGCTAAACAGCGAGCTCCAGAGGATGGTTACCAAGATCGCCAACGCTTGGACGCCAACCTGGTGACTAATTGTGACACCTTCAGCCAAACCAAGTCCTCCCAGATTGCTGGCCGCAAAAACGCCGGTCAACAATGACCCGGTAATGCCACCTATGCCGTGAACAGGAAAAACATCGAGGGAGTCGTCAATTTTGAGTGTACGTTTTACATATTGGGTGGCGAAGAAACAGACCGTCCCGGCAGTGACGCCAATAACCATGGCGCCAGCCGGGCCGACAAAGCCGGAAGCCGGGGTAATCGTTCCGAGTCCTGCCACCATACCGGTTACAATACCCAAAACGCTGGGTTTGCCGAAACGTTTCCATTCAATGAACATCCAGGTCAATGCGCCGCAAGAGGCGCCGATATGGGTAACTATCATAGCCATACCCGCACGTCCGTCAGCAGTCAGGGCGCTACCAGCGTTAAAGCCGTACCAGCCGACCCATAACATGCCCGCTCCGGTCACGACCATCGTCATGTTGTGCGGAGGCATGGGCGTGGTTGGAAAACCTTTTCTTTTACCCAATACCAGCGCCGCAACCAGAGAGGCGATTCCGGCATTAATATGAATGACGATCCCCCCCGCAAAATCCATGACGCCCAATTTGGTCAGCCAGCCTCCGCCCCAAATCCAGTGACAGATTGGCATATACACCAGACACAGCCATAAGCCGCTAAACCAGAGCATGGCCGAGAATTTCATGCGTTCCGCGAATGCACCGACAATCAATGCCGGGGTAATAATGGCGAAAGTCATTTGAAACATGAAATAAACACTTTCAGGAATATTGCCGGTCAGCGACTCCGTTCCCAGATCCGGTAAAAACGCTTTGGAGGCACCGCCGATAAATTGTTGCAGATCACCACCTTCAGCAAAAATAAAACTGTAGACGCCGGCAAGCCAAAGAATGGAGACTAGGCAGGTAATGGCAAAACACTGCATTAGTATCGACAGTACATTCTTGCTCCTGACCAATCCGGCATAAAAGAGCGACAGGCCCGGAATAGTCATAAACAATACCAGCGCAGTTGCGGTTAAAATCCAGGCCGTGTTGGCTTGGTTTAATGAGTCTGCCATCGCTATGCCGGGGAAAAGCGTTAAGCATAGCAATAATTTATTGTTATTTTTATTAAACATGAATATTACCTATGTCGTTAAATGGCATCTTCACCCGTTTCACCAGTTCTAATCCTGATGACTTGTTCTAATGTGGTTACAAATATTTTTCCATCGCCAATTTTTCCGGTGTTTGCTGCATCGACTATGGTTTTGACCGCTTTGTCGACAACATCATCGGCAACTGCGATTTCCAGCTTAACTTTAGGGAGAAAATCGACCACATATTCTGCGCCTCTATATAATTCAGTATGGCCTTTTTGGCGCCCAAAACCTTTAACCTCGGTAGCAGTCACTCCTGCAACACCAATTTCAGACAAGGCCTCTCTTACATCATCCATTTTGAATGGTTTAATAATCGCGGTAATTAATTTCATGATTGCTCTCAATTTTTTAAGCTAAAAACAGGTGGGTTGTACAAATTACAATCATATACATAATAAATCAACATGCAATTTGCAGATGTTCTGTAAAGTCAGCGTATAGTGAGTTAAACGTTTTCATGGCCTGTTGACAAGGAAACTGCAATGTCACCTAAAGTCGGTTATTATAAAAATAAGATTACTGGTTTTCTTAAAACAGCCGTACTTTATGGTCCAGACATTTTTAAAATAAAAAGCCGCTGAATTCAGTGGCTTCCATATAGTATTTGGCTTTGTAACAAAACTCGAGACTTAATAAAAGGAAAGTATCATGCAAAAATTTAAAATTGCAACGACCTGTGTAAAAATCCATGACCTTATCCAAAATCGCTGGAGTCCCAGGGCATTCGACCCTGATAAAAAAATCAGCCATAATGATTTGCTTGCGCTTTTGGAAGCGGCGCGTTGGGCGCCATCCTGTTTTAATGATCAACCCTGGCGCTTTATTGTTTGTGTAAGAGCCTACGATGAAAACGCCTGGCAAAATGCTTTGGCCATTCTGGCCGAGAAAAATCAGCAATGGGCGAAAAACGCTCCTGTATTAATGTTATCTGTCGCAATGGCAAATTTTAATCATAACGGCAAGCCTAACCGCTGGGCCATGTATGATACGGGCGCAGCTAGCGTTAGTATGTGTTTACAGGCCACGGCACTGGGTCTGATTGTTCATCAAATGGGTGGATTTGATGCGGAGAAAGCTTGTGAGGTTTTTAAGCTTCCTGAAGATTGTCAGCCCATGGCGATGATGGCGGTTGGTTATCAGGCAGAGGCGGCAATTCTCGATGATGATTTTAAAACATCAGAGTTAGGTCCTCGTTCGCGGGTACCATTGGAACAGCGCTTTTATTTTGGCCGTTGGGGCTCAGCCGATCTTTTGGGTTCTTCTACGATTGCTAAAGAATAGGCAATCCACCCGGGTTCCTCAAGACGATGGAAAACGGGTGGATTGCCTTGCTACACGTCAAATATGATAGGCTGTTTCGCCATGTTCCGAAACGTCAAGGCCTTCACGTTCAACTTCTTCGCTAACCCGCAGTCCTATGATGATGTCTACAATTTTGTAGGCGATAAAAGAGACCGTGCCAGACCAGATGATACAGACTCCGACGCCCCATAGCTGACTGGTCATCTGTCCGAGCATGTTATAGTCGGCCACGCCATTGACAACATAATCCCAAACGCCAGTGCCCCCGAGCGCCGGACTTGCGACGATGCCCGTTCCCAAGGCGCCAAGAATACCGCCAACTCCATGCACGCCGAAAGCATCCAGTGAGTCGTCGTATCCCAGCGCACTTTTCATAAAGGTGACGGACCAAAAGCAAACTGCGCCGGCGACTAGCCCTAATAAGATGGCTCCCATTGGGCCTGACCAACCACAAGCGGGCGTGATGGCGACCAGGCCGGCAATAGCGCCGGAAGCACCGCCCAGCATACTGGGTTTGCCGCGTATCAGCCATTCAGCGAAGGTCCAGGCCAAAGTTGCCGTTGCGCTGGCCAGCAATGTGTTTACAAAAACCAAGGCAGCAAGGCCGTTTGCCTCCAGATTGGAACCCACGTTAAAACCAAACCAACCTACCCACAACAAGGATGCACCAATCATGGTCATCGTGACACTATGTGGTGCAAGTGATTCCTTTTTGAAGCCAATGCGTTTTCCGATCATCAAGCAGCCTATCAAGCCGGCGATTCCTGAATTGATATGCACAACTGTTCCGCCGGCAAAATCCAGTGCGCCTTTTTGAAACAGAAATCCTGCCGTTGCCCCTGCCGCTTCAGCCGCCGCAGTATCAGTATAGGCGTCAGGACCCGCCCAGTACCAGACCATATGCGCCATAGGCAGATAGGAGAAAGTAAACCAGAGCAGCATAAACAACAATATTGCGGAAAACTTAACGCGCTCGGCAAAAGCCCCGATTATCAGTGCCGGAGTAATCGCTGAAAAGGTCAGCTGAAATGCAACATAGATGTATTCAGGAACATAAACACCCTTACTGAAAGTAGCAGCCTGAGAATCCGGTGTAATGCCCTTGAGAAATAGTTTGCCAAATCCGCCGAAAAAAGCATTGCCTTCGGTAAATGCAATGCTGTATCCGTAAATAGCCCATAATACAGCCATCATCGAGAAAATAACAAACACCTGCATTAAAATTGAAAGCATGTTTTTGGCGCGCACCATGCCGCCATAAAATAAGGCCAGTCCGGGAATAACCATCAATATGACGAGCACGGTGGCAACAATCATCCAAGCCATGTCGCCTTTGTCAACTACTGGTGTCGCTGCAGGGTCCGCATAAGAAAATACCGGGAGACCCAGCAGGGTAAATAAAATAATAATATTCGATAGTTGTTTCATTGTTCCTCCTAAATTATTACAAAGCTTCTTCGCCAGTTTCACCGGTACGTATCCGAACCACTTGCTCCAGGTTACATACAAAAATTTTACCGTCACCGATCTTGCCGGTATTAGCGGCTTTGGTTATCGCTTCTACCGCCTGATCAACCAATTGATCGGCGACAGCAACCTCAACCTTGGCTTTAGGTAAAAAATCCACCACATACTCAGCGCCGCGATAAAGCTCGGTATGTCCTTTTTGTCGACCAAAACCTTTCACTTCTGTAACGGTGACACCGGAAACCCCGATGTCTGAAAGCGCCTCCCGGACGTCATCCAGCTTAAAAGGTTTCACAATAGCAATAATCAGTTTCATTTGTGCCTCTCACATTTAATTAACAACTCGTTTTAGCTGAAGCACAGATTGTGCCAATTGAGAACAGACGTGCAGACTTCGATTCATGGCGGAAAGATGAAACTACTATTTATGCTTACGCCCCAAAAATGTCCAATTTGATTTTTTATGATTCAATATGGTGCATTTTTTAGGGCAGCGTTGGCAATCCTGGATTGGTGGAGCTGGGGTTCATGTAGCCTGGGATAAAAATATCGAACATCATCAGAAAGTTTTGATGCCGTTGATTGGGCGGAGGGCAGAGGCGCAGTTAAATGCGACTTGATGATCCCGCGTTTGCTGCAGATAAAAAAAATGCGCCCGAAGGCGCATTTTGAAGCGGGGGTAAAAGCTACTGCTTAAGGATTAAAAATTGATTGTCAGATCGGTTGAAAACAGGAATTGATCCAGTTTGTTGTTTCCGAAAGGCCGGTAAGGACCTGTACTGGTCGATCCGTCTACCCAGTCATAACGGACATTTGGACGTAACCTGAGCCATTCCATGGGCTTCCATGTCACACCGGCCGTGACGGCATAATAACTAGCTGGTGCGCAGGTTGATAGGAAATTGGCCGCATAACTGCCAGCGGTACCATTATTATCAATAACATTGGTGGCTGCGGCAACGCGTCCAGGTGAGCAAACACGGAAACCGTTTTGATCGCGGAACCATTCGCCGCGCACACCGGCAATGACGGTATCGCTAACATCATAGTAAAAATGAGTATTGATTCCGTACCATTCGGTATCCTTCGCAGTGTCAGGCAACAGAGCGCCAACGGAACTGTTAGCTAATCCAGGGCTGATGCCATTGGCGAAACCATGGTCGTGTTGCACCACTAAATGGGTTTTATCGTTGAAATTATGTTTCAATACAACGCTGTAAAGCGCCCAGGGTTCGCTACTTTGCTCTGAGGCGCCGCCGTAAGTACCGCTGACATTAAGCGACGTTCCCGAATCGCTGGTCCAGGTGGCGCCCGCTATACCCGACCAGTTGCCCAGTTGCTTATCCCAGCCGCCATCCCAGCCGCCGGTAGAGCTGCCAGTGACAACGCCTCCGAGAACAGACCAGTTTTTGTCCACCGTGTAACTACCCAAAATACCGGTATGAGTAAACGGTTCGCCATATTGCATCGTATAAGCATGTGTGTAGAAAAAGTTATCCGGCGCGGGAACGGTCTCATAGCCTATTGGCGTATAAAAATGCCCGGCTTTGATGTTTAAGCCATTGCCGACGGGGGCAAAAATCTCCAAATATGCTTGAGGAAAGGCAAGGTCGTAAAAACGGTTGTCGTTACTACCGAGAAGATCAAGATCCCAGTGATTTCTGTTCAGAGGCAGGCCGGTGTTAACATCATAGGCCCCTACTCCATATGCCTGGGTAAAAATGGCGTCAGAGCCAAACATTGCGTCGAAGCGACCACCCACATCCCAAGCGTCGCCTTCCGTAGCGACGGCACGTTGCACGAACAAATTTAGCTGATTCAATTGGAATTCGCCGGAACGGTCGCCGAAAGTTACAGGGCCGTTGAAATTATTGTCCGGCGCCGC
>Ga0209798_10000470_pt1 | contig 24124 bp, 21 predicted proteins | sample DOMMetBare3Fresh_FD_187475 | JGI IMG/M metagenome (GOLD analysis project Ga0209798, IMG submission 187475) | Wetland sediment microbial communities from St. Louis River estuary, USA, under dissolved organic matter induced mercury methylation -... | ecosystem: Environmental > Aquatic >... | reverse complement strand
TGCTTTTCGTGAACATAATTCGCAACCGGAATCGCAAACATAAAAAAGCGGCCAAGTACCGGGATACTAAATAGAATATTCGTGACCGGAAACGCAACCGGCATTACGAACTGGATGGCCTTGAGCAGCGTTTCTTTCTTCATTCGTTTTGTCACCGGACGCAGCCAATATTTCGAGAACAGTTTCGTGTACCAATGTTCACGCCCGTATATCGTGAACGCAACTTTTCCGTTGTCCTTGACCGTTTTTGCGACCGAGCGAATGCTCTGTTCGGGGTCAGGCGTATGCTGAATCACGCCTATGCAGTAGGCAAAATCGAATGTGCCCTCACGAAAAGGCAGGTCGTAAATGCTCGCCTGCACGAAATGAACGTTTTCGCGGCCTTCGAGATTGGCTTTAGCCGCGTCGATCGCGCTGCTAATATCGATACCGACTATTTGAGCATCGTTTTGTGAAGCCGCGTCCAAAAACCGGCCCGCACCGCATCCGGCATCCAGGACCCATTTACCTTTTAGCTCGTCAGTCGTCCAGGTTGTCTCGGACCAAAACCTGTCCGCAGATAACGTTGTACCGTTATGCGAATCGATCTGCTCCTTGCGAAACAGATTCCACTGATAGCCGAATGACGAGGCGTAATTATCGGGTTCGACGAATCGCGGAATTCCGTTGGTTACGGGGTATTCGGCCGCACATGCGGCACATACAAACTGTGCGTCAACGATCTCGTCGACATCGGATGTCACGAGATCAAGTTTGCCTTTACACTTTGGGCAGGCGAGTATTTCGAGCAATTTACGCTTCATAGTCACTACCGAACCTAGGCCCTAATTTGGCCCATCACCGTGCGCCGAAGGCTCCGTAAAAAACGACTTGTAAAAATGACACTTGTGTCGGCCTTACGCGCCTGTCGCAAATAATCAGACGCAAGTTTGTGCGATGCGTTGTCATTTGCCAAGACGGTTAAATATAAGAAACAATTGGCTTCGATCCGATCAATATAATCCTTATATACTATCGATAAATGTTCGTCCCGGCGAAATTTACTTACCATGTATTTTAGGCCCCGTTCCATCGCCTCGACATTTTGGTTGTTTATTGTTCGTTCTGAATGCTGTTGAATACTGCAATTGTATTTTTCGATTCTCCCGACCTCGTAGTCGGCAATGATTCGCATCCAGAATTCCCAATCTTCACCGCCGGTTAGATCTTGTATCGTGTCGAACCGGTAACTCTCGTAAATCTCCCGGTGAAGAAAATTTCCTATGCAGGCCATGAAATTACCTCGGGTAATTGCGTCAAGGCGATTCTCCAAAGACCGAAGTTTGTATTTGTGCAGGACCGTCCCATCGGCGTCAACCAAATCGTACAAATTGTGGAAGCACTTGTATTGGGGGTTTTTTATTGAGAACTCCGCAGCATCGGCAAGGCAGTTTGGGCGCATGAAATCGTCAGAATCAAGAAACGTAAGATAATCCCCTCGAGCATTCTCCATTCCTGTATTTCTCGATCTCGCTCTTTCGAAATTTTGATCATGCTGGATCAGCCGGATCTTCCCGGAATTTGCAAATGGCCGTAACAATTCTATCGTCTCATCCGTGGAGGCATTATCAACGACAATAACTTCATAATGTGGGTAAGTTTGAGCGAAAACAGTACTCAAAGTGTTGAGAATGAACTTATCTCGATTATAGGTTGGAATTACAACGGAAAATAAAGGAGAATTGAGATTCGTCATAACAGGCAAAAACCGATTTACAAAGCACATTAAGGCAGTTAATTTTCTTATAAAAAGTTTGTCGCATCTATAATATGCTTAAACACTAATTGATATTACTCGAAAATTTTGTAAGATATCAAAATGCATTTTTCGCACTTCGAAGAATTTACCCCCTCAGTTAATTTTCGACTCGTAGAAATACTATCACAATGAAAGTTTTGATTCTGGCGGGAGGCTTTGGCACCCGCCTTAGCGAAGAAACGAATATCCTACCGAAACCTATGGTGGAAGTTGGAGGGCGGCCCCTCTTATGGCATATCATGAAAGGGTATAGCGTCCATGGGTTTACTGACTTCGTAATACTACTCGGCTATCGGGGGTATTGCATTAAAGAGTTTTTTGCAAACTATTTTTTGCATCAAAGCGACGTAACAATCGATCTTTCGACAGGTGAAATGAGTGTCCATAAAAATGCTAGTGAACCGTGGAAAGTTACATTGTTAGATACGGGACTGAACACAATGACCGGCGGGCGAATTAAGAGAGCTGCGCAGATTATTGACAACCGGCCTTTTCTGTTAACTTACGGCGACGGTGTCGCGGATATCGACATCCCCAAACTTGTCAAGTATCACCAGGAGCACAAGAAATTGATCACAATGACGAGTGTCCAACCAGAAGGAAGATTTGGAGCAATTGAGATATCCGACGACAATTTAGTATCGAGCTTCCGTGAAAAACCAAGTGGTGATGGAGCTTGGATAAATGCCGGTTTTTTTGTGTGCCAACCGGAGGTTTTGAATTTTATCGATGGAGACAATACTGTATTCGAAAAAGAGCCTTTAGAAAAATTGGCGGCAGAAAGACAGTTAGTTACATTTAGGCACGAAGGATTCTGGAAATGCATGGATACTCAACGAGATAAAATGCAGCTAAACGATTCTTGGGACGCTGGCGTTGCAAAGTGGAAAACTTGGTAGAAATTTGTTCACTCACAAATGTTTAGCAATATCTACAAAGATAAAGTTGTTCTTGTTACTGGAAATACCGGTTTTAAGGGAAGTTGGCTTACTTTATGGCTCCTTGTGCTTGGCGCCAAAGTTATTGGGATTAGTGACGATGTGCCGACAACTCCATCGATGTTTCGCGTCTTAGATCTGGAATCTAAGATAAAGCACAATTTTGCAAAAGTTGAAGACGCCAACGCTATTGATCAAATAATCTCTGAACATACCCCGGATTTTGTCTTTCATCTTGCCGCTCAGTCAATTGTTGCTCGAAGCTATAGGAGCCCTCTGGAGACCTTTCAAACCAATATTATGGGCACGGCAACCTTATTGGATGCCCTGAGAAAATTGAATCGTCAATGTACGGCAGTCTTAATCACAAGCGACAAATGTTATGACAACGTTGAATGGACTTGGGGATACAGAGAAAATGATCGGTTAGGCGGCAAAGATCCCTACAGCGCAAGTAAGGCGTGCGCGGAAATTGTAATTCACTCGTATTTTCAATCCTTCTTCGCAATCGAAGATTCACTTGTCCGATTAGTCAGTACTCGTGCAGGCAACGTTATTGGGGGTGGGGACTGGGCAGAAAGCCGAATCGTGCCTGATGCGGTCCGGGCCTGGGCAAACGGTGTGGCTGTGCGAATAAGAAGACCAAACGCTACGCGCCCATGGCAACACGTTCTTGAACCGATAAGCGGGTATCTTAGGGCTGGTCAAATGTTAAGTGGAAATTCTAATCTGAGTGGCGAATCGTTTAACTTTGGGCCCGCATCAGACCAAAGTTTCACGGTCCAGGAAATTCTGAACTCACTTGCCAAGGATTGGGACCAAATTTCGAAAGGCGAACGGGTTGTAATACAAGCCGAATCAGATTTTCACGAGGCCGGTCTTCTGAAACTTAACTGTGACAAGGCTTTGCATGATCTTCATTGGAAACCAGTTCTCAACTTTCCGACCGCAATCGAATTTACGTCAAACTGGTATAGGCATTACTACAGTGTCGGGTCGAATGGATTGTATGAGTTAACCCTTTCGCAATTAGATAATTACGTCGCCCAGGCAACGGGTTTAGGAATCGAATGGACGCTTTGATTGAAGGTGTTTCAATAAATCCTCTCAAAATTATTCCGGTTGAACATGGAGATGTGTTGCACGCGTTGAAGGCGACAGACTCCTCATTCGTGGGTTTTGGCGAAGCTTATTTCAGCACTATTGAGCACGGTTCCATAAAGGGATGGAAATATCATTCCAAGATGACTCTGAATATTGTTGTTCCCGTCGGCATTATTCGTTTCGTGATTTTCGACGATAGGCCTGAAAGCGAAACCAGGAATACTTTCAACGAAATTGTACTGGGCCCATCCTCGAATTATGTCAGATTAACAGTTAAACCGAAGCTATGGTTTGCTTTTCAAGGGCTCGATAAAGGGTTAAATCTACTGCTTAATTTAGCAAGTATCGCACACGACCCGACTGAAGCGAGAACTTTACCGATTACCAACACCCACATTCCGAATTACGGTTGGCAATGAAGATATTAGTGACAGGCGGACTCGGATTCTTAGGCTCGTGGATTACTGAGAGCCTTATAAGGTCTGGGCACGAAGTTACGACCTTTAGTCGGCAAGATCGCGAAACCTCAGTCGGATATACCTTCCCGCGGTTGTTCGGCAGTGTCGAAATCCGAGGGGACTTAGAGTCCGCGTTTGCACAGCAAACTTGGGATGTGGTTATTCATCTGGCAAGTGTTAATGATAACCAGACGCTAGGCTATTACTCCGAAGCATTAACGACCAATACTCTAGGCACTAGGAACTTACTTTCTGTGATGTCTCAAAGCACAAGTAAGCACGCACATTTAATTTATTTTTCTACATTTCAGATATACGGTTCTCGATCGGGAACTTTTGAGGAAGATAAAGTTTGCCCGTCTCCGAAAAATGACTATGCGAGCACTCATCTTTTTGCGGAACATTACATACGCCAGTTGAATTTTAGCCATGGAACTCAATTTACGATATTTAGATTAACCAACGGCTATGGAACGCCTAAAGACAAAAACTCTTTGGGATGGGACCTTGTATTGAACGATTTGGTTAGAATGGCTCATCGAGAACGAGTTATTAAGCTCAACAGTAACGGTCTTGCACAAAGAGATTTTATCTGGCTAGCTGATGTCTGTGAGGCGGTAGAAAAAAGCATAGTTAAAGGTTCCGCTAACGGCATCTTTAATCTTGGGAGCGGCACAAGCCATACCATTCTAGAAGTTGCGCAAATTGTAAAAGAAACTTTTGAGAGTTGTTACCATGAGCTCATTGAAATTTATACGAATGACGCCGATCCAAATACCGGTGAAGACCTTCTTAATGTCTCGATTGCAAAGCTACAGAACTGGATCGAATTTCGCCCTCAAAACAAGCTTGCGGAAGAAGCGGCCAAAGCCTTCGCCGTGCTTGAAAATCACTAAATTCAAAAATCAATCTATGTGATTTGGGATGCAAATGATGTCAAAATGCTTGCCGGCGAACTGATAATCTGGATGAATGATTTCACCAGTTTCGGCATGCGAAACCTGATAACCATAAGCCAATATGCATTTTACGACTTCATTCGCACTACTCTGTTGACGACATAAAAATGAATCGTTAATTTCGACAAACAATGCAGGCTTGAATTTATGAATCGTTTCTTTGGCGCCGTTCAAAACATTCATTTCAAACCCTTCAACATCAATCTTTATGAGGGAAATATTATCCAGACCTTTCTGCGAAACATAATCGTCGAATTTGATTGCACTAACGCGTCCGGACGAATCGTTTTCAGGCTGCGAACTTAAGAAAATTCCTCCTGAGTTGAACTCATTAGCAATATTGAAATGGAGCTCTCCTTCACGATCGGACAAAGCCACGTTATCTAAGATCACATTGGGAAGTCCGTTAAGACGAATATTCTCGTTCGCAAGTTCAAATAGATAGGGCACAGGTTCGAATCCAATACTTAAGCCGTCAGAATTTCTCTTTGCAAAGTTGAGTAAAGTCTCGCCAATGTTAACCCCAACGTCTATGACCGTCGTCCCATTTCTAACCAGTCCGTAAAGCTTCTCGCGCGGTTCGATCTCAATGCCGTAATATATGCAGTACTGCATATAATCGCTGATATCCAGCGAGTATTTTATTCCGTTCCGCTCACATTTACGTAGGGTATTGTGGGGATATTGATAATTATTTGGGGCTAACTTCGCGGCGAAATTCGCCGTTGCCTTATTTTGAGTTAATCGAACAATGATATTCTCAATCGCAGGAATTTTTCCCAGCAGCCTGGCTTTATTGAAGAGTCGGGTTTTGAGGCTGAATTCATCCATCTATCAGTGCACCTCGGCCGTCCCCGCCTCTGTGACATTTCCTAGTTGTGAGTATGGGAAATCCCTCAGCCGATATCGGCCGCGACCTCCGCAAAGAATAACTGTCGTCATATTGTGGCCAGTGATTATTGACTTATTTCACACCAATACCTTTGCACCCCGAAAATAAATTCGGACTTAGTAACACGAAGATGACATTGCAGGAAGAGTTCCTGCAGCTCAAAACGGTCAAATTCACGCACGTGGTCATTATCCGAATACACCAAGGGCAAATTTAACTTCTTACGGTAATGATTGAGAATCGTCATGTCAAAATCGGGCACCTCAATATAAAAGTATCGAAAAGAATCTCTGAATTCTTGTAAAAAACGTTCCGGTTCATCTATATGTTCAAGAACATGGGACAAAATCAAAACGTCAAATTTCCGCTGAGTACTCTTCAGATAATCAATCGCATCAGCGCAGATAAAATTCAGATTTTCCTTACTGTATGCTTTTTGGGCAGCATCGATTGACTTTTTGTCATGATCGATCCCAACTACACTTTTTGCCTTCGTCGCAATTAGGTGAGTAATTTCACCGCTCGAACATCCCAAATCGAGAACAGTGTGCTCGCGTTCAATAAAATCCAAAATGAATTCGCATGCTTTCTGCCTCCACGCATGATCGGCCGAATCATAAACTCTAAAAGACATCTCGTGAGATAAGCGTTGAAAAATCCACTCTAAATTTAAGAAAAGCTTGAGCTTGCTTTGATCGGGCAAGGGTAGCTTTAGAAGTCTATAAAGAACTGAAGTTAACAGTTGTCGTGGTTTTTCTCTTTGAAGTTTTATGCCCATTTGTTTAGTACTTAAAAAACCGTTTTTTATGGAAATACCGAGCGATAAACTTTTTGTATATTGTGCAGTAACCCACTCCGCCCCCATATACGCGGGCAAAAACGTGAGCATTCTGTGCGCGAGTCTTCGCCTGCGTCACGTCGTCCCTAATTCGCTGAATGCCCTTTTTCAACGCAGCCGGCACTTTCCACTATCCCAAGCTCGAATAAAACGCATCGAGTTGGATTCCAAAACGGTCAGAATTGAATCGCTCAAACACATCTCTCAATCCGTTAGCAACGAGTTTCCTTCGAAGTTCCGGTTCATCCAGCAGCCTCTTTATCGCTTTATAAATGGCATCCGAATCACAATGCGGCACTACCAGTGCATTTTGTTCGTGAACAATAAAATCACTTGCTACGCCCGAAAGAGTAAAGACAGACGGAACGCTCATCGCTAAAGCCTCGACATAAACTTGTCCAAACGCTTCAAATTGTCCGCCAATAGGAACGTGAACAAAAACATCAAACGTCTTGAAAAGGGCCAAAACATTCGGTTCGAAATCAATTGTGCGATAAGTTTCCTCGTCCAAATTTTCTTTCAGAAGTACATCGATCTCAGACGCGAAAGTGCCATGGGCACTCGCCATGACCAACTTTGCATCAGGAAAATCCTTTAGCAACCGGGCGAAAGCGGGGATAATGTGTTGAACTCCTTTCCAATGGACAAATCGGCTCACAACACCGATCACCGGGTAGCTATCTTTTATTTCATATCGGACTTTAAGCGCATCAATGTCGTTTTCAGCGCGATTGTACGACGTCAGATCGAATCCATAATTGATCACTCTTACCTTGTCCTGCTCGACGCCCTCCATCTCCGTCAAAATATCGGCCGTCATTTTGGTGTTGGCCGCTATTCGTTTTGAAAGGTTATTGATCACACGGTCATAGTAGACAGCATGCGGGAAGTAAATATGGGCCTCATTGGAATGATGGCGAAAGCTTACTCGCCTCTTAATTCCGCATAGCTTTGCGGCAATCAATCCGGCGAGCGATCCATTCACCAAATGAGTATGAACGATATCGGGCCTAAGTTTTTTGAACAAGCGGCGAAGCCGCCAAATTGCCAGCGGAAGTTCGGGTCGCTCGCTGAATCTAATCACATGAATTTCTAGCCCTTTTGTCCGCAATTCTCGATGAAATTCCTGCTCGTCGGCGTCAAGAAAGATCGAGCAAACTTCGTACTTGTCATTATCCATCGCCTTCGCCAGCACTTCAACAAAGCTGCCGGATCGCATGTCGGTAAAAACATGAGCCACAAATATCTTCTTCTTATTCATCGTCAATCAATAAGGCCCAATCGGCACGCCGTTGTTTCGTCACAAATCAGATAGTTGTAGAAATCGCTCTTCGTTATCCTATTAACCTTTCGAATCGAATCTGTCTTTTCATCGAGATTGAAATATAGATAGCCCTTGCCCTTTAGAATGCTCTCAACCCTATCGCCGACCTCATCGTTTAGAATCTCGATCAGCATGGTCGGCTTGTACACCTCTAAATACTTTCCAAACCCTTCAAGCACTTCGGGTTCGTGAGTTTCGACATCGATCTTCATCAAATCGATCTTTCCTATCTGCCGTTCTTCGATAAAAGTGTCGAGCCTGACGGTTGTAATCGCAGTCGGGACGACCGTTGTGGTTGCATCGTGAAGGTTTTTATTTACCGTCACCGAATAAATATGCTCGGATGGTAAGTCGTAGACAATAGCCTCGCCGTCCGCATTTGAGATCGCCGATTTAACGCAAACAACCTCAAAGTTATTCAGCTTGATGTTGTATTCAAGTTTTTGAAAAACGCGCTCGATCGGTTCGAACGCATATACCGCGGCTGTCGGTTTAAGTGATTTAGCTATAAGCGAATAAACTCCGGTATTTGCTCCGATATCAAAGATTACGTCAGCATCCTGAACAAGTCGCATCCACAAGGAGATAGAGGTTTTTTCCCACCCCTGCTTTAAACCGGCCCAAAAAAGTGAATTTTCAAGTTCAAATCCAAAATGGTGAATTTGGAATGAGTGCTGCTTGTCGATTGGTACAACAAAATCCCCTGTAAAATGTAAATGTTTATAAAGTTTCTCGTGCCGGCCGATAAGTGGCCGGAGCGCGGAAAAAAGGCTGCGTTTGAACGGAGCTAACTTGTATAGATTTCTTACGGCTTCTCCGGCAGATAACATACGAGGCTTTTTTAGAATAAGTAGGTCGGCGATCATCTCAAATCGCATGTGAAGTCAATTTAATTACATTCGAAGATTTTTTAAAAATAGCAGCGTATTGCCAAGCGAATCCCGAAACCAATAACCTACAAGAATACTCATCGCGACACAAGCCGACAATCCCCAAAAAGGAGCGTGATAGAGCGCCACCGTTAAAACACCCACAATGGCCGGTATGATCGCGAAATACGTCCACGAGACCGGCATCTTTGCCGCACGGCGCATTAGTACCGCGAAGGTTGTCACACTCACAAAGAAAGCCAACAACGTCGCAAAGGCACACCCTGCGGTGCCGTATCTGGGAATGAGTATGAAATTCGCCAGAATATTCGTCACCGCAGCAAGTATGGCAGCGATCATCGAGATGTAGGTCGTCGAGGTTGCGTTGGACAGCGCCGCATAGCCGATCGCAACCGGAATCGCGACGGTCGACGCCGTCAGCAGTATCCAGAGTGGTAGTGCGGCCGCCTGAAACTCCGTCCCGAAGACGACAGGGATCAAAAAATATGCGACAAAAGCCAATGCGGTGCATGCCAATCCCCAAAGCATTGTGAGGCTTGGTAAGACGTTTCGAAAAAAGTCGAACGTTCGAGCACCCTCAGTTTCACGCTGTAGTGTCACAAAAAGCGGCAGCAACAATGTATTTGCAAGTGTCGGGAGTTGCAGAGCCATTCCGTTTATTTGTGTTGCGACCGAGTAGATGCCTAGATCGCGAGTTGAGAGAAATTTGGAAACAAAAACGGCATCGACATAGCTGCCTGAAAAATAACCAACGAGCGAAAAGGGCAGAAGTGGAATGGAAAATGCGAAAATCTTACGCACAAAGACCCGATCGACAGAAAACCGGGCGAAGATGTAACTTCTCAGCCTAAATATTCCGACAACAATCATCGCCGCCGGGGCTGCAATATAGCAAAGGATGGCCCAAGTCGATCCCAAAACTGCTGCAGCTGTCAACGCAAAAAGTCCTGAAAAGATCAACAGGCGCTCTATCATCTGTAAGAAACCCTGCACCCTCAGCAATTTCGCCGCCTGAAGGCCCATCTGCACCTGGATCCAAATTACGGTCACCGCAAGGTGGACAATAACTAGCCAAAAGCTCGCAGGCGTGAGCTTTAGCCAATTCGCCAAGTATGGGAACCAAAGCGGCGAGAGGCCGGCAACGAGCACCAGATTTGCGGCGAGAGCTATAATTGTCGTCCAAAATGTGCGCGCTATTTTCTCAGTCTCGACAAATTCGTCAACACCAAAACGAACAACCGCCACGCTTGTCCAGGTTATAAAAACTTGAGCAACCTGCGACGCGGCAATTACCGCAACGATGCCGCCGTAGCCCTCGGAACCGAGGTACCGGGTTATGATCCAAACCGAGGCAAAAGAGAACAAGGCGCTGCCAAGTTGAAATGCGACAAGCGAAATATAATTCCGCGGCGCGTTGCGGATGTCCCAACTCGAACTTTGGCGCACCGAGGCCGCCGAGATTTGTGCCGGAATGTCGGGTGATACTGCGGTCGGGTCTGGTGTCACGTTGAAAGTGTATGCGTTGAAAGAACGAGCGTCAAACGACTCTGTTCGACTCGCAAGGGTTGTTTACCGATGTTCTCTTACGCCTAGCTTTACCACCCCGTCAGCCAAAACGACTGCCACCAATCCTCTGGCCGGAGGAGAGCTAAATTGTTCCGCGATAGATCTCGCTTCCCGTTGCCTTAAACTCCGCAGCTTTTTCAGCCATTCCGACTGCTAATGCTTTTTCGGCTTCGACGTTTTGCTCTTTGGCGTATTCGCGGACATCCTGCGTAATTTTCATTGAGCAGAAATGCGGTCCGCACATTGAGCAGAAGTGGGCGAGTTTGGCACCGGTCGCGGGCAGGGTTTCGTCGTGATATTCGCGGGCGATGATTGGGTCAAGGGCGAGATTGAACTGGTCTTCCCAGCGGAATTCAAAACGTGCTTTGGAAACGGCGTTGTCGCGGATTTGTGCCGCCGGATGTCCTTTGGCGAGGTCTGCCGCGTGAGCCGCGAGTTTGTAGGTGATTACGCCGTCTTTCACATCTTTTTTATTCGGCAAACCGAGGTGTTCTTTCGGCGTAACGTAGCAAAGCATCGCCGTGCCAAACCAGCCGATCATTGCCGCACCGATTGCCGATGTGATGTGGTCAAAACCGGGAGCGATATCGGTCGTCAGCGGTCCGAGCGTGTAAAAAGGTGCTTCGCCGCAAACCGCTAACTGCTTGTCCATATTCTCTTTGATCAAGTGCATCGGGACGTGTCCGGGACCTTCGATCATAGTTTGGCAATCCATTTCCCAGGCGATTTTTGTAAGTTCGCCGAGCGTGTCGAGTTCGGCAAATTGTGCTTCGTCGTTGGCGTCAGCGATCGAACCGGGACGCAAACCATCGCCCAAACTGAATGCGACATCGTAGGTTTGCATAATCTCGCAAATTTCCCGAAAACGCGTGTAGAGAAAACTTTCTTCGTGATGTGCGAGACACCATTTCGCCATGATCGAGCCGCCGCGTGAAACAATTCCCGTTGTCCGTTTCGCCGTCATGGGAATATAGGGCAGTCGGACTCCCGCGTGAATCGTAAAATAATCAACGCCTTGTTCGGCTTGCTCAATGAGCGTGTCGCGGTAGATTTCCCACGTCAGATCTTCGGCTTTTCCGTTCACTTTTTCTAGTGCCTGATAAATCGGCACAGTCCCGATCGGCACCGGCGAATTCCGCAAAATCCATTCGCGTGTGGCGTGGATATTTTTGCCCGTCGAGAGATCCATCACCGTATCCGCTCCCCAAAGTGTTGACCAACGCATTTTTTCGACTTCTTCTTCAATCGAACTTGTAATCGCACTATTGCCGATATTTGCGTTGATTTTGACAAGGAAATTTCGCCCGATGATCATCGGTTCGCTCTCCGGATGATTGATGTTGTTCGGAATGATCGCCCGACCTCGTGCAATTTCATCACGGACAAATTCAGGCGTTACAAACTTTGGAATCGAAGCCCCAAACGATTCGCCTTTGTGTTGATGATTGAGCGACGACCGGTCGCTGCGTTCCGACAAAGCCAGATGGTCAAATGCCGCCTGTCGACCGAGATTTTCACGAATCGCCACATATTCCATCTCCGGCGTAATGATTCCTTGCCGAGCGTAGTGCATTTGCGTCACGATTTTTCCACTTTTGCCTCTCAATGGCGGACGTTTCAATGCAGGAAATTCTTCGAGTTTTGTATGCTCTTTCAGTTTCGCAATATCTTCCGCACCTTTCGTCAAATAACCATTATCCTGCGGTAAAATCTCGCGTCCGACATATTCTTCAACATCGCCGCGAGCAACAATCCAATCACGCCGCAAAGTCGGCAAACCCTCGCGGACATCGCATTTCACACGCTCATCCGTATAAACGCCGCTCGTATCATACACACGCACGGGAGCATTTTCCTCAAGCTCGTCCTGCATATTGCGAGTCGGACTCAAAGCGATCTCACGAAACGGCACATTCAGCTCGATCTTCGCATCGTTGCGAGTATCGCCGTTGGTCGTAACATAAATCTTGGTTGAATTCGGAAATTTAATTTCGTCGGTAGTTTTTTCTGCTGACTGCTGACTGCTGACTGCTGACTTCTGTTTCATCGTTTTTCTCCCTTCGTCGGTATTATCCGCATCAGGTTCTAGGGATAACGCCCGCATTAGGCGAATCTCAGTTGGTCGCGATCCAACTCTCCCGAAAACTGTTCTGCACCTTGAATTGTACGCCAAAGATGTGGCGTATCCGAAGTCCGGATTTCTTTCAACAAATAATAAAATAGGATTACAACCTATTTCCGCACGCGCTATACTAAGTGTTAGGTGTTAATCATTGATAAACATCGCGGCGGACACGAATAATTATGAAGCGGTTGTTTTTGGGAATAGTCTTTGTGTTCTGCATCGAACTTGGGTTCGTCGCCTACACTGCTATTGATCAACAGAGTCAGCAATCGGTGGGCGTGAGCGAGATAACGGGCGTCACAACTCCGCCTGCGGACCTAACCAGTACCGCAGATCCCGTCGGATCTTTACAGCGTGATTCCGTTCGAGGTTCCGAGCGAAACCAAAAAAAGGAAGTTGCTTATTCGAATGTCGGCAGACGCTTGCTCAACCGTCGTGCGGACCGGTCTTTGATTTCGAGGAAGATTGTTGCAAGGAGCTCGACAGCTAAGGTCGTAAACGTTCGGCCACAACCTTTTGCATTGCAAAAGCAGTCGGAAACAAAGCTAGCGACCGCAAATCCGCTGCCGCTAAACCGCGAATCAAAGAATTTCAAAACCATGGCCCGCGATGTTCCGCGATCGAAGAACAAATCTTTTCTTTCCAAATCGGTTGCGGTCATTAAGAAGCCTTACGACTGGCTAAAAGCAATTGGGTCGAGACTCAGGTAACGAGATTCCCCATAACCCTTGCGGAAAAAAACCGTTAAGCGGCTATTGATCTCTTGTTTGTTTTAATCGCGGATCGAAAGCTCGGGTGCCACCATTTCCTCGATATCCCTTTCAGTCAATTACACCGAACAGATTTACTGACAATCCGGTTTATCCTATGCTATATAAACCGAGGTGAATACTGTGACGAAAGCAGCCGCGACCATTCTGATTCTTATATTTTCGACCTTTTGCACGGCTTGCGCGCCATCGGGTCTTACCGAGAATACCGTTATTTCGACTGCCAACGGCGACGTCAGGTTTCGGGTTGAGACGGTGGCAACGGGCCTCGAGATTCCCTGGGGATTCGCGTGGCTGCCGAATAGGGACTTGCTTGTGACTGAGCGTAAAGGCCGGGTGCGAATCATCCAAAGCGGCAAACTGCGCGTCGAACCGATTTTCACAGTTCCCGACGTTGAGCCAACAGGCGAAAGCGGTCTGATGGACATCTCGCTGCATCCGGATTTTGCGAAGAATGGCTTTGTGTATCTCGTCTACTCGTATAACGCCGACGGCAAATTTATTAAGGTCGTGCGATTTAAATACGCGGACGGGAAATTAACCGAGCCGAAGACCATCGTCGATAAGATTCCGGGAGCACCTAATCATGCGGGTTCGCGGTGTCGATTTGGGCCGGACGGCAGACTCTATGTCACGACGGGCGACGCGACCGATTGGAATTTAGCTCAAAAACTGGATTCGCTTGCCGGCAAGACACTGCGATTAAATGACGACGGCACTATCCCGAAGGACAATCCATTTGTTTCGACCGCAGGCGCGAGGCCAGAGATATGGACGTACGGTCATCGAAACGCACAAGGGCTCGCCTGGCAGCCTGGTTCGGGACTGATGTTTCAGTCTGAGCACGGCCCTAGTTTTTTTGAGGGCAAAGGCTCCGGCGGTGACGAGATCAATATCGTCGAGCGAGGCAAGAATTACGGTTGGGCGGAGATTCACCACACCGAGCAACGCGCCGGGATGGAATCGCCTCTGCTCGAATACTCACCCGCCTGTGCACCCGGGAGCGCGATGTTTTATAACGGCTCGCAATTTCCGGCATTCAAGGGTAATTTCTTTTTCGGCTGTCTTCGAGGCGCGCGAATTATTCGTGTCGTTCTAGACGGTCGCAAGGTCATTTCCCAAGAAAACTTAGTTTCAGATGCGTTCGGCCGCATTCGCGAAATCGAAGAAGGCCCCGACGGCTACATCTATTTCTCGACCTCAAACCGCGACGGCCGCGGCACCCCGGCAAAGGACGATGATCGCATCCTACGGCTCGTGCCTCTGCAATAACTGAAAGTCCGAGACAAACCCATTTCCGATGTCAATTTTTAAACTGGACAGGTGGCCGGTGATTTGCGACATTAGAGGGAATCCCCACCGTTAGTGTTTGTGTGCTTAGCCTATGACGCTCAGAGTAATGATCGTTGACTATGGTGCAGGAAATCTGAATTCCGTTAAACGGAGCTTGGACTTATTGGGCGCTGCATCTTCGGTTTCGTCCGATCCAGAGGAAATTGCGAAGGCCGATAAGCTAATACTCCCCGGAGTCGGTCACTTTGGACGGGCGATGGCGAGTCTTAAGCAACTGGAACTGTTGGATCCGTTGCATCAAGCGGTTTTGGTCAAACGAAAACCGATTCTCGGAATTTGCCTGGGCATGGAGTTGATGGCGGAAAAAAGTGCGGAGGGTAATTCACGCGGGCTGGGATGGCTTGACGCGGAAGTTGTTGAATTCAAAATCTCAGACAAAAACCGGTACAAAGTGCCCCATATGGGCTGGAACCGATTGCGCAGGGCGAAGGACAGCCGGCTCATGAAAAATGTGGATGAATCGTCGGAATTCTATTTCGTCCATTCATATCATTTGGCGATCAGGAACCAGGCTGATCTCTTGTGTGAAACGCAATATGGGATCTCATTTCCTTCTGCGATCGAAAAGGATAATGTATTCGGGGTGCAATACCATCCGGAAAAAAGTCATGATGCAGGAATTCAAGTGTTAAAAAATTTTATTGAGATGTAATGTTTCGACCGAGAATTATTCCGGTTTTGCTGTTGAAAGATCGGGTGTTAGTAAAGTCGATTGGCTTTAAGATCCATAAATACATTGGCGACCCGATAAATGCCGTTAGGATCTTTAACGACCTTAAAGCCGACGAATTGGTTTTTCTGGACATCCAGGCGTCAAAAAAGAACCGTTTGATCTCTCTGGACTTTGTGCGTGACGTCGGGGAAGAGGCTCGTATGCCGTTCGCGGTCGGCGGCGGAATAAAATCACTCGGGGATATACGGGCCATATTACGGGCCGGGGCGGAAAAAGTGGTACTAAATACTTCAGCGGGCCACAACCCTGATTTTGTCAAAAAGGCCTCAGATGCATTCGGCTCTTCGACGGTCGTGGTTTGTATAGATGTAAAGAAGAAAATTCTCAAGAGTCAGCGAACGTGGACTTTGGGCGGCAGCAAATCTACGGGGTTTGATCCGGTTGCATTTGCGCAACTAATGGAAAAGAACGGCGCCGGCGAGCTGATAATTCAGTCGATCGATAGGGACGGCACGATGGCAGGCTATGACATTGATCTGATCCGGTCGGTCTCGACCTCGGTGAGCGTTCCCGTTGTGGCGTTAGGCGGAGCCGGCGAAATCGAGCACCTGAAAGAAGCTTTTCAACACGGACACGCGAACGCATTAGCCGCTGGCAGTCTTTTTGTTTACAAAGGTAAAAGGCGCGGTGTTTTGATCAATTATCCTGATAAGAGTGAACTAAACATGGGTTAAACGACCTTTTCTTACTATTGATTAACAAGGTTTTATACTCGCTACTACTTAAATACCCCTCCCGGTTTATTGGTCATGAGAAAGCGGCAAAATTAGTTTCGGCTTAAAAGAATCTCTTATGCGGGCATCCGGCTATCAACAATGTACGCGTTGTGTCATGGACACAACCGACTTGCAAATCACTTTCAGTGAAAACGGTCATTGTAATCACTGCACCGAGTTCTTGGAGAAGCGGGCAAAATATACTTACCGCGGAACAGAGAGTGATGAATTGTTGGCCAGAATTGTCACTGACATCAAGCGTGCAGGAAAAGGTCGAGATTATGACTGCGTAATTGGTGTGAGCGGGGGCGCAGATAGTAGTTATCTTGCTTACTTAACCAGCAAACTAGACCTTCGCCCGCTAGCGGTCCATATGGATAATGGCTGGAATTCTGCCGGTGCCGTGTCGAATATCCGAAAAATTACAAAAAAGCTGGGGATCGATTACCAGAGCTATGTTTTGGACTGGGAGGGTTTCAGAGATCTACAGCTCTCGTTCTTGCGGGCGTCTGTCCCGGAAGCTGAAACCCCAACTGATATTGCAATTCCGGCAGCTCTCTATCACTATGCAAATAAATATAGTATTAAATACGTGCTTACCGGCGGAACTCTTGCAACAGAAGGTATTCTGCCCAAGAGTTGGCATTATAACGGCAAGGATTTTAAATATTTTAAATATATTCACAAAACGTTCGGAAACGGAAATCTTGGTACCTTTCCGTTTTACAGTTACACGCGCGAAATCTATCACAAGCTGGTAAGAGGCATCCGAACGATCTATCCGCTCAATTTAGTGCCTTATGCAAAAGACGACACTGTCGAACTACTTGAAAGAACATTCGACTGGGAACCATTTGCCGGAAAGCACTATGAGTCGAGCTACACAAGATTTATTCAGTCCTATTATTTGTATGAAAAGTTCGGGATCGACTATCGACGGGTGGCACTGGCAACGCAGATCTGTACTGGCGGGATTCTCCGCGATGATGCTATCGAGCAATTAAAAAGCAAACCATACGACGCACACGAAATAGAGCGCGAAAAGCAATATATTTCGAAAAAATTGAGCATCTCAATCGATGAATTTGAGAGAATCTTGGCCCTGCCTCCAAAGTGGTATTGGGATTACCCGAATGACGAAAAGAAACTGAATTTTATCTACGATACTTATAGAAAACTATTCAAAAAAGAAAAGTTAAGTTGGTTTTAATTCGACAAGATAGTGGTTCCGCCGCTTAACAGCGTGATACCATATTCGTTTGATTTATGAATATCGGAATCACGGTCTATCCAACTTACGGCGGCAGCGGAATTGTCGGCTCTGAGCTAGGTCGCGATCTCGCAGAACGCGGTCATAACGTTCATTTTATCTCGTCGGTGCTGCCGACACGGCTGACTGAGTTGAATGAACGCATTCATTTTCACGAGGTGGAAATGATGTCGTATCCGTTGTTTGAACATCAGCCCTACGACCTCGCCCTCGCGACAAAGATGGCGACAGTTGCCCGTGCCGAAAAGCTCGATTTATTGCACGTACATTATGCGATACCTCACTCTATCAGCGCGATCCTCGCCCGCGAGTCCATTAAACAAAAGCGTTATGTGCCGGTAATCACGACATTACACGGCACCGATATCACTCTGGTCGGGGCCGACCGTAGCTATCTGCCGATCACCCGTTACGGCCTGCAGCAATCTGACGGCGTGACAGCTGTTTCCAAATTCTTAAAACAGGCGACCATCGAGACATTTGATTTCGACGAGATCGAGGTGATTCCGAACTTCATTTGCCCAAATCATTACATGCGTCTTCCCGATTCGCCTTTGCGTGCGGAACTCGCGCCAAACGGCGAGCGTTTGTTGGTGCATGTTTCGAATTTTCGAGCGGTTAAGCGGCCTGCCGATTGCGTTGAGATACTTGCAAAGGTCCGTGCCGCCGGAGAAAAAGTCCGGCTCGTAATGGTCGGCGACGGGCCCGAACTCTCAGCGGTTCGTTACCGTGCCGAACAACTCGGCGTCAATGGCGACGCCGTATTTGTTGGCAAGCTAGCTAACATTTCCGACTATCTCGGTATCGCCGACGTGTTCCTTCTGCCGTCGGAATTGGAGTCGTTCGGGCTTGCGGCGCTCGAAGCGCAGGCGTGCGAAGTTCCAGTGATCGCGACACGTATCGGCGGCCTTCCCGAGGTAATAAATGACGGCGAATCCGGCTTTCTGAGCGATGTCGGGGATGTTGAAAAGATGACGGCAGATACGCTGCGTCTGCTCAGAGACGAAAAGCTTCGTCGCGGGTTTGGCGAAAAGGGCCGTGAGCTTGCCGTCCAACGCTATTCAACCTCGAAGATCATCCCGCAGTACATCGCTTTTTACGAAAAGATCGTAAAGAAAGCGAAAGCCGTCGCCGCGTAAGATTCCAACCAAGATGCTCAAACGCTACATGCACAGCCGCGAACGTCACTTTGCGATGCTCGATGATAATCGCGTTGTGCATCCGTTTGACTGGGGCACCGAATTCGTCACCGATCAGGCGAATGGCGGCGATCCGAGAGAGATCTTTCGCGAGTACTCAAAAAATGCTGTGGCGAATAGTGATGAGTTTTTCTTTTCGCCTGACGTTTCAGATTACAAATTGGCCGGAAACCAACTGACCTGGACGAGCGGCATCGAAACGACGTCGAAAGAGAATAATACAGTTTATGCAACTTATTTTCCGAACGGGAAAAATAAGAAGTCTGCCGTCCTGATACTTCCGCATTGGAACGCAAAGGCCGGTACTTATTTCGATCTCTGCAAACTCTTTAACAAGCTCGGGATCTCGGCTTTGCGAATGACGCTGCCCTATCACGAAGAGCGGATGCCGCCTGAGCTTGAGCGTGCCGAATATCTTGTCGCGCCCAATGTCGGCCGGACGCTGCAATCGCTTCGCCAATCGGTTGTGGATACGCGCTCCGCAATTCGTTGGCTAAAGCAGCGAGGCTACGAAAAGGTTGGAGTTGTGGGCACAAGTATTGGTTCGTGTGTTGGTTTTTTTGCTTTCACGCACGATATGCAGATCGACGCGGCGGTCTTTAATCACGTCTCCGGCTATCCGGCCGATGTCGTTTGGCATGGCATCACGACCTATCACGTCAAAGAAGGCCTCGGCGACAATCTCACGCTCGACGAGCTTCGCGAGTACTGGCTGCCTATCTCGCCAATGGCCTATATGGAACGCCTCGCGAAGCTCCCGCCCCGTCCACAGCGTTATATTTACGGCCTTTACGATCTAAGCTTCCCTGTCGATCTGTCGCGAGACACGATAAATGCGCTTCGCCGATACAAGATCAAACACAGCAAGGTTTCGATTCCCTGCGGCCACTACACTCTCGGCCAAAAGCCATGGGTCTATTACGATGGATACAAGATCGTGTCGTTTCTGCGTAAGCATCTGAAATAGGCGAAATATGCCGGAGTTGTTTTCTTTCGCTTAACAAACCAAAGTGTTCCAGCTTTCATCAAAAGAGTGCTAAAATTTGGTCAACTTTTTGAATGAGCCCGATCGCCGACAAACACAAAAACACGGTTGAAGAAGCGATAGAGCATCTTATATCTCGTGCTGAAAACCCGCGCGGATTGAAAGGGACGGATATCGCAAGTCGGGTCGGGGCAACGGTTGAAAAATATCTCCTCCGCGATAACCCAAATGCCGCGCATGTCGAAATTGAGGATTTTGTTCACGAGATCCGGGCCGACGACCTGTGTCTGATCGTCGCCTGCGAAAAGGGCGATGAAACCGCGTGGGCAGACCTTGTCGCTAACTTTGACTCTACCGTTAAGTCCGCTGCCCGCAAGATATCGTCAAATAACGAAGATGCCGAGGATCTGGCAAGCTCGATATGGGCCGAGCTTTACGGCCTTCGGACAGACGCTGACGGCCATAAGAAGAGCAAACTTGCTTATTATTCGGGACGCGGAAGTTTGGCAGGCTGGCTGCGGGCAGTCGTCTCGCAGCTTGCGGTCGATCAGTTTCGCAAAACGTCGAAATTCGTCCAGATCGAGGAAGACCGCGAGTTCGAAAATCTTGCTAATGAAGCCACTAACGACGGTAATCATCGCGGGTCGCACACCGAAAATCCTGAGGAACTGCTGACAGATAAACAGACCGAGGCGGACGTGTCGGCTGCACTTTCCGTAGCGATCGCTGAACTTGAAGCTGAGGACCGGCTGATTCTCAAGCTATACTATTTTGACGATTTGAAGTTAAAGGACATCGCCGCGACGTTTGGTTATCACGAAGCAACGGCGAGCCGCAAGCTAACTCGTGTGCAAGCCGAGATCCGTAAGGGCGTCGAACGCGGGCTTCGCGAGCGGCACGGATGGACTGATAGCGAGGTAAAACGGCATTTGAGCGAGACCGCGACGAGCCTCGGCGTTAACCTTGAGACTATGTTCGCGGCATTGCTGATATTGGCTCTGGTGCAAGATTTGTGGGTATGAGGCGTTCATTAAGTGGGTTACGAAATCCATGAAAGGTGAAAGAGTGAAAAAGGTAAAATGTGAAACAGCGATCGGTCGTGTTCGCCTAGACCTTTTGCATCTTTTCACTCTTCGCCTTTTGCACATTAACTGATGGAACTCGAATTCGACAAAGAGATTGATGCGATCTTGCGGAAAGCGCGAGGCGGTGACGGTGCGGCTGTGACGGCCGTTTCCTCGCCGCACCTCGATGCCGACACGATCGCGGCATTTGTCGAAAACGCTCTGCCTGAAAGAGCCAAGCTCTCGTACACGGAGCATTTAGCGGATTGCTTCCGGTGTCGGAAGCTGCTTTCAAATAGCATTTTGATGATGAATGAAACGGCGGCTTCAGCTGCCACGGTTGAAGCCGCCGATGCCGTTGCGGCGATCGATACCGAGCCTTGGTACAGGGGGCTGTTTCGCACGACGAATCTGGCGTTTACGATGGGCGCACTTGTGATCGCTTTGAGCGGTGCCCTTGCATTTCTTATATTGCAGAATCGCAATTCGAGCGACACGACGGTCTCGCAAATTAGCGATACAGAAATGCAAAAAGGCGGACCTTCAGCCGGTATTGATGTCCCACCTTTGAATTCCAACTTAATGGCCGCCGCAAACACCGCGGCAAATGTATCTGATTCGACCGCAAGCGGCGCGGCGAAATCGCAATCACAGATCTCCGAATCCGACAGATCTAAATCTGGCCCCGCTGATGAGCGTGACTTTAAGCAATCAGAAGGCTTATCGGTAGGTAAACTGGAATCTGGGAAAGACGTTGAGACAACGGATTCGGCCATGGCCGCCGGAGAGCAAAAACCTGCAGGTGTCGCGCCGCCGCCACCTGCGCCTGTCGCGAGTAAACCTAAGGTTATGTTGGACGGTGTAACGGCAGAGACGGTCGAAAAAGAGCGAAAGGACGAAGACATGCTGCTTGCTAAAAAGAAATCGGTTGACGAATATCGTGGTCAGCGCGACCTGCCCGCAGCTCCGTCGAAGAGTGGACCTGTTCGTTCCGGCCCGCTTCAAAATCAGTCAAATCAGATCAGCAGCAACATCACGGATATGACCGTAACGCGGCTCGTCGGCGGCAAGAGATTCGAAAACCGAAATGGTGCCTGGTACGACTCGGTCTATCGTGGGCAAGCGACGACGAATGTTCGACGCAGCACCGAGGAATTCAAAAAACTGGACGGCGGCCTGCGAAACATCGCCAATACTCTCGGCGGTACCGTCGTTGTCGTATGGAAAGAAAAGGCTTACCGCATACAGTAGATCTTCCGATCCGGTCCGCTGAGAATCAAATAAAGCTTTAAGATCGTTGGTTTGCTCTTGCGAATTTAGGACTTTGACGGCTGTTTTTACGCCTCAATCCACCTTGACGATCTAACCTCCTAGACGCTTTCACTATTTGGGGATAAACATTTCGGTCGAAAGCTTATGATCCGCATCCTTCCACGCGGCTTCGAACTCTTTGCGAACGAGTTCCGCGGACGTGTTTTTACCTTGCTTTGCGAGCGCTTCGGCCAGGCCGAATAACGCACGGCCGTTACGCGGACTTCGGGCGATCTCTTCGCGGTAAGTCTTTTCCGCTTCCGCAAACTGGCCATCCAACATAAGGGCACGCCCGAGCCATTCGCGAATAGGAAGGTCCCAGTCAGGCGGCTCGGCATAATTGACCTTTGCCTCACTGGCCGCAGCGGCACGAAATAGTCCGATGGCGCCTTTTCGATCACCCCTTGAGAGAGCGATCTCGCCGGCCAGCAACTCATCAGCTACCTTTAGTGCAACGTTCACGGGTGTTGTAAACAAAACAGCCTCGGCGGGAATTTTCTTTGCGGTCTCGCGTAAGACAGCGAGCTCCTTCTCAGCATCGGCAGATTTCCCTTTCTGTGCGAATGCAATGCCGCGGGCCATATGCCAAAACGCAGTGGTAGTCAACATCTCGGCGGCAGGCTTTGGATAAATCATTACCTCATCCCACTTATGAAAACGGGTGAGCGTTACGAGTGGGTAAGGCATAAACATTTCGAGCATCGGCGCCGCTTTTACGTTCGGCCCTACGTTTGCCGCCAGTTCGCGTGCAGCCTTTATCGCCCCCGCATAATTACCGTTGCCCGCAAATGACGCAGCGAGCATGTGGATGTTGTGGTTGTAGTACATTAGCGTATACATCCCGGTCGAGCCGCTTTTCTGAATATAGTTTCGGTCAGCAATTATCGCCGCTTCGTTGCTTTTTACAGCATCGGCAAGATCGCCCGTTCGCAAGTAGATATGCGACGGCATATGCACTAGATGACCGGCGCTCGGGGCCAGACCACCCAAACGAATCGCGGCTGCCATACCACGTTCGGGGTTTGGAGAAGCCTCGATCGCGTGGATGTAGTAATGGTTCGCCCCCGTATGCTTAGGATTTCGCTTGAGCACGCCCTCGAGGACCGCGATAATCTCTAGCGTTCCCGGCGCGGGTTTGCCGTCGAGCGACCAAAGCTGCCAAGGCCGAAGGTTCATCATACTTTCTGCATAGAGCGTCGCAGCGTCGAGGTCGTCCGGGTAGGACCTCAAAAGCTCCGCCATCGCGGCCGTATAGGCGGCGGCGAGTTTTGCGGGATCGGCGGCCGAATCCGGCGAATACCGCTTTGACAGTGCGGCGATATAGGCCTGCTCAGCAGGCGAAGCTTTCGATGCCAGCGAAATTGCCTTTTGCAGATTTACGTATGCTTCGGCAAAACGCTCGGTGTTTGCCGGATCGTTGTAATTTGCGCCCAAGCCTAGGGCCATTCCCCAATACGCCATCGCGAGATTAGGATCTAACTCCGAGGCACGTTTAAACGACGCGATGCCTTCCTCGTGATTGAAGGCAAAAAGATAAGCTAGACCCTGATTGAAGAACTTTTGCGCGTCTGAACTTTTAGTCGAAACCGGATGATCAACATTGCCAAGACCATCTTCGAGCCAGACGACTCGCTTTGTTTCCTCGGGCCCTTTTGAGCCGTGGCCCTGTCCATGCTGTGGATAGGAGATTGAAGCTAGCAACAAAACAAAAATTAACGCTTTCATATAAACCTCCAGATTTGCGTTATTGGTAATTTTCGCTGTAGATTCTATTGCAAATCGGTATAAAAATCTAATGATGAAACATTTTACATTCATGACCGCTATCCTT
>Ga0209798_10000467_pt1 | contig 24207 bp, 24 predicted proteins | sample DOMMetBare3Fresh_FD_187475 | JGI IMG/M metagenome (GOLD analysis project Ga0209798, IMG submission 187475) | Wetland sediment microbial communities from St. Louis River estuary, USA, under dissolved organic matter induced mercury methylation -... | ecosystem: Environmental > Aquatic >... | reverse complement strand
ACGGCAGTCAATCTCGCGCTCCTGCTTCTGACGGTTGCGCAGCAGTTGCGTCCAGCGTTCGCTCAGGTTGAGCCGCCCGTTCTGCGAGGGCGCGCCCTCGAGATTGTCGACGGCCAAGGCCGCGTCCGCGCGAGCATCAGTGTCCTTCCATCCAGCAAGTCGCCGACCGGCGAAGACCAAGCCGAAACAGTGCTGCTGCGGCTGATCACCGAGCGCGGCCGCCCATCCGTGAAGATCGGCTCCTCCGAACCAACCTCAGGCCTGAGCTTCGCCGGCCCAACGGGCACGAAGGACACGTACCTGATCCTCCAGTCCAAGGGAACCACAAGTTCCTTGAGGTTGAGGAACGAAGATGGTCGCGAACAGGTCGTCACGCCGTAACCGCGAGCGCAAGCCTGCGCGCCAACGACGCCCGAGCCTTCGACCTATCCCGAAAGGAACCCGATGATGCTCAACGTAGATCCGGTGGGCGCGACCGGTGGGGCCGGTTCCGAGCTTGCGCGGTCGGTCTTCCAGACTCCGCGCTTTGCCATCAGGACTCTCTCGGCTCCTGACCTGGTCGAATTGCAAGTGCTCTTCGATGCCAACCCGGACTATTTTCTGGTCGTGAACGGTCGCCGACCTCACGCCGATGAAGCGCAGACCGAGTTCAACGAGATGCCGCCGTCTTTCCTCTCGTACAGCCAGCGCTGGTTTGCAGGCATCTACGATCGACCCGGAGCGCTACAAGGCGTGCTTCACCTTGTGTCCGATTTGATGGCGCCGCGCGTTTGGCACATCGCATTCCTTTTCCTGTCGGCACCCTTGCGGGGCACCGGCGCCGCTCACGAGGTCTACGCTGAACTCGAATCGTGGGTTCGTCGCTCGGGCGCATCCTGGATCAGGCTTGGCGTGGTTTCCGGCAACCCCAGAGCCGAACGTTTCTGGGCGCGTATGGGCTACACGCGGACGCGTATGCGCGAACGTGTCGATACCGGCGGCAAGATCAATGATGTGCGCATGCTCGTCAAGCCTCTGTCCGGAGGCAGCTTGGAGCAGTATTTCGCACTGGTCCCAAGGGACAGTCCGGACTCGCCCTCGCCTTGAAATCGCTTCGGCGGCTCTCAGGTCGCCGGCGCCGACGGCACGAACGCGTCGGAGAAGCAGAACTCCGGGCCGAGCCCCTGCGACAGGAACGCCGGCACCGCCGTCTCGACCATCTGCAGCGAGCCGCAGGCATAGACCTCGTGGCCGCTCAGGTCCGGGTGGTCGGCGAGCATCGCCTCGTGCACCAGACCGCGCCGCCCCGTCCAGCCGTCGCCGGGCGCGCCGTCCGACAACACCGGCACGACGCGGAAATTCGCATGCTCGCGCGCCCAGCGTTCGGCCAGCTCGAGCATGTACAGGTCCTTGCGCTGGCGCACGCCCCAGTACAGCAGCATCGGCCGCGTGATGCCGCGGTGGAACGCGTCCTCGACAATGCTCTTGATCGGCGCGAATCCGGTGGCGCCCGCAATGAACAGGATCGGGCGCGGGCCGTCGTGCAGCGTGAAACGGCCGATCGGCCCCTCGAGCTGCAGCAGGTCGCCGACCTTCATGGCATTGAACACCTGCGTCGTGAAGCGCCCGCCCGGGATCAGCCGCACGTGCAGCTCGATCAGCGCGTTGTCGTGCGGCGGGTTGGCGAACGAGAACGCGCGCCGCTGGCCGTCTTCAAGCACCACGTTCAGGTACTGCCCGGCAACGAACGCGATCCGCCGTCCGTCGACCGGCTCGATCATCAGCCGCATCACGTCGTCGGCCAGAAGCTCCATGCGCACCACGCGGCCGGCGAACGTGCCTGCCGTCGGGTCCGCGGCTGGCGCCACCAGCGTCTGGACTTCGATCTCCACGTCTTCGAGCGGCGCCGCGCAGCACATCAGCGCCTGGCCACGCGCGCGCATCGCCTCGGTCAGCACCGCCGGCTGGTAGGCACCGTGGTCGACGCGACCGTTGAGCACCGTGCACAGGCAATGCCCGCAGCCGCCGCTGCGGCAGTCGTAGGGCAACGGCACTTCGGCGCGCAGCCCGGCCTCGAGAATCGTCTCGCCACGGCGCACTGGCACATGCGTCGAGCCCGGGTGCACGGTCAACTGCAGCGCCGGCGCCGAATCGCGCGAGCGCCGCCAGGGCAGCCACGGCAGCATCAGCAGCAGCGCGGTGCCGCCGAGCACGAGCGCCCACATCTGGCCCGGCGACGCCACATAGGCCAGCGGGTACAGCGCCAGCAGGAACCAGTCGAGTTGCAGCGAGGTTGGTGCCACGTCGAGCTGCGCCGCGCCGCCCTGGCTGACCACCGGCAACACCAGCGCCAGTACCAGCAGCATCGCGGACACGCTCAGCGCGATCGGGCGCGGCGGCTGCGTGCTTGCCTTGGGCACACGCTGCACGTGCACCCACATCAGCAGCAGCGTCAGCAGCGGCACGCCGATGTGGATGAACACCAGCAGCGAGAACAACCGGTCGCTGACGCTGCTGGGGTAGATGAAGTTGCGGATCAGCGAGCCGCCGAAGCCGGGCAGCCAATCCAGCCACTCGAAGCTGGCGGTCGTGACGAACTGCGCGAGCTGGTCCCAGGGCAGCATGTAGCCGTTGACGCCGGCGGCCAGCACCAGCCAGATCAGCACGACCCCGGTGATCCACGAGAACCAGCGAAAGCCGCGCAGCCGGTTGAACGCGAAGTAGCGCACCAGGTGGATCAGCATCGTCACGACCATCGCGTCCGACGCATAGCGGTGCAGGCTGCGCAGGATGCCGCCGGCCCACCACTGGTCGTGCGTCAGCGACTGCACCGAACGGTAGGCGCCTGCCACGCCGGTGTCGAAGAAGGCGAACAGGTACAGGCCCGTCGCGGTGACGATCCAGAACAGGAAGAAGCTGATCGCGCCCAGGTGGTAGTACGGGTTCAGCCGGTCGCCGAAGGCGCGGTTGAACAACGCCTCGACGTGCAGGAAGCACCAGCGCAGCAGCGCCTGCAGCCGGGCAATCACTCCGGGCTGCCCCGCCGCGTGGCGCGGATCACGACCACGACGAACAGCAGCCCGCCCACGATGGCCAGCAGCCCGCCCAGGCCCATCAGGCCCATGCCGGCGACCTCGCCAGTGCTGCGCAGCACCTGATCGGCACCGGCCACCTTGCGCTGCACGCCGTAGCCGCCCGACCAGACGAGGCCGATGATGTGCATCAGCTGCCCCGCAGCGTAGACGGCCGGCTGCAGCACGGCCATGCGGCCCTGCGGCGCGCCGTAACCCAGCCGCGGCAGCAGGTGGTAGACCAGCCCCATCAGCGCCAGCGTGACGCCGACGATGCAGCCGTGGTAGTGCGCGGGGATCTTGACGTTGTTGCCGCTGATGAGCATGCCGATCACGCCGCCGGCGGCGAAAAGCAGCATCGACGAAACCAGCGCCGCGCGCAGCGGGCGCACGGTGACGTCGACCCGGCGCAGCGGCAGCAGCGACACCAGCACCGCCAGCGCGATCGGCAGGATCGCCACGCCGCCGCCGAAGCGCATGGCCCAGGTGTGCAGGTTGCGGTGCTCGACCGTGGACACGTCGTAGGCCAGGTAGGCCAGCGGCGTGACGAACACGCTGGCCAGCGCGAGCGCGAACATCAGCAGGGCCACGCGCGGACTCAACGGAACGCAGGCGCCGCAGGCCCGGGCCAGCCAGAGCCAGCCCACCAGCATCAGCAGCGTCCAGGCGAACTGCAGCGCGTGGCCGCCGCCCCAGAACAGGATCTCGTAGTAGGCCCTGCCCTCCAGCGCACGCGGCACGACGGCCAGCGACCAGCCGAAGGCCAGCAGCGCCACCGCCGCGGAGATGGCGCTGGCGTTGAGCCCGAAGCGCAGCGCGCGCTCGCCGTCGATCACGCCGCCCAGCCGCGGCGCGGCGACTAGGCATCGCAGCACCTGCAGCGCGAAGCCGGCGCCGAAGACCACCAGCCCGGTCATGAACAGCTTGCCCTCGAGTACCGGGATGTAGTTGGCCATGATCGGAGTACCCGGCTCGACGAAGGCACCGAGCGACATCAGCAGCGCGCCGCCGCCGCACAGGCCCAGCGCGGCCCAGCTCGACCGGCCGGCGCGCGGCGTGGCGTTCAGGCTCCACAACAGGCCCGCCATTGCGGCGAACCACACCAGCACCGACAGGTCCACGTGCACCACCAGCGCGACGCGAAAGAAGTCGGCCGCCGGCAGCCACTGGTTCACCCACGGCGTGCGCGCCAGCACCAGCAGGATCGAGAACAGGCCCGAGCCGATCAGCGCCGCCAGGCCCAACCAGAGCCAGCCGCGCGCGAGCCGGCGCTGCGCGGCGTTCGGGACGGGCAGCGCGTAGTCGGCAGCCGGTGCCGCCGATTGGGCGACGAGGAAGGACGATGCAAGCGTGAAGTTCATGGCCGGACTCAGCGCAGGGTGATGCCGCCGCGTTCGGCGTCGAAATCGATGACCAGCACCTGGGCCGGTGCCAGCGTCACGGTGGTGTCGCGCTGGTGCGTGAAGCCCGCGTGGCGCACGTCGTCGTTCAGGCGCACGGCAATGCGCTGCGGTCCCGCGGCCACCGGCAGCCGCTGATAGACCGCCGACGCGCCGTCGCGCGACAGCCCCGACGGCTGCGCCACCCGGCGCAGCACCGTCGTGCCGCCGATGTCCACCTCCACCGTCACCGGCGAGCGTTCGCGCGGGCACTTGGTCGGCGCGCGCATGTTCGGCGGCAGCTTGGCGAGTTCCTCCGGCGTCTGCGTGCGGCAGTCGCCCACCGGCTTGCCGGTGTGCGTGAAACTGAGCTTGACCAGCGCCTGGTCGCCGGCCAGCGGGTGGTAGGCCGGCCAGCGCGAGAAGACGCCGATCACCAGCGCGAACAGCGCGTACAGCACCGCCTGACCAAGCCAGGCGAGCGGCTGGATCGGCCGCGCGACGGGCGCGGTGCGGAGCGCCGGGTCAGCCATGTTCGGCCATCGCCTGCGGGCCCTGCGTCGGGCTGAGTTGTTGCACGCGCCGGCGCAGATCGTCCAGCGCCGACTGCAACGCCGACAGGTCATGGGCCGGTGTCCACGCCATGGCCCAGCGCTCGGACGGCACGCCCGCTCGCAGATGCGGCTCGCGCCGGCCGAGCAGCCGCTCGGACGTCCAGCGCTGCCCGAGGCGGTATTCGCAGGCCCCTTCGGCGCATCCGGTGACCAGCACCCCGGCCGCACCGTCGCGCAACGCATAGTCGACGAACGACGGCGGCAGCATGCCGGTGCAGATCAGGCTGAACGGCACGACGTCCTGGCCGGCGAGCGTGTGCACGCGCTCGCCGTGGTCGCAGCCGAACACAACGATCGGGCGCTCGCCCTTCGCCGACGCCAGAGCCTGCTGCAGGCGCCGGCGCAGCGAGCCGATCGTCAGCTGCGGCATGTCGATGCCGGTGACCAACTCGGCCGTGCTGCGAAACGGCGTCGACGACGGGCAGGCGCCGGCGCAGATGCCGCAGCTGGCGCACAGGTCGGCATTCACCTGCGCCAGCTCCTTGCCGATGCGCTTGTTGGGGTGCGGCACCATCGTCACCGCGGCATAGGGGCAGTCGGCAAAGCAGCGACGGCAGCCGTTGCAGTTGGCCGCGTCGACGCGCGCCACCGCCAGCCGCGCCGACTGCGGCAGGAACGGCAGCGCGAACAGCAGCAGCAAGAACGCCGTCACCGCGAGCCAGACGGCCCCGCCCGAGGTGGCGCTCACCAGCGGATGCACGAACAGCAGGATCCAGTCCAGCGACAGCGCAGCCGGCACGGTGGCCATGTCGGCCGGGCCTTGGCTGGTCACCGGCAGCACGATCGCCAGCGCCAGCAGCACACCGACCAGGCCGAGCGCCAGCGGGCGCGGCGGAACGACCGCCACGCGCACCAGGCGCTGGATGTGGAACCACAGGCCGAACAACATCAGCAGCGGCACGCCCAGGTGCACGAAGACGAACAGCGAGAACAGGCGGTCGTTCACCGCGTCGGCAGTCAGGAAGTTGCGCGCCAGCGGCGTGGCCAGCAGCGGCAACGCGTCGAACCACTCGGCGGTGGCCTCGGCCGAGAACTGGCCGAGCTGGTCCCAGTTGAGCCAGAAGCCGCCGATCGCGCTGACGAAGGCGAACACGATCAGCGGCACGCCGGTTAGCCACGAAAAGCGGCGAAAGCTCCGGTAGCGCCCGTGCAGCCATTCGCGCAGCAGGTGCGCAGCCATCAGGATCACGAACGCGTCGGCGGCGTAGCGGTGCACGCTGCGCAACCAGCCGCCGACGTACCACGGCTGGCGTGCCAGGCGATCGATCGACGGGTACGCACCGGTGGCCGACGTGTCGATCACCACGTACAGGTAGATGCCGCTGGCGGCCAGCAGCCAGAAGCAGAGGAATCCGAGCGTGCCGAGGTGGCGCAGCGGGTTCAACGCCGAGCCGAAGGCGGCGTCGAACCCGCGCTCCGTCGCAGCCCAAAGGCCCAGGCCGGCGGCACGCAACCACCCGGTCGACGCCAACGTGGTCGGCGCCGGCGCGGCCGTGGATCCACCGAGGGCGCTCAACGCGAGCCCTCGGCGGCCGGCGCGACCGCACCGGTTGCGGCCAGCCGCGCGCGGCGCCGGCGCAACCGGTCGGCCACCCAATACCAGGCTACCGTCAGAAAGAAGCCCAGGCCGCCGACGATCTCGAAGATCAGCGCATAGTTGTAGCGGTACTGCCCGGTGTCGGGGTCGTACACCGTGCACAGGATGCGCACCCGCTCGATCAGCGCGGCCAGCCGCTGCCCTTGCGGCATCGGGGCGTTGGTGAGCAGCTGGCGCATCGGCTCACCGAGCCGGTCGGCCGTGATGCGCTCGCCAAGCACCTGGGTGTAGATGCGGCCCTGCGCGTCGACCACGGTGACCCCGAGCACATGGTCGAAGCCGGCCGGCGTGGCCACGTAGCTGAAGCCGAAGTCGCGCGCGAGGCGATCAACCGCCGCGCCGTCCGGGCTCAGGAACTCCCAGTTCGGGTAGTCGATGCGGTGCTGCGCCGCGAAGGCACGCATCGCCGCCGGCGAATCGAAGGGCTGGTTGAAGCCGATGCTCACGACGTTGAACTGGTTCGGGCTCAGCAGAAGGTCCAGGCCCTTCACCGCGTCGTGCAGCTGCCGCGTCTGCGCCGGGCAGACCTCGAAGCAGCCGGTGTAGATGAAGCTCACCAGCAGCGGCTTGCCCCGGTAGCGGTCCAGCCGCACCGGCCGGCCCTGGCGGTCGAGCAGCGTGTGGTCGGGCACGGCCTGGCCGATCACGGCTTGGCTGGCGGCGATGGCCGCGCGCTCGTCCAGGCGCGGCACCGTGTTGTCGCGCGCGGCGTCGGTGTCAGCAGCCGCGCCGGCCGAACCGATCAGGGCCGCCAGCAGCATCGCGAGCCCGGGTCTGCACAGGCGTGCAACCTCGGGCCAATCAGCGAACCACCGCATCGACGGCCACCGCAGCCAGCAGCACGCTCAGCTGCACCATGGAGGCGAAGAACGACGCCATCGCCGTCTGGCGGCTCGGCGCGAGCGCCAGCGCGCGGGTCTTGCGCACGAAGTGCGCGCCACCGATCAAGGCCCCGACCACGTAGATCGGGCCCGCGCCGAAGAAGGCCGGCAGCAGCGAGGCCACGACGAGCGCGATCGAATGCCCGTACACCACGCGCGCCGCGCGGGCTGGCCCGGCCACCACCGGCAGCATCGGCACGCCGGCGGCGGCGTAGTCGGTGTGCGTGGCGATCGCCAGGCTCCAGAAATGCGGCGGCGTCCACAGGAACAGCACCAGCGCCAGCAGCAGCGGCAACGCCCCGAGCGACGGATCCACCGCCGCGGCGCCGGCCAGCACCGCGAAACTGCCCGACGCGCCGCCGATCACGATGTTCAGCCAGCTGCGCCGCTTGAGCCACAGCGTGTACACCACGCCGTAGAAGAACGCACCGAGAAAGATGAACAGCGCCGACGTCGCGTTGAGCACCCACCACGCCGAGCCGACCGCACCGGCCAACAGCGCGGCGAACACGACCAGCCACACCGGCGAACGCGCCAGCGTGCCGCTGGCGAAGGGCCGCTGGCGCGTGCGCACCATCAGGCGGTCGCTGTCGGCCTCGATGTACTGGTTGAATGCGCCGGCGCTGGCCGACGCGACCAGCACCGCCAGCGCCAGCACCACCACCTGAGCCAGGCTCAGGCCCGCACCGGGGGTGATGGCCAGCCCGGCCAGCGCGGTGATCATGATCAGCATGCCGATGCGCAGCTTGAAGATGCCGATCACCGCGCGGGCGAGCCCGGAGGTGGAACGACTGGCCTGCATCACGGTGGTGTTCATGCGCGTGCTCCTTCGGATCCGCCGACGTGATGGTTCAGCTCAGGCCCCACAGCGTGGACAGGTACTTCCAGTTGATGAAGTAGTAGAGCACGAAGGCGGTCAGGAACACCATCGCCAGCACGAACGTGCCGGGTGCGGCGAAGCCCGCCGAGCCGTAGGTCTGCGCGGCCATCGACGGGGCGGTCGGCGGAATCGGCGTGAACTTCGCGCTCTGAGCGCCGGTGTCGAGTCTCTTGCCCCACAGCAGCGAGCCCACCGTGATGTAGACGTAGATCGCGCCGGCGGCGATGGCCATGATGCCGGCGATGCCTACCAGGCCCATCATCAGGTAGGCCGCGCCGGGCCATTCGTAGGCCAGCGCGTTGCCGCTGAAGGCCATGTCCCAGTGGCGGCGCGACACACCCAGCGTGCCGGCGCCCATCATGACCAGGCAGAAGAAGTACATCGAGAAGCCGAACAGATAGGGCTGCCACTGCGCCAGCTTCGGCGCGATCATCTCGCGCCTGAACAGCACCGGCAGCAGGAAGTAGGTCAGCGCCATGAAGGTCAGCGTGGTGCCCACCACCACCGTGGCGTGGAAGTGACCCGGCACGTAGATCGTGTTGTGGATGATCATGTTGAGCTGTTCGGTGCCCATCATCACGCCCGAGATGCCGCCCAGGAAGCCGAAACCGATGATCGCGATGAACACGCCGGAGAAGGTCGGGTTGCCCCAGGGCGCCTTGCGCAGCCACTCGAACAGACCCTTGGTGTAGCCCTTCTGGCGCTGCGCGACTTCGATCGCGCCGGGGATGGTCAGCCCGTGGATCATCGAGGCCAGCACCGCGAAGTACATGAAGTAGCTGGTGTTGACGACCTTCCAGCCGGTGGACAGGCCCGGATCGGCCAGCAGGTGGTGCGCGCTGGCCAGTTGCAGGAACAGGATGTAGAGCAGGAAGGCCATGCGGCTGACGCGCTCGCTCATCGGCTTGGCGCCGAAGGCGATCGCCGCCGCGGCGTACCAGATCGAGATGTGCGCGGCCACGTTGATCTGCTGCGACGAGTGCCCGAAGGCCCACCAGATGGTGCGGTAGACCAGCGGGTCGACCTCCTTGACCAGGCCGACCGACATCAGGAAGGTCGGGATCAGGATGATCGCGCCCGACGCGATGGTGAACACCGCGATGATCGCCGCCGTGATGGCGCCGAAGGTGACCAGCGGCACCGATCCCTGATAGGTCTTGTCGCGCTTGGCGATGACCAGCGTGCCGAAGAAGACGAAGCAGGCGATCAGCGCGCCGACCGCGAACAGGATCAGCCCGAGGTAGAACGACGGCGCCGCCATCATCGGCACGTACGACGTCATCATCACGCTCGAGCCGCCCTGGAACACCGCGACGTTGTTCGTCACCGCGCCGATGAGCATCAGCGCGAAGGCCAGCCACGCGATGTTGGGCGTGGCCAGGCGGCAGCGCAGCAGCGTGGACGACGCGAAGTACAGCACGGCGATCTCGAAGAAGATGATCCAGAAGATCAGCATGTCGATGCCGTGCGCGGTGAGCACCTGGTAGAAGGTGTCCGCCGGCAGCCAGTGGATCGCCGGCCAGCGCGTCAACGCCACGCCGATGGCCAGGACGCCGCCGATGAGCAGGAAGACGACGGCGACGAACGCGTTGGCGATCATCAGCTTTTCGGCGCTGGCCTCGAACTGCAGGCCCGAGCGCGGGCAGGTGCGATAGGTCGTGCTGGACATGTTCGCCTCCCCCTTACTTCACGTAGATGCGGCCGACCATCGTGTGATGGTTGATGCCGCAGTATTCGTTGCACACCACCGAGTAGGTGCCCGACTGGTTGGGTGTGACGGTGACCACGTGCTCGAAGCCGGGCACGATCTGGATGTTGATGTTGGCCGGCTGCAGCGAGAAGCCGTGGTTGTAGTCCAGCGACGTGAGGTGCAGCTTGTAGGTCTTGCCCTTCTCGAGCTCGAGGATCGGCCAGAACGACCACAGGCGCGCCACCATGTACACGTCGCTGCCCGCCGGCGGCGCGACCACCGGCGTCTTCTGGTCGGTCTCGGTGCGCACGGTGAACTTGTCCACCATGGCCTGCGCCTTGGTGGTGAACTTCTCCGGCGTGGTGCGGTAGGTCTCGGTCGACAGGTTCTGCTTGCCCCAGATGTGCCAGCCGACCATCATGAAGAACATGACCAGGCACCAGATCAGCGCGATGGCGATCCAGGTGCCCTCGACCCGATCGATCGGGTGCTTGTACCAGAGCCGTTCTGACGGCGGCAGGATGGCGCTCATGAGGGCTCCTTTACTTGGCCAAGGGAACCGTCAGGATGTCGATCACGCCCCACAGCGTGTAGACCAGCATCGGCACCAGCACACCCAGGAACAGCAGCAGGAACGGGTTGTCCAGCAGTTGCTGCATCCAAGGCACGGGTTCGTTCGGGTCGTCGTGAACGGGCGAATTCATGGCTTCTCCTTCGCGTGGACGCGGGACAGTCGGGTGGGACAAACGCGGTGCGGTGGATTCTGTTGCTCGCGCGTCCGGCGGCACTTGAACCACTTCAAGAATTCGGAAGTTCGCTGCGGGCGCGACGCATGACCTTGTCGCCGCAGGGGACGTTGCGCACTACGATCCGGGGCGACACACCACCACGCGGCGCCCGCCCGCTTGCCCGATGACGCCGCCAGACCACCGCCAACGCCTGCTGCGCCGCATGGCCGCGCTGTGCGCGGCTTTGATGCTGGCCACCATCGGCCTGAGCGCCTACATGCGGCTGTGGTCGGCCGGGCTTGGTTGCGCCGACTGGCCGGCCTGCTACGGCCAGGCGCTGCGCGAGCTGCAGCAGGGCAGCGCGGCGGTGGCCGCCGCGCGGCTGGCGCATCGCATCGTGGCGTCGCTGGCCCTGATCCTGACGATGCTGCTGGTGTTGTCGAGCGTCGTCACCCGGCCGGTGCTGCGCCGCGAAGCCGCGCTGGCGGTGCCCTTGCTGGTGCTGGCGCTGGCACTGGCGGCGCTGGGCATCGTGACGCCGGGGGCGCGGGTGCCGGTGGTGGCGATGGGCAACCTGCTCGGCGGCTTCGTGATGCTGGCGCTGTGCTGGCGCCTGGCCGCGCCGCCTGCCGGGACGGGGCTTGGGGCCTGGGGCGTGGCCGGGCTCGTCGTGCTGATCGTGCAGGTCGCACTCGGCGCGCTGGTCAGCGCGTCGTACAGCGCGCTGTCATGCGCCGACTTCGCCGACTGCACCCGCGCGCTGCGCGCCGGTGGCTGGGACTGGCAGGCGCTGAATCCGTGGCACGTGCCGGTGTTCGATCTGTCGCTGCCGGTCCATCGCGCCGGCGCGTTGACGCAATGGGTGCACCGCGTCGGCGCCGTCGTGGTGGTCGCGACGCTGCTGCTGTTGGGCGCGCTAGCGTGGCGCCAAGGCCGGCGGCGCGAGGCGGCGGCGTTGCTGGCACTGACCGCACTGCAGGGCGCGCTCGGCCCGACGCTCGCCGGTGCCGGACTGCCGATCGCGCAGGTGCTCGCGCACAACCTGGTGGCCGCGCTGCTGCTCGCGGTGCTGGCGCGGCTGGTCTGAGGTTCGGTGCACGCGGCGCGCCAGGGATGAAACCGCCGATGCGCTGCCGGCCTGCGCCGATGGGGTCCAATACGGCACTCTCGCGGCAGGAGCCCAACATCGTCAATCTTCAGAAGGACCGGGCCTGCGCGCGGCCGCCCGCCGGGCCTGCCGCGCGCGGGCCGCGTCGTTCGCGCTCAACGGATCGTCGACCGGGCGGGCACGATGCGCCTATACGCCGCGCTCGCCGGCCGGCCGTGCTGCGGCGCTGCCTGCTCACGCTCGCGCTGGCCGGCATCGGTGCCACGGCCGGCGCAGCCAGCACCTGCGACACGCTGCGCGCCACGATCGACGCAAAAATCTGGGCCTCCGGCGTGGCCGGCTACACGCTGACGACCGTCGAGGCCGACGCCAAGGCCGACGGCAAGGTGGTGGGCACCTGCGAGCAGGGGAAGAAGAAGATCATCTATCAGCGCGACGCCGCCGCGCCGTCGGCGGACGCGGCATCGCGGCCAGCCGGGTCCGCGTCGCGCCCTCGGGACGAGCCCATCCTGACCGAGTGCAAGGATGGAACGGTGTCTCGCGGTGGCGATTGCAGGAAGTAGCGGCGTTGGCGCGAGTCCGATCAAAGATCTCGGGTTTCGACTGGTGGGCTGAGTTGCGGAACGCCGAGTCGCTCGGGCGTCGTACCATGCCGCACTGCGGTGCAGGACGCACCCGACATGGAGCGCGCATGCGACCCAAATCCCTGATCGGCGCAGTGATCCTGATCGCGCTCGGCGTCGCCTTGCTGCTGTCCAATCTGGGCCTGCTGCCGCCGCTCGGCCCGCTGTTCGCGCGCTGGTGGCCGCTGATCCTCATCGTCGTGGGCGTGTCGCTGCTGTTCCGGCGATGATGCGCGGCCGGCATTGTTCTGCGAGCCTGGCCGGGGCCCGATGTGCTGGGGACCCTATGCCATGACCCGTGATCGTGACATCGCGAGTCACTACAGCCGTGGCGACCTGCTCGCCCGCCTGAACGCCGCGCTGGCCGATGACGGCGTCGACCCGATGCGGCCGAGCCTGCAGGCGCTGGCCCCCTACGACCAGTTCCACGGTCGAGGCCTGGAGGCGACGCGCGAAGTGGCTGCGCTGGTGCAGCCCGGGGCTAACGACCACGTGCTCGACATCGGCAGCGGCATCGGCGGGCCCGCGCGCTACTTTGCGCACCGTTTCGGCTGCCGCGTGACCGGCATCGACCTGACGCGCGAATTCTGCGACGTGGCCCGTCACCTCACGGGCCTGCTCGGGCTGGAATCGCGCGTGACGTTCGAGGCCGGCAACGCGCTGGCCATGCCGTTCGCCGACGCCAGCTTCGACGGCGCCTACTCGATGAACGTGTCGATGAACATCGCCGACAAGGCGGGCTTGTACCGCGAGATCCACCGGGTGCTGAAGCCGGGCGCGTGGCTGGCACTGTCTGAGATCGCGCAGGGCACGGGCGGCGAGGTGGACTACCCCACGCCGTGGGCGGCCAGCGCGGGCACCAGCTTCCTGTCGACGCCCGACGACACGCGGCGCGACGTGCTGGCGGCCGGCTTCGACGTGGTCCACCTGCACGACACGCGGCAGCAGGCGCGCGAATTCGGCGCGCGTTCGCGCGCCGCCGTCGAGCGTGGCGAGAAACCCCCGCATCGCGCGGTGATGCTGATGCACGGCGACGTGGCGGCACAGGCGATGAAGAACACCGCGCGCGGCATCAACGAAGACCGGCTCGTGCCGATCGAACTGCTGGCCCGCAAGCCGCGCTGAGCGGATGGCGGCGTGACGGCGAGCCAACGCGCGTCGGCGCCGGCATGCACGCACGACGCGGCGCTGTAGTGGGTATGCTTGGCCATGCAAGACGCTGCGTCACCCTGCACTGCCAGCCGGCACATCGGCATCGTCGCCGTCAGTGCCGAAGGCGCGGCGCTGTGCTACCGCACGATCTGCGCCGAAGGCGCCGCGCGGTTCGGGCGCCATGCGCACCCGGAGATCTCGCTGCACGGCCAGCCGCTGGCCGACTACCTGCGGGCCATCGATGCCGACGACTGGCTCGCGGTGGGCGAGCTGATGCTGGCCTCGGCCGCGAAGCTGCAGCGCGCCGGCGCGCAGCTGCTGATCTGCCCCGACAACACGGTGCACCGGGGGCTCGAGCTGGTGCGGCAACGCTCGCCGCTGCCGTGGCTGCACATCGCGCATGAGGTGGCCGCCGTGGCCGCCGCCAGCAGCTTTCGACGCGTGCTGGTGCTGGGCACACGATACCTGATGGAGAGCGCCGTCTATCCGCCCCAGCTGGACGCGCTCGGCATCGCGCACGAAATTCCCGCGCGCGAAGACCGCGAACGCATCAACACGTTGACGCTCGACGAGCTGGTGTACGGGCAGTTCAAGCCCTCGACGCGTGACTTCTTCGTCCGCGTGATCGCCGACGGGCAGCGGCGGGGCTGCGATGCCGTGGCGCTCGGCTGCACCGAGTTTCCGCTGCTGATCGAAGCCAGCGATTCGCCGCTGCCGATCCTGGATTCGACGCGCATCCTGGCGCGCGCCGTGTTGCGTGAAGCCGCTGCGGCGGCACGCGTCTGAATGGCGGTGGGGCTGGCGCCGATCGGCGCGGGGCTGCATCGACGATGACGGCCCAACAGGGGCAGGGCCCGACGCGGCACGCCGCGTTCGCGCAGAATCCGACTTCGGCGCGCCGGTGCGCGCGGCTGCGTTCGTTGCCTTGAAGGAGAACCCACGATGCTCGCGTACGTGATCGCCAACGTCGAAGTGCTCGACCCCGAGGGCTATGAGGAATACCGGCGTCAGGTGCCGGCGACGATCGCGGCCTACGGCGGGCGCTACCTGGCGCGCGGCGGTGCCACCGAAGTGCTCGAAGGCACGTGGTCGCCCAAGCGCTGCGTCCTGCTGGAGTTCCCGAGCATGGCCCAGTTCAGGGCCTGGTGGGATTCGCCGGAGTACCGCCCCTTGCGCGCGGTGCGCGAACGCACCACGCGCTCCAGCCTGGTGGTCACCGAAGGCCTGTGAGCCGTGCCACGCCGCGCGGAGGTCAACGCCGGGTTGCTGCACGGCAACGCCTGGCGCGGGTTCGGTCTCTGAGCGCTCGCGATGGCGTACCGCCTCGCGGCCGATGCGGTGCTGTTGCTGCATCTGGCGTTCATCGTCTTCGCGCTGCTGGGAGCGGCGCTGATCGCGCGCTGGCGCTGGGTCGTCTGGCTGCACCTACCGGCCGCAGCCTGGGGCGCGTTCGTCGAGCTGAGCGGGAGCATCTGCCCGCTCACCGACCTGGAAAACGCCTGGCGGGTCAAGGCCGGGCTGTCGGGGTATGAAGGCAGTTTCATCGAGCATCATCTGTTGGCGCTGATCTACCCCGACGGCCTGACGCGCGAGATCCAGTTCGTGCTGGCCCTGGTGATGTTGCTCGTCAATCTCGCGCTCTATGGCTGGCTCGCCCGCACCGGCCGACTGTGGTCGCGGCGGGCCGCTCGGTCCGGCTGACACGGCGACCACGATGCCGGGCGCGCCACGGCCACCACGGCGCGAGCGCGGGCCCCTGCCGCCGGCCCGTTGGGGGCCGGGCCACAATTCGAACGACCAGAGCATCCGACTCACTCTTTCGCCGGAAGGAACAATATGGACAAGCTGCACGCAATGGGTGCGTTCGCGGCCGTGGTCGACGCCGGGGGATTTGCCGGCGCCGCGCGCAAGCTGGGCATGTCGCCACCGGCGGTGACGCGCGCGATCAACGAGCTCGAGGCCCACCTGGGCGTGCGGCTGCTGACCCGCACCACGCGCGTCGTGCGCGTCACCGACGCCGGCGCGCGTTACGCCGAGGATTGCCGCCGCATCCTCGGTGCGATCGAGGAAGCCGACGAATCGGCCAGCGGCGCACACGGCGCGCCGCGCGGCCGCGTCACGGTCACCGCGCCCGTGCTGTTCGGCGCGCGCTTCGTGACGCCGATCGTCACCGCCTACCTGCAGCGCTACCCGGAGACCAGCGTCAGCTGCTGGTTCCTCGACCGCATGGTGAGCCTGCTCGACGAAGGGGTGGACGCCGCGGTGCGCATCGGCGAGCTGCCCGACTCGTCGCTGCAGGCGGTGCGCGTGGGCCAGGTACGGCGCGTGATCTGCGCCGCGCCGTCGTACCTGGAGGCGCGTGGCACGCCCCGCGCGCCCGACGAGTTGCCCGGGCACAGCATCATCGCCGCCGGCGGCATCGCGGCGCACACCGAATGGCGGCTCCTGAGCCATGGCGTGGCGCGGCCGGTGAAGCTCGAGCCGCGCCTGTTGACCACCACCAACGACTCGGCGCTGCAGGCGGCGGTGGCCGGGTTCGGCATCACGCGGCTGCTGTCGTACCAGGTGGCCGACGCGCTGCGCGAGGGCACGCTGCAACCGCTGCTGCAGGATCACGAGACCGCGCCGCTGCCGGTGCACGTGGTGCACCGCGAAGGGCGCTACGCGTCGCAAAAGGTGCGGGCCTTCCTCGACCTGGCGATCGAATCGCTGCGCGCCGAGCCGTCGCTGAACCGCTGAGCGGGCGCGCCGCGCGAGCGGCTCAGTGCGGCCATGCCGCCAGCGCGGCCGACACGCCGAGGTCGCGCAATGCCGCCAGGTGCCGCGCCACGGCATCGGCCAACGCGGGGTGCCCGGCCACCGGCCCAAACACGGTATCGAAGCGGACAAAGGCGCGCACCTCGTCCAGCGTGGTGACGCTGTCGGAGCGGCGCGGGCGCAGCGCGCGCAATGCCGCGGCCAGCGGGTCGTCGATGGTGTAGCTGGCGCCCGATTCGTCGTAGCCGCGCAGGTAGTGGTACCAGGCGGCCACGCCGAAGGCCAGGCGCTCGATCGGCTCGCCGGCGGCCAGCCGTTGCGCCAGCGGCGCAATCCAGCGCTGCGGGATCTTCTGCGAGCCGTCGATCGCGATCTGCTGGCAGCGGTGGGCGAGCGCGGGGTTGCGCCAGCGCTGCATCAGTGCCGCGCGATAGGCCTCGCGATCCCAACCGGCCAGCGCGGGCAGCGTCGGCTCCATCTCGTCGCGCAGCAGCGCCTCGATGTGCGCGGCCAGCTCGGGCCGTGCGATCGCCGCGTCCACGGTCGGCCACAGCGCCATCGCACCGAGGTAGGCGATCTGCGAGTGCGCGCCGTTCACCAGGCGCAGCTTCACCTGCTCCCACGGCGCGGCGTCGGCGACGAAACGCACCACCGCCGGGTCCCAGGCCGGTCGACCGGCGACGAAGCGGTCCTCGACCACCCAGTCGAAGAACGGCTCGGCCACCACCGGCCAGGCGTCGTGCAGGCCCAGGGTTTCGGCGACGGCCTCGATGTCGGCGCTCGTGGTCTTCGGCACGATGCGGTCGACCATTGAATTCGGAAAACTGCACTGGGCCTCGATCCAGGGCGCGAGCGCCGCGTCGTCGCGCACGGCGCGCTGCAGCACCAGCTCGCGCAGGCGCCGCCCGTTGCCCGGCAGGTTGTCCAGCGACAGCAGTGCGAGGCCGGCACGTCCGCGTGCGCGCCGCAAGGCCAGGCCGCGCACGATCAGGTCGGCGGCGCTGCCGTCGCCCTGCGCGGAATAGCCTTTCTCGGTGATGGTCAGGCTCACGATGCAGGTGTTCGAGTCGGCGATGCGTTCGACCACGCTCTGGCGGTCCTCCGGCGCGACCAGCCATTCGCGGACGCAGCCGATCACGCGCAGGCGCCGGCGCGTCATGCCGTCCGGCGCGGCGTCGCACAACGCCAGCGTGTACAGCCCGTCCTGCGGCGCCAGCGCGTCGCGCGTGTCGCTGTGGCGCATCGACACCCCCACCAGGCCCCAACGCAGGTCGTTCCAGGTCTGGATCGCCTGCTCGGTGACCACCGCCAGGTGCGCGCGCGCAAATGCACCCAGGCCCAGGTGCACGATGCCGTGGCGCAGCTGCTCGCGCCGGTAGCGCGGGCGCTCGACGTGCGCGGGCAGCGCGGCCAACTGGCTCGGATGCAGCCGCGCGCGGGTGTCGCTCATGCCCGGACGCCTTGCGCCCGGCGCCAGGCCGCGCGCGCCAGGCCCGATCGGATCGCGTCGCCGCGCCCTGCCGGCTGAACCCGGGCCGGCACCAACGAACGGATGGAACCGAGGCACATTGTCGCGGAGCAACTTCTGTCGTGGGGACAGCGGGCATCATCGCCGAATCGGAACTCAATTCGTGAACTGTCAAGGGCCGGCGTGCGCGCACCCCTAGTTTCTCGACCGCGGACATTCCGGCTGTTGCGGCGCCGCGAACGGGCGTATAAGTAGAGTCCCGTTGCGCCTCAGGGCGCGACAGCGAGCCAGGAGACGGCCGCGATGGCCACCATCAAGTTCAGCTACCGTACCCCCGACTTTGTCGGGCGCAAGGCGCCCGACTCGGTGCCGCCGACGGTGTCGGCCAACGACAGCGGCCCGGCCGAAGAGCTCAAGCCGGTGAAGGTGGACCGCTGGTGGCGCGAGTCGTCGTACGACCTGTGGCACGGGCTGGAGGTCAGGGAAGACGCTCCCGACACCATTCCGGCCGAGTGGCTGGACGAGTTCGACCTGCCCTGAACCCGCCGCGGCCGTCGGCCGTCCGACGTCCCGCGCCCTGCCGGCAACCACCGGCACCCGAAATCCGACGCTGCGGCGCGCCCCGGTTCGCGCGCCGCCGGATCAATGCGAGACTTGCGCCCTCGCGGACGATGGGTGCGGGCGCGGTTACCGCTGCGCCGGCGCGCCCACCGCCCGTCTGCCTCCCCGCCGATCCCCGGAGACTGTGCTGATGATTCGCCGCGCCCTGCTCGTGTTGATGTTGCCCGCACTGCTGACGGGGTGCGGCAAGGGGCCCGGCGGCCCGGGCGCGGCCAAGCCGGGCGACAAGAGCGCGGCCGCGGTCACCTTGCTGCTGGCACCTGAAGACCTGCGCACCGTGACGCTGAGCGATCGTGCCCAGGGCCCGGTGATCACGGGTTCGATCCAGCCCGAACGCCGCGCCGACCTGCGCGCCGAGGTGTCGTCGGTGGTGTTGCAGGTGCTCAAGGACAACGGCGAGGCGGTGCGCCGCGGCGACCTGCTGGTGCGCCTGGACGACACCGCGATCCGCGAGAGCCTGGCGTCGGCCGAGGAATCGGTGCGGGCGATCGGCCAGGCGTTCGACCAGGCCGAGCGGCAGGTGCAGCGGCTGAAGACGCTGACCGCCCAGGGCATGACGTCGATCCAGGCGCTCGAGGATGCCGAGGTGCGCCGCAACAACGCGCAGAGCGACCTGGTGGCCGCGCGCTCGCGCGTGGTGTCGGCGCGCCAGCAGCTGCAGCGCACCGAGGTGCGCGCGCCGTTCGATGGCGTGGTCAGCGAGCGCAAGGTGTCGTCCGGCGACACGGCGCAGATCGGCAAGGAGCTGGTCAAGGTGATCGACCCGCGCAGCATGCGGCTCGAGGGACTGGTGTCGGCCGACCGCCTGCACGAACTGCAGATCGGGCAGCGGGTGGCCTTTCGCATCAACGGCTACCCGCAGACCGAATTCACCGGCACCGTCCGACGCATCGATGCCGCCGCCAACGCCACCACGCGGCAGGTGGAGGTGCTGGTGGCGTTCACCGGCGGCGAGGTGCCGCGCGTGGCGGGGCTGTACGCCGAGGGCCGCATCGAATCGGGCACGCAGCGCGTGCTCACGGTGCCCGAGTCGTCGGTCGTGCGCGCCGGCGACAACACCCAGGTGTGGCGGGTGCAGGGGCAGGTGCTGCAGAAGGTGGCGGTGCAGCTCGGCGAGCGCGACGCGCGACGCGGCGAATACCCGGTGATCGCCGGTCTGGCCGACGGCGACCGGGTGCTGCGCAGCCCGACCGGCACGCTGGTGGACGGCCAGAAGGTCGAGTTCGCGGCCTCGGTGGCCTCCAGCACCGCGCCGGCGGCCAAACCGTAGGGGGACGCGCGATGTTCCTGTCCGACTTCAGCATCAAACGCCCGATCGCGATGATCGTGATCATCATCGCGATGATGGGCGCGGGCCTGCTCGCGCTGACCAAGCTGCGCGTCAACCAGATTCCCGACGTCGAGCAGCCGGTGTTGGTGGTGGCTATCCCCTACCCCGGCGCCTCGCCCGACACGGTCGAGCGCGAGCTGATCAACCGCATCGAGAAGTCGCTGCAGACGATCTCGGGCGTCGACCAGGTGCGCTCCACCGCGCGCGAAGGCAGCGGGCAGATCGTGCTGATCTTCAATTTCGACAAGAACATGATCGAAGCCGCCGACGAGGTGCGCAACGCGATCGGAAGCGTGCGCCACAAGCTGCCGCTCGAGATGCGCGAGCCGGTGCTCACGCGCGCCGACCCGGCCGCGCAGCCGATCATGCAGCTCGCGCTGTCGAGCACCACGCAAAGCCACGCGGCGATCTCGCGCCTGGCCGAGGACGATCTGGCCGACCGCTTCCGCGGCATTCCGGGCGTGGCGGTGGTCAACGTCAACGGCGCGCTGCGGCGCGAGCTGTCGGTGCTGCTGCGCGCAGAAAAGCTGCGCGAGTACGCGATCTCGGTGACCGAGATCGTCGCCGCGCTCGGCAAGCAGAACACCACCGCGCCGGTAGGCAAGGTGCGCGGCAAGCTCGAGGACCAGAGCATCCGGCTCGTCGGGCGCATCGAATCGCCGAGCGAGTTCGAGCAGATCGTCGTCAAGCGCCGTGGCGACGAGATCGTGCGCCTGGGCCAGCTGGCCACCGTGCGCGACGGCTTCGCCGAGCTGGCGGGCTACTCGCTGCGCAACGGCAACCCCAACGTCGGCTTGTCGATCGTGCGCTCGCGCGACGCCAGCACCGTGGCCGTTGCCGACCAGGCGCGCAAGCTGGTCGACGACGTGCAGAAGACCCTGCCGCAGGGCACGCGGCTCGAGGTCACGCAGGACGGCGGCAAGGACGCCCAGAACAGCCTGGACAACGTGATCCACGCGCTGGTGTTCGGCGCCGGCCTGACGGTGCTGGTGGTCTACATCTTCCTCAACTCGTGGCGCTCGACGCTGATCACCGCGCTCAGCCTGCCGACGTCGGTGATCGCGGCCTTCATCGCGGTGTGGGCCTGTGGCTTCACGCTCAACTTCATGAGCCTGCTCGGCCTGTCGCTGGCCATCGGCGTGCTGATCGACGACGCCATCGTCGTGCGCGAGAATATCGTGCGCCACATGCAGGCCGGCGAAGAGCGCCGCGTCGCCGCGCTCAACGGCACCGCCGAAATCGGACTGGCGGTGGCGGCGACCACGTTCTCGATCGTCGCCGTGTTCGTGCCGGTGGCCTTCATGCCCGGCGTGTCGGGAGAATGGTTCCGCCCGTTCGGGCTGACGGTGGTGGCCTCGGTGCTGGTGAGCCTGTTCATCTCGTTCACGCTCGACCCGATGCTGTCGGCCTACTGGGGCGACCCGCCGGGGCACCACCTGGCGCCCCGGCGCGGCGTCAGCGCCTGGCTGCAGCGCTTCAACGACTGGTTCGACCATCAGGCCGACCGCTACGGCCGGGTGATCGCCTGGGCCTTGCACCACCGTCGCTGGATGTTCGTGATCGCCGTGGCCAGCTTCGCCGCGGCGATGGCGCTGCAGATGCGCTTCGGCGGCTCGAGCTTCCTGCCGGCGTCCGACGCCGGCACCGTGGTGATCGACGTGCGCTCGCCGTCGTCGTCGAGCCTGGAGTATTCGCGCCTCAAGGTCGAAGGCGCGGCGACGCTGGCGCGCGGCGTGGCCGAGACGGTGGCCACCAACGCCTACGTCAACCCCACCGGCGGCCGGGTGTACGTCGACATCGGCAAGAGCACCCAGCGCACACGCTCGGCGGCCGAGATCGCCAGCGAGCTGCGCACGCTCACCGCTCGCCTGGTCGGCGCCGAGTACACCGTGCTCGACGACCTGAACATGGGGGCGCAGAAACCGGTGCAGGTGCGCTTCACCGGCACCGATTCGCGCAAGCTGCTGGAGATCACCACCGGCTTCATGAATCAGCTGCGCAGCGTGCCCGGCGCCGTCGACGTGGGGCTGTCCGAGCAGGACCCGCAGGATGAACTGAAGATCGAGCTCGACCGCGGCCTGGCCAACGCGCTCGGCATCTCGGTGGCCGACGCGGCGCAGGCGTTGCGGGTCGCGTTCGCCGGTGTCGAGGTCGGCGACTGGGTCGACCCGGCCGGCGAGACGCGCGACGTGGCGGTGCGGCTGGACCCGGCCGATCGCGTGGACGCGAGCAACATCGAACGGCTGCCGATCGCCGTGAGCGGCAGCAACCGCATCGTGCCGCTGGAGCAGATCGCCACCGTCACCATCGGCAAGGGCCCGAGCCAGATCCAGCACTCCGAGGGCCGGCGCACGATTTCGGTGTCGGCCAACGCCCAGGGGCGCTCACCCGGCGAGGTGACCACCGACGCGCTGAAGATCGCCAACGCGATCGCCTACCCGCCGGGTTTCGGCGTCGAATTGGCCGGCGCCTCGAAGGACCAGCAGGAAGTGTTCAAGCGCATGGGCATCGCGCTGGTCAGCGGCGTGGGCCTGATGTACCTGATCCTGGTGGTCCAGTTCGGCTCGTTCACCGCGCCGCTGGCGGTGATGCTGTCGCTGCCGCTGTCGCTGATCGGCGTGGTGGTGGCGCTGCTGCTGACGCGCGGCACGCTCAACCTGATGAGCTTCATCGGCGTGATCATGCTGATGGGCCTGGTGGCCAAGAACGCGATCCTGCTGCTCGACGCGGCGCGCGTGCGCGAGGCCGCGGGCATGGAGCGCGAAGAAGCGCTGATGGCGGCCGGGCGCAAGCGGCTGCGTCCGATCCTGATGACCACCTTCGCCCTGGTGGCCGGCATGCTGCCGGTGGCCATCGGCATCGGCGAAGGCAGCGAGTTCTACCGGCCGATGGCGGTGGCGATCATCGGCGGCACGATCACCTCGACGCTGCTGACGCTGCTGGTGATCCCGAGCTTCTACGACTCGATCGAGATCGCGCGCGACCGTGCACTGGCCAAGTTCCACCGCCGCGCGGAGCGCTGGAATCCGTTCTTCGCGTTCTTCGCGACGCTGGCCGAGGCGCTGGCGGTGCTGGTGCTGGTGCGCCCGGCCTGGCGCATGCTCAAGCGCCTGACCATCGGCCGGCGCTCGCTGCCGGCGTGACGACCGTGCTGCCGGCGGCGCTGCGGGTTGCGCTGACCATCGGCGCCGCAGCGCTGGCGCTGTACGCGCTGGTGCTGGTGGCCCTTTGGTTCGGGCAGGAGCGGCTGCTGTTCATGCCCGAGCGCCTGGACCCGTCGCGCCCGCTGACCAACGCCGCCGATATCCACGAGAGTCTCGTCGACGTGCCCGGCGCGCGGCTGTCGCTGCTGGAGCTGCGCCTGCCCGACCCGAAGGGCGTGGTGTTCTTCCTGCACGGCAACGCCGGCAGCCTGGCCAGCTGGTTCGTCAACGCCGAGTTCTATCGACAGGCGAACTTCGACCTGGTGATGCTCGATTACCGCGGCTACGGCAAGAGCACCGGGCGGATCGAGAGCGAGGGCCAGCTGCACGACGACGTGCGCGCCGTGTGGACGCGGGTGGCCCCGCGCTACGACGGGCGCCGCGTGGTCGTGTACGGCCGCTCGCTCGGCACGGGGCTCGCCGCCGCGCTGGCGGCGCAGCTGCAGCCGGACCTGACGGTGCTGGTGTCGCCGTACTCGAGCCTGATCGCGCTGGCGCAGACCCACTACCCGTGGGTGCCGGCGGCGGTGCTGCGCTACACGCTGCGCACCGACGTCTTTCTGACGCAGGTGCGCACCCCGGTGCTGCTGGTGCACGGCGAGCGTGACAGCCTGATCCCGCCCGCGCACAGCCGCACGCTGGCGACGCTGGGGCCAAACATCGTGTTCGCGCCGGTGCCCGAGGCCGCGCACAACGATCTACAGGACTTCGAGCGCTACCGGCGCACGCTGGCCACGGCACTGCAGGCGCTGTAGCGACGGCCCGCGATCGGCATCAGGTCGTGGGCGGCGGCTGCGCGGCGCCGCCTCAGGTCTTCTTGCAGACTTCGTCGCGTCCCGAACGCACCCATTCGCCGCCGGACTTGACGCAGACTTCCTTGGCCGTATTGAGCCGCTCGGCGATGCGCTCCGGCGCGGTGGCGACACGAAACAGAGCCGAACCCACCGACAGCGCGATGACCGATGCAACCAGAGTCCATGCGAACCGAACGACCATGCTGACGACCCCTGACGCTTGCCGACAAGCGCCAAGCAAATCCTACGCCAGCCGTCGCGCACGTGCGCGGGTCTTCGGCGTGCGAACTGGGGAGAAATCGTCACCTGAGGTGTCGTTGCGTGACAGTTTC
>Ga0209798_10000466_pt1 | contig 24208 bp, 18 predicted proteins | sample DOMMetBare3Fresh_FD_187475 | JGI IMG/M metagenome (GOLD analysis project Ga0209798, IMG submission 187475) | Wetland sediment microbial communities from St. Louis River estuary, USA, under dissolved organic matter induced mercury methylation -... | ecosystem: Environmental > Aquatic >... | reverse complement strand
GATCCCCAGGGCAATCGTGCCGTCTCCCCCGCCGTAATCGAGAATGGTGTAGTGACCGGAGTTGTTGCGGGGTGTGCTGCGGAAACGTTGAAAACCGCGGAAAATGTGGCGCGCGATGTTGTCCGGCGCATCGGTGGTTACCTTGGTGGTCTGCTGATGATAGTACTGACCGTAATAGTCTGCCAGTGCAGCTTTGGTCGGCATGCGGGAGGCTGATGCGGCCTGGCAGCGGTTGCAGCGCAACAGTTGCACATCGGGATTGCTCTGCAGCAGCCCCAGGGGGGAACGATCGGATGAGTCACAAAACGGGCAGTGGGATCCGGCCGGTTCCAGCTGATCTTCACCCAGATATGCCGCTTGATGAAATACGGTTGCTTGCACGGGGCTCCTGTTTCAGTCTGCTGCCAGGCTGGTCAAGGCGAGGCGAAGTTGTTCCCAGTTACTGATCCGGACAGCATCGACGCAGGCCGGATAACGGCCATGACGATCGAGCAGTACCGGTTCAAAGCCGAGAGCCCGGCTGCCGATGCAATCGGCACGATACTCGTTACCGATGTAGAGAGCGTTGACAGCCTGGAGCCCGCTGACTTCCAGAAAACCTCCGAAGGAGCGGGGATCGGGTTTTTCAAATCCGATCTCTTCCGAACTGTAGATTCCATTGAAAAAGTGTGCCAGCTCAGCCTGTTCCAGCTCCTGGCGTAAACCGCTACTCCAGTTGGCAAAGACATGGCAATCGAAACGGTCGCTGGCCCATTCCAGCCAGTGGCGGGTGGCGGAATCCGCCTCCCAGCGGCAGCGGCTGCGAAAGGCCTGCTGCAACTTCCGGTTGAGGATCTCCCACCGGCTTCTCAAGCCGAGTATGTCGCACAGTTCCCGGTTGTAGCGGTCAAAAAACTGTTGTTTCGATTCCGGCGTAGTTTCCCGGCTGGCGTGTTGCTTGAACATATGCTCCACCACCAGGTAGGCGCGTTGCAACAACTCCCGTTCCACCACCAGTCCTTCCGCGGCCAGGACTTCCTGGCAGATGACCTCCTTGGGGGGCGAGAGTTCCAGCAGGGTGTCTCCGCAGTCAAAAACCAGGGTGTCCGGTAATCTGGTGAGCTTAATCATGGTGAAACTCCTTGCCGCTGTCAGGAACAACCAGTTCCGTCAGATAACGATAGATTCTGGCCGGTCGAACGGCGGCCCGTTGGATCGGGATGCCATACAACCAGTGGGCCACCATGCGGGCCGGATCGTTGAAGCCGATTGCCACGCGCAGGGAGGTGGAGCCGCTTAAACGGGGGTTGATCTCGAAGACTCTTGCTCTCCCTTGCGGGTCGAGGCGCAGCTGCAGGTTGAGCGCTCCCTGAAAACGGAGCAGGGAGGCAAAAGAGACGATCAGGGCGTCGATGGCGCCATGCTCCGCTACTTCGGCAAACATGGTTCTTCCGTTGGCCAGCTCGCGGCGGGTGGAGATCCAGTCGCGCAGCATGCCGTCGGAGTCGAACAGCAGACCGCAGGTATACTCAGGACCATCGATGTATTCCTGCAGGCAGTAGTCGTGCAGGTTGAGCTGCGCCACCCGTTGCAGGTCGTCCATGCTCCGCAGCAGGTGGATCCCTTGCGAGGCGTTGCCATGGCGCGGCTTTGCCACCAGCGGCAGCAACGGTTGGTAGTCATCGATCCGCAACGATACCGGGAATTCCCGGGTTTGGGGAGGATTGAGCCGATGCTGTTCCAGCCAGTCTGCACAGGTCAGCTTGTCGCTGAAACATTGTACGCTGTCGTGATCCCCCACGATGATCCGGCAGCCGGTTTTATCTTCCAGGTAGCTGCGCCATTGGGCCAGCAGAGCCACTTCCGAATCGACGCCGCATAGCAGCAACTGGATCCTGTGCTGCAGCAGCAGTTCTGCCAGTTGTTGGATATAGCCAGGGTCGCGGACCCCCCTGACCTGGGCGTGGGCATCGCACAAATGGAAACCGGCGCAGTCGCAACCGTAATCGAGCCCCAGGATCCAACACGGAAACTCTCCCTGCCGCACTCCCGTGATCGCTCCCATACCAACATCGCCACTGACCCCGGTGATGGCAATGCGTGCCGGCTGTGCTGTATGTAAAGGTGATGAGAACGGTGTCATGTCAGCCACGATCCAGTCCCTGCTCAAGTGAGAGTGGCTCGCGCCCCAGCAGGGTGAGTAAACGGAGATTATTGAAGCTTATCTGGGGATAGCAGCTGTTGTCACGCTGATCTTCAATGCTGCTGCTGCTCCCGGAATGCCTGATGATCCGTTCCGCCAGTTGCAGCGTCGTGAGGGTTTCATGGGAAAAACAGTTGTAACTGCCGGCAACTTGATCTTGGAGCGCCTGCAGCGCTGCTGTGGCAACATCGTCGACATGCACAAAGTTCTGCACAAAATAGCGTGACCCTTTCAGTACCAGCGGCACTCCTCCCCGGGCGCGCTCGACAAAGATCGGCAGCAGGGTGCGCGAGGTGTTGCCACTGCCGTAGATCGAGCTGGGGCGCAGGATTGCCACCGGAAAACGCCCCTGGCCAAAATTCTCTACCAGCCATTCCTGGGCCAGTTTTGAACGACCGTAATCATCCGTTGGAAAGAGAAGCGAATCTTCCTCCAGGCGTAATTTGTGGCAGGAGGCGGGGAGGGGATAGACCGCCACCGATGAGAGCAGAACCAGCGATCTCAGCCGGCCGGGATTGAGCTGCTGGAGCAGGTTGTGGGTCATGCGGAGATTATGGAACGAATCAAAGCAACCATGGCTCGGAATCACAGCCGCACAATGGATAACTTCGCTGATCTGGTCCCATGGCAGGCTGGCGAGTGTTGACGGGTCGAGCAGGTCGCACACGGTAATCCCTGGCTTATGGCTGCGGCCGAGTGCCAGGAACGGTTCGCTCCCCCGTTGCTTGAGCAGCCGGTGAATATGGGAACCGACAAATCCGGTGGCGCCTGTCAGCAGAATCATGGGGTCTCCTCTGCTGTCCGGATGGTGTCGCGGACGGCATAGCTGGGGCGGTCCATCATGCGAAAATGAATCCGGGAAAGATATTCCCCGATGATTCCGAGCGCCAGCAGCTGGGCGCCGGAAAAGATGGCAATGATCGACGCCAGAAAGGGGAAGCCGGGGACACTGTAGCCGAGCACCAGATAACAGCCGACAACGTAGGCCAGGATGACGACTCCCAGCAATGCAAAGGCAAAACCGATGAAACTCGCCAGCTGTAACGGCAGGGTGCTGAAGCCGGTCATCATGTTAAAGGCGTGGGTCAGCAGTTTCATGAAGGTGTAATTGGATACCCCGCTGCTACGCGGCTGATGGCGAACCGGAAGGGCGGAAAACTTTGTGGTGCCCCAGGTCAGGAGGACGTCGATGGAGACGAACGGGCTGCGGTAGTCACGAAAAGCGTCACGCAGCTGGGTGCGAAATACGCGAAAGGCACTGATGTTGCGGGCTATTTTTGATCCCATTGATTTTTGCAGCGCCAGCTTGGTCATCAGTGAGGCCATGTCCCTTAAAAATCCGTGTTGCTCCTGGCGCGGGGTGCCATACACCACGTCAAATCCCTGCTGCATGGTCTCCAGCAAGCGCCGGATCTCCTGGGGGGGGTGTTGCAGATCATCATCCATGGTAACGATGAGCTCGTGCTGGGCGGCGCGGATACCGCACAGCAGGGCGTTGTGCTGACCGTAGTTGCGCATCATGTTGATGCCGCGCAACGGGGGATGTTGCTCCGCCAGGCGGCAGATCACCTCCCAACTGTTGTCAGCGCTGGCATCGTCCACCAGGATGATCTCGTAACAATCGGACAAGAGGGGAAGTTCCTGCAACAGCTGACGGATCAGCTCCGGCAGAATGGCGGAGCTGTTGTAGACCGGGATGATCACGGAAATCGATGTATGGTGCGATGCTGGTTGCATACCTATCCTTTTACGCAGCTGCCATCTATCATGGTGTGGCACCTAACCGTTGCAGACCTTCCCGGGCTTCGGTCATGGCCGGGTTGAGTTTGAGTGCCTTGCGGTATGATTGCCGGGCCGCTAACGGCTCCCCCTTGCGTTCCTGTGCCAGGCCGAGATTGGCCACTGCATTGGCGTCATTGGGGGCTTGGAGCAGCGCCTGTTCCGTTTCCCGGATGGCGGCATCGTACGCTTTCAGATCGATCAGGGTCATGCCGAGATTGATGCGGCTATCAACATGATCGGGGTAGAGTTTCAGCACATGGTTGAAGGCGTCCCGTGCCGCCGGAAAATCACCCAGTTTGTAAAGTGCGATGCCGCGATTGAACAGGGCATTTTTGTAGGTCGGGTTCAGTTCCAGGATCCGGTTCATGATCTTGAGCGCTTCTGCCGGTTGTTCCGTTTCCAGCAAAGCCGACCCGAGACTGTTGAGTACCTCCGGGTTATCAAAGAAAATCCGGGCGGCATCCTGTAACAGCGGGAGCGCCTGCGCCGGTTTCCCCCAGCTTAAATAGACTTCTGCCAGGTCGGTCTTGTAGTTGGGGACCGCCGGGTCGAGTGCAATGGCAGTCTGCAAGTGATGTTCAGCAGCGGGATAATCCTTTTTTTCAAGATAGAGCGCCCCACCCAGCAGATAATGGGCGTAACTGTTGTCTGGCGTGGTTTGAACCGCGTTGCTGAACAGCGAGACCGAATCATGCCAGGTCACAACCTGGCGGTTGGCTTGATACCCCCACCACAGCGCCACACAACCGAGCGCAATCGCCAGCAGCTTACGACGGCTGGTTTGATTTTTGCTCAGATCCCACAGGAAGAAGCAGACCGCAATCATGATGCCGATGGATGGGATGTAGAGAAAACGATCGGCCATGCCGGGCCATTTTCCGGCTCGTACCAGTCCGGAGACCGGGGCAAAGGTGATCAGATACCAAAACCAGCCGACCGTGACCCAGGGGGAACGATGACGCATGAGCAGCGCCACGATGCTGAGCGCTGCCAGCAACAGCAGCGCCAGGATGATGGTGAGCGGCTGATGCCCTTCGGGGATCGGATAGTAGACCGCGTGGCCGGCCTGCCAGACGATTCTTCCCAGATGTTGGCAGGCCGAGACAAGCGCGTGTGACAGACGATCAACGATCGGGATCTGGTGGCTGGTTTTGCTGCCGGGATGGGAAAAGAGCGACAACGTCACCGAGGCCAGCGAGAGGAACAGCAACGGAACTTTCTCAAGCAAGATTGGCAGCAGGCGCTTTGTAGCTCCCGGCGTTGACAGGTTCAATCTCCCCAGCGGCCAGAGGTCACATAACAGCAGTACCAGCGGGAGGGTGACGATCATCGATTTTGCCATCAGTCCCACGATCATGCAGAGCACTATCTTCAGATAGGCGAGGGGGGAAGGTGCTTTCACATAGCGCACATACGACCAGAGCGCCAGCAGGAAAAAGAAGGTGCTCAGTACGGTTTTGCGTTCCACCGCCCAGGCGACCGACTCCACGGCAGTCGGGTGGAGCAGGAACAGCAGCGCCACTCCCCAGGAGGGATAGCTTTGCGAGGTGGCTGATTTTAAAATCGTAAACAGCAGCAGCCCGTTAACCAGATGAAAGAGCAGGTTTTCCAGGTGGTAGCCGGTTGGGTTGAGCCCCCACAGTTGATAATCGAGCATCAGGGACAACCAGGTGACCGGATGCCAGTAGCTGGTCGGATTCTGCAGTGCAAAGGCGTAGCGCACTCCTTCCCCGCTGAATCCTGTGGGGAGGATCGGGTTGCGATAGATGTAGGTATGATCATCGAAACTGACAAACCCGTTCCGGTAGAGCGGAAAATAGGCTGCCAGGGTGGCCAGGGCCAGCAGCGCATACAGGATGGTTTGTACGCTACGATCGGTTGGTTTCATGGTTGGTTCCTGTAATAATGGTGGGGCAGCTGTTAGCGGGATGCTGCGCTGCCGAGCCGCTGCAGCCCTTGCCGGGCTTCTGGCATGTCCGGGGTGAGCGAGAGCGCCTTCCGGTATGCTTGCCGGGCCGCCGCCGCTTCTCCCTTGCGTTCCCGGGCGATTCCCAGATTGACCAGGGCGTTGCTGTCGTTGGGAGAACTGGTCAAGGCCTGTTCCGTCTCACGGATGGCGGCATCGTAGTCTCGAAGTTCGATCAGGGTCATGCCGAGATTGATCCGGGCGTCGAGATGATCGGGATAACGTTGCAACTGCTGGTTGAAGGCCTCCCGCGCTGCTGGAAAATCACCCTGTTTATAGAGGGCGTTGCCGCGATTGAAACGGGCGTTTTGATGGTTCGGTTTCAGTTGCAGCACCTTGTCCAGAATTCGCAGTGCTTCCGTTGTATTGCCGGTCTCCAGCAAGGCCGAGGCATAGCTGTTTTGAACTTCCGCATCGCTAAATAGTACGGTAGCTGCCGTAACCAGATACGGCAACGCTTTGTGTGCTTCACCCTTGTTCAGGTAGAGTTCCCCCAGGTCAGCTGCGTAGTATGGTTCGCTGGGATCAAGGGAAAGGGCGGTTAGCAACTGCTGTTCTGCCGCCGGGTACTGTTTGCTTTCCTGGTACAGGGCGCGTCCCAGCAGGTAATGGGCAAAACTGTCACTGGGATTGATCCGTAGCGTGTCATTGAAAAGGGTGATCGAATCGTGCCATTTCCTGACCTGTTGGTTGGTTTGAACGCCAGCTACGATCAGCAGGGCGGCCAGCAGCAGCGCTGCCACCGGTTTCAGGCGCGGTTTTTTCTCCAGCAGCTCTCCCATGCTGAAGCAGAGTGCTATCAGGATGCCGATGGCAGGGAGGTAGAGAAAGCGGTCTGCCAGGCCGGGCCATTTTCCGGCCCGGATCAGGCCGGAGATGGGGGTAAAGGCGATCAGATACCAGAACCAGCCGGTTGTGGCCCACGGCCAGCGTCGCACGGAATAGAGCGCCGCCAGCGACAGCACCACCAGTAGCAGCACTGCTGCAGCAACAGTGGCAAATGCTTCTGTTTTCGGCAGCGGATTAAAAACAGCGTGGCCGTTTGACCAGAAGATCCTGCCCAGATGTTCCACCGCCGAAACCAGTGCGTGTGAAATCCTCCCGGTCAGCGGTGTCTTGTCCGTAATGTTGGTGGCGGAATGGGAGGCGAGTGAGATGGCAACCGAAGCGACGGAAAGTAGCATCAGCGGCAGCTTTTCCAGCAGCAGCGGAATGATGATCACCGAACTGGGGGCGCCGCCGTCGGAACGGAGATTCCACCGCCCGAGCGGCCAGATATCAAGCAGCAGCAACAACAACGGGAGAGTGATGATCATCGATTTTGCCATCAAACCGAGTGCCATGCAGAGCATGATCAGCAGATAGCGGGAAAGTTTGGGAAGTTCGCAGTAGCGGAGATAGGCCAGGATGGCGAGCAGGAACAACAGTGTGCTGAGGACGGTTTTGCGTTCCACCCCCCAGGCCACCGATTCAACTGCCGTCGGGTGGAGCAGGAACAGTGCGGCCACAGCTGCCGACGTGTACAGCTTGCCGGTCATTTTTTTCAGGATGGCAAACAACAGCAGGCCGTTGGCGAGATGAAACAACAGGTTTTCCAGATGGTAGCCGGTCGGGTTGATCCCCCACAACTGGCCGTCCAGCATCAGTGATAGCCAGGTCAGGGGATGCCAGTAACTGGTCTGATTGTGCAGCGAAAAGGCAAACTTGATCCCCTCCCAGCTGAACCCCTGCTTTACAAAGCTGTTCTGGTATATGTAGGTGTGATCGTCAAAGCCGATAAAGCCGTTCCGGTAGAGCGGCAGGTATGCCAGGGTCGTTATCAGCACCAGCAGGAGTGGTATGGAGCGGGCTAGGCGTGGGGAGTTGTTCATGGTTTGGTGGCGGTTATGATCAGTGAACCGGCAATCTCCTTCAGGCAGGGGATTTTTTCGACAAATTCCAGTAATGGTTCGGCGATGTTCAAGGTCAGCTCCGGCAAGGCCGGGTGCAGAAAATCGAAAGGGGTGATGGTGATCCGGTCAAACCCGGCATTCGACAGCTGTCTGGCCAGCATGAAGCGGATAAAGGCGGTTTCATCGGGTGAATCACCGGCCCGGCGCTTCAGCCAGGGGATGTTTTTCTGCAACATGATCTGGGGATTGAGCATGTTCGGTTCGGTGAACATGATGCTGCCACCCGCTTGCAGCAGGCGATGGAACTCCCTCAGCGCCGGTTGCAGCTCCAGGTGATGCAGGCAGGAACTCCCCACAATCGCCTGAAAACTGTTGTCGGCAAACGTCGTCTGATAGGCGTTTTCGCAGGCAAATGATACGTTAGTTGCCGTTACTCTCTGTTTGGCTTTCTCCAGCAGATCGGGAGAAATGTCGATGGCGGTAATACTCTGTCCGGTGTGAGCCAGCTCCTGGGTAAACAGGCCGGTGCCGCAGCCGATTTCCAGTACCTTTTTCCCCTGCTGGCCGAGGAAAGCGGTGAACAGAGCCACTCGACGTTGCCAGCGCCGCTGGCCGGCCGGTGATGACCAGTTCCAGATTTCCTCGCCATGTTCCGCTATCCAGCGCCCATGTTCTTGCTCGTTGTGAAGCCGCTGGCCGGTTGCCTTATTCATACGAACTTTATCTTTCTGGCCGCAAAGATGACCATCCTGAGCAATAACAGACCATGGCTGAAACGGCTGATGTTGGTTTCACCGTAGATCCGTTCACGGTAGCGGATCGGGATCTCCACGTGTTTCAGGTTGAGCTTGGCGGCGCCGAACAGCAGATCGAAATCTCCGAACGGGTCGAAGTCGCCGAAATAGCGCCGGTTGGCGGCGATGCGCTGATAGTCGCGCCGCCAGAGAACCTTGGTGCCGCAGAGCGTATCTTTGATCGGTTGACCGAGCAGCCAGCTGAAGGCCAGGCTGAAAAACTTGTTTCCCAGCAGGTTCAGAAAGCGCATCGCTTTTTCTTCCATCGGGTAGACCAGGCGGACACCGTTGATGAATTCACCATTGCCGCTGGCAATCGCATCATAAAAGCGTGGCAGGTCTTCCGGTGGCACGGTCATGTCGGCATCCAGGATCATCAGGATATCACCGCTCGCTTCGGCAAAGCCGGTCCGTACGGCATCACCTTTCCCCTTGCCCGGCTGTTTGAAGGCGCGCGGGCGGAGTTGCGGGTAGTCCGGCATGACCCGCTGGATCGCTCCCCAGGTGTCATCCTGGGAATTCCCCTCAACGAAGATCAGCTCGGTGCCGCCACCCATCTGGGGTACCCGGGCAAAGATGGCGGGAATATTCCCCTCTTCATTGCGGGCAGCCACCACAACGGAAACGGTCGCTTGCCGGTTGCCGGGTGGAACTGCCGGCGGCTGGGGGCGGGCGATCATGAAATGAACCAGATTGGCGTATTTGAACGGCCATAGCCGCGCCAGCCAACGGTTGCAGAGTGCCGACAGGGGCCACAGGTTGAGCGGGCAGAGCAGTTCATCACTCCGTTTGATGGTCTGGAAACCGCTCAGTTCCAGCAGATTGGCGATATCATCCGATGTCAGCCAGTTCTGGGGGAGCTGCGGTCTCATCAAGCCAAGTTGTTGTGCTACGGCCAGCGGTTGCCCCCACAGGTGGCTGTAAAAATTAAGGCAAATTCTGGTTTGGGGAGTGGTGCAGGGGCGGATTCGGGTCAGTACACTCTGTACATCCCACAGGTCGTTGACCAGATCGGAGAGGATAATTACATCAAAGGTTTCCTCCAGCTGCACGCCGTGGACATCAGCTTCCACAAAGGTGAGGGCGGGGTGTTTCCGGCGGGCCTGGCCAATGGCGGTGGCTGAGAAATCGATGCCGACGCCGTAGGACGGTTCCACGGCCGCCAGGAGGTCACCGCTGCCGCAGCCGAGTTCCAGTACCCGCAGGCCGGCGGGGATGTGAAAACGGTACAGCCCGGTCAGGAAACGATGGTAGTAGCCACCCCATGAGCCACCTGCTGTGCCTGCCGCAATCGAATCCCAATGCGCCGAGCGGGTCCGGGAATAGGTCTGGAAAAGAGGATCAGCCTGTAGGCTGCTGTTGCCGGTTAAATCAGTCAAGGTACACCCTCGGCACCCGCTTGCTGATGCCACAGAAAATTTCGTACGGAATTGTGCCGGCGGCCAGCGCCAGTTCTTCGGCATAGATGCAACCGCCGTTCCCATCGTCTCCCATCAGGGTGACCTGGTCTCCCACGGCGACTCCCGGTACCCCGGTTACGTCCAGCATGATCCAGTCCATGCAGACGGTTCCGGCGACCCGCACCCTCGATCCCCGCACCAGTGCTTCACCACAATTGGTGAGTGAACGGGGATAGCCATCGGCGTAGCCGACCGGTACGCTGGCGATAACGCTTGGTTGCTGGGTGGTAAAACGGCGGGCGTAACTGATGGTGGTCGATGGTTCCACGGTTTTTAACATGGCGATGCGGCTCTTCAAGCGCATGACCGGCTGGAGATCAAGCTTCCCCTGGAAGTCGGGGGAGGGGAGGGCGCCATACAGGGTGATGCCGGGGCGGATCAGGTTGCAGAACGGCAGGTCACGGGTCAGCGACCCGGCGCTGTTGGCCAGGTGCAGGTAGCGCGGTGAAAAACCGGCCTTTTTTGCTTCATTGACGCTCCAGGCAAACCGTTCGGACTGTATGGTGGTAAAATGACGTCCCGATTCGTCCAGTTCATCGGCGCTGGCAAAATGGGAGATGATTCCCTCCAGATTGATATGGGGGAGTTTTTTTAGTTCAATTAAAAATTGGGGGGTATCACTGTAGTTAATTCCGAGCCGTCCCATGCCGGTATCAATTTTGAGATGGAGCTGCGCTTTACGAAACAGTTTCTTGGCCGCCTGGTTGAGTGCCTGGGCTTGTTCGAGCGAAAATACGGCGGTGGATATGTTGTAACCGATGCATTTTCGTTCCTGTCCCGGGTAGAGGCCGCCCAACAGCAGAATCGGCTTGTCGATGCCGCTTTTGCGCAGTTGAATCGCTTCGGCCAGAAAAGCGACTCCGAAGGCGTTGACCCCCAGGCTTTCCAGCTCGCGACTGATGTCCATAAAGCCATGCCCGTAGGCATCGGCTTTGACAACCGCCAGGATTTCCGTTTCTTTGGAAATCGATGAACGGATGTGCCGGTAGTTGTGTCTGAGTGCGCCAAGGTTGATTTCAGCGAAGGTGGGGCGGCTATCGAACAACGTGGTGGACCTCCTGACAAGATAACGAAATAACGCTGATTTTTATCACGGCTGTACGGATGTGTAAAGCGAAAGGAAACAGCGCGCCATTGCAGCCGGCGTCTCTGCAAGGTACTCGTTGACAGCGTCGTAAATTTACAGTAAGTATACAGATCATTGAGAGTGCCCTGGGGGAGTTCGTACGAACTGAGATGATTCGGTTGAATCAGACCCTTTGAACCTGATCCGGTCAGTACCGGCGTAGGAAAGCGGCGTATCGGATTTACTCTGTAGATCCCCGCCGTTTGATTGTGAAGATCAGACGGTTTTTTTGTATGTGGAGTCTTTTTTGCCTATGAGCGACAGCAACAGAACATTCCGATTGGTTGTCAACAAAACCGCCCCTCAACGTCAGATTGCCAACGGTGTCTATCTGATTACCGACAATGGCGAAAATCTGGTCGAACGGGTGGCGATTGCCTTGCGGGGCGGTGTGACAACCTTGCAATACCGTCCCAAGGGTAAACAACCGGATCTCTGTCGTGCTGAAGGGACCGAGCTTAAAAAATTGTGCCGGAAATTCGGTGTCACCTACATTGTCAACGATGATCTGCAGTTGGCAGCTGAGCTCGATGCCGATGGTGTCCATCTGGGGCAGGATGACGGGACGGTAGCCGAGGCACGCCGGATACTCGGTGATGACAAGATTGTCGGTATCTCGACCCACACCCTGGCCGAAGCGCTGCAAGCCGAGGAACAGGGAGCTGATTACATCGGTTTTGGCGCGATTTATCCGACGGCCAGTAAACAGGTTACCCAGATTGCCGGTACAGCTGGGCTGCAGGAAGTCTGTAATCAGATCTCCATTCCGGTGGTGGCGATCGGCGGGATTTCCAGCAGCAATGCCTGCCGGGTGATTGATGCCGGCGCCGATTGCCTGGCTGTCATATCAACGGTATTTTCCCACCCGCGCCCGGATATGGCGGTTGCCGAACTGAAACTGCTCTTTAATCGCCGTGCTCCCTGGCCACGTGGTTCGGTGATGACGGTGGCCGGAAGTGACTCCGGCGGTGGCGCCGGTATTCAGGCGGATATCAAGACTATTACCTTGCTGGGGAGCTACGCTGCCAGTGCCTTGACTGCCCTGACTGCCCAGAACAGCTGCGGGGTTGCGTCGCTGTACGGATTACCTGCTTCGTTCGTGGTCGAACAGATCAAGACCGTGCTCACCGATCTGCCGATTGACGTGATTAAAACCGGTATGCTCCACACACCGGCGATTGTGTCGGCGGTGGCGGAGGTCTGTGCTGAACAGTTGAAACTGCTGCCATTGGTGGTTGACCCGGTGATGATTGCCAAGGGGGGCGCGGCACTGCTGGAACGTGATGCGGTGGCGGTGTTTTGCGATCAGCTGTTGCCCCAGGCGTATCTGCTGACTCCCAATATCCCCGAGGCTGAGCGGTTGGTGGGGTGGCAGATCAAGGATGAAGCGGAGATGGAAAAGGCCGCCCGGCAGCTGTATCGCATGGGGGCCGCCAATGTGCTGGTCAAGGGGGGACATTTAAACGGTCAACACTCCTGCGATATTCTGTTCGATGGTAATCAGTGTCATCGTTTCAGCACCCCGCGGATCTTTACCAGCAATACCCACGGCACCGGCTGCAGCTATGCTTCGGCAATCGCCGCTGCCCTGACACAGGGGGAACCGCTGCTCCAGGCGGTTGAGATCGCCAAACAATTTATTACATCGGCAATCCGTAACGCCAGGTCGCTGGGACATGGCCATGGACCGATCAATCATTATCTTGCAGCACAAGAAAATCGTAAAGGATGAATCACATGACGCAACTTGAAGCTGCCCGCAGGGGCATGATAACCGAAACCATGAAACAGGCGGCCGCTGCCGAAGGTGTCACTCCCGAGTTCATCCGCGATGGTCTGGCAGCCGGGAATATTGTTATCTGCCACAATATCAAACATGCCAATGGCATACCATTGCCGGTCGGAGCAGGTCTGCGCACCAAGGTTAATGCCAATATCGGTTCCTCCTCCGACGATACCAATATGGAAAACGAGTTGGAAAAGGCGCGGGTGGCGGTCAAGCATGGCGCCGATGCCATCATGGACCTGTCAACCGGCGGACCGGTGGATGAAATCCGGCGCGCCATCGTTGCCGAGACCAATGCCTGTATCGGGAGTGTGCCGCTCTATCAGGCTGCCGTCGATACGGTGCGGGTACAGAAAAAAGCGATTGTTGATATGACGGTTGATGATATTTTTGCCGGTATCATCAAACATGCCGAAGACGGGGTCGATTTCATCACCGTCCATTGTGGAGTCACGCTCGGTACGGTTGACCGGATGAAAAACGAAGGGCGCCTGATGGATGTGGTTTCCCGCGGCGGTGCCTTCACGATTGAATGGATGCGTTACAATAAAAAGGAAAACCCGTTGTTTGAGCACTTTGACAAACTGCTCGACATTACCAAACAATACGATATGACCCTGTCGCTGGGGGATGGTTTCCGTCCCGGTTGTCTGGCCGATGCCACTGACCGGGCACAGATTCATGAACTGATTCTGCTGGGCGAGTTGACGCAACGGGCTCAGGAAGCTGGCGTGCAGGTGATGATCGAAGGACCGGGACACGTTCCGTTGCACCAGATCCAGACCAATATCCAGCTCCAGAAACGGATCTGCCACGGTGCGCCGTTTTATGTGCTCGGTCCGCTGGTCACCGATATTGCGCCGGGATATGATCATATTACCTGTGCCATCGGCGGGGCGATTGCCGCTGCCGCCGGCGCCGATTTCCTCTGTTATGTGACCCCTTCGGAACATCTGCGCTTGCCGGATGTACAGGATGTGCGTGACGGGGTGATTGCCTCCCGGATTGCCGCCCATGCCGCCGATATTGCCAAAGGAGTCAAAGGGGCGATGGAACAGGATATTGCCATGGCAAAATGCCGTAAAAAACTCGATTGGGAAGGGCAGTATGCCTTGTCACTCGATCCGGAAAGAGCCCGTGCCGTACGTGACAGCTCTCCGGTCTCTGACCACGGCGCCTGTACCATGTGTGGTGAATTCTGTGCCTACAAGGTGATGGATGAGGCGATGAAACGTTAATAGCTGGTTGAAACAGTGAGGCCCGGAGAAAATGTTTTTTCTCCGGGCCTCACCATTCATGCCATCAACTTTTTAACCGCACTACCTCAGAACTGAATCTGACACCGTTTGGCAGTCCCTTCTTCCTTGATCCAGAGCAATGTTTTCTTCGAACGGCTGCACCAGCTGCGAACATCGTGTTCAAAGGTGGGGCAATCAGCCACCACCTCCATGGTATCCCCCTTGGCCATCTTTACCGCCAGGATGGTCAACTTAAGCGTCGGTTGTGGACATTTTAGGCCGCGTGCATCAAGTACTTGTAACGCCATTGTTTTTCCCCTCTATTGTTTGACTGTATTCCAATCTTAAAATCCGAACATTCCCTTTAAACGATTCCCCATCCCTTTCATGGTCGAACCATCCCCTTCTTTGTCCTGCTGCTTCTGTTGAGATGGGGTATCATACTGACCTTCTTCCTGCTGTTCAACCTGTTTTTTAGATTTTCGTGAAGAACGTGCTTTACGGGGAGTATCCCCTTTTTCGGCGGCCATCAACGGCAGCATGGAGGTCGATTTGAGCCGTACCTTGGCTGACCATTCAATGTCCCAGCGTTGTTTCGGATCTTTGGGCTTGGGAGGATGGGCCAGATTCAGTTCTTCACCGTAGGCAATAAACTGCAGCATTCCCGGTTGATCACCCTTGAAGATCGGAGGAACGGTGCAACTGGTGGTGCTGGCAGGGAGCACCACCTTCTCCTTGATGAAGCGGTTGACATCCCCCGCTGTCAGGTAATCCAGCAGTCCGAAGCCGGTTTCCGGAACCTGGCTGGCTGACCAGAATATGGTTTCACCTGTCTCCTGATTATGCCCCATGGCAGTCGCGAAATAACCGATGGCGGTGGGGACCGGTTTCCAGACAACCGTGCTGGCGCCGGTTGCCGTGGTGGCAAGCGGTTCAAACTCGACCGCCGCCATGTAGTCATGTTTGGCGCCCAAAGAAAACTGGATCTCGGGAATCAGGTAATTGCCGGTGATCTTGTGCCTGCCGACCAGTGAACTGTCAGCCGGGATGTCGGTCTGGTTCTTCTTGTCCGGCCATTCAGCGTAGGTCCACCCTTTGCGGGGAGCAGGCGCTGTCTGGCGGGTCGCTGTCCGTCCCGCCAATGCCTTGCCAAAATCAGCCATACTCATGGTGGCGGTGTCGATGATTTTAGGTTGTCCCTGGCCGATGGTTTCGCCGCATCCCCAGTAGATCAACATCCTTGCTTTCGGCTTTTCGTACTGGGCCGGCTGTTGGTACCGTTCCGGTGACTGGCCGGACTTTTCCACGACTGGCCTCACCAGCGGCAGCGCCTCACCCATCTTCTGACCTGGCGGAATGAGATGCTCTGCTTTTGGCGCAGCGCTGGTCTGGGGTGATTCCAGTTGCAGCTGCAGCTCGCGGCGGGGTGCGAACGGGTTCTTGCCGCCAAACATGGCGGACATGCCACCCATTTCCGCCGACATCCCCGGCAGATTCTGACTGGTGGTGGCGACGGTGATCCAGTAATGGGGGTAGGGCTTCTGTTTTTCCGCTGCAACGGCAGAAACCGTCAGTAGTAGTGACAAGCAAGCGGATGAAATCAACGGCCATGTTTTCATAATGATCCTCCTTGAGAAGTGGCGGATAAACTACGCTTGCCAATCTCTGCTGTTGAAATTAATTTTCGATTCAGGGAGCGAAATTATTACTGGAATACTCATCCCAGCAACTGGTGATCTCGCCATCACGATATGCTTCCATAAAAGCAGCCACAATATCGGGATCAAACTGGCGGCCACAGCAATCAATAAGTTCTTTAAGCGCTACATCAGGGTGGAGGGCGGTGCGGTAGGCGCGGGTAGAGGTCATGGCGTCGAAGGCGTCGGCCACGCTTATGATCCGGGCGATCAGCGGGATTTCCTCACCCTGTTTGCGATCAGGATAACCGCTCCCATCGTATTTTTCATGGTGGTGGCGTACCCCGGCCAGCATGATTCTAAGCGATTTGACATGTTCGAGAATTTCCGAGCCGACTTCCGGGTGGCGACTCATTTCACGAAACTCATCGTCAGTCAGTTTACCCGGTTTCTGCAGGATACAGTCGGAAACCCCGATTTTACCGATATCGTGCAAAATTGCCGAAAGACGCAGTTCGTGATGAGCTTGCTGGTCAAGCCCCATTTTTCTGGCAATTGCCAGACTGTAATCCTGTACGCGCCGGGTATGACCGCCGGTGTAGGTGTCACGTTTTTCCAGCGCTTCGGCAAAGGCAGTGGTAATGCCGAGAAAGGTCTCCTGTTGTTCCTGAAACAACAGTGCATTCTGAATGGCAGTGCCAACCAGATTGGCAAGCGTCTCCAGCATCTCCAGATCGTCCGGGGTAAAACGCCCCTCAAGCTTGTTGATTGCCTGCAGTACCCCCAGCATTTCACCTTTGCAATAGACCGGAACCACAACCATGGTGTTGGTTGTATAACCGCTGCTGGCGTCAAGATTGGGGTAAAAACGGGGATCGTTCTGCACATCATCAATGATGATCGCTCCACCTTTGCGTGCCACCCAACCGGCAATCCCTTCACCTGGCTTCAAGCGTTTCTGTTTGAGAAACTCCCCTTGTTCGCCGGTTGACGCTTCAAAATAGAGCTCCCCGGTCTGTTGATCAAGTAACAGCAGGCTGGCGGCATCGGCTCCCACGCAGCTGGTTGCCACGGCAACAGTCGTGCGGCGGATTTCCTCCGGGTCGAGGGAGGAGTTGATCAGGGCTGCCATGTCCATCAGGAGTGATAATCTTGATTTTTCCGCTGCCGTAGGTGTTTGCAGGTGGTTTGTCATGGCTTCTTCCTACATTCCCGGAGTGTGGTAGTTGTATCGGATGATCGACAATAGCAAACTATTACAGGTAGATCAAACGGTATTATAATGGATTGTTGATAACTGTTGTTCATGTGTCTGTGTTAAAGTATGCGTTGCGTTATGGCCAGATTCTCAAAATCCACTTTCCCGGATGAATACGGATATGGCGTGGCGTATCAGGTTGCTGGCGATACTTTCCGGTTCTACTTCAATTGCCACGCTGCCGGTTTGCAATTGCGGGTTTACCTGGGGAGTGTCAAGTTTTATACGAACCCGGTAGAGGCTGTCCCGTGGAACCAGTCGTTCGTTATTGGAAGGCAATGTTGCAATAATTCCACCATGCCGGTCTGCCAGGGCAGGGGTTGGTAAGGAGAGCAATCTGCTTGAGTCAAGGGAAACAACCTGGCCATGGTAAATTTTATGCGGATCACCGGAACAGAAAAAACGAACTTTTAGCCCTGGTTTAATCCTGTTGGCAGCAACTTCATCGGCAAACGCTTCGATTTCCGTACTCGAGGGGTCCACAACCGTACCCAGCAGCGTATGCGGCGTAACATAACTCCCCGGTTGTACCCCTTCGTCCCGATCCATGAAGATACCGTCAGATTCGGCTTTCAATTCCAGACGGTGCAATTCGGCTGTTTGCGCCTGGGCTGCCTGTTCACGCTCCAGTGCTTCTTCGCGCCAGACCGCTTCCTGTTCACGTCCTTTCTGTTGCAGTGGTAAACGCCGCAATCGGTCGCGAAGTTCTGATGCCTGCATACGTGCCAAACGGGCCTGAAATCTGGTTTCATCGGCGTCAAGAAGTGCGAGTTGGGCCCCTTTTTTGACCTCCTTGTCCGGGGCGGCCAGCTTCATTATTCGCGCTGCAAAGGGAGCATATACCGGTTGCTTGACATGTGCCGTAAGTATGGCCGGCAGGGTGATGGGATGTTTCCACGGGAGGAACAAGAGCAGCAAGAGCAGGGCAAGGGAGCCCTTCAATACAAGTGATCTCATGGTGGAGATACGTGTCATCTGTTTCCTCCATGTCTGCAGTTCTCTGATAATTGGTAAGGCAATAAAATAGAGTAACTCAACCAGCATGAGTATGATGCCGAGTGATTTGAAAAAATAATGGTAGACCGTCAGGGCAATTCCGAAAAAAACTACCAGACGGTACAGCCAGGTGGCCAGGGAATAGATTACAAAGAAACGGGCCAGCCGGGTGGGGAGTAATTCCGGTGGTTCATCGTTGAGCCCGAAAATCGACTGGCGCAGAAGATGGCGGGTACTGGCAAATGCCCGTTGCTGGAGATTCGGTATATTTAAGTGATCCGAAAGAATGTAGTAGCCATCAAAGCGCATGAAGGGGCTGATGTTGATCAGCAGACTGCGGGTCAGGGATACCACCGCCAGAATATACCACGCATCCCGTAGGGCACCGGCACCGGTGATTCCCCACATGAACAGCGCAACGGCAGCCAAGGCGCCTTCGGCTATCATCCCGGCCGCTGAAATGTGACGGCGTTGGCGGTGGTCATGCAAGAGCCACCCCTCACCAAGATCGGTATACAAAACCGGAAACATGACCAGAAAGGCAATCCCGATGCGGGGTACTCGTAGCCCGGCCTTTTTGGCTGACAGGGCATGTCCAAGCTCGTGACAGCATTTGGCAATCACAATTGCCACGCTGTAACTGACAAAACCGGCCGGTGTCAGTGTATTGGCAAAACTGCCGATAAACACATCCCACTGCCGGGCTGCCAAAAATAAACCGGCCAGGGCGGTGAGCAGTGTCAGCAGCATGGCATTGGTTGTTAACAGCGGCGACACCAGCGGCAGCAGCCGTTCCAGCAGAGGATCCGGCTTGAGAAGTGGGATCCTGAAGAACAGGTAGTTATGTAACAGCCATTGCTGCACCGACATTTTGCCTGCCTTGGTGCGGCTGGCCAATTTGGCGCTACCAGCAGCGCTGTCTGTCAGTATCAGTTGATGTTGTTCGAGAAAAGCGATGAAATTGACAAGATCGTCCTCGTCGGGACGCAGGGTGGTTTCCAGCCGGATATGTTGCAGGAGCAGTTGCGGATCCTGTAGATCCCAACGGGCAAAAAATTCAAATTCCAGCCATCCGATACGATGAAAACGGTTGGCGGTCGGGTCATGAATCAGCCAGCAGGGGGAACCGTCCCAGTCATGGCCTGCTTCATACAGGCAGAGTTCCTCACGGAGTCGAGGTAATGACATCTACCATCCCAGGCGTTGGCGAAGTGCAGCAATGGGGCGTCGAAACAGGTAGTATCCCAAGCTGGTTGTATCGCCATAGACTTTTGCCGTTCCCTTGAGTCCCAGGCGGGGAAGAGTGCTGTTCTTGGAAAACTCCGCCGTGACGCGATAGGATGCAATTCCTTCCGGTGACAGAAGTGGCTGGTATGATGAACGAATGATGTTTCCTTCCTGCGGGTGGAGCGGGTCGGTATGCAAAAACAGGCGGACCCGTCTTCCCTGTTCCAGGGAAATTGCATCGGCGGCTGGCAACCAGATGGTAATACCGGCACTCTTTTCATCCGCCAGGGTCATGACTCTTTCTCCGGTAACCACCGGTTTCCCCTCCCAATCAGCTGGATCACCAAAGAGCACAATCCCGTCGGCCGGGGCGCGAACCTCCATTTTCATCATCATCTCGCGCATATAGCTGATGGTACTCCCTTTTTCCCTGACTTTTGCTTCCTGGGTAGCGATTTCACTGCGGCTTTGCGGATCGCTGAAAGATTTTTGATAGCTCAGAAACGCTTCAGTTTTTGCCACCCCCATGGTGCGATGAGCCGATTCAAGCTTGTTGCGCACGGTGGTGTCATCAAGGCGAAAGAGAATTTTACCCTTTTGTACGTGTTCGTTCGGTTTAACCAGAATGTTGGCGATTACCCCATCCAGGGGAGCGGCGATCGAGTTGTAGGCCAGCGGTGTAACTTCCGCCGTACCGAGCGAACTTTGCCGCACCGGGATAAACAGTGCACCAATCAGCAACGCTGCCAGTGTCAACTGTATTCGCCGTCCGGTCAGGGTGCGGAACACGCGATGGTACCCCGGATTGGAATGTTGTAAAGCCGAGAGAGCATGGCCATAGACCGCAGTCAGTGCCTGGAGCGTCTGTTGTTCCTGTTCTGAAAAACTTTCGTCCCGTGCCAGTAGCAGTAGAGCCATCGGCCGGTTTTCGCGATTCATGATCGGCACCAGCAACAGAAATTCCGGCAGCCATTGCTCCCATTCGTCCTGCAGCTTGTCCGGAATATCATCGGGTGTCAGGGAGGTTGTGGTCTGTATCAGATTCTGTGCTGTGAGGTGCTTGCAGAGAGTACTGAACCAATCGTGGAAGGGGGAGTTGCGATCAATCCCGGCCAGTCCAGAAATTGTTTCCAGAGTCAGGCTGGAACCGTTGTAGGAGCAGAAGAATGCTTGACGGTAGCTGACCAGCCGGTGAGTCTCATTTGCAATAATAAAACCGAGCTCAGCAATGGTGCCTGCTGAACGTACCGAAGCTTCCAGGCGTACAAATTCTACCAGCGGTTGAGAAGGAGCGGTTGCTTGCTCGCTCATCTAGCGTTGCTTCCCGTGACGTTTGAAGGTTGCGTACCCGCTCATACCTGAAACCAAAGCCGGCGCACCCTTGATTTCACCCTCCAGTTCTACTGACTGACTGGCTGCATCAACCCTGGCGCTGATGCGGGAAACGGTTCCGTTATAGCTACGCCCGGTTTCGTCAACCTGGATTTGAAACTGGTTGCCCGGTTTTAACCACACCAGCCAGCGTGACGGCACGTGCATGCGAACGATTGGAGATGCACTGGAAACAATTTCCAGTAAGGCCTGCCCCTGATTGACGCTTTGGAACGGTTGGGATAATACCTTGACAACGCTGCCATCGAAGGGGGCTTTGATCTCACAGGAGTCGATCAAGGTCTTCTGCAATGCCACCTGCGCCCGCGCTTTTGAAACGGCTGCCAATGCCAGGGCGACCTCTGTTTCTCCGGCCGACTGGAGCTTTTGCAACTCCTGTTTGGCCTTTAAGGTCACATCAGCTGTTTCCTGCTCTGCTTCGGCGACTTTCAGTCTGGCATTCAATTCTGCGCAGTCAAAACGGATCAAAATGTCATTCTGAACAAATTTACTCCCAACCTTGTTTTGTACTTCCAGCAGGCGACCGGCCAGTTGACTGGCGATCACGCTCTCAGATTCCGGCACCAGGAGTGCCCTGATCCTGCTGTCGGCGGGGCGTGCGTCTTCAGCGGCAGCCAGTGAAACGGCACAGAGTGTCAGGAGCAGGGCGTTGATGATTCGATTTATGTTCATTTTGAGACCTCGATGATTTATTGCAGCGGCGCAGTGCCGGAAGCCGGTTTTGGTTTGATATATCCCTGCATGACACGATCCCAGGTTGACAGGTTCTGGTTCATGTAGTTCGCCACAGTTTTGATGTCATTCATATCCCCACCGGGTGGGAGCAGATCAAGCCCGATTGAGTTGAGCAGGCGTGCGTATGATGCCTGGACGTTGGCATAGGAAGAATATTTTTGAATTTCAGAAAGCAGTGATCTGGTGCTGGCGCGGATCACTTCCAGTTCGTTTTCAAAACCGACTTTGGCGCCGGATTGAACATGAGAAAATAATTTATCATCGATCATACTGGTTCTGGTTGATAGGTTGTAATCATACAATGCCATGTCATAGCGTTGTACCCCGATTCTGACCTGGGTAATTACCGCCATGGTCAATGCCGCCCGGCGTACCTTGTTGACATCAAGCTGGAACTTGTTCATCTCATTCATCTTGGGAAATGACAGGAGTCTCATCAAATTCCACGATGCCCGAGCACCGTAATCCATCCAGGTGGTATTCGCAAGAAACTTGTTGGAGTCGAACTGGAAAGCGGTTTCCAGTTCGATACCGGGAAGCAAGCTTACCAGCAATCGTTTTGCTTCGTCATGGGAGATGCGGTCTTTATAGTCTTCTTCACGAAGTTCGGGACGGAATGCCAGGGCAGTCTTTTCCAGTTGGGCTATTTCCGTGGGGGGCGCCAGCGGTTCCGGCAGGTTAGTATCAGCAATGGTGAATTCGCTGTTGGGGGGGAGGTTCATCAGAGCTGACAATTCTGTTTTGGCAAGCTGCAACTCTCTCCGTTTCTGAATCAGCTGGCTGGTCATGTCCAGCAGGGTCCGTTGATAGCTGAGTGCCTGGGTTGGCGGAGTCAGTCCCTTGGATTCAATCGTTTCGGAAGTTTTGAGTGCCTGGGTAACACTGTTCAGCAGTGTGTCGCATTTATTCACCAGCTTTTGAGCGCCAAGTGCTCGATAATAGGCTGAACGAACATCCTGAATCACGTTCTGTATGACTTTACGGCGGCGCTCCTGGGAAATCAGATACTGGTCGGCCTGCTGTTTTGCCTTGTAGTAGCTAATGCCAAAATCGAGAATATTCCACGAAAATGCCACCCCGGATGTCCAGCGGGCATTCTCCTGAGAGGTGGATGGCTCCAGTGATTGCCGGCCGCTGATCAATGACATGCTGCTCCCGCCGGCGTCGTTGTCACGATCGGTATAGCCGGCAGTTGCCAATAGCCGTGGCAGCATGTCGAAGCGTGAAAGCTCAAAGTTTTTTTGGTAGAGAGCCTCTTCCATCAACTTCAGTTTGTGATCGAGATTGTAGCGCAATGCCCGCGCCGTAGCATCATGCAGGGTAATGGGAGCAATTATTTTTTCCTGCCCCTTGTACATCTCCTGTAGGTCGCTTTCTATGCGACTGTTAATTTCTCCCTCACTGATCATTTTGGGGCGAACCAGACACCCCGACATCACTGACGTCGAAATAATGAGTGAAACGAGAGCTAACCGCTTGAATATCAACATGATGAATCCCTTCCGAACCTGATATGAAGTTGAAGTTATATCTATTTTCTGTTGCCAATCGACCGAGGCGTCTGATTCTTTCCAAACCCGAGTATCTCCTTGTCGAACGGGTTGCTGCTGAGAGCGTTGTCAGCAACGTGTGGCTTGTGTATTGCTAGGAGCAGCTCATCAAAGTTTACTTTTGTTCCGCGCTCATCGTTCATGATGGCATCGATACTCCTGGTCGGCTGCAGAGCATGTCTGGTCCTCTGTCTTTCCGATGCAGCCTTTACTTGGGCGCTGAAGGAGGGACGAACAGTTTTGGCACGCACTTCCCGCGGTGGCGTGATAATTGTTGGTTCCGCGATAATCTGGGTATCAATCTCCGGTGGTGGTTGTGCCGAGTTTACGGTGAACTTTGAACTTGACGCAGAATTATCTCGTACAGTTGCTTCCGACGTACGCTCGCTAACGGTCGTCTCCGGGGGAGCAATTGCTGGTTGCGACAGGTTGACAAAGCTGACCGTAAACAGCTCTCTGTCTGTGTTTTTTGATTGATCTAACAGGGATGCCGACTCGTCAATAACCGGCCGGATTATCTCGCGTCCTCTGCCGACACCGTAGAGGCGTGCGAAAAGATCGTTTTTCCCTTCACGGGCGGTGTCCGGCATTTCGTAGAGTACGGGGCGGATCAGCTCACCAAAATGATCGATATTCTGTTCGATGTTTTGAGTAAAGGTTTCCTGCGAGTAGGCTAGTCGATCATCCATGGAAACGGTGGAGTTGTTTAGGTTGTAATCAAGCTCAGCCACAATCGGCTGGATAGCGAGCTGGTTGACGTTTTCAAGAGTTGTCGGAGGATGTTCATCAATGGTGATGATAAGTTCTCCGCTGCTTGAGTCGCTGATGCGGTTGGCGGCACGATCCGCAATCGTTGCCACAACCTGATAGGTATCGGGCCGGATAATTTGATGCTGTGGCGGGATAATCAACATCCAGCTCTTGTCCGAGTTGTTATAGGAAAGATTACCATCACCGACCGTATAGCTGATGCCATTGACTGTAACGGTCAGGGTATCGCCCGAACTGAGCGTAGCAGTACCGGTAATAGTCGGAGTGCTGTCGGTGGTCGCCAGAGAGCTAACTGTCGGAGCAGAAGCGGGGATTGTGTCAATCGTGATGCTTCGGGTAGCACTGCTGGTATTCCCAGCCAGGTCGGAGGTGCTGGCAGTCAGGGAATGGCTGCCATCGCTGATCGGTGTAGCGGA
>Ga0209798_10000465_pt1 | contig 24246 bp, 17 predicted proteins | sample DOMMetBare3Fresh_FD_187475 | JGI IMG/M metagenome (GOLD analysis project Ga0209798, IMG submission 187475) | Wetland sediment microbial communities from St. Louis River estuary, USA, under dissolved organic matter induced mercury methylation -... | ecosystem: Environmental > Aquatic >... | reverse complement strand
CCAATTGCATTGTATGAATTGAATAATGCATTGCTACCAATCGTTTGCTGTGTCTCAAACTCAAATTTTGTGTTTATTTCACTTCCGTTCCTTAAAATATAATTTACCATACCGCCAAACTGCGGGCCATATTGTAATGATCCTTGACCTCTTACTATTTCGATTCTTTGTACTGCCTGCAACTGTGGATTGTAATATGCTTCCGGGTATCCGAAAGGATCAGCAGCAATATCATAACCATTTTGACGAATATTGAATTCCCAACTCCGGTTTGGACTTAATCCTCTTGCGGCAATACCAATTTGAATCCCGCTGGGATCACTTTCCCAAACATGAATACCGGGAATTTTTGCAAGCACCTGGCGCATAGTATTTGTAACGACATTTCCCTGCACATTATCTAAAACGATCAATGCATTTTTCTTTCCGGCATAAATTGAAGTACCTACTACTTCCGGTAACTGCTGGTAATCACTTTTACTAAAACGACCAACAACAGTTATATCTGGTAAATATTTGTGAGCAGGTTTTGTAGAATCATCATGAAATATTTTCTTCTCCTGGGCTGAAATAATTAATTGCGAAGTAACTCCTAACGCAATCACTAACACCTTTCTAAGCATGATAAATGTTTTTTTACGCAAAGATGTAGCACAGAAGTAGTAATCTCTTACGGAAAAGGAAATTCGGTTTACGCAAAATGGAAAAACCCGAACCCCTGAAAGGGAAGTTCCATTTGACAAATCTGAGATTATCCAATTTAATTTAAGAATGATGTACTTTCAACAAAAGATTACTTATGAAATTTTTTGTCGGATTGTCTCTGTTATTTCTTTCCGTGACATCGTCTGCACAGGACAGCATGAGTGCTCATTATAAAATTTATGATACCCGTTCAAAACAAATTATAACAATTGATAAGATCGTAACAGACATGGCTGATGCAGATGTTTTGTTTTTTGGCGAAGAACATAACGACAGCGCCGGGCATTATTTAGAAAATAAAATTTTCAGAGCATTGCATGCACAATATGCCGATAAGATTGTTTTAAGCATGGAAATGTTTGAGACAGATGGCCAGCTTGTTTTAAATGAATACCTCGCAGGCACTATTGATGAAGCCCGTTTTTCAAGAGATGTACGGCTGTGGAATAATTATAGAGATTACCGGCCAATGATAGAATATGCCAAACAAAATAAAATACCAGCGATCGCTGCTAATCCCCCAAGACGTTATGTAAGTCTGGTCACCCGTCGTGGCATTAAGTCATTGGACAGTTTATCAAAAGATGCAAAGAAATATTTACCGCCGCTGCCTTATGATACATTAACCGGTCGTTACCGTGAAAAATTTATGGACATTATGAAAGGAAGCCCAGGAAGCAGCAGCCAGAATATTTATTACAGTCAAAATTTATGGGATGCAGGAATGGCTTACAGCATTTATAGTTATTTAAAAAAGAATAAACGTAAAAAAGTTTTTCATTGTGTTGGTGGTTTTCATACAGAAGAAAAACTGGGCACAGCGGCCCAGTTACAGATGAGAAATAAGAAATTAAAGATCTTAAATATCGCCAGTTTCAGCGATGCTTCATTCAGTAATCCTGATTGGGAAAAATTCAGTTATAAAGGAGATTATATCATTCTTACCAACCCGGATTTGAAAAAAACTTTTTAAAGACGTAGTTTAATTCCACCATTTATTACAAACCCATCAAGCGGTGCATAAATATCCCTGAACTGCGGATTATCAATTGTGCCTGTATAAATAGTGTCAAATTTTGTTTGTCTTGAATCTGTAAAGTTTTCAAAGTTGATGTATAAAGAAAATTTCTCCCAAAGTTTTTCTGCCATGAAACCTGTTATCCAATAAGGTTTACCGGTTGCTCCATCACTCAATTGTTGTTTGCTGAAATAATAAGCTTCTAATCCGATCTTCCATTTTTCCTCTACTTCATAAAGCAGAACATTGTTCAATCTATGCCGTGGAGTCAGGTAGTTCTCAGACTTTGTATTTCCTTCATGCAAATAAGCCTTTGTAAATGTATAGCCAACGAATAATTTAAAATCACCATACCCCAGTTTTACATTTGTTTCCATACCACGACTATCGAAATGTCCATCCACATTTTTGAAACGATAGCTCGGTCCTCCCAGAACAGGTTCCAATATCAAAGGATCATGAATACGGGTATAAAAGAAAAGATGATTGATGCTAAAAGTGATCTTATCACCGGCAAATCTTGTTCTGTAATTTATATCAGCATTTACACCATAACTTCTTTCCATTTTATTTTCATCAGGATCAATCGGAAGCACATTCCTGTATAACAATCTTTCGCTTTCCTCGGTAAAAATAGTTGGAGTTTTATAACCCATGCCGCCACCGATTCGTGAAGAAAGTTTAGAAGAATATTTAAATAACATTGATAGCCTTGGCAAAACTACAAAGCCATAGTCTTTTACATAATCTCCACGTAAACCAGTTTCCAGGCTGAACTTTCTGCTTACTATGAGATTATTTTGAATAAACATACCGGTTGTTATTTGCTCATAGTTTCTGGAAGGTGTTGAAGTAAGTTGTTGTTCATCAAAATGGTCAGTCACAAAATTGATCCCGCCGATCCACTCTGACCTGTTTCCATGATTAGAGTAAGTGAGTTCTGTAAAACTCGCTGTCTGATCGGCAGCAAAAGCATAAGTGGATCGGGCATTCATTGTTCTTCGGAAAAGGCTGACACTATTCTTTAATTTGATAGCACTATTATTTTCAAATCTTTTTTCAAAGGAAAATTGTGTGCTGAATCTATCTGTATTATTATGCTCGGTATATCCATTTGGTTTATTTCCTTTAATATATTCAATGTCACCACCTGTCCGGTCTTCGTTTGTAACATTTATTCCTAATTGCAGTTCTGTTTGTTCATTTATGTACCAGAAAAATTTTGGGTTGACCGTATAACGTTCAAATTTTGGAATGGCAGTTAAGCCAACATCTGATGGATCATAAGCAGAATTACTGTTGCGTGAAGCAAATAATGTCAGCCCGGTTTTTTTAAATTTTTGCCCATAGAAACCACTGGTGTTTATTCCGCCTGCACTTGTTATATCAATATGAAAATTTAATTCTCTCTCTTCTTTTGGTGTTTTTGAAATAAGATTTACTAAACCTGCAATAGCACCACCACCATATAAAGTAGAAGATGATCCTTTGATGACTTCAAATTGCTTCAGATCGAGTGGTGGTGTTTGTAATAATCCTAAACCTCCACTGAACCCTGCATATAAAGGAAATCCGTCGCGGAGAATTTGAGTATATCTTCCATCCAATCCTTGTATCCTAATTGAAGAGTTTGCAGAAGTTGCTGATGTTTGTTGTGTTGTGATACCCGTACTTTCATTTAATACCATTCTTATATCGCCGGGTTTCATATTTGCTTTTTCATCCAGCTCTTCACCCGCAACAAATTCAACTCGTGTTGGAATATCTTTTATCGTTCTTGAGCTTCTTGTTGATTGAATTACGACTTCTTCTTCCTCTTCATGTTCCGTTTCCATTTCTATTGTTATATCCTGGTTTGGCGGAAAGTCATACATCAGTTCCTTTTCTGCATAGCCGACTGAAGTGATCTTGATTGTATATTTTCCCGCCGGTATATCCTTGATCAAAACAATACCTGCAGAATCGGCAGCTAATGATCTTTTTAATTCTTCGATCGTTACTGATGCCTTTGTTACACCTTCACCGGTTTCCTTATTTATAATTTTTGCCTTGAATGTATGTTGAGCTGACGCAGTAAATCCAAAAATCAGAATTACTGCAACTAAAAAAATTTGTTGCATAGGTAAATGATTAATTAATAAACTTGTTGATTATGATTTTTAAAGATCAGGCAAGCTTAGGCGGTTGCCAAAAATCATAATGAACATCAGGAATTGAAGAAAGGATATAACCAGCATATTGCTGGTTTGAGAAAGTAGTGATCAATGCAAGATTATTATTTTCAAGTGTTATTATAAAACCAGAGCATCCTGTGCATGTGAAAAACGGAGAACAGCTGCCACAATCGTCGTCCTCATCTTCATGATCTGCTTGTAATTCAATTTTATTTTCAGCACAATTATCAATTGTGCAGCAGGGAACAGTAAAAAGAAAAAGTAAATAAGAAGATAATATGAAAGCGAATACTTTCATATGATAATATCATTTTTTGTTTGACATATGGGGTTCGCGACAAACAAATATTCACTGCAAATATGTATAAAAGTGAATATTTTTTTATCGCTCATCTCATGTTTTAATTTAAGCTCTCAGCAATAATTCACAAGGTTTAAGCCCGGTGTGTTTTTTAAATGCAGTTGAAAAATGCGAGATAGAAGAATAACCTAACAGCATAGAAACCTCCGTTACACTCAATCCTTTTTCATACAACAGATATTTAGCATGCTCCATTCTCTGACTTTGATAAAAATCAAAGATGGTGGTGCCAAACATTTCTTTAAACCCTTTTTTCAGGTAACATTCGTTGATCGCAACCTTGCGGCTGAGTTCTTTAATAGTGATAGGCTCGCCAATATGCTGGATCAATATTTCTCTTGCTTTTGTGATCTTGTCACGGTCAGCTTCGTTTGCAAGAAACTTGCAATTGACGACATCAATTTCTTTTTCCCCCAACATGCAATCAAGGCAGTAAAGCAACAGCATCTGGGTTTGTGCGTTGATGTAAATATTTTCGAGGCTATCAGTGAAAGTATGATTCAGCAGCCCTTCTAATACTATTCTTGTTTTACCGCAGAGCGGTAACATTTTGGTAAAAGAAGATCGGTGTGTAAAATTTAAAACATCATCGCTTAGTATTTCATTCCCTTTTCTTGTTACAAATTGAGAAAGATGCGCTGGTGAAAAACGGAAGCTCATCACATCAACACTCTCTACCCTTTCCACACAAGATTTTGATGCACTGTATTTACACATGTTACATTCAATATCCTTCTGACGACAGTACACATTTCCGGACACGCAGAACTTTAATTCAAGATAGTTTTCCTTTGGGTTCGATTTTTCGTAATGATATACCAACATGCCCATATCTTCCATGTTCCAGTTACCATGATTATGATATCTGTTAATAGTGTACTGCACAGAGCCGGGTATCAATCTTACTTTTTCCTGGAGCATCACAAACTGATCCTGTAAAACTGACTTGCGGTATGCAAGTGATAATATATCCGGAGGATTATGCATTAGTTTACAAATTTACAACACAAATAGCGATTTGTCTTAACATAGATCAACGGGTGGCGATAATTCTACCTTAAATAGCTGCTTTTAAAAAAAATTCTCTGTTTGGCTTTAACGATTAACTTTGCCGGGCCTCCCCCGCCCAGGACGGGGGAGACTTTTATTAAATGATTCATCCCCATACTTATATTCACCCAAATGCCCGTTTGGCAACCAACGTAAAGGTTGATCCTTTCACCGTTATTCACCAGGATGTTGAGATCGGTGATGGAACCTGGATCGGGTCGAATGTAACTATAATGGAAGGAGCAAGGATCGGTAAAAACTGCCGGATTTTTCCCGGAGCAGTTATCGCCGCCATTCCACAAGACTTAAAATTCCAGGGCGAATATTCTCAAGTTATCATCGGCGATAACACAACTATCCGTGAATTTGTAACTATTAACCGGGGAACAGTTGACCGCGAAAAAACAGTGATTGGAAGAAATTGCCTTATCATGGCTTATTGTCATTTTGCACATGATTGTATTGTTGGCAATAACTGCATTATGAGTAATAACACACAGGTTGCAGGTCACGTTACAATTGGTGATTGGTCAATACTCGGTGGTATGACCGCGGTTCACCAGTTTGTACGCATTGGTCAACATTCATTTCTTAGTGGTGGTTCATTGGTAGGTAAAGATGTGCCTCCTTATATTAAAGCAGCAAGAACTCCGCTTTCTTATGCTGGTGTAAATTCTATTGGCTTAAAAAGAAGAGGCTTTGGAGTAGAAAAGATCAATCATATTCTCGACATCTATCGTTGCATATATAATAAAGGACTAAACACAACACAGGCTATTGAATATTTAGAAGAAGAATTTGATGCAACAGATGAAAGAGATGAAATTGTGACATTCATCCGCGAATCAAACCGCGGTATTATAAAACGCTTCACCAAAAACAGTGTGGATGAAGATATCGCTGACTGATGCGGGAAAACGCTTCAACCGCGACTGGATCTTTCGTCATCTTACCTACGAGTTTTCTGCAGGACAATCTTATGCTATCATCGGGCCAAACGGTTCTGGTAAATCAACATTGCTTCAGGTGCTTAGCGGGGGAATGCATTTGAATGAAGGAAAAGGAGAATGGACAATAGACAATAAGCAATTGGCAGATGAAAATATTTACAACTACATTTCCATCTGTGCTCCCTACTTAGAAGTTGTTGAAGAAATGACACTGATAGAATTTTTAGATTTTCATTCTGGCTTCAAACCATTTCTTTCTTCTATCACTTCAGAAAAAATAATTTCAATTCTTGGTTTGGAGAATGCAGTAAATAAACAGATACGCAATTATTCTTCAGGCATGAGACAAAGAGTAAAACTGGCGCAGGCAATTTTATCTGATGTGCCTATTGTGCTGCTGGATGAACCTTGTACTAATCTTGATGAAACCGGCGTCAATCTTTATAAACAACTCATCGAAGAATATTGTAAAAAAAGAATGGTGGTCGTAAGCTCAAACGACCACCACGAATATGATTTTTGCAGTAACAGGATCAATATTACTGACTGGAAATAAATTTATTTCTGCCGGTAAGTGTATTTTCTTTTTGCAATCGCTGTAGCTTTCCCTTTATCATCCCAGGCAGTACGTTGAGTCCAATTTCCCATTTCATCATGTGTTTCGTAGGTGTACTTTGTTACCGTAGTTGTAGTTGTATCTTTTGTTATTGTCGTATTTGAGAATTCAATTTGCTCTCCTTTGTCATTGTATTTAGCCATATTTGAACTCTTTACTTTACCTACGCTATCTTTTAAAGTAAATCCTTTGAACAAATGCTTGTCGTAGGTTGATTCACCTGATTGCCTGAATACACTGTCCTTATCAAATTGTTTCCAGCCAAGCACCTCGCCGACCTCATTTTGAATGATGTTTGTATAATAAACACCTGCTTTGCCATTTGAATCTATCTCTCCGGCCCAAATGACACTTCCCTTATCATCAATCCTGGTTTCAAAGCCGCCTGTACTTTTTCCTTTTGCAGTATTACTTATTGATTTAAATAATCCATTTGGATGCCGTGTTAAAACAGATTCACTCGACACGGTTCCTTTACTGTCTTTTGAAACTTGTTTAATGCCATTACCATTTTCATCATATTCAGTTATTGAAATACAACAGGAGTCCATCTCCCCAATTTTTCCTGTGCTATCTGTTTTATACGGTGTTTCTTCAACAGAAGAAATATTACCTTTCAGATTCTCCGATTCCAAATCCCTGAAAGTTATTTTACTTTCAGTTTCTTTTTTTTCTCCGCTGTTGTTACAGCTTAACAAGAAAATCGCGGACATTACGATGAAAATTTTTTTCATTTGTTGGTGGTTTAAAATTTAATAAATGGGGGCAGAATTAAGCAGAGTCCTTAGGGGAGAAAGACCCAAAGTAAGCAGATTATTTTCGGAGGCCAAAAAAACTTAACGCTGACTCGCAATCAACAAATTCAAATCAGTGTACTTCAGATCAAATCTTTGAGAAAGATAGAAGTTCGTCAATGCTCCTTTAAAAAGATAAATACCACCGCGAAGATGTATATGATGCCAAACGAGGTTTTCAAAACCTCCTTCATCACCTGCTTCCATTAATAAAGGCATCAGCACATTGCTGATAGCTTGCGATGCTGTTCTTGCAAAACCAGAAGGAATATTCGGAACACAATAATGAATAACCCCATATTTTAAAAATACCGGATGTTCATGACTGGTGATCTCTGAAGTTTCAAAACAACCGCCGCGGTCAATACTTACGTCAATCACAACAGAACCCGGCCGCATATTGCTTACCATTTCTTCCGTTACTACCATTGGTGTTCTTCCAGTTTCGCTTCCCAACGCACCTACAGCTACTTCACAGGTTTTTAATTGTTTTGATAACATCCGCGGTTCAATTACTGATGTCCACAAACGATGCCCGACATTATTTTGTAATCTTTTTAAACGATAAACATTATTATCAAAAACTTTTACTGAAGCGCCGAGTGCTAAGGCAGCTCTTGCCGCATATTCTCCAACAATACCTGCGCCAATTACCAAAACTTTTGTTGGAGCAATACCGGAAATGCCACCCAGCAAAACACCTTTACCATGATTTGCAGAACCTAAATATTGTGCAGCTATCAGCATCACAGCACTGCCGGCTATCTCACTCATGCTATGCACAATTGGATAAGTGCCGCTATCATCACGCAGATTCTCAAATGAAATAGCAGTGATCCTTTTATCCATCATCTTTTGAAGTAACTCTGCTTTCAGTATCGAAAGATGTATTGGAGAAATGATAACCTGGTTTAGTTGCAGCAGCGGAATATCTTCATCGATAACCGGTGCACTCTTTACAAGAATTGGAGATTTAAAAACTTCTGCACGGTCATAAACGATCTTTGCACCCGCTTCGCTGTAATCTTTATCGCGGAAATGTGCGGCTTCACCGGCATTGTGTTCAATCGTTACCTCATGTCCGTTACTCACCAACACACTCACTGCATCCGGTGTTAATGCAATTCTGTTTTCCTGAAAAGCAATTTCTTTAGGGATACCAATTTGCAACCTTGCGCCTTTGGGTTTTATATCCAGCGTTTCCTCCAATGTCTCGTAGCTGAACGATGTGCTGATCTTTGGTTTTTGCTGGCTCATTAGCTGGTTGCTGATTATTGGTTGTTAGTTATTATTTACCCCACTTATTATTTCTATTAAGCTGTTGTTGCGTCGCACTCTTTTACTGCATCAACTCTACTCATCAATTTCCCGCAACGGTCGCAACGAATCAGGCGACGCAGCGTTGCGAGCTTTGCTCCTTTGCGTTCTTTGCGTGAAATAAAAAGCTCAATAGAACTACAGAACGTTGAACGGAGCGTCGCAACAACAGCTCAATAGTAGCACAATCGTTGGGAGTCAAAAATAACTATTTATCCTGTATAGTAAGGTGGCGGGTTTCTGAATTTACAACTTCAATAAATATATGAACCGTGTCGCTTGGAAATATGCCCGGGGCCTTTTCCGGCCATTCAACAAAACATATATGATCGCTGTAAAGGCAATCCTCCACCCCTGCTCTTATTGCCTCGTCTTCATCCTTTAATCTATAAAGATCGATATGAAATATCCTGCCGTCAGGAAAATAGTATTCATTGATAATAGAAAAAGTTGGACTACCAACAACATCCTTAACACCTTTTACCTCGCATAAAGCATGTATAAAAGTTGTTTTGCCTGCGCCCATGTTTCCATGAAAAGCGATCACTTTTTTATCATCAATCACCTGCCAAAACCGGGCAGCCGCATCTTTTATATCAGTTAATTTATAAGTGAATTTCACCGGGCAAAGATATTTGTGCTTTTGCAACGTGGTGTATAAGATTATCAGTTCCTTAAATGGTTGGCCTTGCTTTAATTCGTATTTTTGCAACAGAATTTGCAACTGGCCCCCTCTAAATCTCCCCCGTAAGGGGAGACTTACGAAGACCCTAAAAGAAAGGATATATATGGAAAATGTACAATGGAAAGTAGAAGGTATGGATTGCAGCAGTTGTGCTCTTACAATTCATAAATACCTGGAAAAACAGGGAATGAAAAATGTGAAAGTGAATTCAGTTAGCGGCGATGTAAGTTTTGAAATGAATGGTGGCGCAGCAACTCCGAAATTGATAAAAGGTATAAATGATCTTGGCTACCAGGTAGCAAACCAACAACAAGTAACCGGAAAGAAAACGCCATTTCTTTCCACTCATCTTCAACGGTTTTTCTTTTGTCTTCCTTTTGCACTTGTGTTTGTGCTGCACATGATATTTGGTATGCGTATGCACTGGATCGCTAATCCATGGCTGCAACTTGGGTTAACCATTCCTGTTTATATAGTAGGTATGAGTTACTTTGGAAAAAGTGCATGGAAAAGCTTACGCAACGGTTTACCAAACATGAATGTGTTGGTTGCTCTTGGCTCCACTGCAGCATTTGTTTATAGTTTATATGGAACATTAACAGGGCAGGCAGAAAACTTTATGTTCTATGAAACATCTGTTACCATCATAACACTTGTATTCCTCGGTAATTATTTAGAGGATGCTTCTATTCAATCCACACAAAGAGAGTTAAAGAAATTAGTGAAGTCGCAAAAGGTGATGGCAAACATGATCGCCTTTGATGACAAACACCAGGAACAAATTTTTCCTGTTGAAAATACACAGCTAAGAATTGGTGATCTTATTTTAATAAAAAGTGGTGAGCAGATCCCTATTGACTGTAAAATTCTTTGGGGCGATGCTCATGTAAATGAAGCGATCATTACCGGCGAGAGCAGCCCTGTTCATAAATATGCAAAAGATAAATTGATAGGTGGTAGTGTGATAACAGATGGAACCATCAAAGCACAGGTAACTGCAGTTGGCGATGATACAGTTCTTGCGGGTATTATTAATATGGTAAAGCAGGCACAAGGAGAAAAACCGCCTGTGCAACAATTAGCTGATAAGATCAGCGCCATATTTGTTCCTCTTGTAATTGGTATCGCTTTAGTAACACTTGCGGTGAATTGGATCACTATTAAAGAATTTACTCCTGCATTGATGCGCAGCATTGCTGTATTGGTTATTGCTTGCCCTTGCGCAATGGGACTTGCAACACCTGCTGCTATAGCTGTGGGCTTGGGAAGAGCTGCAAAAAATGGTATTCTCTTCCGCAATGCGACCAGTCTTGAAATGTTTAAAAACATAACACAGGTTGTGTTTGATAAAACAGGAACGCTGACTACTGGAAAGTTTATAGTTTCTGGTTTCAAGTCTCTTGTTGGTGAAGAAGCTGAGTTTAGAAGAATTGCATTTTCATTAGAAAAATATTCCAATCACCCGATCGCTAAATGTATTACTGATGAGTGGAAGATCAAAGATGAAATTGGCTGGAATAAAATAGAAGAAATAAAAGGGCTTGGGATGAAAGCAAGCGATAAAGAAGGAAATGAATATTGGGCTGGTTCATATAAAGTAGCAGAAAAGTTTACATCAGAAGACAATCATAATGTTTATATAGTGAAGAATAATGAGCTGCTTGGCTGGATCGATGTGAAAGATGAGATCCGTTCTGAAGCGAAATCAGTGATTGAATACCTGCATAGTAAAAAAATTAAAGCAATTTTATTAAGTGGTGATCGTCGTGCAAAGTGTGAAGCATTGGCAACAGAGCTTAGTATTGATGAAGTAATAGCAGAACAAACACCTGAACAAAAATTGCAAAAGATAGCGGATCTCAACGCTGCTACTCCTACTGCCATGGTTGGTGATGGAATTAACGATGCACCTGCTCTGGCAAAAGCAACGATTGGGATTTCAATGAGTGAGGCTTCACAGGTTGCAGTGCAGAGTGCACAAGTGGTTTTAATGAGCCAGGGATTGAAAAAACTGCCGATGGCTCTCGGACTTGGAAAAGCAACTTATGTTACAATTAAAGAAAATCTTTTCTGGGCATTTGCATATAATATTGTTGCCATACCAATTGCTGCCTTTGGTTTTCTTACTCCTACTTTTGGGGCATTAGTAATGGGTTTGAGTGATGTTGTGCTTGCAATTAATTCTGTAAGGCTTTTTGTGAAGAAAGTTGAGTGATTTTTGCCACGAAGGAACACGGAAATATAAACTCGTTTTTTCCGTGCCTCCGCCGCAATTTTCTTTTCCTAACTTCATCTTTCAACATTCTTGTTCTTGTCCGATATTCATAAGATATTAAAAGATTATTGGGGTTATGATTCTTTCAGGCCTTTGCAGGAAGAAGTTATCAATTCTGTTCTTGAAGGAAAGGATACGCTGGCATTAATGCCAACCGGTGGTGGTAAATCCTTATGTTACCAGGTTCCTGCATTAGCAAAAGAAGGATTGTGTCTCGTAATCTCTCCATTGATTGCCTTAATGAAAGACCAGGTGGAAAATCTTCGCAGGAAAAATATTACTGCATTCGCAATCTACTCAGGCATGAGTCGTGCTGAAGTAATTAATACATTGAAAGTAGCAACGAACAGCAATTGTAAATTTTTATATGTTTCTCCGGAAAGACTTGAAACAAACCTCTTCAAAGAATATTTGCCGGGGATGAACATCAATTTGGTTGCTGTAGATGAAGCGCATTGCATCTCACAATGGGGTTATGATTTTCGTCCTCCTTATTTACGCATTGCAGCTTTAAGAGAAGAGTTAAAAGATATTCCGGTATTAGCATTAACAGCATCCGCCACAAAAGAAGTGCAGGATGACATTTGCGAAAAGCTGCATTTTAAAGACAAGAATGTATTTCGCCAATCATTTGAAAGAAAAAATCTATCGTACAGTGTTTTCAAGGTCGATTCCAAGATCAATAAGGTTATTGAAATTTTAAACAAGGTTTCCGGCAGTGCTATTGTTTATTGTAAAAGCAGGAAGAGAACAAAAGAAATTGCTGAACTCCTGCAACTACAAAATAACATAGCTGATTTTTATCATGCAGGCTTACCGCAGGAAGAAAGAAATAAACGACAGGAAGATTGGATAAAAAATAAAACAAGGGTCATCGTTTGTACCAATGCATTCGGAATGGGAATTGATAAACCCGATGTTCGTGCAGTAGTTCATGCCGATATCCCTGATTGTCTCGAAAATTATTACCAGGAAGCAGGCCGTGCCGGAAGAGATGGACAAAAGTCATTTGCCGTTTTGCTTTATGATGATAAAGACATTTCTGAGTTAGAAGGGCTGGCTGCCATCCGCTATCCATCATCAGATGATATAAAAATTGTTTATCAATCTGTGGCTAATTATTTACAGGTACCTGCAGGTAGTGGCGAAGGAAATTATTTTGATTTTGATATCAATGATTTTGTAAAAAAATTCAAGCTCAATACTCACACTGCAATTTATGCATTGAAAGCATTGGAACAGGATAACTGGCTTGCATTGAATGAACAGGTATTTCTTCCTTCGAAAGTAAAATTTACCACGAGTAAAGAGGCATTGTATGAGTTTGAAAAAGCCCATCCTGAACTTGAACCCACCATCAAAGCCCTGCTTCGTGGCTATGAAGGTATTTTTGATTTCCCAACTTCAATTTCTGAAACGGTATTGATTCGACTATTGAAAAAGGGTGTGGAAGAAATAAAAAAGGATCTTACTCAATTGCATCTGTATGGTATCATTCATTATGAACCGCAGAAAGACTCACCACAACTTTATTTCCCTCATAATCGTGTAAAAACAGAAGACCTCTCAATAAATATGGATCTGTACCATAAAAGAAAAGAAAAATTTACAGCAAGGGTAAAAAATATAATTCAGTATGTATCTGAGTTAGTGACATGCCGCAGTAAAATGATCGGTAGTTATTTTGGCGATAATAAATTACATAATTGTAAAGTATGTGATAATTGCCTGCGCCAGAAAAAAGTTCATATTGATGAAAAAGAATTTGACAAAATCAGTAATCGCATTCAAAATGTTTTAGCTCCACAACCTTTACCATCGAAAGAATTAATGGATCAGCTTGGCGATATTAAAAAAGAAAAAGCATGGAAGGTGATCGAGTTCCTGCAAGCGGAAAATAAATTAGAAGTAGATAAAGCAGGATGGGTAAGGTTAAAATAAGTTTCGTTTACCAACCAGTCACTAATAAATTTTTCGCAGCATTCATTCCGCATTTCTGGTATCGTGAATAAGCAGCTGCTGCTGCATTTCTTACATCTGCTGCATTTCCTGTATCAATCCATTTATTTAATGCGTCATGAAGGATATAAGCTTCAGGAGCCATTAGTCCAGTTGACCATAGTAAAGGTTGGGCTCCTGCGCTTTTTATATGAGACGAAAAATATTTTTTGCTTATACAAGCCAGCATTATCGCTTTACGGTCTTCATCATTTTGCCTTTCGAATTCATCAGTTAATGAAAAATCCATTAGCCCGTCATGACCAACATAAGCAAGTATATCTGCCGCACCGCCAAATGGTATTTCCTTCGAATCCTTTTTTACAGATGTAATACCCTTTCCTGAGCATGCCAATAAAAAATCAATAGTGGTTTGCTTGATAAATTGCCCATCATAAGCATCGGCAAGCAGGTAAATGTTTTTGGTCTTGTGTTTAAAAAGAATTCTTTCAAGAATATTTTTGGCAGGATTCTTTTTTACCTCAATTATTTTCCATTCACTGCTCTTTTTGAAAAAAGTTTTTACCCCGTAAGCTGCTCCCCAATAAAGATTTGTTGCTGCGTTCTGACCATTTCCAATTGACGCAGGAACCGGAACTATTCCCTGGTATTTATTATCACACAATGCAACAAAAACATGAATAGTTTTTAATCCAGTCGTCTTTTTAACAGCAATTGCATTTTGAAATGAAGTTGAGTCTGCAGGTTTTAAAGTCGTATCCTTCACACTGCCTGGTTCGTTGCCCGAACAGCCATTGAGAAAAAATAAAAGTAAGATTGACATTATTGTCCTATAGCGCATACGAGGTTATAGATGACGACCGGGTTAATTTCCATAAATCAGAATAAAGATCTTCCGCGACGGCTTCTGCCGCCAAGACCTAACACCCCTAATAAACTTCTAACAATTGTATTACCTGCTGTACGTGTCATGCTTTTTACAACCGGGTCATCAAAAAAGCCTTTATCCTCTTTAGTTGATTTTTTTTCCGTCTTCTCTTCAGACTTTCTTTGTTTTATTTGCTCATCCTCTTTAGCTGCTTCATTTAATTTTTCATTCAGTATTTCATAAGCACTTTCACTATCTACTTCCTTATTATACTTTGCTGCAATTTTTGACTTACTTATTAATGTGTCAATTTCTGCTTCAGTTAAAATATCCATCCGGCTTTGCGGCGGCCTCATCATGCAATGAACCAGCGGTGTTGGAATGCCTTTTTCATTCAACATCGTAACCAATGCCTCGCCAATTCCAAGTTGAGTGATCAGGTCTTCTGTTTTATAAAATTCTGTTTCAGGATAATTTTCCGCAGTTTGTTTTATTACTTTTCTATCCGCTGCCGTAAATGCTCTTAATGCATGCTGCACTTTTAATCCTAATTGTGCAAGAACTGATGCGGGAACATCCATTGGGTTTTGTGTGCAAAAGAAAATACCAACTCCTTTTGAACGGATCAGTTTAATGATCGTTTCAATTTGTTGTAACAAAGCCTCGCTTGCTTCCTGGAAAATAAGATGGGCTTCATCAATGAACATTACCAGTTTGGGTTTATCAAGATCTCCCTCTTCGGGGCAAGATGCATATAATTCAGCCAGCAATTGCAACATGAAAGTGGAAAACAATTTCGGCTTATCCTGCAGATCGGTAACACGAACTACCGAGATAATGCCGCGGCCATCATCACTTATCCGCATCAGGTCATCTACATCAAAACTTGTTTCTCCAAAAAACACATCAGCGCCTTGCTGTTGCAGTTCTATTACTTTTCTTAAGATCGTTCCGGTAGATGTTGTAGAGATCTTTCCGTAAGTTTTTTCCAACTCTGCCTTTCCTTCATCACTCACATACTGCAACACTTTAATAAAATCTTTCAGATCGAGCAAAGCAAGTTTGTTATCATCACAATATTTAAAGATCATGGCAACAAAACCACCTTGTGTATCATTTAATCCCAAAATTTTTGAAAGCAAGACCGGACCGAACTCACTTACAGTTGCTCGCAGCCTTGTACCTTTTTGATTGCTGAGTGTAAGTAGTTCAGTTGGGTAGGCTGTTGGTTTATATTCTACGCTTAATTTCTGGCAACGGTCAGTAATATTTCCGTTTACATTGCCAGGTGCAGCAATGCCGCTTAAATCACCTTTGATATCCATCATTACTACAGGTACACTTGCATCGCTTAATATTTCACTTAGCAGTTGTAGTGTTTTTGTTTTACCGGTACCTGTTGCTCCGGCAATTAACCCGTGACGGTTCATAGTTTTTAATGGGAGTAAAACAGCGGCATCACTTACTACCTCACCATCTAAAACTGCACAACCAATTTTATATGCTTCACTTTTAAATGTGTACCCGGTTTTTACCGCTTCAATGAATTTTACTTTGTCTGACATATGATAAATAATAGTTAAGTTAATTTTATAAACCTATAGATCCTCTTCCCTTTCCAACATCAATATAGCACTTTGCGGAACGATAAAATATCTTTCATTCTCATACATTACTTCTGTAGCGCCGCTTAGTAAGAATATTGCAAGATCACCTTCTTTTGTTTGCAATGGTACGTATTTCACCTGGTCATCATCTTGTTTCCAGGGTTCATCATCCACCGGCATGGGTATGGCATAGCCCGGGCCCGTTTTAATAACATAACCCTGTTGCACTTTCTCCTTTTCTTGTACTCCTGGTGGCAGATAAAGACCACTGGCTGTTCTTTCGTCAGGTCTTGTAGGTTTTATCAATACCCTGTCGCCAATGACAACTAACTTTTTTAACCGGTTGTCGGGTGTAAGATGCATTGCCATAGATCAGATTTGCACAACAAAAATAACGGAGATAACCGGACAGTTGTCCATTGCCTGTCAACTCTTTTAACAAAAAATTGAACCCGGATTCTTTAACCCCGGAATTGCTTTATCTTTATTTGCAATTACTAATAATTCAAAAAGAAAGTTATGGAAGGAAAAAAGCCAAAAATTTTATTGTGCGAAGATGATACGAATCTTGGAACAGTATTAAAAAATTATCTTGAGCTGAATGATTACGATGTAACACTTGAAAGAGATGGCCGTCTTGGTCTTGCCGCTTTTCAGCGTGAAAAATTTGATATCTGCCTTCTTGATGTAATGATGCCAAACATGGATGGATTTACATTGGCAGAAGAAATAAGAGATGTTGATCCCGATATTCCCTTGTTTTTTATCAGCGCAAAAACAATGAAAGAAGATGTGATCCAGGGTTACAAACTTGGCGCCGATGATTATATCACCAAGCCTTTCGACAGTGAGGTATTGCTTTTAAAAATAAAAGCGATCCTGAAGCGTAACGAGGAATTGAATAAGGAAAGTGAGAATAAAGAATTTGATTTGTCAACTTATCATTTCAATCCAAAACTTCGGCAGCTTTCACATAGTGGCATTACGCAAACATTATCGCCAAAGGAAAACGAGTTACTGAAAATGCTTGCTGAACATCTCAATGATCTTTTACCAAGAGAAGCAGCACTAAAAAAGATCTGGGGCAGTGATACTTATTTTAATGGCCGCAGTATGGATGTTTACATTGCCAAGTTGAGAAAATATCTAAAAGACGATACAAGAATTGAGATCGTAAATATTCATGGAAATGGATTCAGGCTGGTTGTGCAGTAAAAAGAAATTACATGGTATTTAGGTAAATAGGGTATATAAAGTTATATACCCTATTTACTTTATTAACCTTATATGCTTTTACAATTTATTGGGGTCAACTAAATAAAGTCCCTGCATTTCCCGGTTTCACCTTTCCCAAATGCTCGTAAGCTTTTGCAGTTACTTCTCTTCCTCTTGGCGTACGCTGAATAAATCCTTCCTGAATTAAGAAAGGTTCATACACTTCTTCTAATGTTCCTGCTTCTTCACCAACGGCTGTTGCAATGGTCGTAATACCAACAGGTCCACCTTTGAATTTTTCAATGATTGTTAATAAAATACGATTGTCCATATCATCAAGGCCATGTTCATCTACATTCAATGCTTTCAATGCATGTTGCGTAATACCGAGATCAATTTCACCATCATTTAAAACCTGTGCAAAATCTCTTACCCGCCTGAGTAAACCATTTGCAATACGAGGCGTGCCGCGGCTTCTCCTGCTTATTTCACCTATTGCATCTTTGGAGATGGATGTATTCAGGATTGTTGAAGAACGCTGAATGATCTTATTTAAAATATCTGAAGTATAATACTCCAGTCTTGATTTGATAGCAAACCGTGAGAGCAGCGGAGCGGTCAATAAACCACTCCTCGTGGTAGCGCCAATTAATGTAAAGGGGTTGAGGTTGATCTGTACACTTCTTGCATTTGGCCCGCTATCGATCATAATATCAATCCGAAAATCCTCCATGGCTGCATACAAATATTCTTCCACCACTGTACTTAACCTGTGTATCTCATCAATAAACAAAACATCATTGGCTTCAAGATTAGTAAGCAAGCCAGCAAGGTCACCGGGTTTTTCGATCACTGGTCCCGATGTTTCTTTAATGTTCACTCCCATTTCATTCGCCACGATTCTTGACAATGTTGTTTTACCCAAACCCGGCGGGCCATGAAATAAAACATGATCCAGCGCTTCGCCACGGATCTTCGCTGCTTTAATAAATATCTTAAGGTTCTCGATGATCTGTGATTGACCTGAGAACTCTGCTATATGAGCCGGGCGAATATTATTCTCGAATTCTTTATCAGCAGGAGTTAAAAAGTCTTTGCTGTTATCAAGATTGGGATTAACCATGAACTTTTTTTCGTAATTTTTGTAAAGCTAAATTATTAATTACAAAACATGATATATGAAAATCGGAATAATCGGAAGCGGCATCGTTGGCCGTGTATTAGCAACCGGCTTTTTAAATGAAGGGCACCAGGTTATGCTTGGCACCAGAAACATAAGCAAGGAAGAAGTACTAAAATGGAAAAAAGAAAATCCAAATGGGTTGCTTGGTTCATTCCAGGAAACAGCACAGTTTGGAGTGGTTATTGTTTTGGCAGTAAGTGGTCTTGTTGCTGAAGATGCTGTCAATCTTGCGGGCAAAGAACATTTCAGTCATAAAGTTATTATTGATGCTACCAACCCGATAGCAGCAATACCGCCTGAAAATGGAGTGTTGAAATATTTTACAACATTGGAAGAATCGTTAATGGAAAGAATTCAACAACTGATACCGGAAGCAAAAGTGGTAAAAGCATTCAGCTGTGTTGGAAATGCATTTATGTACAAACCGGATTTTAATGGCAGCATACCCACCATGTTTATTTGTGGTAATGATGAAGAAGCCAAGAAAACAGTAACAAATATTCTCACATCATTTGGCTGGGAAACAGAAGACTTGGGAAAAGTAGAAGCCGCAAGGGCAATTGAACCATTATGTATTTTATGGTGTATTCCCGGTTTTATCCGCAATCAATGGACACATGCATTTAAACTGTTGAAAAAGTAACAAAATAAAAAGCCCTCTTAAATAAGAGGGCTTTAAAATTATGATTAGTCCTTTCTGTTATTTATCTCAATACAACCAATTGGCCAGCTGCTAACCTATCGCCAACCGGGTTGCGGAACTCAATAATGTAAACACCTGCCGCTAATTTCGAATTGCTGAAATCAAACCTTGAATAAGGAGCAGTTGTTACTTCATGACGTTCAACTATTCTCCTTCCCATCATATCTATCACGGTAAGTGTAACCGGCGTATTGATCTGCGGCATATAATAAGTAACATAAAATGCGCCGCTTGTCGGATTAGGATAAATGAACAGTTGACTTGTTGGCAATGCTGTAAATGTCACACCCGAAGTTGTATTTACGCAACCATTCACATCAGTTACCCGTACAGTGTATGTACCAAGATGGTAAGCATCCACTGCGTAGGAAGAACCGGTAATCGGCTGTGAAATACCATTTACAAACCACTGGTAAGATGCACCTGCAGGTGATGAATTAACTGTTACAGTAGTTAACATACCCGGTCTTAATTGTGTTTGACCAGCCGGTGATAAACCAAGGCTAACTGTTGGCAATGGATTTACTGTAAGTGTTGCTTCAGCTGAATTAACTGCGCCGCAACCAGCATTTGACAATACAAGACGATACTTGTATCCATTTTGTGAAGGCTGCACATTCGTTAATGTAAGCGTAGTGGTTGTAGCACCTGCAATGTTTGTCCAGTTACCGCCAGGGCCGCCGCCATTTGTACTTACCTGCCATTGTGTTGTTGTAATAGTACCTGTTGCAGCAGCAGTAAATGTAACTGTTCCATTTTGACATGATGTTCTGTTTGCCGGTTGAGTTGTATACACTATTGGCGTCTGAACTGTAACTGTTACTGTACGTGGAGCTGATGTACAGTTTGTTGGCGTTGGAATGGTAAATGTGATTTCCCAGGCGTTGATCAAACCAACATCGCCTCCGAATCCATCATTAATATATAAATTCCATGTACCATTCGGATCACCGATAAATGATGCAAGTGTAGGTGTTCCTTGTGTAATAGAGCCAACCGGCGCAGGATAAACATCCGTTGCGCCAAAATTTGTTGGTTTATATGTACCAGCTGCATTCAATGCGCCATCAGCCATCGCACCACCGGCATCATCAAATGTATAAATCTGTCCTGTGGCATCTGTACCTCCACCTGCATCAGACATTAATACAACATTAGTTCCAGTTGGTGATTGCAGCAGCATATCTATATCATCAGGGAAAGAATGTCTGACTCCTTTTACTGTTACTGATTTAACTACAGCATTTGCAGGCAACCCGGCAACAGCAAGTGTTGATGGATAAGGAGCTCCTGCGCCAGAAACGTTAGAACCCGGAGCAACTCCTGGAATTGTAACTGAACCGCCACTGGAGAAAGTCCTTGTTTCAGTGCTTGTATTTGTTACAGAAACCGAATATGTAGTAGTAGCTGCAGGACTTGCATACACAGTAGCTGCAGGAGTTCCTGCTACATAAGGTGTCGTGCCGGCAGAGTTAGTAAATAATCCTGTTACGGGTGTCCATATACCAGCATCTGGTACAGCATAATTAATAGTGATCGACCATGAAGTAATAGTTCCATCATCACCGCCATATAAATCTGTTGCTATAAGACTCCATGCTCCATTAGGTGTAGAGAATAAACTTGCCCATGCTGTAACGTTCGATAAGTTTGGAGCTATCCCCACACCGGATGCCCCTTCGGCAGCATATGTTCCGGTAAATGGAGCTGTGCCACCCACTATTGAGTTTGTAGCTGTTGAACTGATAGTTGTATTTATAAAATTATCTGCACTTCCACCATTTTCCCATGAAAGATTCAAAATGTTACCATTTGGCGCTTTCAGGTTAATAGTTACATCGCCATCCCATGTATGTGTAATGTTGAAATTAACACTGATGCTTTGTACAGCGCCAGTTACACCAGCCACATTTAGTGTACTGATCGCAGGTGGCAATATATTTGAAATTGGTACGCTGATGGCACCGGATGAAGTTGTGTTTGGAACAGGAGGCAATGATGATGATGTGATCGACAGCTGTTGAACTACTCCTGCACAAATGATCGGTGCAGCAGGAGCTACTACTGGTACAGGCGGTGTGAATTTCACATCTACCTGCGTTGTATTATTACAACCTGTTGCTGTATTTGTTCCTGTTACAGTATAAATTGTATTTGATGTTGGATTAGCAGTAACGACAGCTCCGGTTGTCGCACTTAAGCCAGCAGAAGGTGCCCATGAATAAGTATTAGCACCAGATGCGGTTAAAGTAGTTGGAGCACATTGAGAACTACTTGTTACTGAAATAGCAGGTCTTGCATTTACAGTTAATGTTACTTCATTTGATGTTTGTGCAGGAGGACAAGAACCCGAAACAACACAGCGGTACTTATAATTATTCATTGTCGCCATTACGCTGTTTATACTCAATGTGGCCGTTGTTTGACCTGTATAAATAAATGCGCCTGGGTTAGTTGGTGTTCCTGCTGTAATATTTACAAATCCACTTCCCATGTCGACTTGCCATTGATAAGTAAGACCTGTGCCAGTTGCTGATACAGATAAAGTTTTTGCGACACCAACACATGCAACACCACTACCCGGTTGTGCAGTTATAGCTGGAAGTGAATTTACAGTTACTGTAACTGAGGTGCCAGGGGAATTACATGTACCATTAGAAACACTTGCAGAATATGTAGTAGTAGCCGCAGGTGCTGCATATACAGTTGACTGGTATGTTCCAGCAACGTAAGGTGATGTTAATCCTGCATCATTAAATAAACCTGTGGCTGGCGTCCAAACAGCAGGGTCTGGTACAGCTGTTGGTGTGATCGTTATTGACCATGAAGTAAGAGTACCCTGGTCACCAGTTGCATGATCTGATACAGCTAATGTCCATGTACCATTTGGGGTTCCGTATAATGCAGACCATAAAGTTGTAGTTGATAGATATGGAGCCAATCCAACTCCGATAGCAGCGTCAGCAGCAAAAGTACCTGTGAAAGGTGAAGCTCCGGAAGCTAATGAGTTACCAGAAGCAGAGCTGATGGTTGTGTTCACAAAATTATCACCACTGCCTCCGCGGGCATTTATAAGATTTAGTATTGCTCCATTTGGCGCTACCAGGTTCACTCTGACATCTCCATCCCATGTGTGTGTTACATTTAAGTTTACACTTATCGATGCAACAGTTCCGCTAAAACCAGCCACATTAAGGCTGCTTGTATTAACTACAAAATCACTAACTGGAACTGCTATAGTTCCGGAAGAAACAGTAACTGGTACTGCACCTTGCGATGAAGTAATATTTAATGCTGTACTTCCACCCGGGCATATCGCCGCAGATGTTGGCGATATAATTGGCGCTGCCGGCGAAACATTAACAGTTAATGTAGCCGGGTTTGAAATTTCAGGCAATCCTCCCTGCGAACATGTAACAACACACCTGTATTGATAGCCGTTCATTGCAAGAGTGGCTCCCGTAATATTTAATGTAGCTGTAGTTACTCCGGAATAAACACCACCATTTGCTAAGTATGTAAATCCTGAGCCGGTATTTACCTGCCAGTTATAACTAACTCCGTTTGGAGTAGCTGCTACGGTAAATGATCCATTGAAGCCAGCACATACAATTGCGTTTGCTGGTTGTCCTGTAATATTTATTGGAAAACATACAGCAGGAGGATCAGTAAAAGTTATACTCCAACTTGTCCAGCTACCGGCATCGCCACCTACATCATCAAATATGTATAAGCTCCATGTTCCATTTTGATTTCCATTTCCAAAAGTGGAAAGTGTTACTGCTGTAGCGGCTGTTCCGGGACCTGGCGCCGGCCAGTTATCAGCTTCAAAATTTGTTGGCTTATATGTTCCGGATGGATTTGCACTTCCATCAGCTAATGATATTGCTGCAGCATCACTAAAAGTATAATTTACATTCGTTAAAATACCGGCCCCGCCTGCATCAGACATTATGATCACATTTGTACCTGTAGGAGATTGCAATACGATGTCAACATCATCGGACCATGTATGACTAAGGCCATTGATCTTAACTTCTTTTACGGTTGCAAGCGCTGGAACACCGCTTACTGTAATTGTAGAAGGATAGGGTGATGCAATACCACTTGTACCAGTTGCGGGTATATTTCCACCGCCACCATTAAATGTATAATCTGCTGTGGTACGCTGGTTATTATTTGAACGGGTTTCAGTAACTGGTATTGAAACCTGATTGATCAAACTTTTTATTTCTGCCCTTAATGCATCCTGCGGGTAATGAATATTTCTGCGCATTGTGTTTGATGCATAAATAGCTTCTTTCTCTGCCTGAACTTGTCTATCGTATAAACTTGCTGAAGAATTTATTTGTTGCCTGTAAATAACATTGCCTGCATTTGTTACAACATACTCAACCTGGTTTCCACTTGTTATTACTTTATATTCTACACCAGGTAATGATAAACCTGCTTTATCTTGCTCTGCCTGCTTTGCAATGTATCTTGCTTTCTCTTCGCCTAACTGCTGATCAGAAATTTTTTGCTGCTCTTGTGGAGACAATACAACAGGCTCTTGCTTTAACTTATTAGATGCTTCGAGTTTTTCTTTCAAACCTGGATTCGCTTTTAACTTAGCATCCATTTGCACAGCTTCCTGCTTTTTCAGTTCGGCCTCTTTCCTGTTCTGAATTTCTTTTTCATCCTGGGCAAATGTTCCCTGGAATGAAAAGCCTGCAATTAAAAAGAAGAAAACAAATCTGATTGCTGAATTACTCTTTCTTGATCTT
>Ga0209798_10000464_pt1 | contig 24248 bp, 23 predicted proteins | sample DOMMetBare3Fresh_FD_187475 | JGI IMG/M metagenome (GOLD analysis project Ga0209798, IMG submission 187475) | Wetland sediment microbial communities from St. Louis River estuary, USA, under dissolved organic matter induced mercury methylation -... | ecosystem: Environmental > Aquatic >... | reverse complement strand
TCCTTTTCATATCGGCATCTACAAGTCTCAGCAGCGCTCGTATCGTGACCTGCCTCAGCGATATGCCGAAATGGGGACTGTTTATCGAGCCGAGCTGTCGGGCACGCTCCACGGCTTGATGCGAGTGCGTGGTTTCACGGTCGATGATGCGCACCTCTTTTGTATGCCTGAACAGGTGGATCAAGAGATTAAAGATTGCGTTGATTTCGTCAACCAGATTTTACATACATTTGGTTTTGACAAGATTAAGTTCGAATTGTCCGTTAAGGGAAGCGACACAACCAAGCTTTATCTGGGAGAGGACGAAGCGTGGGAAAAAGCTGAGGCGGCCCTTGCGCGTGCACTCGATGAACGTGGAATTGCGTACGAACGTATCGAGGGAGAGGCGGCTTTTTACGGGCCGAAGATCGACATTAAGATCGAGGATGCGATTGGACGATTATGGCAACTTGGAACGGTGCAATGGGACTTTAATCTGCCCGAGCGCTTCGAGTTGGAGTACATCGGTGAAGACAACAAGCCGCATCGACCGGTAATGGTTCACCGGGCCCTGTTTGGCTCCATCGAAAGATTTTTCGGAGTACTGATTGAGCACTATGCCGGCGCCTTTCCAATGTGGTTGGCCCCGGTCCAGGTGGCTGTGCTGCCGATTACGGATCGCGTGAATGACTATGCTACGAGCGTGGCTGCCGAGCTGCGCCAGAGCGGTTTGCGGGTGCTGCCGAATCTGCGCAGCGAAAAAATTGGCGCCAAGATTCGCGATTCGCAGATGCAAAAAGTGCCGTTCATGCTCGTGCTTGGTGATCGGGAGTTGGAACAGCAGCAGGTGGCTGTCCGCGAACGTATCAAGGGCGACATCGGGGTGATGTCGCTGGAAGAATTTAAGGCGATGGCGCACGGGCTTATAGAGTCTCGTGCTCTGGCAAATACCTAGTTTCAAGTTTCATATTTCAGGTCTCGTGTTCGTCACGGCGGGATCCTGAGATTGAGACGCGAAACCTTAACTGAGGAGGTGCAGCAATAGCTACAGGCTTTCGAGGTCGCGGTTCGCGACCAGATCACAGACGTTTACCGGTTACCCGTATCAACGAAAGAATTCGAGTGCCGGAAGTACGTGTCATCGGTGAAGAGGGCGAACAGCTCGGCGTGCTGGGAATACAGGAGGCGATTCGCGCTGCCCGCGATCGAGGCTTAGACCTGGTCGAAGTAGCCCCAACGGCGCAACCGCCCGTTTGTCGCATTATCGATTTTGGCAAGTTCCAGTACGAGCAGAAAAAGAAGGCCAACGAGGCGAAGAAGAAGCAGGTCACGATCACGGTTAAGGAAGTTAAGTTTCGTCCCGGCACCGACGATCATGATTACGATTATCGCATGAAGCACGCCCGCGAGTGGCTGCTGGAAGGCGACAAGGTCAAGGCAACCATCTGGTTTCGCGGGCGTGAAATGACCCATCGCGAATTGGGTTCGCGAATCCTGCAAAAATTGGAAGCCGACCTGGTGGATGTAGGTGAGGTTGAGGCGCGACCACGCATGGAAGGGAACCAGATGTTCATTATTTTTGGGCCCAAGCGGCATAAGACTGCGGGGAAATCTGAGAGTGCAGCGCCACCGCCTGCCGGAACTTCCGGTCCGACACCGGCGCCCGCACCCGGAGGCGCGTCCGGACCCGCGCCGGCAAGCGGTACCTAAATTTGGACGGCAAGTCCGCGACTTCCGCTCGCCTGAGCGAGATGGTTTTTGAATGAGTTTGCGATCTAACAATGCATTACAGAAGTGTAATGCGACTTATTAAGGGAGGGCAATTATGCCAAAGCTGAAAACACACAAAGGCGCCGCGAAGCGTTTTCGCCTTACTGCGACCGGGAAGATCAAGCGCGGCCATTCGCATGCGCGCCACATTTTGACTAAGAAGTCCAACAAGCGAAAGCGGCTCCTTGATATCGACGTACTGGTCTCAAAGTCGGATCAGAAGCGCGTAGAAGCAATGTTGCCGTACGGCAGAGATTAGGCCCTTGGGCTTTGGGCTGTGGTCTTTGTTTTTTCTCGTGACAAGAGTCCTTTTCGAAGGCCCGGCGCGGGGACAGAAAACGAAGACCTACGACCAAAGACCCAGGACCAAAGACGAGCATTTTTGATAAGGAGGCATTCATGCCCAGAGCAAAACGTGGAAACAAGCGTCTCGAACGACGCAAGAAAATACTTAAGCTGGCGAAAGGTTATCGCGGCACCAAATCCAAACTCTACCGCTCGGCCAAAGAATCGGTTGAGCGCGGTTTGAACTTTGCCTATACCGGGCGAAAATTGAAAAAGCGTGACTTTCGCAGTTTGTGGATTGTCCGTATCGGCGCCGCCGCGCGGCTAAACGGTCTCAACTATTCGCAGCTAATGCATGGTTTGAAACTGGCGGGAATTGAACTCGACCGCAAGGTGCTGGCCGATCTCGCCGTGCATCATCCGGAGTCCTTCAGCGCAGTTGCATCGCAGGCAAAGAACGCCCTGAATGACAAGCAGAGCGAGAAAGCCGCTGCCTAGTGCGGGCCGCGGAAAGTGTCTGAAAGCGGGTTACCCCGCAGGTGAAATCGTCGATGGCCGAAGGTCAGAGCCAGGAAAGTCCCAAACTCCAGGTTGAGGCGGCAGGCAAAGCGTTCGAGCAGGAGTTCGAGCGCTTTCAACGCTTTACCGGTGACTCCGCACACGCGGTGCATTTGAGTCTACGCGAGGCTGAAGCCGAACAACGCTCGCTGGCAGAGCTTCGTACGCGGCACTTCGGCAGGAAGAGCGCTCTGGCGGCTTGCAAGAAGCTGATTGGGCGGGTCAGCCCGGACGAGCGCGCGGCCTTTGGCCAAATGGTCCAGCAGCTTGAATCGACGCTCGGGCAGCAACTCGAGCATGCCGAGCAGGCACTCAGCCGGCTGGTTGAAAGCGCGCGCACGGAACGCGAGAGTATCGATGTCACCCTTCCTGGCCGCCGGCCGCGGCAGGGGCACCTCCATCCGATCACTCTCCTGCGAGAGCGAATCGAAGACATCTTCGTGACGTTGGGCTATGCGGTCGAAGACGGCCGCGAGATCGAGACGGACTTCTATAATTTTGATGCGCTTAACATTCCGCAGAACCATCCTGCCCGCGCGCCACAGGACACGTTCTACACCACAGATGGGTTTGCGTTGCGTTCACAGACCTCGACGGTCCAGATTCACGCTATGCAACGCCGTGGTGCTCCGGTGCGCATGATTGCACCCGGTCGAGTTTTTCGCAGAGACACTCCGGATCCAACCCATAACCCCATGTTTTTCCAGGTTGAAGGGTTGTGCGTGGACCGAGGTATTTCCATGGCCCATCTGAAGGGGACGGTAGCGGAATTTCTGCGCCGGATGTTTGGCGCAAAGACAGTCACGCGCTTTCGCCCTTCCTACTTTCCATTCACCGAGCCAAGCGCAGAGTTTGATTTCAGTTGCTTCAAGTGTGCTGGCCAGGGCTGCCGCATCTGCAAAAATTCGGGATGGATTGAGCTGGGTGGCTCGGGCATGGTTCACCCGCACGTCCTGCGGGCAGCCGGTATTGACGCTGATGAATTTTCGGGTTTTGCGTTTGGCCTCGGCATCGATCGTATGGCCGCTCTGATGTATAGCCTTGACGATATTAGGCTGTTATTCGAGAACGATGTGCGGTTCCTGGAGCAGTTTGGGTAGGAGGGTCCTGGGTCTTTGGGCTTTGGTCTTTGAATCTTTGCCTCCATAGACCTGGGCTCCAAAGACCAAGACCAAAAATCAAAGACCAAAGACCAAAGACCAAAGACCAAAGACCAAAGACCAAAGACCAAAGCCCCCTCTTCGCCATGTACATTTCCTACAACTGGCTAAACGAACTGACCGGAACGATTCTTACGCCGATCGAGTTGCGCGAAGCGCTGACTATGGTTGGTCTGGCCATCGACGCGATCGAAGATCAGGGCAGCGACAGCATCATTGACGTTGAGGTGCCTTCGAACCGGCCCGATTGTCTGTCGCATATCGGTATAGCTCGCGAAGTGGCAGTGATTGAATCAGGGCAAATAACATTTCCCTCTGCAAAGCCCGTAATTGTTCGGGGACGCGCCGAAGATTTCACCTCCGTCGAAATTCTTGCTCCGGACCTTTGCCCGCGCTACGCCGCGCGAATCGTGCGTGGAGTCAAAATCGCACCGTCGCCGGACTGGCTGGCCAAGCGTCTTGAGGCGATTGGGCAGCGACCCATTAACAACGTGGCGGACATCACCAACTATGTCTTGCACGAGTTGGGACAGCCCCTGCACGCCTTCGATCTGGCGAAGCTGAGCGAAAATAGAATCGTTGTCAGACGCGCGGGCCGCGGAGAGAAGCTTAAGACATTGGATGGGGTTGAGCGCGAGCTTGACGCGAACATGCTCGTGATTGCCGATGCTGAACGTCCGGTGGCCGTGGCCGGCGTGATGGGCGGCGAGGAATCAGAGATCTCCAATCAGACAACAGATGTCCTGATTGAGAGCGCCTACTTTAATCCTGACTCGGTGCGCCAAACTGCCCGGGCTTTGGCCATGGATACCGAAGCGTCCAGAAGGTTTGAGCGTGGCGCTGACTTCGGGGGGGTAATGCGCGCCCAGGAAAGATGCGTCGAACTTATTTGTGAGCTCGCAGGAGGCGTAGCTACTGAGAACGCGCTCGACGTCATTAAAGCCGTTCCGCCTGAACGTCGCATTCGCTTTGAGTTCGCTCGGGTCGAAGCGCTCACTTCGCTGCAAGTGGCGCTGCGGGAGATGAAGAGGATTTTGGCCGGGCTGGGTTTTGCGACCGTTGACGAATCTGAAGCGAGTTCGCTGACTGTGGTTGTTCCCAGTTGGCGCGTCGATGTCGACCGTGAAGAAGATTTGGTGGAAGAGATTGCCCGGCACAGTGGCTACGACCGGATCGGAGCCGAATTGCCTGCGGCACGCTCTGCCGGGGAATACCAGCCCAGCGAGTTGCAACGACGTGCGTTGCGCCGGTCCTTTGTGGCCAGTGGTTACGCCGAAGCAATCAACTTTAGTTTCATCGATGCCGCGACTGATGATCAAATTGAGCCAGTCCCGGCACTGGCCGCTCTCGGCAGCAGCGAGCGATTTATCACCCTGCAAAATCCGATTGTCGAACAGGCGCTCCGCATGCGTCCCAGTCTGCTGCCTGGCTTATTAACCTCGTTGCGGCACAATTTCAATCAGGGAGAAAAGAACGTAAGTCTGTTTGAAATCGGCCGTATTTTCGCAGCAACAACTGCTGGAGAGTTACCGCAGGAACGCGAGGCGTTGGCTTTTGTCTCGAGCGGTGGAGTGCTCGAAGCCGGCCGCGCCCAACCAGCTCGAGAGATTGACTTTTACGATCTCAAGGGAGCGCTGGAAGCGGCAGTCGCAGGGACGAGGATCGGACCGTTGGATTTTTCACACGCCTCAATCGCGCACTTGCGCACAGGTCAAACAGCGGCCATTAGAATTGACCGGGAAGTGGTGGGTAGTCTGGGACGTCTGTCTGAATCCCTGTCTGCAAGCTACAAGTTTCGTCAGCCCGTATACGTTGGCGAAATTGATCTCACGAGCGTGCTCGGTTCCGCAGCCGCGCCGGTACTTTATCGGCCGCTGGCTCGTTATCCGGGAGTAAGTCGCGATGTTACTTTGCTCGTCAAGAGAGAGGTTGGATTCGCTGCTTTGATTCAAGCGGTGGAAGCGGGCAGGGTCGTACACTGTCGCGACGTGCAGCTGGTTGGTGTATATGAAGGCGAAAGAATTCCTGAAGAACGGCGCTCAATCACGCTGCGGGTGGAATACCGTTCCGATGAGCGCACACTGCGCGACGATGAGGTCGAAGAAATACACCGGATGGTTGTCGCCAACCTGGCGCGCGAGTTCGACGCAGAGTTGCACTAGGAACAAGGCTAAAAATAAATCGCGGTCAATAACCAAATGTTTCTTGCGCTTGCGGGCGTGAAGTCGCATAATCTGACCGCTTCAACAAATTGACTTCGTCCGGGGAGAGAAACGGATGGTTGGTTTATCTGGACTGGAAAAATTCTCGCATCTTGAGGACAAGATCTATCGCACGATTGAATTGACCAAGTCCCTCAGGTTGGAAAATGAAAATCTCCAAAAGGAGCTGTCGCTGATGCGACGCGACATTGGCAACGTGCTGAACGAGAAAGAACGACTTGAGACGCAGGTTGAAAAGCTATTGGCCGAACGCGACATGATTCGGATGAAGGTTGAAGCGATGCTTGATGCAGTTGCAGCCGTCGATTCGGAACTGGCGGAGGAACTCAGGTGAAGCGCGCTGGGGGTCATTTAACAGCCCGTCCGCTATTTACTTCAATTTCGTTCCAGCCAGCAGTCCACCAGTTACCGTTACAAAATGAACCTGAGTAAGACCGGAATGGAAGCAACCACAGCCACTCCCACAGTGCGGGTCGAGATTTATAATCAGACCTACAATATCCGCTCTGACGGTGATACGGAATACATCATTCAACTGGCTGAGTTCGTTGACGGTCGCATGCGCGAAATCTCATCCGGAACCCTCACCGTTGACTCGCTGAAGGTTGCCATCCTCGCCGCCCTTCACATCGCTGATGAATTGCACCGCCTAAAACAGCTGCATGAACAGGCTGACTCTCAATTGGCAGCCCGGAGCGGCGAATGCGCGGAAATGCTGGATCGGCTTTTGAAAGTACGCTCGAGTTTGGAGCAGGAAAAGGGAAATCCGGGAAATATCTCGTTTAGCTGACTTTCCCGCCGTTGTCGCTTCCAAAATAGCCCTAATCCAATGGGTGAGTTCCGCTCTCTTCCCAGGCCCGGCAGGCGGGAATACCTGGCTTGAAAATCCGCAATCTGCACCCGGCATTCTGAAATCAAACAACCCGCTTCACCAGCCTTCGCGGTTATGCTAGTATCCATTCCGGCGGAGGGAAATATCTGCAGGGCTCGTCACCGAGTTACGATGATTGAGCCAACGCCGAAGAAAAGGGAGACCGAAGCCGCATCTGCCAGTGCATTTCTTCATTGTTAAGAATTGCCAGAGGCTGCGGTAGCTACAGGTCACCCACCTGCTAAGCAGGTTCAATCTCGGCTTCGGAACGACCTGGTGGATTTTCCTCCTGCCAACTCTGAAAACCGTGAACCGTTAACCGTGAAAAGAACCTCGCTGCTCTTCACGATTTATCGTTCACGGTTTCCTGTTTTGTTATGAAAATACTGATTATTGGCGACGTGGTGGCCAAGCCGGGCCGGTTGGCAGTGCTTGAGCGGCTCCAGGATCTGCGCGAGCAGCACGCCATCGATCTGGCTATCATGAATGCCGAAAATCTGGCCGGAGGTTTTTCCGTCACGCCGTCGCTCTGTGAACAGCTGTTTGCCACGGGGATCGATGTGATGACCTCGGGCAATCATATCTTTGATAAACGCGAAGCCATTGACTACATCGACCAGCAACCCCGACTATTGCGTCCCGCAAATTATCCACCCAATACGCCCGGCAGCGGTGTGTGGCTGGGGCAGGTCAAGGGCATCGATGTCGCGGTGCTGAACCTGATGGGACGGGTGTTCATGCCTCCGTCCGATGATCCTTTTCGAGTCGCCGATCAGGTCCTGCAATCGCTGCCGGCCGGAGTGAAAGTGCGGATTGTAGATATGCATGCCGAGGCGACTTCAGAAAAAGTTGCCATGGGTCGCTATCTCGATGGCCGAGTTTCAGCAGTAGTTGGCACTCACACTCACGTGCAGACAGCTGACGAGACAATCCTGCCCAATGGCACGGGCTACCTGACCGACATTGGAATGACTGGAAGCTACGCGGGTGTGATTGGAATGAACGCGGCGGACGTCATCAAGCGTTTCACCACGGTTACCTTCCGCCGCGCCGAACACGCTAGTGGCGAGGCAAGAATTTGCGCGGTGGTCATCGATGTCGATGAGGCCAGTGGACGCGCGCGTGAGATGCAACGGCTGAATCTCAGCCACCAGTCGTGAGGATTGGCTGAGGTCAGCCCGGTCCCTCGCGATCAGGAACCAGATTGCCGGTGGGAATGGTTGATTTGACTATCGGAGCCGCCATCAGTCGCTGTGCGTAACCTTCAGGAAATGAACGAACTCGCCCGTCGCTATCGGTAACCACATGTCCGGTCTCTCCTTCGGCAATGACCTGGCCGTCGGAATTTCTGACGATTTCGTAACCAAAGCGTAATGAGCGGCGCCGCATTTCAGTGATGTGGGTACGGATCAGCAATTCGTCATCGTAATAGGCAGGGGCCTTATAGCGGCAATAACTTTCGGCGACCACCAGGAAAGCGTCGTCGTTGGCTTCCATGTCCTTATACGCAAAGCCCCGCGCCCGACAATACTCGGTGCGACCAATTTCGAACCAGATGAGGTAATTAGCATAATAGACAATACCCATCTTGTCCGTCTCAGAGTAGCGAACTCGGATTAGGGTCTCGTGCCAGTCGTCAATGGGTGGATCTTGTTGGGCCGGGCTTGTCATTTGAGTAAATGCCTCCCACACTCTGTCCGACAGAGCAATGAAGAATCTCCCTGGCTAACTCAGTGGCTTTAGCGGACTATAAGAGCGGAGGGTCGAAGATGTCAAAGAGAATCAGCATGGTCCTGGCGCTCCTGGCTGTGCTCAGCCTGGTGGGAGGCGGGTTCTTGCCTGGGCCCTCGAGTGCCGCACCACAGAGAAAAGGAGCCGTTCTCGCCACCAGTAGCGCCAAGAACTCGGCCATCGTCGCCACCACCGCGGCGGTCCTCAAAGAGACGAGTGAAATCCGAGAACTACCCATCATCCACCAGGTTAAGAGCGGCGCCCAATCTCGCGCTGAGATCGAGCGCATGGTAATTCGGAATCTTAATGAGCAAACCAGTGAAGCTGAGACGCGGGCAACGGAGCTGACCTTAAAAAAACTTGGCATGGTCCCTGCTGACTTTGAATATCGCTCCTTCCTAATCAAGCTGTTAACAGAGCAGGTGGCAGGCTACTTTGACCCCAAGCAGCAGCATTTTTTCATTGCCGACTGGATCGATCTGGAGGGGCAGAAACCTGTCATGGCTCACGAGTTGACGCATGCTTTACAGGACCAGCATTTCAATTTGCGCCGCTTTGAGCATTGGCCCAAAGGCGACTCCGACGCAGAATTGGCTGCCCATTCCCTGATTGAAGGGGACGCCACCCTGGCCATGAAGGTTTACATGGCAAAAAATCCGCTGATAGCTTTTGCTTTCATGCGTGCCTTTGGGCCGTCGGCAATGTCAGCCAAGCAGTACGAACTGGCGCCACGTTCGCTGCGCGAGTCCCTCGTCTTCCCCTATGAGCAGGGGCTCGAATGGGCCACCGCCGTATATAAAAAAGGAGGCTGGGCCGCAGTCTCGCGAGCTTTTAAAGACCTGCCGGAGTCTTCAGAGCAGATTCTGCATCCGGAAAAGTACTTTGCCAGGGAAGCTCCGGTTAAAGTCAGCCTTCCGGATTTGCAGCCAGAGTTGGGGGCCGGCTGGAAACGCATCGATTATGACATCAACGGCGAATGGAGCTATTACCTGATTTTGGATCAGTTTCTCAACTCCCGGGCCGAATCCAGGCGCGCGGCTGCAGGTTGGGCCGGTGACCGCTACGAGGTTTACAAGGGAGCGCTAGCGGGTGAGGTCTTGATTGCGCAGTTGAGCGTTTGGGATTCAGCCACTGAGGCGCGCGAATTCTTCGATGCCTACGTCAAACGGACCCGGCTTCGTTACGCGGACGCTAAAGCTGTAGAAGCGGAACCTGCAGCGGATAACCGCTATCACTGGACCACGAATGAAGGCGGTGTGGTGATCGAGTTAACCGGCACCCGCGTGCTGATCATCGAAGGCATTCCCAATAAAGTCGGCGATCGCCAACTCACCAGGGCCCTCTGGCGCCAAGGTTGACGGGCATCTTGCCGATTTTCAGCGCGCAAATTGTGTGACGTCGCGCGTCCATGATATTTTGATTTCCTAAATTCTAACGTTTGCAACCAGGAATATTTAAGCAATTGGGCAGGGTCTCAATCTGTCCTGCCCTTGAGCCATGAAAAGATCTCAACCAGCATCGACAAATGAAACCCCACAGCGCCTGCGCGAACTCACAGGGGAATTAAGGCGGCTGGAAGCGAAGTTGCGGCGCGGCGGCGGGCCGGACAAAGTTGAGCGCCAGCACAAGCAGGGCAAACTGACTGCGCGCGAGCGCATTGAGCTGCTGCTCGATAGGGGCGCATATTCCCAGGAGATCGGACTGCTGATAGCCTACGATCAATACGATGGAGGTGCGCCGGCAGCCGGAGTCGTAACGGTGATTGGTTGTGTCAGTGGCCGGGAAGTGGTGATTGTGGCCAACGACGCCACGGTTAAAGCGGGTTCATGGTGGCCGGAAACAATCAAGAAAATACTGCGGGCGCAGGAGATCGCCATGCGTTCGCGGCTGCCGATAATTTACCTCGTCGATTCCGCGGGAGTGAATCTACCGTACCAGGGCGGGGTGTTTCCGGGCCAATATGGCGCCTCGCGGATCTTCTATTACAACTCGATCATGCGCCATTACTTAAAAGTCCCGCAAATTTCTGCGGTGATGGGTCCATGTATCGCCGGTGGCGCTTATCTTCCCGCCCTCTCGGATTTCATCATCATGGTTGAGGGCACTTCATTTATGGGCCTGGGAGGCGCAAATCTGGTAAAAGGCGCTACCGGCCAGACCATCGACAACGAAGCATTGGGAGGGGCGCGCACGCATAATGAGATCTCAGGCGTAGCGCACTACCGAGTTGAGAACGATCAGGCGTGCATCGATAAGATCAGAGAATTCGTTTCAGAGTTGCCGCCGCGGACAAAGGCCGCTGTGGCGTTTGCCGAAGCTGTGGCAGCCGCGCGGCCGGCCAGCAGCCTTTACGACATCATTCCGGCAGATCATCGCCAGCCATACGACGCGCGCCAGTTGCTGGACTGCCTGCTGGACGCAGGTCATCTCGATGAATTCCAGGCGGATTATGCCAAAGAGATGATCACCGGGCGCGCCCGCATCTGCGGAATTCCGGTGGGAGTGATCGCGAATAATCGCGGTATGACTCGGGCGCCCGGGGGTGGCCCACCGCGTTTTGGCGGCATCATCTACACCGAATCAGCGGAGAAAGTTGCCTACTTCATAGACACCTGTAATCGCCATCAAATACCTTTGCTGTTCATCCAGGACGTTTCAGGGTTCATGGTCGGCGCCGAGGCTGAGCATTCCGGCATCATTCGCGCCGGAGCTCGCTTTGTGGAGGCCATGGCCACAGCGGCAGTCCCGAAGATTGTCTTAACGGTCAACCACGCTTCGGGCGCCGGCTATTACGCCATGGCTGGTCAGGGGTTTGACCCTGATTTCATTTACAGTTGGCCCACCGGGCGCATGGGTGTGATGGAAGGCGACTCGGCTGTCCAGGCAACTTTCGGGACTGAGCTTGAGAAACTGAAACGCCGGTCGGAAACACCCGATGAGAAATTAACTGCGGAAATGGACCAGGTGCGTCAGACCTACGAGCGCGAACTGGATGCCAGGTATGCTGCAGCTCGCGGCTTTGTCGATGCGGTGATTGCTCCCGAGGACACGCGGGATGCGCTCGAACTTTCGTTGCGGACCTCGCTGAACTATAGTGGGCCGCATCTGGGACAATTTGTACTGCCGGCAGCCTGGTCGTGATTGATGCGGGGAATATCTGAGCAGGAGAATCGGCGATGAAAAATGAAATCAGGAGTTTTGTGAGGCGTAGCGTTCCTCTGTCGCTCTTGCTTTTCGCGATGGCTGGCACCTTAACGGTGTCGGGGAAGGGGAACAGAGAGATCCCCGACCATCGCTCCGAGAGCCTGGCGAGTGTGTCCAGCGCGCAACGGATTGCTACCACGCGCTGCAATCCGGAGAAGGAAGTGCGCATCGATATGTCTGGAACCTACAGCGGCAACATTAACTATCCCGATGCTGGTTTGAGCGGTGAGGCTCTACTCACGATCACTGGAAATCGATTTACTCTGAAGGCCGGCACGAAATCTGAGACTGGCACTATCACGGCCGTGAGGACCTGTGGCTACACCGCTGTCGCGATGATGTTTGGGCAATGGAAGATGCCGCAGCCCGGAGAGCCGGTGCTGCCGCCCCTCCCGATGCTTTCACTCAGGGCAGTTAAGAAGGGAGGTCAGTTGGCTCTGATCCCATCGCCCAGTGAGACGCGCGCTTTTTCATTCGCTTCGAGTGCCAAGAAGTAATGGCCGGAAAGGGTGCCTGGGGGCTGCGTAAAATTAGATGAAAGAATCAATTCGTATTGCGGGTGGCCAGGGGTTCTGGGGTGATCTCCCTGATGCGCCGGTGCGCCAGGTTGAAGAAGGGCCAATTGACTATCTCATGCTCGACTATCTGGCTGAGGTCACGATGTCGATCATGCAGAAGCAACGGTCCAGAGATCCTAATGCCGGCTACGCCAGGGATTTCGTGGGGTTAATGCGGCAGATTCTGCCGTCCTGCATCGAGAAGGATATCAAGGTCACGGCCAATGCCGGAGGTGTGAACGTCGAAGGATGCGCCGCGGCAGTCAAGGATGTTGCACGCGAGTTGGGCTTGTCGGGCAAATTCCAGCTCGGCATTGTGACCGGTGACGACATAATGCCTCGCCTCGATGATTTCATTGCCCGCGGCATCGAACTTCGTAACATGGACACGAATGAACCGCTCTCAACCGTTCGGGATCGTATTCAAAGTGCAAATGTCTATCTGGGGGCGTGGCCAATGGTCGAGGCCCTAAACCGCGGTGCGCGGATTGTAATTACCGGCAGGGCTACAGACACTGGGCTAACTCTCGCTCCGATGATTCACGAATTTGGCTGGGCGGTTGATGATTGGAACCGGCTGGCGTCAGGCACAATAGCCGGGCATATTATCGAGTGTGGCGCCCAGTCTTCGGGTGGAAACTGCCAGTACGAGTGGCGCAGCATACCAAACCTGGCCAATGTAGGTTTTCCCATTGTCGAAGCCGCTGCAGATGGGACCTTTGTGGTGACCAAGCACAAGGGCACCGGCGGATGGGTGATTATTCCTTCCATAAAAGAACAGCTGGTTTATGAAATGGGAGATCCGCGCGAATACCTGACTCCCGATTGCATTGCTGACTTCACCACCGTTCGGCTTGCGTATGATGGCACAGATCGCGTGCGTGTTTTCGGCATCGAAGGGCGGCCCGCGACCGAGTTCCTGAAGGTCTCAATCAGCTATGCGGCCGGGTTTAAAGCCGTCGGTACGCTTGTCTACTCATGGCCTGAGGCTTACGAGAAAGCGCAGGTTGCCGATCGCATCCTGCGGACACGGCTTGATCGGTTGGGCCTGAAGTTCGATCAGGTTCTGACGGAGTTCGTTGGTGCTAACGCGACCCATGGACCGTTAGCGGGTGAGCCGCGTCCAGACCTGCCCGAAGTTCAATTGCGCGTCGCGGTTCGCAGTAATGAACGGGCCGCTGTTGAGAGATTTACGAAAGAGATCGCGCCGTTAGTCTTAACGGGTCCGCCCGGTGTGACCGGTTTTGCGGGTGGCCGGCCAAAAGTGGAGGAAATAGTCGCCTACTGGCCTGCTCTGATACCAAAGAACGAGATTGTCCCGCAGGTTCAAATCATCGAAGCATAAACGAATGCGAATTCAATTACTCAAACTGGCGCATGCGCGTTCAGGCGATAAAGGCGACACGGCAAACGTAGGGCTGATTGCGCTCGAGGATGAATATTATCCCCTGCTGGTTCGTGAAGTGACTGCCGAGCGGGTGAGGCAACATTTCAAAGGGATCTGTAAGGGAAAGGTCGATAGATTTGAATTACCGAATCTCGGCGCGCTCAATTTCCTGCTCCACGAGAGTCTGGGCGGAGGCGGCACCCTGTCGCTCATGACCGATGCGCAGGGAAAGACGTTTTCCACTGCCATGCTCCGGATGGAGATTGATGTGCCCGACCAGGAAGCGCAGACGCTGGGATTGATGGGTTGACGCAGACTGTTAGTCTGCGGGAGTGCCCGCCACTCAATGTGACCAGCCGGCAGTTTGCTTTTCAACCTTATGGATTCGCCTCGCCCAGCACGTATTCAACACCACTTCGCTCAGCTAAGTGACGTTCGTCTTCATTACGCTGAATGTGGCGCGGGCGACGAGTTGGTGATTCTGCTTCATGGCTTTCCGGAGTACTGGTATTCCTGGCGACATCAGCTGCCGGTCCTGGGCGCCCACTACCACGTGGTTGCGCCAGATATGCGTGGCTACAACCTCAGCGACAAGCCAGCGAAGACTACAGATTACCGGATCGAACTTCTGGTTACAGATGTTCTTGATCTGATTAGGTATTTCGGCAAAGAGAGAGCGGTCATTATTGGACACGATTGGGGGGCGGCCGTGGCCTGGGCGGTGGCCCAGAGGCATCCGGAAGCAGTTTCGAAATTAGCCGCCCTGCAGGTGCCACCGCCGCAGGCCTGGCAGACAAATTTCACGCTGCGTCAATTTCTGGCCAGCTGGTACATGTTCTTTTTCCAATTGCCGCGCCTGCCCGAATGGTGGGCCCAGGCCCGAAACTTCGCGAGAGTCGAGCGCATGTACCAGCAGACAAGATTTCGTGCCGGCGCTTTTACCCGAGCGGACATCGATGCCTACAAAGAAGCACTGGGCCAGCCGGGTGCGCTCACCAGCTCGGTTAACTACTATCGCGCAAATGTCTTTCGCTCACTGTTCGGCGGCAAAAAGAAGCGCCACAAGGGCGATCAGAAGATCCACGTGCCGACTCTGTTCATCTATGGCGAATTGGACATGGCTGTGCTTCCCAGCACTGTGCGCGGGCTGGAAAGGTTTGTCGCTGCTCCCTATTCCGAAGTGCGCATTCCCGATAGCGGGCACTGGGTCCAGAACGAAGCCGTTGCTGAGGTGAATGAGGCCTTACTGAACTTTTTGAGCGGCAAACCGAGCTCTTCGATTTGCACTCCCACTGCTGCAGAGAGGACGACATGACTGCTGAATTTGGGCCTGTATTGTATGCCGTGGACGGCGCCGTGGGGCGCATCACGCTGAATCGTCCAGAGAAGAGAAATGCCTTGAACGATGCCCTGGTGTGCGAACTTACGCGTGCTTTCAAGGAAGCATCTTCCCATGAGACGATCCGTGTGGTTGTCCTCACCGGCGCAGGCAAGGACTTCTGCTCCGGAGCCGACTTGTCGGCCCTGCAAAAAATTTCTCAGGCTTCTGTGGCGGAGAACGTAGACGATGCGCGCTCGCTGCTGGAACTGTTTCTATTGATACGCAGTCTGCCCGTGCCCGTAGTTGCGGCGGTGCAGGGCCGGGCGCTGGCAGGTGGTTGCGGTCTGGCGACTGCCTGCGATCTGGTGCTGGCCAGTGCCTCGGCGCGCTTTGGTTATCCCGAGGTAAAGATCGGGTTTGTGCCGGCGATGGTGATGGCCATTCTGCGGCGCAACGTTTCTGAAAAGCTGGCTTTTGAGCTGATTACTCGTGGCGCCGAAATTGATGCGTCCGAAGCGAAAGCTCTGGGACTTGTTAATCAGGTATTCCCCGATGAAGCCTTCCCGCAGCAGGTCGAGGAGTACCTTGGCGGTTTCGAAAAAGTAAGTCGCTCTGCTGTGGCCCTCAGCAAGCAGCTCCTTTATCAAATGGATGGATTGAGCTTGCAGGAAGGGCTCCACGCAGGGCTCGACTTAAACGTGATTGCGCGGATGACGGCGGACTGCCAAAAGGGAATCGCGCGTTTCCTGGCCCGGGAGTAGCGCAACTCACCAAACGCTACAGTGCTCGCCGGGCCTGACGGGCGGTTTCAATCGCCGTATTCAGCACCGGGTCGGCAATCGCCGATATCAATCCGATACGGAGGGCCTCCGTGGCATTAATGCGCCGAGCAGTCATTAATAACTCCAGTGCGAAGGACTCTCCTATCAACCTCGGCAGTCTTTGTGTACCGCCCCAGCCGGTAATAATTCCCAGTTGCGAACCCGGATGAGCGAAGACTGCCCGGTGCGATGCAATGCGCACGTTACAGGCCAACGTCAGGTCGAGGGCCCCGCCCATGCAGTAGCCGTTGATTGCCGCAATCGTCAGTTGCGAGGCGTCGGCAATCTTTTGCATGAGTGCCTGCCCCAGTTCTGAAAAGGCGCGAGCTGATGATGGGTCAAGCTGTGCGAGTTCACGGATGTCCGCGCCGGACGCAAAAACGTCGGCCGCACCGGTGAAGATAATCGCACTCAGATCTGCTCGTGTCGTGAGCCTTGAGATATTTGTATCGAGATGTTCCAGCGTAGCGCTGGAAAGAGGATTGCGGCCGGCGGGCCGATTAAAGCGAATGACGGCCAGGTTGTCAAAAACCTCGACAACTAACGCCGGTGACCCGCCCTCGCTTGTCATTCGCGTGGCTTCACGTTGTCGCGGAGAAAAGTGACTATGTCTTCAGTGGATGTGCCGGGGAGGAAAATGCCGGCGACTCCGAGCTCTTTTAATTTGGGAATGTCTTCCTGCGGCACTATGCCGCCAACCAGGACCAGGCAGTCCTTCATGCCCTGATCGCGTAGCAATTGCACAATCCGCGGACACAAAGTGTTATGTGCGCCGCTAAGAATGGAAACGCCAACGGCGTCAACATCCTCCTGTAGAGCGGCCGCGGCAATCATTTCCGGAGTTTGCCGCAATCCGGTGTAAATCACTTCCATGCCGGCGTCGCGGAGCGCGCGCGCGATCACTTTGGCGCCGCGATCGTGACCGTCCAGGCCGGGTTTGGCCACCAGCACTCTAATCCTCGTATCTGTCATTTAGAATTTCCTGCGCGAAAGACGTTCAGCGGCAGCCAATCGCGTCTGCTATCTGGATGAAGTTTTACAAAAGTGAAGAAATCCGGTTGTGATGACTAAATGGCATAGGCAACCCCAATGTTTCTGGACGATACATCAAAATGCCGGTTCCTCATAAACGCCATAGACATCTCGCAAGGCTGAGCAGATTTCACCGAGCGAAGCATAGACGCGTACCGCTTCAATTGTCGCCGGCATAGTATTCTCATTCTTACGAGCGGCGCTGCGCAACCTATCCAATGCCTTCGCTACAGCGCCTGCGTCACGCCGAGCGCGCGTCATCTGTAGTCGCTCTACCTGATGTTCCCGCACCGATTCATCGATCGCCAGAATCGGAATCTGAAAGGACTCTTCATCCATCTGATACTTGTTTACGCCGACGACGCACTGTTCACCGCGTTCGACAGCTTTCTGATAACGATAAGCTGAATCCTGAATCTCGCGTTGCGGAAACCCTTTTTCGATGGCCTCAACCATGCCGCCCATGGCGTCAATTTTCTCGAAGTAATCAAGCGCGGCTTTTTCCATCTTATCCGTCAAGGCTTCGATGAAATAGGAACCGCCCAAAGGATCGACAGTATTGGTTACTCCCGTTTCTTCAGCAATGATCTGTTGAGTACGCAGAGCAATTAAGGCCGCGCGATCGGTGGGCAGTGCTAACGCCTCGTCGTAGGAATCTGTGTGCAGGCTTTGCGTCCCGCCAAGCACTCCCGCCAAAGCCTGAATGGCTACCCGCACGATATTATTTAGCGGCTGCTGTACCGTTAAAGAAACGCCCGCAGTTTGTGTGTGAAAGCGTAACTTGAGGGTGCGCTCGTTGGCTGAACCGAAACGCTCGCGCATGGCCCGCGCCCAGATGCGACGTGCGGCGCGATACTTGGCTATCTCTTCAAAAAAGTCATTGTGAGCGTTGAAGAAGAAAGATATTCGCGGTACAAATTCGTCGATTCCCAAACCCGCCCGGACGCCCCACTCGACGTACTCAATTCCATCTCGCAAGGTGAAGGCAAGTTCCTGAATGGCCGTGGCGCCCGCTTCGCGAATGTGATAGCCGCTCACCGAGACGGGGTTATAGCGAGGCACGTGTTTGGTGCAAAATTCGAAGGTGTCGGTTACCAGCTTCATAGCCGGGCGGATGGGATAGATCCACTCTTTTTGCGCTATGTATTCCTTGAGAATATCGTTTTGCAGAGTACCTGAAATCTTCTTCCAGTCAGCGCCCTGCTTTTCGGCTACGACCAGATACAACGCCAAAAAGACCGAAGCCGGGGCATTGATAGTTTGAGAGACGGTGACTCCCTCCAGGGGAATGCCGTCGAAGAGGACTTCCATGTCAGCCAGAGACGAAACTGCTACGCCGCACTTGCCAACCTCGCCTTCGGAGAGTGGGGAATCTGCGTCATAACCCATCAGCGTAGGAAGGTCATATGCAACGGAGAGTCCCGTCTGGCCTTCCGCCAAGAGGTACTTGAAACGGGCGTTTGTTTCTTCCGGAGTGCTGAACCCTGCGAACTGGCGCATGGTCCAAAGTTTTCCCCGATAACCAGTGGGATGAATGCCGCGCGTATAGGGAAACTCTCCAGGGAAGGAAATATCGGTCGCCGCGTGGTTAAGTACCAAATCGGCGGGAGTATAGAGTCGCTTTACTTCCTCGAGAGAAACACTTTCAAATCTTTTTTTGGCGTCGGGTGTCCTTAATAACACCGGCGCCAGCGTCTCAGTTTCCCAACGTTCAACCTCAGCCTGTTCCGGGGAAGGGACCTCTTTGATTTCAGCCATAAGCCTCTCAAGTGACGCAAAAATGGGCGGAAGTCGATATTAGATTACGACTATGGGAGTGTCAAACTGCGATTATCTGAGGATTCGACTATTGGGAAAGGAGCGCGGTCATGATTCGAAAATCACAACCGCGCCACAACGGCAGGGACCCGATATGCGTGGCTTCAAGCAGGGGACCTCAACGGTAGGCAACGGGCGGATGAAAAATACTTTGCCGTGCCAGGTTACGAACGAACACCCCAAATGCTCATTCGACCGGTACAATAATCTCATTAGCTCGCGCCATATTAAGCTGGGACCGCGCGGCCGATTCAATAGCCTTCGGGTCTGTGCTTAAGCGCCGAATTTCACTCTGCAAAATCGCATTCCCACGCCGCAATCCATCGACATCCTGCTGCATTTTTGCATGCTGCGACGAGGCTGTACTTGCTTCCCCATGAGTGCGAATTGTGACGGTCACACAAATGCCGAACGTTGCCAGCAAGATCATCCCCATGATCACCCAAGAGGGTATGATCCCACCACGGCGGCGAACCTCTGCTCGCGTGCCAATGATTTCGATCGACAGCTCCTTCACCGTCGGTAAAGCTGAGTTGGTTCGCGGCAGCACACGCTGCGAACGGATGCGGTCGTCAACCCAGTATGTATTCGCAACCCTGCTCAAGGGGCACCTCCATGTTCGTGCAGTTCCAGAAATGTCTGCCGCTAAACAAGTTTCCCTGGGGAGACCTGGTCGGCTGTTTGTTTCAAATTGAAGAGCGGTTTACCTTGCGCCACCATCGAGCGTGCTAGCTGAACAGAAAACTCACCTGACTACAGAAATGATACGTAGTCACGGCGGCTAACCCTTAAGGAGCTGCTTAACGCGCTTTTCGCAAAAACCACAAGATAACTGGTCTTGGCATCCCGGCGACCCCTATGGGGTGTGCTCCATTTTCAATTGGCAATCCGTTGCCTATCAATGAGTTACGGCAAGGTGGCCGGAGGTTAGCACTGGTGCTTAATGCTGTAAAGTGATTTCTAAGGCATGGTTTGAGACCGCTAAGCTGAATATTTACTTCAACTTAAGCGCATTTTAAGCCTTCAAATGGCGAACGCAAGGCGTACACGAAGTTAAGTGGGTTAAAACTTGTTGACACTCAAGGACGCTTGGCCTAGACTCGCAAGCCGGCGGTGTAGTCGCACGCTTGATTGCCAGGACTTCGTAAGTGCGCCGACGCGTAATTATTCCGCCGGACCTTGCGCCAGTTATACGGCAGGTTGTTAACCTTGCCTCCCTTCCCCACACGGTTGTCAATTCTGATTAAGATTCAAAACAGGAAGGACGTGAATGCTGTATTCCCCTGAGACCGAGAACGCCGACTTCGCGGCTGGCGTTCGGGGCAGCTTACCAATAGATGCCATCGTCAGATCCGTCTGCGAAGCGGCACTGACCGGGCCGGAACTCTTGTACGAGGCTATGCTCAAACTCAGCCTGGCTGTGGAGGTGCTGACGCCCACCTACGGCCTATCGATTTGGGCAGTCGGAATGGGCGAACGGCCACGCGTCAAATGGGCCGAGGGTCTCAACAGTGACGAACTCGATGAGGCGGCGGAGATCGTGGCCGGCACGCTCGCGATTTCTCCCACAAAGATCGAAGCAAAAGCCGGCGATCTAGCAATCTGTTTTCCACTTACGACTCCTTCTGTTTTCCGGGAAGGTGCCGCGATCTACGCGCGTTGCGTGCGTCCACTGACCTCGTCACAGGCCCACACACTCAGCTCGATAATTGAAGTCACGCGACTGGCGCATGCCTACGCCATGGCGAAAGCAGAGCCACCGCAACCGCTTCCAGGGGAAGGGCAGACTACAAATTCGGCCAGTCTGCCGGGAATGATCTATGCCAGCCGCTCGATGGCTGCCGTGGCAGCTTCAGTTGAACGTATTAAGGACTCTGAATCTGCTGTCCTGATCACCGGCGAGTCCGGAACCGGCAAAGAATTAATCGCCCGCGCGATCCACCGCCTAAGCAAGCGTTCTGATCAAGCTTTTATTCCCTTCAACTGCTCGGCGGTGCCTGCCGACCTGGTTGAGAGTATTCTGTTTGGTCATCGCAAAGGGAGCTTTACCGGAGCTTTAAGCGAAAACCAGGGACTAATTCGGGCCGCGGAAAACGGCACCCTGTTCCTGGATGAAATCGGCGATCTACCCTTAACGTTGCAGCCGAAGCTGCTACGGTTTCTTCAGGAGGGTGAAGTCCACACACTTGGTGAAAGCGCCCCCAGGAAAGTGGATGTGCGAGTGATTGCGGCCACGCACAAGGGTCTGGAAGGGCTCGTGCGCCAGGGAGCTTTTCGCGAGGATCTTTACTATCGTATTGCGGGCCTGCAAATCTCCGTGCCCCCGTTGCGGGACCGGCCCGAGGACACGGCGGTTCTCATTTCACACTTCCTGACGCACTACGCACGGCGAAATGATCGCCCCATCGCCGGCATCAGTGGTGACGCCATTCGCGCCCTGCAAGCATATTCATGGCCGGGCAACGTACGTGAGCTGGCGGCAGAGATTGAGCGGCTGGTGTTATATGCGGAAGAAAACAACTACATCTCCAGAAATCACGTTCATCCGCGGATCCTGCCGGTTAACACAGAGCCTGGTGAGGTTAACGAAGCCGAACGCAGCCTCGAGCAGTTGCTGGATGATTATGAACGCCGGGTAATTACAGAGACGCTCAAAGAACACCACTGCAACGTTGCCCGCACCAGTGCCGCCCTCGGATTGGGATCGAGGCAGACCCTTTATAAAAAACTAAAGCGATTGGCGATCGATGTCGGAGAGTTCCTGCAGGAAGATACCGAGCCCGGTCTCCAATTCCGTACGCCCCAGGTTGGACCTTGACCCCGAAGCTTTCCCAAATCATCCATTCCGCGCAGCCGGCGCAATCAAAACTGTCTTCTCATGATCACCTCAAGTGTCGCTTACTTTCTGCTGGCCTTGTTGCTACACGAAGCAGCGCACCTGGCAGCTGCTCGCGCTTGCGGCGTAAACGTAAGCGAGTTTGGTTTAGGCTGGGGCCGCCGCCTGTTCGGTTTTCGTCTTTGGAACATCGATTTTGGCGTGCGGGCCCTGCCGGTGGGAGCCTATGTCCGGTTTGATTTGAATGCTCTGCAGCTGCGCCCGTTGCCACAACAGGTCCTGGTTCTGCTGGCGGGAATAATTGCGAATCTCATAGCCGCGACGGTGGCCAGTGGGACGCGCTTTAGTCTCATGAACTTTCTGCTGGCCGCCACTAACATCCTTCCCCTCTACCAGCAGGATGGCTGGAAATGCGGCATGGTGATGTTGCGCAAAGCGCTTGGACGCAAGAGTGCGTTGGTCGAATGGACTTTTACGATTGCCGGGGGGGTGTTAAGCATGGCGCTGTTCTCGGCACTGGTTATTCGCGTGCTGCACGCTCGCTGAAAGAATTGTTTTGACAGAAGAGCGACAGATTCGTTGGCGTATGGGCATGCTCGTCGCCCTGGCGATGATGCTGCTATCGCTTTACCCGCAGCTCCATTTTCGCATCAGCAGGGGACCCGATTGGAACGGCTCATATGTGGCCATTGAAGGCGTGGGTGACGAAGTCGCCTACTCGGCTTATGTGAACGCGCTGATCAACGGGCGGCCCCGACGAAACGATCCCTACAGCGGCCGAGATGAGCAAGCGGCTCAACCCCAGCCTGAATCACTGTTTTCGATTCAATTTTTTCCTGCTTACCTGATTGCTCTGGCCGCGCGGTTGGGCGGTATTTCGGCCGTGCAGGCTTTTATTGCCCTGACTCCTCTGGCCGCTGGCGGAGCTGCGCTGGCGCTCTTTTGGATACTGGCGCTGGTTACCGGGGACGAGGGTCTGGCCGCAAGTGGAACGCTCGTGGTCCTGTGCCTCGGAACGGTTGCCGGCGGACACGGACTGACAGCTGGATTGTTCGGTGGCGAGCCTCTTTACAACTATCTGATGTTTCTGCGCCGGTATCAGCCGGCCGCATCCTTCCCGCTCTTCCTGCTCTTCTTTGGGCTCGTCTGGCAGGCGCTAGTTCTAAGAAATAGAAAGGCAGCGTACTCCACCGCAGCCGCGGCGGGCATTGTCTTTGGTTTGCTGGTCTATTCGTATCTTTACCTTTGGACTGCAGCGGCGGCCTGGTTGGCGTGCCTCTTCCTGCTATGGGTGGTTGTCAGACCCGCGGGTTGGCAGGGACATTTGAAATCTCTCTGCATTGCCGCAGTCGTGTCTCTGGTGACGCTGGTTCCACTTGCTTACATGTATGCGCATCGGGCGGCAAGTCTGGACGCAGTGCAGGCCCTGGAGTCAACTCATAGCCCAGACCTGCTGCGTCTTCCGGAACTGATAGCGTTTGGCGTTCTGTTAGTGCTGGCAGCACTGGCGTGGCAGAAGGTCGTGGTTGTGCGCGATTCACGAATTCTATGGGCGGTTTCCTTTTCGCTATTGCCTTTGCTTGTCTTCAACCAGCAGGTCATCACGGGAAAATCGCTGCAACCGCTCCACTATGAAATGTTCGTGGCCAACTATGCAGCATTAATTTCGTTGATTCTGGTGGTAGCAGTGCTTGTAAAACGAACCGCCGGCGCGCCGGCCAACAAACGTCGCAAAGTACTTTTGTGGCTCGCGCTGGCTGCTTTTGAGTGGGGGGCGTACGAAACAATTGTAGCTACCCGGCGGAGTATGGAGTTTGCGCGCAGGCTCGACGACGCCAGACCAGTTAGTCTCAGGATTGAGTCGCTCGTTGCGGACAGGAATGGAATACCGTCGCGGGGAACAATCCTCGCGTCCGATTTGCTGGCTGCGGACGGCCTACCCACCAGTACTTCCCAGGCCGTGCTCTGGGCGCCGCACATGCTCGTCTTTTCCGGTGTCAACGTCGCGGAAAGTAAAGAGCGTTTTTATCAATACCTTTACTACACGGGTATCACACCCGACCGTCTGCGAAATATTCTGAGGAACGAAAAGCAGTACGGCTTCACGGCCGGACTTTTTGGTTTTGAACGAACCATCAAGGGCCTGAGCCTGAGCCCCAAGCCCATCACTTCTACTGAGTTGGAAGGCGAACTTCAGCTGTATGCCGACTACTGCGCTTCGTTCACACGAGCACGGGCTTTGCAGCCGGAACTATCCTGGCTGGTAGTTCCTGTCAACGACGAAGGGGATCTTACCAGTCTGGATCGCTGGTACGAGCGTGATGGCGGCGAGCGTGTCGGGAATTTCAAACTCTATCGCTTGAACCTGCGCGAGAGCCATGCCGCTAACCTCGAAGCCAAAGACAGCGGCATTCGCTGGAGGGCAAAATGACTATTGGAAACACACATGATATTTCTCTCGGGTTGCCAGGTTCGGCGGTTCGGCCCGCCATAATCCCCACTGCCGCGCAAGAGAGAATAGCCATTTACCTATCTGCGCGCGCCTTACTCGTTTTCGTTTTCATGTTGATCATCTTCACCCTGGCAGCGAGGCAAATTATCGATCCGGACTTTTGGTGGCACTTAAGAACCGGTCAATACCTGGTGGAAACACACAGTATTCCCCGAACTGACGTGTTTTCCACAGTTTTCTTTGG
>Ga0209798_10000462_pt1 | contig 24281 bp, 27 predicted proteins | sample DOMMetBare3Fresh_FD_187475 | JGI IMG/M metagenome (GOLD analysis project Ga0209798, IMG submission 187475) | Wetland sediment microbial communities from St. Louis River estuary, USA, under dissolved organic matter induced mercury methylation -... | ecosystem: Environmental > Aquatic >... | reverse complement strand
GTGAGCCGCCACCGGTGTAGGGGAGTCGCCAAGTTGGTCAAGGCATCGGATTTTGATTCCGACATGCGAGGGTTCGAGTCCTTCCTCCCCTGCCAAATCTTCTGCTGACCCCGTTTCGACCAAGCCCCACGACCTGGACCGCGCTGTGCTCTTCAACACCGTTCTGTTCACCGGCAATGCCAATCCGGCGCTGACGCGCGAGATCGCGGCCGCGCTCGGTGTCGAACTCGGCAAGGCCAAGGTCGCGCGATTTTCCGACGGCGAGGTCGACGTCGAGATCCAGCAGAACGTGCGCGCCCGCGACGTCTTCGTCGTGCAACCCACCTGCGCGCCGACCAACGAGTTCGTGATGGAACTGCTGATCATGGTCGATGCGCTCAAGCGCGCCAGCGCGCGCCGCATCACCGCCGTGATTCCCTATTTCGGCTACGCCCGGCAGGATCGCCGGCCGCGCTCCACCCGGGTGCCGATCAGCGCCAAGGTGGTGGCCAACCTGCTGGAGACCGTCGGCGTCGAGCGTGTGCTGACGATGGACCTTCACGCCGACCAGATCCAGGGCTTCTTCGACATCCCGGTCGACAACATCTACGCCTCACCCGTGCTGCTGTCGGATCTGCAGAGCAAGGCCTACCCCGATCTGGTGGTGGTGTCGCCTGACGTCGGCGGCGTCGTGCGCGCCCGTGCGCTGGCCAAGCAACTCGGCAGCGACCTGGCGATCATCGACAAGCGGCGGCCCGCGGCCAACGTGTCCGAAGTGATGCACGTGATCGGCGAAACCGAGGGCCGCAACTGCGTGATCATGGACGACATGATCGACACCGCGGGCACGCTGGTCAAAGCCGCCGAGGTGCTGAAGGAGCGTGGCGCCAAGCGCGTGTTCGCCTATTGCACCCACCCGGTGTTCTCCGGCGGCGCGATCGACCGCATCGCCGCGAGCCAGCTCGACGAGGTGGTGGTCACCAACACCATCACGCTCGGCAAGGACGCGCTCGCGTGCAAGAAGATCCGGCAGTTGTCGGTGGCGTTTCTGTTTGCCGAGACGATCCGGCGCATCTCCGATGGTGAATCGGTGACGTCGCTGTTCGCGGAGCAAAACAGCAACTTCTAGAAGGTCAAGCGGGTTGCCTGACGGCGACCCTTTTCGGTTGCGGTCCCTTCGGGGCCGTTTCGTCGGAGTCACCTGGTCGCGGGTGCTCAATCACTTGGAGTGAATCATGAAATTCGTCGCTTTCGAGCGCACACAGCAGGGGTCCGGAGCGAGCCGCCGCCTGCGCAGTGCCGGCAAGGTGCCCGGTATTGTCTATGGCGGCGGCGAGCCGCAAACGATCGAGCTCGACCACAACGCGCTGTTTCACGCGCTGAAGAAGGAGGCCTTCCATTCGTCGGTGCTCGAGATGGAGGTGTCAGGCCATCGGCAGAAGGTGCTGATGCGCGACTTCCAGATGCATCCGTGGAAGCACGAGGTGATGCACATCGACTTCCAGCGGGTCGACGACACCACCAAGCTGCGCGTGAAGGTGCCGTTGCACTACTCCGGCGAAGAGAATTCGCCCGCCGTCAAGACCGACAAGTGCCTGATCAGCCACGTGGCCAATGAAGTCCAGATCGAATGCCTGGCGACGCAGTTGCCGGAGTTCATCAACGTCGACCTGAGCAATCTGGTGAAGGGTCAGTCGCTGCACGTCTCCGACATCGTGCCGCCCGAAGGCGTGCGCGTGGTCAAGCACGGCACGCAGAACCCGGTGATCGTGGCGGTGACGCTGCCGAAGGTCGAGGAAGAGGAAACCGCCGCGACTCCGGAAGCCGCTGCGGCGCCTGGTGCCGCGCCCGCGGCGGCGGCGGCGGTGGCAGCGGCCCCGGCAGCTGGTGCCGCGCCGCCCGCGGCAGCCAAGGCCAAGGCCCCGGCCGCCAAGGAGAAGGATGCCAAGAAGAAGTGACCGGGCATCCCCCAACGGAGTGATCCCAAGCCCCACCTCGGTGGGGCTTTTTCATGACGGGCCGCCACGGATAATCCACCGATGATTCGATTGATCGTGGGCCTGGGCAACCCAGGCACCGAATACGAGGACACCCGGCACAACGCCGGTTTCTGGTGGGTCGACGCTGTGGCGCGCAAGCTGGGTGTGACACTGCTGCGCGACCGTGCGTACCACGGTCTGGTGGCCCGTCTCAATCGCAACGATGGTCCGCTGTGGCTGCTGGAGCCGCAGACGTACATGAATCTGTCGGGCAAGTCGGTGGCCGCCCTGGCGCGATTCTTCAAAATCGCGCCGGGCGAGATCCTGGTGGTCCACGACGAGATCGACCTGCAGCCCGGACAAGTGAAGATCAAGCAGGGCGGCGGCGCGGCCGGGCACAACGGGCTGAAGGACATCCTGGCCCAGCTGGGCAGCCCGGACTTCTGGCGCCTGCGCATCGGTGTCGGCCATCCGGGCGTCAAGAGCGAGGTGGTCGACTGGGTGCTGCAGAAGCCCTTGCCCGAACACCGTGTGGCGATCGAGCAGTGCATCCAGCGCTCGCTCGACGCCCTGCCGTTGCTGATCGAAGGATCGATGGAGCGTGCCATGATGAAGATCCACACCAAGCCCGCCAAGCCGGCGGCGGCCCAGCCATGAAGGCGCCGGCCGTACTGGGATTGCTGGTCCTGCTGTGCACCACGGCGTCGGCGCAGGAGCGGGTTTATCGCTGCGGGCCGGACGGGCGCGAATACTCGCAGCAACCGTGTACGGCCGGATGGGCCGTCGACGTGACCGACGACCGCTCGGCCGCGCAGCACCGTGACGCGGTGCAGATTGCCGCCCGCGACATTCGGCTGGCCCAGGCGCTCGCCAAGGAGCGGCAGCACCGCGAGAGCGCCGCGTCGCGCCAGGGTGCGGGCCACATCGGCTCTTCGCGCGGCGCCAGCGCTCCAGACCGGGCCCGACCCAAGGCACCGCGCAAACCGGACGGCCGCAAGCCGCGAGACGACGCCAACATGACGCCGCCGATGAAGGCGTTCGGCCAGTCGGGCTGAACGCCCGCTCGAGCCAACGGCGCCCGATGGGGCGCAGCGGGCTCAGGCGTCGGTGCTCGTGCGCGGGCGCGTCAGCACCGTGAACTTCGCCCAAAGCCGGTCGCGCGATTCGACGTGCGCGGGGTCCACCGGGATGCAGGCCACCGGGCAGACCTGCACGCACTGCGGCTCGTCGAAATGGCCGACGCACTCGGTGCACTTGGCCGGATCGATCTCGTAGATCTCCGCGCCGAGCGAAATGGCCTCGTTCGGGCACTCGGGCTCGCACACGTCGCAGTTGATGCACTCGTCGGTGATCATCAGCGCCATCGCGAGCTCTCCGTCGGTGCTACGCCGAAACGATGTGGCAACTCAGGCCTCGTCCGTGTTCGACACCCGCTCCTGCAGGCGTCGCAACACCGAAGGGGCCACGAACTTCGAGACGTCGCCGCCCAGCATCGCGATCTCGCGAACGAAGGTGCCGCTGACGAACTGGTACTGGTCGGACGGGGTCATGAAGATCGTTTCGACTTCGGGCATCAGCTGTCGGTTCATTCCGGCCATCTGGAATTCGTACTCGAAGTCGCTCACCGCCCGCAGACCACGCACCACGACCTTGCCGCCGTTTTCCACCACGAAGTCGCGCAGCAGCCCGCGAAACGCAATCACCTCGATGTTTTCATACGGACGGGCCACCTCGCTGGCGATCTCGATGCGTTCGGCGATCGTGAACATCGTGCGCTTGTGATGCCCGGCCGCCACCGCCAGCAGCAGCTTGTCGAACAGGCGGGACGCCCGGCGCATCAAGTCCTCGTGGCCGAGCGTCATCGGATCGAAGGTGCCGGGGTAGATGGCGATCAACGGGCTGCGTATGGCCATGGCGCGCTCCTGGTCGGGGGCAGTTTAGCTGTTGCGGCGCAGCACGTGATAGTGCACCGCGCCCGCGCGGTCCATTCGCCAAACCTCCATCGCCGGCGGCAGATCGGTCAAGGCTTCTGGCGCCTCCAGATACAGATAGCCACCGGCGCGCAGCAAATCGGCGGCCGCCCGCAGGGCCGCCGGGCGCCACGGCGCATCAAACGGCGGGTCGAGCAGGACCAGGTCGAACGCCGCGGCGGGGCCGGTGCGCATCCACGCCAGCGCGTCGGCCCGCTCGACCCGGACCGAGTTCGATTTCAAGCGCATCGCGGTGGCGCGCAGGCTGGCCACGAGCTGCGGATCGCGTTCGAGCATCAACACGTCGGCCGCGCCGCGCGAGGCGGCCTCGAAGCCGAGCGCGCCGCTGCCGGCAAAAGCGTCGAGGCAGCGCCAACCGGTCAGGTCCTGGCCCAGCCAGTTGAACAGCGTTTCGCGCACCCGCTGCGGCGTGGGCCGCAGGCCTGGTTTGTCCAACACCGGCAGCTTGCTGCGCTTCCACAGGCCGCCCACGATGCGCACCTCGTTCGGCAGGCCCTTTTTCGCGGTTGCGCCGCGGCGCGCGGCCTTCGGCGCGGTCACTGGCGAACGGCCAGGCCGTGCCGCGCCAGCAGCGCCTTGGCCTGGCCGACGGTGAATTCGCCATAGTGGAAGATGCTCGCGGCCAGCACGGCGTCGGCACCGCCGATGCGGATGCCTTCGACCAGGTGCTCCAGCGCCCCGACGCCGCCCGACGCGATCACCGGCACCGGGACGGCCTCGACCACGGCGCGCGTCAGTTCGAGATCGAAGCCGACCCTCGTGCCGTCGCGGTCCATGCTGGTCAGCAAGATCTCGCCGGCCCCGAACTCGGCCATGCGCCGCGCCCAGGCGACGGCATCCAGCCCGGCGTTGCGCCGCCCGCCATGGGTGTAGACGTCCCAGCCAGCGCCGCGCGCGGCAAGGTCGTCGCCCTGGCGCCGTTTGGCATCGATGGCCACCACGATGCACTGCGCACCGTACCGATCCGACGCGGCGCGGATCACCTGCGGGTCGGCCACCGCGGCGGAGTTGAAGCTGACCTTGTCGGCGCCGGCATTCAGCAGCCGCCGCACGTCGGCCACCGTGCGCACGCCACCGCCCACCGTCAGCGGGATGAAGACCTGCGACGCGACAGCCTCGATGATGTGCAGGATCAGATCGCGGCCGTCGCTGGTGGCGGTAATGTCGAGGAAGGTCAGCTCGTCGGCGCCTTGGTCGTTGTAGCGGGCAGCGATCTCCACCGGGTCGCCGGCATCGCGCAGTTCGACGAAATTGACGCCCTTGACGACGCGGCCGCCGGTCACGTCGAGACAGGGAATGATGCGTTTGGCGAGCACGAGGTGGAGGGGTAGCGTTGCGTCAAGCGGTCGCCGCGGATCGGGCTCCGCCGGTCCGCCAGCGGCGCCTATCGCCTTGCAAGTCGATAGGCGCTCGCCAGCCACTCGCGAGCGCGCAGGCGCTCGCTCGGTACGGGCTCGCCCCCCTCGAGGGGGAGGCGCCGAAGGCGCTCCAGGGGTAGGTCAATCAGCCGCCGTTCAATTCGTCGGCTCGCGCCTGGGCCGCGACGAAGTCCAGCGCACCGTTGTAGATCGCCCGACCGCAGATCACACCCTCGATGCCCTCGCCTTCAACCGCGCAGAGCTTCTCGATGTCGGGCAGGCCGTTCAGACCGCCTGAGGCGAAGACCGGGATTGTCAGCGACCGGGCGAGCTTGACCGTCGCGTCGACGTTGATGCCGGTGAGCATGCCGTCGCGGCCGATGTCGGTGTAGATCACGCCTTCGACACCGTAGTCCTCGAACTTCTTCGCCAGATCGACCACCTCGTGACCGGTGAGCTTGCTCCAGCCGTCGGTGGCCACCTTGCCGTCCTTGGCGTCGAGCCCCACGATGATGTGGCCGCCGAAGGCGCTGCAGGCGTCCTTGAGGAAACCGGGATTCTTGACCGCGGCGGTGCCGATGATGATGTAGCTCAAGCCGTCGTCGAGGTAGCGCTCGATCGTGTCGAGGTCGCGAATGCCGCCGCCGAGCTGCACCGGGATCGCGTCGCCGACCTCGCGCACGATGGCCTTGACCGCGCTTTCGTTGACCGGCCTGCCGGCGAAGGCGCCGTTGAGGTCCACCAGATGCAGCCGCCGGGCGCCCGCAGCGAGCCAGCGCCGCGCCATCGCCGCCGGGTTCTCGCCGAAGGTGGTGGCCGCCGACATGTCACCTTGCTCCAGGCGCACGCACTTGCCGTCTTTGAGGTCTATCGCCGGAATCAGCAGCATGGCAGCTCGATCGAGCAGATGCGAAGGGTTCGAGGGAATTCGCGTGTGGTGGGGGAGTGCTGGAGGCCCGCCGGTGCAGCCGTGCTGCGGCTGTCAAGGCATCCAGGACAGGAAGTTCCGATAGAGGGTCAGACCGTGTTGCGCACTCTTCTCAGGGTGGAACTGGGTGGCAAAAATGTTATCCCGTGCGATAGCGCAGGTAAAGCGGCCACCGTAATCGGTTTCAGCTGCAGTGTGGCATTCGTCCGACGGTTGCGCAAAGTAGCTGTGCACAAAATAGAAGAAGGCCCCGTCCGGCACGCCAGCCCACAACGCGTGCGCCGCACCGCGTGGGGGCGTTTGCCAGACTTCGTTCCAGCCCATCTGGGGCACCTTGAAGTGGCTGCCGTCGGCCTGCAGCCGCCCCTGCAACTGGAAGCGCCGCACGCGCCCGGCGACCAGGCCGAGGCCCGTCGTGTCCTGCTCCTCGCTGTGGTCGAGCAGCATCTGCATGCCGATGCAAACACCGAACAGCGGTTTGCGCCGCGCCGCGTCGAGCACCGCCTGGGTCAGGCCCGAACGCGACAACTCGGCCATGCAATCGCGGATGGCACCCTGCCCCGGCAGCACCACGCGGTCGGCTGCAGCCACTTCGTCGGGCGACGAGGTGACGATGACCTGGCTCGCGGTGCCGGCGGCCACGTGCATCAGCGCCTGCGATACCGAGCGCAGGTTGCCCATGCCGTAGTCGACCACTGCCACCGTCTGCGCCACGATTCGCGCCCCGCTACAGCGTGCCCTTGGTCGACGGCACGACGCCTGCGCTGCGTGGATCGGCCGCCAGCGCCATGCGCAGCGCCCGCGCGAAGGCCTTGAAGACGGTCTCACACTGATGGTGCGCGTTGTCGCCGTGCAGGTTATCGATGTGCAGCGTCACCAGCGCATGGTTGGCGAAGCCCTGGAAGAACTCGTAGGTCAGTTGGGTGTCGAACCCACCCACCATGCCGGCCTTGAACGGCACCCGCATGTGCAATCCCGGCCGGCCGGAGAAGTCGATCACCACCCGCGACAGCGCCTCGTCCAGCGGCACATAGGCGTGGCCGTAGCGCTGGATGCCGGCCTTGTCGCCGACTGCCTTGGCCACCGCCATGCCGAGCGTGATGCCGACGTCCTCGACCAGGTGGTGGCCGTCGATGTGCAGGTCGCCCTTCGCGTCGACGTGCAGGTCGATCAGCCCGTGACGCGCCACCTGGTCGAGCATGTGGTCGAAAAAGCCGATCCCGGTGGCCAGCTGCGCGGCGCCGGTGCCGTCCAGGTTCACCCGCACGTGGATCTGGGTTTCCTTGGTGTTGCGTTGAATGTCCGCGGTGCGGTGGTTCATGCCAGGCTCGCTTTCAGCGCGTCGATCATCAGCGTGTTCTCGTCGGGCGTGCCCACGGTCAGGCGCAGGCAGTTGGCCAGCAGCGGGTGCAGCGCCGACACATTCTTCACCAGCACGCCGTGCGACTTCATGCCCTCGAACGCGCGCTTCGCATCCGCCACCCGAGCCAGGATCATGTTGGCCTCGCTCGGGAAGGCCGTCACGCCGGGCATGGCACGCAGCGCAGCCTGCAGGCGCGTGCGTTCGACGCGCAGCAGCGCGGCCTGACGCGCGTATTCATCGGCGTGTTCGAGCGCGAACAGGGTGGCCTCGGCATTGAGCACGCTCACGTTGTAGGGCGGTCGCACCTTCTCGATCTCGTCGATCAACGCTGCGGCGCCGGCCAGGTAGCCCAGCCGGACGCCGGCCAGTCCGAACTTGCTCAGCGTGCGCAGCACCAGCACGTGCTCGTGCGCCGCCAATCGCTGCATCCAGGTGCGCGACGAAAACGGCTGATAGGCCTCGTCGAACACGACCAGGCCGTGCTGCGCACCGACCGCGGCGACGATGTCGTCGATCACCGCGTCGTCCCACAGGTTGGCGGTGGGATTGTTCGGATAGGCGAGGTAGGTCAACGCCGGCCGCTCGCGCTCGATCGCGGCCAGCATCGCCGAGCGGTCGAGCTCGAAGTCGGGAGTCAAGGGGACGCCGACGAAACGAAGGCGGCGCAGCTTGGCCGACATTTCGTACATCACGAAACCTGGCACCGGCGCCAGGATCGCCGCACCCGGCACGTTGCAGGCTACCGACAGCATGTCGATCAGCTCGTCCGAGCCGTTGCCGAGCATCAGCTTGCAGCCCGCGGGCAGCTGCACGTGGCGCGACAGCGCGGCCACGACATCGGCCACGCACTGCGCCGGATAACGGTTGATCGCCACGCGCGACAGGCGCTCGCCCAACTCGCGCTGCAACGCGGGCGGCAACCGGAACGGGTTTTCCATCGCATCGAGCTTGACCAGGCCGGCGCTCGGCTGGATGGCATAACCGTGCATGGACTGCACGTCCTGTCGGATCACCTGGCGCAGTCGATCGGCGAGCGCACTCACGAAGCCTCCTTGGGAGGCAGACGCAGTTCGGCCGCGCGCGCGTGCGCCTGCAGGCCCTCGCCATAGGCCAGCTCGGCAGCGATCGGGCCCAGATGCCGTGCGCCGGCGGCGCTCACCTCGATCAGGCTGCTGCGCTTCTGGAAGTCGTACACGCCCAGCGGCGAGCTGAAGCGCGCGGTGCCGGCGGTGGGCAGCACATGGTTCGGGCCGGCGCAGTAATCGCCGAGGCTTTCACTGGTGTACGCACCCAGGAAGATCGCGCCGGCATGCACGAGCAACGGCTCCCAGCGATGCGGCTCGCGCGAGCTGATCTCCAGGTGCTCGGGTGCGATGCGGTTGCTGATCGCGCAGGCCTCGTCCATCGACCGCGTGCGGATCAGCGCACCGCGGCCCTCCAGCGAGGCGCGGATCACCGCCTGCCGCGGCAGCGTGGGCAGCAGGCGATCGATCTCGGCTTGCACCGCATCCAGGTAGGCCGCATCGGGCGACAGCAGGATGCTCTGGGCGAGCTCGTCGTGTTCGGCCTGGCTGAACAGGTCCATCGCCACCCAGTCGGCCGGCGTGCTGCCGTCGGCCAGCACCAGGATCTCGCTGGGGCCGGCGATCATGTCGATGCCCACCTGACCGAACACGCGGCGCTTGGCGCTGGCCACATAGGCGTTGCCCGGGCCGGTGATCTTGTCGACGCGCGGAATCGTCGCCGTGCCGTAGGCCAGCGCGGCGATGGCCTGCGCACCGCCGACGGTGAACACGCGGTGCACGCCGGCCACCTGCGCGGCGGCCAGCACCAGCGCATTGCGCTCGCCGTTCGGCGTCGGCACCACCATCACGATCTCGCCGACACCGGCCACCTGCGCCGGGATCGCGTTCATCAGCACCGACGACGGGTAAGCCGCCTTGCCACCCGGCACGTAGATGCCCACACGGTCCAGCGGCGTCACCTTCTGGCCCAGCAGCGTGCCGTCGTCATCGCGGTACTGCCAGCTCAGCCCGCAGGCTTGCAGCTGGCGCTCGTGGTAGCGCCGCACGCGCTCGGCGGCGACCTGCAGCGCGCGACGCTGCGCATCGGGCAACGAGTGCAGGGCACGCTCGAGGTCCGCATGGGCGATCTCCAGCTCGGCGACCGTGCCGCTGCGCAGCTGGTCGAAACGCGCCGTGGCCTCGAGCACGGCCGCGTCGCCGCGGCTGCGCACGTCGTCGAGGATCGAGGCCACGCGCTCTTCGATCGCACGATCCGTCGCCGCCTGCACGTGCAGCAGACCCTGCAGCCGCGCGTCGAAGTCGGCCTGCCGGGTGTCGAGCCGCGCCATGCGCACGCCGGTCATGTGCTCGAACTCCGCGCCGCGGCCAGCGCGTCGATCAGCGGCCGCAAGCCATCGCGCTTGAGCTTCAGCGCGGCCGAGTTGACGATCAGCCGCGCGCTGATGTCCATGATGTGCTCCACCTCGACCAGCTGATTGGCCTTCAGCGTGCTGCCGGTGGACACCAGGTCGACGATCGCATCGGCCAATCCGGTGAGCGGTGCCAGCTCCATCGAGCCGTACAGCTTGATCAGGTCGACGTGCACACCCTTGTCGGCGAAATGCTGGCGTGCGATCTGCACGTACTTGGTGGCCACCTTCAGGCGCGAGCCCTGGCGCACCGCGGCGGGGTAGTCGAAGTCGTCGCGCGCGGCCACGCTCATGCGGCAGCGGGCGATGCCCAGGTCCACCGGCTGGAACAGCCCGGTGGCGCCGCCGGCCCGATGCCAGTCGGCGCCGTACTCCAGCAGCACGTCCAGTCCGACCACGCCGAAATCGGCGCCGCCATACTGCACGTAAGTCGGCACGTCGGTCGAGCGCACCAGCACCACGCGCAGGTCGGCCCGGTTCGTCGGCAGGATCAGCTTGCGCGAGGTTTCCGGGTCCTCGAGCACCGTGATGCCGGCGCGCCTGAGCAGCGGCACGGTGTCGTCGAAGATGCGCCCTTTCGACAGCGCCAGAGTCAACATGGCGGCCCCCAGCCCGCGCCGCGCTGGTCATCCGGTCCGGCTCCGCCGGTCCGCTGGCGTTGCCCCCCCAGGGGGGAGGCGGCCGAACGACGCTTCGGGGGGAGGCTCATCTCACCCTCTCGATGTCGGCGCCCAGCGCGCGCAACTTCTCTTCCATGAGCTCGTAGCCGCGGTCGAGGTGGTAGATCCGGTCGACCACGGTTTCGCCCTGCGCCACCAGACCGGCGATCACCAGGCTGGCCGACGCGCGCAGGTCGGTCGCCATCACGGTGGCGCCCGACAGTCGTTCGACGCCGCGCACCATCGCGGTACGGCCGTCGATCTCGATGTCCGCACCCAGTCGCAGCAACTCGTTCACGTGCATGAAGCGGTTCTCGAAGATCGTCTCCGAGATCTGCGCCACGCCTTCGGCAATGGCGTCCACCACCATGAACTGCGCCTGCATGTCGGTGGGGAAGGCCGGGTACTCGCTGGTGCGAAAGCTCACCGCGCGCGGCCGCCCAGCGGCGCGCACGCGGATGCCGCCCGCAACGGATTCGATCGTCGCACCGGCGGCGCGCAGCCGCTCGATCACCGCCTCCAGGTGCCCGGCGTGTGCGCCACGCAGCAGCACGTCGCCGCCAGCGGCCGCCACGGCGCACAGGAACGTGCCGGTCTCGATGCGATCGGGCACCACGCGATGCGGCATGCGCGGCGCCTGCAGCGCATCCACGCCGCGGATGCGGATGCGGCTGCTGCCGTGGCCCTCGATGCGCGCCCCCATCGCGATCAGCAGTTCTGCCAGGTCACCCACCTCGGGTTCCTGGGCGGCGTTCTCCAGCACCGTCTCGCCCTCGGCCAGCGTGGCGGCCATCAACAGGTTCTCGGTACCGGTCACGGTGATCATGTCGGTCGTGATCGACGCGCCCCTCAGCCGCGCCGCCTTGGCCAGGATGTAGCCGTGTTCGACGTGGATCTCCGCGCCCATCGCCTTCAGGCCCAGGATGTGCTGATCCACAGGGCGTGAACCGATGGCGCAGCCGCCGGGCAGCGAAACGGTCGCTTCGCCGAATCGCGCCAGCAGCGGTCCGAGCACGAGGATCGAGGCGCGCATCGTCTTGACGAGCTCGTAAGGTGCCTCGGGCGACGTCACCGTCGACGCGTCGACGACCACCTCGTCGGGCCGCTCGCTCGAGCGCTCGGCGCTCGCACCCATGCTGCGCAGCAGCTTCAGCGTGGTGTTCACGTCCTGCAGGCGCGGCACGTTGGCCAGCGTCACCGGCTGCGCGCACAACAAGGCCGCACACAGCCCGGGCAGCGCCGCGTTCTTGGCGCCCGAGATCGGCACCTCGCCTTGGAGGCGACGTCCGCCGCGGATCAGGAGTTTGTCCATGCGTGGGCTCTGCTTCGCCGCGGCTCCGAGGAGGCCGAATCGTGTCGGCCACCCGGCCGCACCACTTCAGCCACCCGCGGCAACGCGGCAGCGGATGTTCAGTGGTGGTGTTGCGGCCGCGGGTTCTGCGCGGCCCATTCGGCGGGCGTGAGCGTCTTCATCGACAGGGCGTGAATCTGCTCGCGCATTCTATCGCCGAGCGCCGCATACACCTGCTGGTGGCGCCGCACCCGCGGCTGGCCATCGAACTCGGCGGACACGATGGTTGCGAAGAAGTGCCTGCCATCGCCCTCGACTTCCAGGTGCTCGCAGGCAAGGCCCGCCGCGATGAAGCGGCGAACGTCTTCGGGGGTGGGCTCGGCCATGGGGGGATTATCGCGCGCCGCCTCATTGGCGCAGCTTGTAGCCGCTGGCCAGCAGGCGCAGGGCGATCGTCGCCACCACCGCGAAGCTCACGGCCACGACCGACAGGCTGAGCCACGGCGACACGTCGCTGGCGCCGAAGAAGCCGCGCCGGAAGCCGTCGATCATGTAGAAGAACGGGTTCAGGTGGCTCAATCCCTGCCAGAACGACGGCAGCGAGTGCACCGAATAGAACACGCCCGACAGAAACGTCATCGGCATGATGACGAAGTTCTGGAACGCCGCCAGCTGGTCGAACTTCTCGGCCCACAGCCCGGCGATGAGGCCCAGCGAGCCGAGCATGGCGGCGCCGAGCGCGCCGAACACGACGATCCACCACGGCTCGGCCAGGCGCGGCGGGCCGAACCACACGGTGACCGCCAGCACGCCCACGCCGACCACGAGCCCGCGCACCATCGATGCCCCCACGTACGCCGCGTACCAGGCCCAGTGCGACAGCGGCGTGACCAGCAGGAACACCAGGTTGCCGGTGATCTTGCTCTGGATCAGCGAGGAGCTGCTGTTGGCGAACGCGTTCTGCAGCACGCTCATCATCACCAGCCCCGGAATCAGGAACGCGGTGTAGCTGACGCCAGAGAACACCTGGACCTTGTCCTCCAGCACATGGCCGAAGATCAGCAGGTACATCACCGCCGTCAGCACTGGGGCAGCTACGGTCTGGAAGGCCACCTTCCAGAAGCGCAGGACCTCCTTGCGAAACAGCGTGCCGGCGCCGGACAGCCCGGTCATGCAGCGGCCCCGGTCATGATCTCGAGGAACACGTCCTCGAGGTCGGCACGTCCGATCTCCAGATCCTCGATCTTCACGCCGCCGGCGCGCAGCGCGGCCAGCAGGGTCTCCACCTCGGTGGCGTCGCGCGCGGCGGCCTGCACGATGCGGCCGGTCACTCGTGCCCGCCGCGCCAGCGCGGCCGGCAGCGCATCATCGGTCTTGAACCGCAGCATGGTGTGCGCCGTGCCGGCCAGCAGCGCCGAGGTCTTGTCCAGCGCCACCACGCGGCCCTGCTTCAGCATCGCGATGCGACCGCACAGCGCCTCGGCCTCCTCGAGGTAGTGCGTCGTCAGCAGCACCGTGTGGCCCTGGCGGTTGAGCCGGGCAATGAACTGCCACAGCGTCTGGCGCAGCTCCACGTCGACGCCGGCGGTCGGCTCGTCGAGCACGATCACCGGCGGCCGGTGCACCAGCGCCTGCGCCACCAGCACGCGCCGCTTCATGCCGCCGGACAGCTGGCGCATGTTGGCGTTCGCCTTGTCGGCCAGCCCCAGGTTGGCCAGCAACTCGTCGATCCACGCATCGTTGTGGCGCAGGCCGAAGTAGCCGCTCTGGATGCGCAGCGCCTCGCGCACCGAGAAGAACGGGTCGAACACCAGTTCCTGCGGCACGATGCCCAGCGAGCGCCGCGCCTGCGCGTAGTCGCGCACCACGTCGTGTCCCATGACGGTCACGCGCCCCTCGGTGGCCCTGACCAGGCCCGCCAGGATGCTGATCAGCGTCGTCTTGCCCGCGCCGTTGGGACCGAGCAGGCCGAAGAACTCGCCGTCCTCGATGTCGAAGCTGACTCCGTCCAGCGCACGCAGCGTGCCGCGGGGTCCGACATAGGTCTTGGCGACCTGCTGGAACGACACGGCGGGCATGGCGCGCGATTGTAGGCAGGCTTGTCGCGCGGCCTGTCGGCGCGCAACCGTTGGTGCTAGATTCGCTGCGCCCCGGCTCGACACCGCCATGACCAAGCCCACCAAGAAGCCGCGACGCACGGCCGAACGCATCCTCGAAGTGACGCTCGAACTGTTCAACCGGTTCGGCGAGCCCAACGTCTCGACGACGGTGATCTCGGCCGAGATGAACATCAGCCCGGGCAACCTGTACTACCACTACCCGGCCAAGGACGAGCTGATCAACGCCTTGTTCGACCGCTACGAATCCGCGCTCGACGAGCTGCTCGGCGCGGCCGACAGCGTGCGCAACGTCGAGGATGCGTGGCTGTTCTTCCACATGCTGTTCGAGCTGATCTGGAAGTACAGATTCCTGTACCGCGATCTGAACGACCTGCTGAGCAAGAACCGTCGGCTGGAGACGCACTTCCAGCACGTGCTGGCCAACAAGGGCCGGGCGGTCCAGGCGGTGCTCGATGGCCTGCAACGCGGCGACGCGATGCAGGTCGAGGTGGGCGACTCCGGCCCGATGGCCGACTCGATGGTGGTCGTGCTGACCTACTGGCTCAGTTACGAGTACGTGCGCGATCCGCGCAAGGCGCTCGAGCCCGAGAGCGCCGGGGCGGCGCTGACGCGTGGCGCCTTCCATGTGCTGAGCCTGCTGGTGCCCTACCTGGGCACGGCCGAACGCGAGCACCTGACCACGCTGGCCGGCGCCTACAAGGGCAATCACTGAGCGCGGGGCTCGCAATTTTCTTCACCATCACCCCAAAACGAGGAGACACGCCGATGGCCAAATGGACTGCCTTTCCCTATGACAACGACGAGTACACCTACGACCCCGCCACGCTGAAGAAGAAGTGGGCGCGGCTGCACGCCGGCGACGCCGAGCCGCTGCCGAAGGACGACAAGGTGCTGGCCGCCTGGGCGCTGTACCACGCCGGGGAATTCCAGAAGGCCTACGACGCCGGGCTGAAGGCCGGCGGCGCCGGCGTCACGGTGGCCAACAAGGCGCAGTGCATCTACGCCAACTACCTGGAGAAGAGCGAGAAGAACAAGCTCGCGATGTTCCAGGAGGCGGCTGCCCGCGCCGAGGCCCAGGCCGAAGAGGATCCCAAGAACGTCAACGCGCACTACCTGATGGCCTACGCGCTCGGTCGCTACAGCCAGAGCATCAGCGTGGCCAAGGCGCTCGCGCAAGGGCTGGGCAGCAAGGTCAAGACTGCGCTCGAAACCGCGATCAAGCTGGCGCCCAAACACGCCGATGCGCACATCGCGCTCGGCTCGTTCCACGCCGAGGTGATCGACAAGGTCGGCAAGCTGCTCGGCAAGACGCAGGGCGCCGATGCCGGCACCGGGCTCAAGATGTACCAGGCGGCGTTGAAGCTCAACCCGACCAGCGCGATCGCGATGATCGAGTACGCCAACGGGCTGGTAATGCTCGAGGGCGACAAGAAGATGAAGGACGCCGAGAAGCTCTATGCCGACGCGGCCGCCTGCGAGCCGCTCGACGCGATGGAGCGGCTCGACGTGGAGATGGCAAAGGAAGAGTTGGAGGACTGAAGGCGCATCGCCGCCCGGTCACTCCCACTGCCCGGCGCGAGACGCCGGCCCGGGCTCGGCGCCGCGCGTGTCCGCCGGGGACCCGCGGCCCCTAGGCCTGCGCCCCCCACGGCAGCATCATCGTCAGCAAGAGCAGCTTGTCGAATTCCGGTTCGAAGGCGTCGATGATCAACTGCGGCTTGGGGCACAGCCGCTCGTCGGTGATCAGGCCGAACTGCACGCCGCCGGCGTAGCTCAAGATGGACACGCCGATGCCGATGTCGCCCGACGCCGGTACCCAGAAGATCGATTGCCGCAGCGTCGCGCCGCAGAATTTGAGCGGTTCGGCCGGCCCGGGCACGTTGGTCATCACCGCGGTCGCCTTCTTGGCGAACAGGTTCAGGATCGCGTCCTGCACCGGCTTGATCATCAGGCCGGCGATCGACAGCACGGCAAACGCGAGCAGCGGCTGGTAGCTGCCTTTCAACTCGCTCATGCGCTGGCGCACGGCGTAGACGCGTTCGATCGGGTTCTGAATGCCGATCGGCAGCACCAGCGGCGCGAGGCCGAACTTGTTGCCGAGTTGCCAGGCTTTCTCCACCGGGCGCAGGTTCACCGGCACCATCGCGCGGATTTCCTTGCCACTGGGATCATCACCCTGATCGCGCAGATACTGGCCTATCGCGCCGGCCACGCACGACAGCAGCACGTCGTTGATCGAGCAGTTCAAGGCCTTGCCGATGGTCTTCACCGTATCCAGCGGCAGCGGCTCGTTCCAGGCCACGCGCTTGCGTCCGATCGGCTTGCCCTTCAGCCGGGTGGCGGAGTCGTCTGGCATCACGGCCAGCGCAGCCACGTCGCTGACGACCTGGTAGCCGGTTCGCGCCATGTCGAGCGAGCCGAACAGCTGCTTCGGGTGTGACAGCACCTCGACCGACTTGGCCACGCCGTCGCCGTACATGCCCAGCGCCTTGACCGTGATCTCGGTCAGCGGCTTGACCACCGCGTCGCTCAACCAGTCGTGCTCGCCATCCTCGTCGGCCTCGTGCGCGCGGCGCTTGGGGGGGTCGTTGCCGCCGTCGGTGATCGACAGCGTGACCGAGATCAGCGCGATGCCGTCGCCGATGCAATGGTGGATGCGCGCGATCAGCGCGCTGCCACCGTCGTAGTCTTCGATCAGGTGGAACTGCCACAGCGGCCGGTCGGGGTCGAGCGGCGTCGTCGCCAGTTCAGCGCAGCGCGCCTGCAGCGCGGCGAGCTGGCCATGCCCCTTGCGGTGCGGCAGCTTCTCGCGCACGACGTGGTGCCTGATGTCGAAATCGTCGTCGTCCACCCATGACGCACCCAGCGTGTCGAGCACGACCTTCTGGCGGAAGCGGTCGTACTTCAGCAGCTTGTCGGCAATGCGCTGACACACCGCCTCGTACCCGACCCGCGGGGTCACGAGCCAGACACCCACGATCATCATCAAGTTGACGTCGTTGTCCATGCGCAGCCACGCGTTATCGACACGCGACATGCGTTCAGCGGCCATCGGGTTTCTCCTCGGGTGATGCGTCTGGGGTCGTGGTCACGATGCTGGGTAACATCCGGGGCGTCAAGCTGAGACTTTCACCCACGCCCCACGCATTCAACCGTCCGACCGGGAGACCCGCCATGGCCAATCTCAAGATGGCATTCGAAAAGGCCGTTGCCGACAGCAAGAACCTGCCGGAAAAGCCCGACAACATGACCCTGCTGAAGATCTACTCGCTGTACAAGCAGGCGAGTTCAGGCGACGTCGACGGCAAGCGCCCGGGATTCACCGACATGGTCGGCCGTGCCAAGTGGGACGCGTGGAACGCACTGAAGGGCAAGCCGGCCGAAGCGGCCATGCAGGAGTACGTCGACCTGATCGAATCGCTGAAGTAGCGCGCTACTTCTTCTTGGGCACTGTCTTCTTGGCCGGTGCCTTCTTGGCCGGCGCCGCCTTCGGCGCGCCCGCGCGGGCCTTGCCGAGCAGGTTGTCGAGGTTCTTCTCGATCTCGCCCTCGATCGTCTTCGAGAACGCGCCGAGCAGGAAACCGAGCTTCGCATTCAGGTCGAAGTGATCGGCGGCCACCACCAGCGTGCCGTTGACGCCGGAGCGGGTGAACTCCACCGTGTCGCTGAACTCACCTTCCAGCACGCTGCACTGCATGTCGAACTTCTTCTCGACATCCTCGGCCCAGGCCCAGGCGATCTTGCGCGCCTTCGCCAGACCCAGGTTGTGCTTGCGGTGGATTCGAATGTCCGGCATCCCAGGCTCCGATCAAGTCAGTGTTCAGGGTGCGCGCAGTGTCGCGTGGCGCTCGGGCTTCGGCAATGCGGCCAAACGCCTGACTTCAGCGTAGAAGCGGTCGAAATCGCGCCCTTCGCGCTCGAACAGGCGCTCGAACTGTGGGACCAGTTCGTCGTAGGCCGCCTGGATCGCGAAGGTCGCGTTGTTGGCCCGCTCGAACCAGCCATCGTAGCCCGCGTAGCCGCCCCAGCGCTCGGTCTTCAGTCGCGCATAGTCGGCGCGCAGCGTGGCCAGACGCTCGGCTTTGCGCGCCCGTTGCGTGGCCGCGTCGGCGCCGCTGCGGTAGATCGCCTCGAGATCGGCCCTGGCCTGCAGTGTCAACGCCTTGAATTCGCGCCGGCGCTCGTCGAATAGCCGATAAGCGTCGCGCGCCTCGGCGGGCGCCTCGGTGTCGAGCCAGCGCGTGCCGCCGATGCGCTCGACGGCAGTCGCGAACGACTCGTTGAACATCGTGTCGTCGCTGGCATACACCACCTGGTGCGCGAGCTCGTGGAAGATCAGCCGCGCCAGTTCGCCGTCGATCCAGCCGATGAAGGTGTTGAGCAGCGGGTCGCCACCGAGCCAGTTGGTCCAGCCGAGCGTGGAGTACGCCGGCACGCCGTAGACGAACGTCTCCCAACCCTGCGTGCGCAGTTCGGCCGCCAGCGCGTCGGCGGCGGCGCGATCGAAGTAACCGCGATAGCCCACGCAACCCATGACCGGAAAGCACCAGGTCTTGAGCGCCAGCGACAGCTCGGGCGCGGCCACGACGTTCCACACGGCGGCGTTGCGCTTCAGGTCGGCATAGCGCCGGTAACTGGCGTTGTCGGGCAACTTGAGTTCGCGCACCGAAAAGTCGCGCACACGCTGGCTCAGCGCCAGCCGATCGCGCAGCGAAGCCGGGGTGGCGGGGTCGTCCAACCAGGCGGGCACCGGCCTGGCCGCCTGCATCAGGCCGAGATGGCCGCCGACGCTCTGCGCGTAGTAGCCGAGCGACGAACAGCCGCCGAGGGCACACGTCGCCGCCACCAGCACCGCCGTCGCGCCCGCGAGCCCCGCCATCATCCAGCCGATTCGTCGCACCGGCATCACGCCAGCGCCACCTCGACCAGGCAGTCGTAGAAGCACGGTGCGCGACCGATGTCGGTCAGGCGCTGGTGCGTCAGCTCGTTGACGTTGGTGCCGTCCGGGCCGAGCTTGCGCCACCACACGCCAAAGCCGTTCACCACGCCCGGCCGCGCGCGGTCGGTTACCGCCGCGGTGCACTGGTAGGTGCCACGCTCGTTGAAAACACGCACCCGCGCGCCGTCGGCGATGCCGCGTGTCGCTGCGTCCTGCGGATGAAGCTCCACCTGAGGCTGGCCTTCGATCGCGCGCAGGCTCGTGACATTGACGAAGCTCGAGTTCAGAAAATGCCGCGCCGGCGGCGAGATCATCGCCAGCGGAAACCGCCGGGCCAGCTCGGGCGCCGTGCGCGGGCTTTCGTAATTGGCCACGTAGTCGGGCACGCCCAGCCCCGGTGCGTCGACCTGGACGCGACCGTCGGGCGTGGGAAAACCGCCGTGCGCAAATGGCGCGTCGGGAAGCGGCAGCCTGACCCAGCCACGTTGGCGCAGTGCGTCGAAATCGAGCGCGCGCAACGCGGCGCGGGCAAGCTGCTCGTCGCTGTCGGCCAAGCACGGGTCGTCGAAACCCATGCGCCGTGCCAATCGACGGAAGATCTCGCTGTTGGGCAGGGCCTCGCCGAGCGGCGCGATCGCCGGTTCGTTGAACAGCACGTAGGTGTGGCCATAGGCCGTGTGCACGTCCAGGTGTTCCAACTGGGTGGTGGCCGGCAACACGTAGTCGGCGTAGTCGGCGGTGTCGGTCTGGAACTGCTCGAGCACCACGCAGAACAGGTCGTCGCGCGCGAAACCAGCCACCACCTGGCGCGACTGCGGCGCCACCGCCAGCGGGTTGCTGTTGTAGACCACCAGCGCCTCGACACGAGGCCCGAACGCGGGGCCGGCGTCGCGCTGCAGATCGTCGCCGATGGTGCTCATGTTGATCGTGCGCGGCCTGCGCCCGCCCAGCAGATCGGGTCGCTCCAGCGCCACGGTGTCCTTCACGTCGCGAAACCAGCCCGAGCTTGACAGTAGCAAACCGCCGCCACGGTGCCGCCAGGCGCCGACCAGACAAGGCAGCAGCGCGATCAGGCGCACCGCGTTGCCGCCGCCGTGCGCGCGCTGCATGCCGTAGTTGAGCCGGATCGCGGCCGGCGCGATGGTGCCCAGATCGCGGGCCAAGCCTCGCACCACCGCGGGCTCGATGCCGCACTCGACCGCGCAGCGTTCGGGGCTCCACGCCATCGCACGATCGCGCAGCGAGCCCCAGTCGCCCACATGGCGGTCGAGGTAGTCGAGGTCGAGCCAGTCGTTCGCGATCAGCTCGTGCATCAAGCCCAGCGCCAACGCCCCGTCGGTGCCGGGCAGCAGCGCCACATGCTGGTGACATTTGTCGGCGGTTTCGGTGCGTCGCGGATCGATGCACACCAGGCGGGCGCCCCGGCGCTTGGCCTCCTGGGCGTAGGTCCAGAAATGGACGTTCGAGGTGATCGAATTGCTGCCCCAGATGAGGATCAGCCGGCTCTCGGCGAAGAACTCGACGTGCATGCCGACCTTGGCGCCATAGGTTGCGATCAGCGCGTCACCGCCGGCCGACGAGCAGATCGTGCGGTCCAGCCGCGAGGCACCGAGGCGGTTGAAGAAGCGCGCCGCCATGCCCTCGCCCTGAACCAGTCCCATCGTGCCGGCGTAGCTGTACGGCACGATGGCTTCGGGCGCGCGCGCGGCGATGGCGCGCAGGCGAGCGGCGATGTCTTCGAGCGCGTCGTCCCAGCCCACGCGCTCGAACCGCCCGCTTCCCTTCGGCCCGACCCGGCGCATCGGGTACAGCAAACGGTCCGGGTGATGCGTGCGCTCGGCGTAGCGGCTGACCTTGGTGCACAACGCACCGTGGGTCGTCGGATGCTCGGGGTCGCCCTGCATGCGCGTGACGCGCCCAGCTTCCACCGTCGCCAGCCAGGCACAGGTATCCGGGCAATCGTGCGGGCATGCCCCGCGCACGACGCGGGTTCCGGCGGTTGTGACGGCGCTCATGGGCTGACTTTGCCACAGCTTCGGGTCTTGATCGGCAGCGCCCGGCGCTGCGACGCTGACCGCGCGCCCGCCGGCTGCAACGCAAGGTCACACTCCGGCGTCCGATCGGCATGCCAGGGCGCAGCTGCGGCTGTCCAATCGCGGCATCGGCCCCACGCCGCTTGGTTAACTATTCACGCCACAGGCGTTCTGCATAGATGCAACGCACCCTCAAGCCAATTTGCCGCTTGTACACCGGCAACATGGCACCTACCCTGCGACATATCCCGGGGCCGGCCATCGCCGGCATGACGCCATGGAGATCCAGATGATGCACCGACGCACGGCACTGCAGACCCTCGGCGGCGTGGCCGCTGCGATCGCCTCCCCGGCGGTCCTGTCGGACCCGCGCGCGAAGATCCTGATCGGCCAGTCGGCGGCCATGACCGGCCCGGCTGCACAGCTGGGCATCCAGTTCCAGGCCGGTGCCAAGCTGCTGTTCGACAAGGTCAATGCCACCGGCGGCATCAACGGCAAGTCGATCGAGCTGAAGACGCTGGACGACGGCTACGAGCCCGATCGCTGCGCCGCCAACACCAGGAAGCTGATCGATGAGGATGTGTTTGCGCTGTTCGGCTACATCGGCACGCCGACCTCGGTGGTCGCACTGCCGCTGGCGACGAACGCGAAGATCCCCTTCCTCGCCCCGTTCACCGGCGCGCAGACCTTGCGCGAACCGCTGAACCGCTATGCGTTTCACGTGCGGGCGTCGTATTTCGACGAGACCGCCCGTATCGTCAACCAGCTCTACGCGGTGGGCATGAAGAACCTCGCCGTGTTCTACCAGAACGACGCCTATGGCCAGGCTGGGCTGGCCGGGGTGAACCGCGCCCTGGCCGCCGTGGGGTCCAAGCCGGTGGCCCTGGGCACGGTGGAGCGCAACACGGTCGACGTCGGTGCGGCGGTGAAGTCGATCATGGCGGCCAAGCCGGAAGGCGTGGTCCAGATCAGCGCCTACAAGAGCTGTGCGGCCTTTATCCGCGAGGCCCGCAAGACGGGCACGGGTGCGCAGTTCTACAACGTGTCGTTCGTCGGCACGGCCGCGCTGGCCAACGAACTGGGTCCCGACGCGCGTGGCGTCGTGGTCAGCCAGGTCATGCCCTACCCGTTCGCGGCGGTCACACCGCTGTCCAGCGAGTTCGTCAAGGCCGCCTCGGCAGGCAAGGTCGAAATGAACTACAGCAGCATGGAAGGTTACGTGGCCGCCAAGGTCTTCGTCGAGGGACTGCGCCGCGCCGGCGCCAACCCCAACCGCGAAGGCCTGATCACCGCGCTGGAAAGCCTGCGCGACCTGAACCTGGGCGGCTTCTTCGTCGATTTCAGCCCGACCAAGCACGCCGGTTCCAGCTACGTGGACCTGACGATCCTGACCAGCGACGGGCGCGTCCGGCACTGAAGCGCGCGACGGCCGAAGGCCGGGCGCGCCGACACCCGGGTTGACCCGGATTCGCAGCGGGCCAGGTACCGAATGCCGGGATAACCTGCGGCCCGCAGCGCCGGCACCGCGGCGGTAAGATGGTCCGGCCACCCGCGAGGCCCGCCATGAAACTGATCGACTCGATCGTTGCCGAGACGGCGTCCATCGTCACGATGCGCCGCGACATCCATGCCCACCCGGAGCTGTGCTTCGAAGAACAGCGCACGTCCGACCTGATCGCACAGGCGCTGGAAGGCTGGGGCATCCCGGTGCACCGGGGCCTGGGCAAGACCGGCATCGTGGGCATCGTCAGGAACGGCAGTTCCGGCCGGGCCGTCGGCTTGCGCGCCGATATCGACGCGCTGCCGATGAGCGAGCACAACCGCTTTGCCCACGCCAGCCGGCACGCCGGCAAGATGCACGCCTGCGGTCACGACGGCCACACCGCGATGCTGCTGGCCGCGGCCAAGCACATGGCCAAGCACCGGCACTTCGATGGCACCGTGTACCTCGTGTTCCAGCCGGCCGAAGAGGGCGGCGGCGGCGCGCGCGAGATGATGAAGGACGGTCTGTTCGACAGATTTCCGATGGAAGCCATCTTCGGCGCGCACAACTGGCCGGGCATGGCCGTGGGCCAGTTCGCGCTGCGCGACGGTCCGGTGTTCGCATCCAGCAACGAGTTCAAGATCACACTTCGCGGCAAGGGCGCACATGGCGCGATGCCCCACAACGGCATCGACCCGGTGCCGGCGGCGTGCCAGATGGTGCAGGCCTTCCAGACCGTCATCAGCCGCAACAAGCGGCCGCTGGACACCGGCGTGATCTCGGTGACGATGATCCACACCGGTGAGGCGACCAACGTGATCCCGGACTCCTGTGTCGTCGAGGGCACGGTGCGCACGTTCACCACCGCGGTGCTCGACCTGATCGAGCGGCGCATGAAGACGATCGCCGAGTCGACGTGCGCCGCATTCGAATGCGCCTGCGAGTTCTCGTTCACCCGCAATTACCCGCCGACCGTGAACCACAAGGCCGAGACCGACTTCGCGCGCCGGCTGCTGGGCGACGTGGTCGGTGCCGACAACGTGCTCGAGTTCGAGCCGACGATGGGCGCCGAGGATTTCAGCTACTTCCTGCAGGGCAAGCCGGGCTGCTATTTCCTGATCGGCAACGGCGACGGCAGCCACCGCGAAGGCGGCCACGGCATGGGCCCGTGCATGCTGCACAACCCCAGCTACGACTTCAACGACGACCTGATCCCGCTTGGCGCGACGGTCTGGGTGCGACTGGCCGAGGCCTGGCTGTCCGGACCGCCTCGCGGCGGCTCGCGCTGAGGTCGGCTCGCATGAGCGACGACGCCGAAGGATTCGCACAGAGTTATCAGGAGGCGAGGCAGAAGTTCCTGGCGGCAGCGACGACGGCCGGCCTGGCCGTCACCAGCCACCGCCACCCGCTGCGCGGCCGCGACGGCGAGGAACTCGCGCTGGATGTGGCGCGTGACGGCGCGATGGACGCGCCCGCGGTGCTGGTGCTGAGCAGCGCCTGCCATGGCGTCGAAGGCTTCTGCGGCTCGGGTGCCCAGGTGGCATTGCTGCGCGACCGCAGTTTTCAACAGCGCGCGCGCGACGTCGGCGTGGCGGTGCTGTACGTGCATGCGCTGAACCCGTACGGGTTCTCCTGGTGGCGGCGCACGACGCACGAAAACGTCGATCTCAACCGCAATTTCCGGGATTTCTCCAAGCCGTTGCCGCGCAACCCAGACTATGACG
>Ga0209798_10000461_pt1 | contig 24291 bp, 18 predicted proteins | sample DOMMetBare3Fresh_FD_187475 | JGI IMG/M metagenome (GOLD analysis project Ga0209798, IMG submission 187475) | Wetland sediment microbial communities from St. Louis River estuary, USA, under dissolved organic matter induced mercury methylation -... | ecosystem: Environmental > Aquatic >... | reverse complement strand
TGGACGTGCCTGGGCAGCTCACTTTTGTTGACGTCGTCAGGAATGTTCGCCCCACAATCCTGATCGGAACCTCGGCCCAGCCCGGTTCCTTTACGCAGGAAGTCGTGCGCGAAATGGCGAAGCATGTTGACCGGCCGATTATCTTTCCGCTTTCCAATCCTACTTCAAAGAGCGAAGCGGAGCCCGCCGATCTGCTCGCTTGGACCGCCGGCCGCGCCCTGGTTGCTACCGGCAGCCCCTTTCCGGCAGTGGTTTATGAGGACCGTGAGATTCGGATTGGCCAATGCAACAACTCGTTTATCTTTCCTGGCGTGGGGCTCGGAGTAATCGCCTCCGGCGCACGCCGGGTCACCGACTCGATGTTCGTTGCCGCAGCGCAAGTGCTAAGTGAATTTGCGCCTGCCTTGCGGGACCCTGAAGCTTCGCTTTATCCGCCACTGGAACAGGTGCGCGAAGTTTCATTTCGAGTGGCCGTGGCGGTAGCCCGGGAAGCACACCGCTCCGGACTTTCGGAGATCGATCTTTCCACACTGGAAGAGACCATTACCCGGAAGATGTGGCGACCTGAATACCAGCCGTTCAAACGGGTCGCCCAACCTGCGTAACAAATGGCGCGGTAGCGCCCCAGTCTATGGGCGAGGCGGCATCTGATGCTCACCATGAGTGGGACTAGCCATTCCGTTGGTGTGACCCATATGCATCTTGCTCGGCCGCAAGCGCAGGAAGAGACGCCATGAAACTGGGGTTTTGCCGTAGATTTCGTCCAGCACAGCCGGCTTCGAATAGAATGTGAGATCACTGCCAACCGCGGCCGAAAATTTTTCATTGTTCCAGATGTCCCGGGCGCCGCCAAAAGTGTAGGCGCCGATACGAAACGAAGGGTGTTCATTTGCGATTCGCAACCGAATCCGATCCGCCGGACGCAACAATTCGTTTTTATCCACCAGTTCAAGGCGTGTGTAGAGATAGTTCTTATCGAGAAAGTTCACGGTTGATTCCGCAGTGTAGCCATTGAGGTTGTGACTCTCACCGTCACCACTTGCGTGGTTCCGTCCCCAGATGACACTCGTGGCCCAGTTTCCGCGAGTAATCGGTTTGTTGTAGTGAATGGAAGCGGTTGCGCGGTGAATGTCTGTGTTTGGCTCCGAGGCTTCGGGCTTGCGGAGGAAGCCATAACTAACCTGCATTGTCCAATTCTTATTCGGCGCAAACGAGAAGCGCGCCGATCGCGAGTTCCACTTGTGGGCCTCTAAATTGTAGCGATTCTCGTCCGGCTCGCGGCCATTGAAGATTGAACCCTCGACTTTGAACCAGCGATAGGTAAAGCCGCTCGTTAAGACTCCAAAGCTGATGTGCGTAGAGTCCTGCAAGTGATGCGCGAGTGTCGCTGACGGATTCTCGGATGCAGACTCGCGATGCATGAAGGCAGGCGGGCCTAACGCAGGCTCACCCGGATACCCAAAGTAGGTAAACCAGGTACCGCGCTCACCCAGAGGCAGTGTGTACTGCGACGACAGTTCCATCAGGAGATCGTGCGGGTGCTGCCGGTCAACCAGAGGTTGTCCTTTGTATGTCTCGCCAGTCTGAAAAAGGAGAGGCGAACCGCCCCGAGCAAAAGTGAAGGGCTCAAAGCTGAACATACCCCGCAACTGAATCGTTCCCTTCCCCAATTTATGAAACGCCATTGGCATGAACCAGTTCGCGGATTCGAATTTGGTCCTACCACGTGGGCCGCCCTGAGAATTCACTCCAGCGAGGGCATTGAAATGAAACATGAAGACCCAGTCACCCGAGAGCTTGTCCCACATGTGCATCTGCGATGAGGCCGGCACCCAGGAAGTGCCCGAGCCCATCTGCCCCATATTCAAAAGATTGGTCTCACTTTCGCCGACTCGCACAGACATTTCGTTTCCTGCCATGACAAGCAGAGGGCCCATGTTCATCTTATCCATTGCCACGTTGCCTGTCGTGCCCTCCATTTCGCCCGCTGCGCCGTGAGAGTGCGGAGTTGGGGCGTTGGGGCTCGGCATCTTGTGCTCAGGAGTAGTTTGCGCGTTTGCCGCAGGCGCCGGCATGTGCATGCCCGGCATGTGCGGATCCATTTTTCCCGGGGCGGCCACGGGTGTGGCGGTAGCCTTTGGCACGCCCATCTCCATTTCGTGTTGAGGGGAAGCCTGTGGACTGGGTGATGCCTCCGGCATTTGCATTCCAGGCATATGCATATGAGTCGACGACGGCGGAGGTGTGGGTGACGCCGCCGCCGGCTTCGGGCCCGGTATGATTTGTGTGTGAGGCATTTTCATGCCAGGCATGCTCATTCCTGTCATATCGCCCACTCGATGTTTACGGGCCTGTCGCTTCCTGATTACGGCCTTCCTCTTTTTAGCAGCAACCTTGCGGTTGGCCTTGGGCTGGGATTTCGGCATCTTCATCCCCGGCATGTTCTGCATGTCCTGATCACGGCCAACAGCGACACTAACGATGCCGTTGACCATCAGAGCGGTAACAAAAAATGCGCTCATTCCCCAAGCGCTGATGATCGCGCCAAACTTTAATCCTTGCATAAATCTCCCTTTAAGTTCGTCATTAGCGGAACACCAAGACACAATGGCGGGGCGACATTCGTCCGCTCCCAGGTGCTGGCAGTTTAGGGTCAAGGGGAATCTAAATGCGAAAGACACTCATGACGAGGAATCGCGGGGATACTGCCCCGGGGGGAGAATGCTCCGAGGGGACCTTCAATCCGGCAATCTCGAGGGTCAGGCCGGCAGCAAAATCAGCAGGGGGAAAATTATCCGCTCCCATTCGCAAACAATGATCATCGGACACGACCACGGCGGTTGGCATCCGCTGAGACTGGCTCGAGCAATGCGTGCAGGGGGGTAGCGGCAGATCCAACCTGCGCAGCTCTAATGCAGCGAACCTTAATTCCTTTGAACGAGCCGGTGAATTTGCGCTGGGTGCGCGCTCGGACTCCGGCTCCGTGGGCATCTCTTGCCTGGCCATACCGGCCATCTCGTGATGGCATGTTGGACGCGGCTTGGTCTCCCTGGCTTGAATTGCATGCTCGCCACAGCCATCGTGCCCCGGCTCAAAACGAGCACAAAAAGCGGCTGCGATGACGTTGCCCCAGGCGCTCAAGAGCAGCGCACTGACAACCCAGAAGATCATTAAGGAGTGCTTTCTCATTACTCAGCGCCGGGGACCGGCAATCCTCCTCGGACCCGTGTTTATAACACGTGACACCAAGCCTAAAGTCAAGCGCCCAAGGCTTAGCTTTCCGCAAGGGAATTACGTCTCCAGGCATCCGTTTGGATTCGCAGTTTGCCTTTTCTCTTCTCTACTGGCCTGGATGTGTCTTGAGCCATTCCGCGCGCAACAGAAAACTGCCGGCGGTGACGATCCGATCTCCCACATTTAGCCCTGCAAGCACGGGATAGAATCCGTTGCTCTCCGGCGCGAGCTTTACCTGGCGCATAATAAACTCGTCGGACCGCTCGGTGGCCAGGAATGCGTACTGCTGATTACCAATAGCTTGAATGGCGTCTTTGGGAACAACCGGCATTGTCCTTTCCGCCAGGCCGGAGGTGGCAAAACCGACATTGACATACATCGCAATCTTGAACATTTGCCCGGGATTGGCCAATTCAATGCGCACTTGAGCTGTGCGGGTCGCCGGATCAATCTTCGGGTCGACATAGGACACGCGCCCACGAAAAACCTTCCCGGGATAAGCATCAGAGGTGATATTAGCGCCGCTGCCGATGCGAATGGTTCCCAGGTCCCTTTCATAAACCTGACCGACTACCCAAACAGTTGACAGATCGGTGACTCGCATTAGTTCCTTGTTTGCTTCGATAACTTCGCCGGGATTGACCGAGCGGCTGGTCACAGTACCTGTTGACGGAGCCGCGACGATAACTTCTGAGCCGATCTGCGACGTCGATTTCAGTGAGTCGATGCGCTGCGCTGACATTCCCAACAACAATAATTTCTGGCGCAGATTAGCGAGGTTCGCTTCAGCCTCGCGATATTGCGAGGTGGCGGCTTCCAGATCCTGACGACTCGCCGCTCCGATCTCCACCAGCTTGATCGTCCGTTGATGGTGCTGATGATGTTCGTCGAGCGCAGCAACGGCCGTCAGGTAACGCGACTGTGTATCAGCCAGCTCGTTGCTGAACACGATCGCAACCTTTTGCCCTCTTTTCACTGCCTGGCCCAGCTCAGCACTAACACTGCGTACGATTCCGGCGACCAGGGAGACAATCGGAGTCTCCTTGTAGGTATTTGCCTGGACTACTCCGGTGGCCATTTGCCCTGCCGCCTCGGAGGAGGGTTGCTCGCCGGCTGTTTCGATTTTCAATTGAGCGTTCCGTGCCTGCTCCGGTGTCAGCACCAGTCTCTGTTCTCCGCTCGCCGGAGCCGGTGAAGCTTGTTCGAATGAAACGGAGCGCGGGGCAGGTACAGGCTTGCCGACCCTGGCCGGCCACAGGAACCAGGCAGCAACCGCACCGACAGCGAGTACCGCAACGACTGCCACGACGATTAGCGGAGCAAGGCGACGAGCAGAGCGTTCACGTAATTCGCTGCCAGTGGGTGCTTCGCTTTGGATTTCTTTATCAGATTCTTCGTTCATCTTTTAATCAACTCCGTTGCAGTCGTGGCGCGCCCTATCTCTACCCGCGCGTTGTAAACACCAAGTTGTGCCTCAATGAAATCATTTTCCAGTTCAATGAAGCGGCGCTGCTCGCCAATCAGATCCAGGAGAGTCTTTGAACCCAGTTCGTAAGTCTGCCTGACAACATCAAGATTTGCCCTGGCTGGGTCTCGCGCCCCCAGGCGAAAAATCTCTGCAGCCCGCACGGCCCGGTCGTATTGCGCATAGGCGGCAGCAACTTCGCGGCGCACCGTCAGTTCCGCAAACGCACGCCGCGCCCTGGCCGCCTCGGAATCTGCGATAGCGGCTTCGATAGCGCCCTGATTCTTGTTTCTCACCGGCAGGTCAAGCGAGACACCAAACTTCAAGAAATGAAAAACATCCTGGACGGGCTGTAACTGGCCGTGGTCATTAACGCCGAAGACGGGGAAACTGGAGTTCATTCGTTCATATCCGGCCGTCAGGCTGGCATCCAGGCGACCTTCGGCCCGTGCCTGCTCGATTCGCGCCAAGGCCAGATTTTCATTCGCCCGGTAGGCTTGCAGATCCGGGCGTTCGCGCAGGGCTCGTTCAGTGGCTTCGGCGACGGCGGGCAGTTGTTCGAGAGCGTGATCAAAGCCACCCTTCAGGCGCAGCGGTTCTTCCGGAGGCAGGCCCAGCAGATTCCGCAACTCCAGCAAAGATACTTCGGTTTTGCCGGCGACGCTCTCGCGCAGGGAACGCAATCTGTTTAATTCCACGAGGGCCATATTCTGTTCCAGCGGCGGCGTGGCGCCGGCGACGACTCTTGCGGCAATCAAACTAAAGCTGTGTTGATTCGCCTCAACCAACTCATCAGTTAACGCAAGCTTCATTGCCTGGGCCAATGACTCTCCGAATTTCAAGCGCACTTCGGCGGCGAGCAGACGCTCGCGGTTCGCCGTTTCTCGCTCAAGTACGTCCACTTCACGCTCAGCGACTGCAACCCGAGTCGCACGTCTCCCACCCAACTCCAAGGGCAACATCGCGCTAGCCATCAGCGTGTTGTCTTTCCCGGGTGGAATCTGCCGCGTCCCCTCGATATCAAGTTTCGGGTTCGCGCGCAGTCGCGCCTGCCTGACCATCGCTTTGGCCGCAGCGATCTCTTTGCGCGTAGCCTCGAGTTCGCCATTGTGAGCCAGCGCGTACGTAACCGCCTCTTCGACAGCCAGGCCGTTTGTCTGGTCAAGATAGCGCGATGACTCAGACTTAACTTGAGCGGTGGCAGTTTCCGGTTTGTTCTGCGCGGAAACTCTCCCGGCGGGAAGTACAAGCGCAGCGATGATGAGTGTCACCACCACTCCGGCCGCGCCGTTGTGCCTGTGAGCCTGTCCTTTCTTAAGTTCCCGCTCACGCAGCCAGAAGAAGATTACCGGCGTAACGATCAGCACATGCAGCAGGCTCGAAAGCATGCCACCGAGCACTGGCGTTGCCAGTGGTTTCATCACTTCGGCGCCGGCGCTGTTACTCCACATTATCGGCAGCAGCGACGCCACCACGGTAGCAACTGTCATGACCTTAGGTCGCAACCGCAGCAGCGCGCCTTCAGTCACCGCTTCGAGCAGCGCTGCGCGAGTCAGTTGACCCACTTCACGGCGCTTACGCACGACGGCTTCTTCCAGATAGATGACCATCACCACCGCTGTCTGCACCGCAGTCCCAAACAAGGCGATGAATCCCACCCAGACGGCGACCGAGAAGTTGTAGCCCAGCAGCCAGAGCAGGTAGATACCGCCGGTCAGAGCAAATGGTACTGCCAGCAACACGTGCGCGGCTTCCAGCGTCGAGTTATAAGTGATGTAAAGGAGGGCGAAAATCACGATCAGCACAATCGGCACGACCAGCAGCAAACGGCTACGCGCTCGTTGCTGGTTCTCATATTCCCCGCTCCACTCGACGTAATAACCGGCAGGCATTTGTATCTGACGCGCAATCGCATTCCTGGCTTCGTCAACAAAGCTGCCGACATCGCGCCCACGCACGTTGAGCAGTACAGTGCCGCGTAAGAGGCCGTTCTCGCTGGAGATCATCGTCGGCCCCTGCACCTCCGTGATCTCCGCAAGCTGCGCCAAAGGAATGGGCACGCCTGTCGCTGAGGTGATGGGAATCTGTCCGAGAGTCTGCACGTTGGCGCGGAATTCCGGCGCATAGCGAACACGCACGGGAAAGCGTCGACGCCCTTCGATAGTCACTGAAAGATTTGTTTCACCAATGCCTTTTCCGATCACGTCATTAATTATTCTTTCATCAATGCCGTAGCGCGCCGCGGCGGTGCGGTTAATATGAATGTCAATGTAGGGCGCACCGCTGATCCTTTCTGCGTAAACATCGGTCGCGCCCGAGATCTTGCGCAAAACCTCTCCAATTCTCTGTGACGTCTCCTCCAGGATCTTCAGATCGCTGCCAAACACCTTGACTCCAACCTGGGAACGAATTCCGGTCGAGAGCATATCGATCCGGTTCTTGATGGGTTGGGTCCAGATATTCGTGACGCCCGGCATCCGCAGTCTCTCGTCGAGTTCGGCAATTAGAGATTCTCGCGTCAGACCCTTGCGCCATTGTTCGACCGGCTTCAAATGGACTACGGTTTCAGTCATGTTCGTCGGCGAGGGATCGGTTGACGTTTCCGCTCGTCCGGCTTTTCCTACCGCCCATTCAACTTCCGGCACACTCTTCAGAATCTCGTCCTGGCGGCTGGTGATCTTGAGCGCCTCATCGATGGAGATTGCGGGGTCTGTTACCGGCATGTACATCAAGTCACCTTCGTTCAGCGGCGGCATGAACTCCTTGCCGATTCCGGTAGCCAGAAAGATCGCGCCGCCGAACAATAAGGCGGCAAAAGTGACTGTGAGCACGCGATGATTCAGGGCCAACCGCAGCACGGGCCGATAGACGAAGAGCAAAGCCCGCATGACCGGATTTGCCTGCTCAGCGTGAAACTTGCCCCGCAGCAGAAAGGTGCAGAGAACGGGGACGAGCGTGACCGCGATGATCGTCGCGCCCGCCATGGCGAACGTCTTGGTGAAGGCCAGCGGGTGAAAGAGTTTTCCCTCTTCACCAGTGAGTGAGAATACGGGAATAAAAGCGAGGATAATAATGGCCATGGAAAAGAAGATCGGCCGCCCCACCAGCCGTGTCGACTCCAGTACCGTTTGCCAGACTAAAGTCCGGTCCTGCGGATCAACCTTTCTTTGTTCGAGGAAACGAAAAGCATTTTCTGTTACCACGATGCCGGCATCCACAAGCACACCGATGGCGATTGCGATCCCCGACAGGGACATCAGGTTTGAGCTGATACCCATGTAATACATGAAAAGAAATGCCAGCAGCACCGCCAGCGGCAAGGGGAGGGTAACAATCAGGATCGACCGGAAATGCGCGAGGAAGAGTATGTGAGCCAGCGTGACGAGAATCAGTTCTTCGATCAGCGCGCGCTTGAGGGTGTGTGTCGCCCGATTAATCAACTGCGTGCGATCGTAGAACGGCACGACCTGTACCCCGGCGGGCAGGCCGCTTTGGATCGCGGCGATCTTTTGCTTAATCGCGTCAATTACTGCCAGCGTATTCACGCCGTAACGCGCGATGACTACGCCGCCGACTGCTTCTTTGCCATTCTTATCCAGCGCCCCTACCCGGAAGGCATTCCCCAGTTTCACCACTGCGACGTTCTTCACATAAAGAGGGATGCCGTTGGGCGCGGTCAGGACGATGTTCTCGATGTCCGCGACTGACTGTATCAGTCCCAGGCCGCGCACTACCGACCACTGCCCGGCCTGCTCAACGACATTGCCGCCCACATTGTTGTTAGAGCGCTCGACTGCTTCCACGACCAGCGACAGGGGTAGCGCATATGAGCGCAGCTTGTTGGGATCGACATCGATTTGGTATTGCTGAACATAGCCACCGACGCTGGCAACTTCGGCGACACCAGGCACTGAGTTCAATTGATACCGAACGAACCAGTCCTGCAAGGTCCGCAGGTCGCGCAGGTTCATCTGATCGCTTTCCAGGGTGTACCAGAAGATCTGCCCAACACCGGTCGCATCAGGACCAAGCGTAGGAGTAACACCCTGTGGCAGCTGCGCCGTGACCAGATTCAAACGCTCAAGAACTCGGGTCCGCGCCCAGTAGAGATCGACGCTATCTTCGAAGATGACGTTGATCATCGAAAAACCAAAAGCCGAACTAGCCCGCACTACGCGTACCCCGGGAAGCCCCTGAAGGCTGGTCACCAGCGGGTAGGTGACCTGATCCTCAACTTCCTGCGGCGAACGTCCAATCCAATCTGTAAACACGATCACCTGGTTCTCAGATAGATCGGGGATGGCGTCAATTGGCGTCCGCAGCAAGGCCCAATAACCCCATCCTGCCAGGGCAAGATAGATCGCGAGCACCAGGCCCCGATTACGCAGGCTCAGTTCAATGAGTCGTTGAATCATCGCGCAGTCACGCTGAACGTAGCCTTCCCGGTGCCCGCCGGGCCTTCATATGCCAGTTGCCCCTGCCACTCGCCGGCCATCCCAATGTTTACTTTGCCGCGATAGACTCCGGGCATCTCAGTGGTCGTGAAGGTGACCGCATCATTCATTGCCGCCATAGCACCCATCGCGGGCATATGGAAGTTAAGCGAAACGGCCCCAACGTCAGCGGGTTTGCCTGCCGAATCTGTGAAGGCAAGCATGACCTCCTGATCCCCCTGCTTCAGTTGGCCTGTACTACTGGATAGAGTCGCAGTCAAGCTGCCGACTGTGACAGTCTTAATGGCCGTGCCGGTTGAAACATTGCTCGCTGTCTTTGAGCTACAGGCGCTGGTAGTGACGAGCAAAGCACCACCTGCGATTGCGATTAGTAACGATTTCTTCATGTGTCCTCCAAACGGTAAAGGGTCAAGTGTTGCGCTTTGTGCGCTGAGAAGTTCGTAATTTATCTGCCTCCAACTCGACGGTAGGCACAAGCGAGCTGGTGCCAAACACAAACTGGTACGATAGGCACGGATCTGCCCGGACCTGTGCTTCCGATCTTGTCAAGATCGCGTTACAGGCGGACACACTACGGCCCTGTGGGAATCAGATAAGCAGTGCGAGATTGCGCAGGTAGGTAGGGGGAGAACCGGGTGGACCATGCAAACGATCGCCAGGCGCAAGCATTTGGGGCAAACCGCGTAATGAATGCGTTATTGCCGGATGTGACAGCATGAGTGCGAGCACTGGCGGCGTGACGCGTACTCCGTTCGGCAGCGAGGTCGTTCCGCTCTGCGCGCAATCAAGCGCACACAAGAGCTTTGCGTCGGTTGCCCCGAGCGTTTTCGTTTGCAGAAGTGCGGCTTTGCAGCAATCCATATCCATCATGCCGCCCATGCTGCATTGGTTCTCGCCAAAGTGGAGCGGCACACCGGCCAAGGCGCTGCCTGCAAGCACAAGCAAGAGGAAGATGGATAGGAGCCGCTTCATCACATTGGAACTCTAGGTAAAAACGCCAATAAGAGTCAAGCCCTGAATTCCTGCCCGCTCGGAGAAAGCCCCGGATACTGGCAGTCTCGAATGCCCGAGCAATGCTCGTGCCGATGGATTCATTGGGCTTTTTGCCTCCGGAGCGAACTAAATGCGCAAATTCACCCTCAAGGCTTTGGGGAACTTCACAGCCAAGTTTTCCAGGAGAAACGGGAACACTTAAGTGTTCAACGGTCTCTAATTCGGCGCTATCCTCTATTCAGTTTTTCAGTGGGAGACTCGCGTGAAGACTCTAGCGGCATTACTGCTCTTCTCAACCCTGCTCGTTTCTCTACCCGCTCAAAGGGTGGTGTTAACTCACGTAACCGTGATTGACATGACCGGTGCGCCTGCAAAGGCAGACATGACATTGGTCATCGTGGGCAATCGCATCGCAACTATCGGCCGGACCGGAAAGGTGACCATCCCGACTGGCGCCCAAGTCATTAACGCCTCCGGCAAGTTTGTGATTCCGGGCCTGTGGGACATGCACGCGCATTTCACGGAGATCGAGCGATCGTTCCCGATGTTCATTGCCAACGGCGTGCTCGGCGTGCGCAACATGGGCGGCAAAGCCGAAGACTTGTTTCGTTGGCGTGAAGAAGTAGCTAAAGGCAAACTTCTGGGGCCGCGTCTCATCGCCTGCGGTCCTATCGTCGATGGATCACCGATAGTGGCTCATGGACCAGCTGTTTCTGTCAGCAATGCTGCAGAAGGCCGGCAAATGGTTGTCACACTCAAGCAGCAGGGCGCCGACTTCATTAAGGTCTATGATCGTCTCTCGCGTGAAGCCTACTTCGCAATCATTGACCAGGCCAGGAGAGAGGGTCTTCCAGTTGTCGGACATGTGCCCGAGTCGATCACCGCAACGGAAGCCTCCGATGCCGGACAAAAGAGTATCGAGCATCTGGGCACGATCCTCAGGAGCTGCTCGACCATTGAAGATGAACTGCGTCGTTTGGAAACCGCGCCAATGCCTTCCAGCGGTGACTATTCCGAAATCCCGCGGCGCATAGCCGCCCGCGGCGAACGTATGCTTGATACTTACGATGATGGGAAAGCGCAGGGGCTGTTTGCGCACTTCGTCAAGAATCAGACCTGGCAAGTGCCCACGCTGGCAACAAAGCAGGCACTCACTTTTGTCGATGATTTCGATCGTAACGGTGACGAGCGCCTGCGGTACATTCCAAAATCAGAGCAGAGATGGTGGTCTCCCCAAGAGAACTTCCTGCTGCGCTATCGCACGGCGGAGTACATCAGTTACAGCAAGAGACTGTTCCAAAAAGAATTGGAACTCGTCGGCGCGATGCGGCGCGCTGGTGTACCGCTGATGACCGGAACAGATCTCAGCATCCCCTACACCTTTGCAGGCTTCAGTGTCCACGATGAGTTGAGCCTGTTGGTGCGCGCGGGCCTGACTCCGCTGGAGGCATTACAAGCGGCCACACGCAATCCGGCAGTCTTCCTCGGCGAGTCGAGTTCGCTTGGCACCATCGAAGCGGGCAAGCTTGCGAACCTGGTCCTGCTGGACGCCAATCCACTTGAGGACATTCGGAATACTCGAGAGATAAATGCCGTGTTTGTTAATGGCAGATACCTGCCGCAGTCCGTCTTACAAAAGATGCTTGCAGAAGTTGTGGCGGCTGCGAAGAAAGATACAGTTGTGCCCTAAAAAGCAGTTTCCTTCGTCAGGTGATCGCCTTTTTTCCGGGATACCCTGGTTGCAAGAGGTCAGCTAAAGTGAAGCGCGACGCTGGAGGTCCGAGAACGCCGCGCTCCAGGCCTGCTCCTGCCACTTTCTGGCCTCTTCCCATTCGGCCGAACTGCGCCAGCCGGAATGGACCAAATTGACCCGAGTTCCCTTCCCCTCCTGGACGAAGAACACCACAACGTGAGTGAGCGGATCGGCGTTATTAGCGAATGACTTGAACTGTCTTGGACTGCGCCACTGGAACGACAGAAACTGTCCGGACTCGATAGCAGTAATACGGCATCCAATCGTACTGTTATTCTCGCGAACAGCCGGCTCCCAAAACAACTCGAAACGTCCGCCGACTTTCGTTTCCACTTGCGCAACCGGGGCAAGCCAGGTTTCAAGCAATTTATTGTCGGTGAAATACGCGAACGCACGCTGAGGAGTGACTGGCAGGTCAACGGTCAAGTGGATGATCTTGTCTTCAACCGGGGCGATTGTGCTGCGAAGACCCTGTTGACCATCACTCTCCGCAGCCAACGCGAGCAGGCCGGCAAAGGCAATGGTCAGAAAAGTGAATAGGCTGGTTGAGTACATGCTGTCCTCCTTAGACTCTGATTCAGACTATCGCGCTGCATGAGTTTCGAGCTCTAAATCACGACCGTGTGCGACCCTCAAAGAGGGCCTGAAGATTCTCCGATTCTCCTCGCGCTGCTGGAAAGACCGCCGAGGAGGTTTAGGGCAAACCCCGATGGCAGGGCAATGCGGCAAGCGTTTTGACTCACATTCATTTCCGCTGCGACTGAGATAGTGATCGGGTTCATAATAAACGGAAAAGAGGATGCCATGTATCCTCGCTCACCCTGAACACTCCGACTATTAACTTCACGAGGGCTCTCAAGAACAAGGGTGATTGGATTCCGCATAATGAGCCAGAATGAGCGCTTTCTCGCATTTTCTGGGAAAGTTTACGCACCCTCACATCTTTTAACTCCGGAGGGTCCGCCACCTGTCCCTTTGGGCTCTGAATCGCTGCTTGTTGAGCAGTTCCAGTTGGTATGACGCTTGCACTTCAAACTAGCTGCAATTCGTAATCTCTTTGGGCCGCTCGGGCTTGAGGTGCCAGCTATATGAACCAGTCAATGAAGGTCGTGGTGGCTTACGACGGCTCTGTTTGTGCCGATGCCGCTTTGGAGGATATGGCCCGGGCAGGGCTGCCTGGCATTGCTGCGGCACTGGTGATCTCAGTCGCCGACGTTTTTTTGCCGCCACCCATTAATGAAGAGGTCGATAACACTTTTCCGCTCTACGTCCCCGCTGGAATTCGGCGGGCGCACGAACATGCGGCGCGGGAACTCAAGGAAGCTGAGACACTGGCCCAAAGAGCCGGTGAGCGCCTCGGAAAACTGTTTCCTCGCTGGGACGTACGCGCCATTTCCTGTGCTGAATCTCCCGCCTGGGGAGTTATCTGGAAAGCCTCAGAGTTTAACGCCGATTTAATCGTCGCCGGCGCACAGGGGCACTCAGACTTCGGCGGACGTCTAATACTCGGAAGCGTATCCCAGAAGATCCTCTATGAGGCTCGCTGCTCAGTCAGGATCGGACGTAGTCATCCCCACGAACGCGATCCGGTGCGCATCGTTATCGGAGCTGATGGCTCGCCGAACTTCGACGAGGCAGTCGCTGCGGTCGTCGCGCGCCAATGGCCTGCCGGCAGCGAAGTGCAATTAATTACCGCGCTCGACACGGTCATCTCAGTCACACCGGATCGCGCCAAGCCGTCTGTCACCAGGTGGATTGAAACTGATAACGCGGAGGATCTGAAGTGGCTCAGTGAGTTCTTTGAGGATGCGGCCAGCAGGCTGCGCGCCGTTGGTCTGAAAGCGACAACGGTCTTCAGGAAAGGCGATCCCAAGCAGGTGCTGATCACGGCCGCTGAAGAGTGGGACGCGGATTCTATTTTCCTCGGAGCACAGGGCCTTAGAGGATTCGAACGATTCCTGCTGGGCAGCGTGTCGGCAGCAGTGGCAGCGCGGGCGCGTTGCTCCGTAGAAATTGTACGGCACGACGCGTCTCGTGTGGTCCGGGCTTCTGACCGCACAGACTAGCGGCGAAGGATTCCCATGCTTCAGGAGATCGCAACAACAAGCCGGATTGCTCGCCCAGGCCTCCCGGCAGACTCATTGCGAGAACCTGTTTTCATAGCCCATGGCATCTCAAAGATCTACCAGATGGGCGAGGTGCAGGTTCACGCGCTGCGCGAGGTTGATCTCGAACTTTATCAATCGGAACTCGTCGTCTTGTTGGGTGCGTCCGGCAGTGGCAAGTCGACCCTGCTCAATATTCTCGGAGGCCTGGACATACCGACAAGCGGCGAAGTTTTTTATCGCGATCACAATTTGACTGCCGCCGGAGACGCCGCTCTTACGCGCTTCCGCCGGGATCACGTGGGCTTTGTTTTTCAATTCTACAACTTGATTCCCAGCCTGACGGCTTACGAGAACGTGGAACTGGTAACAGAAATCGCAATTGATCCCATGCCTCCGGCTGAAGCCCTGGAACTGGTGGGACTCAGCGATCGCATGAACCACTTCCCGGCACAACTCTCGGGCGGCGAGCAGCAGCGCGTCGCTATCGCCCGCGCGGTTGCCAAGCGACCCGAGGTTTTGCTTTGCGATGAGCCAACCGGCGCGCTGGATTTTGCGACCGGTTTACTGGTGCTCGAGGTCGTTGAGCGCGTAAACCGCGAACTACGGACGACAACGGCGGTCATCACACACAACGCCTCCATTGCCCTGATGGCTGACCGTGTCCTGCGGATGCAGAGTGGACAAATAGTGGATGTGCACCAGAACGAAAAGAAGCTCTCGCCGCGAGACTTAACCTGGTAAATGGATGACGCCGCTCAATCACAAACTCGTTCGCGACCTGGTCCATCTGCGGGGCCAGATGGCAGCCATCGCCCTGGTGGTGGCCTGCGGCGTCGCATCGTACGTCTCCATGCGCAGCACCTATCAATCGCTGCTCATATCGCAGGCCACCTACTATTCGAGCTACCGTTTTGCGGATGTCTTCGCCAATCTAAAACGCGCCCCGGACTCACTCGCGGCCCGGATTAGCGAAATCCCGGGCGTTGCGTCCACACGGACGCGGGTAGTGGTCAGCGTGACGCTGGATGTGCCCGGGCTTGATGAACCGGCGGCGGGGCGCCTCGTGTCAATTCCCGAGCGCCAGGCTCCCATGCTGAACGACCTTTTCATCAGGCGGGGGCGTTATGTCGAGGCCGGCAGAACGGATGAGGTGATTGTCAGCGAGGCTTTTGCTGAAGCAGATCAGCTCGCTGTCGGCGATCATGTCAGCGCGGTCCTCAACGGGCGCTGGAAAGAGCTTCAGATCGTCGGCATTGCTCTCTCTCCCGAATACATCTATGAGGTAAGCGGCGGACAAATCTTTCCCGACAATAAACGTTTCGGCGTCCTGTGGATGAGTCAGGAAGCGCTGGGGCCGGCGTTTAATATGGAAGGCGCCTTCAACGATGTCTCAGTCACCTTAGCTCGGGAAGCAAACAAGCAGGAAGTAATATCTCGCCTTGATTCGTTGCTGGCCCAATATGGCGGGCTTGGAGCATATGACCGTGGAGACCAGATATCCCACCGCTTCATCTCCGATGAAATTTCGCAGAACCGAGTCAGCGGCACTATTCTTCCGGCCATCTTTCTGGGCATCGCCGCCTTCCTGATCTATATCGTCATGTCCCGGCTGGTCAGTACCCAGCGGGAACAAATCGGTTTATTAAAAGCATTCGGCTACGGAAGCGTCGGCGTGGGGATGCATTATTTGAAGTTGGCGCTCGCGCCGGTCCTGGCGGGCGTCACTCTTGGTACCGCCGCCGGTCTCTACTTCGGTTCCCGACTGACTGCGGTCTATGCTCAGTTCTATCGCTTCCCGCTCTTGCGTTATGAGATTAGTTCCGAGCTGCTCGCCACCACCATTCTCCTGAGCATTGCGGCCGCGAGTCTGGGTGCGCTTAGCGCCGTACACCGGGTCATCCTCCTGCCACCCGCCGAGGCCATGCGTCCTGAGCCGCCGCCGAAATTTCGCACCGGAGTTTTTGAGCAGCTTGGGCTGCACCGGCTTTTCCCGCCCGCCGTACGCATCATGATTCGCAATCTCGAGCGCCGGCCCGTGAAAGCACTGTTCTCAACCCTGGGGATTGCCATGGCTGTGGCGATGCTGGTGGTCGGCCTCTATTTCTTCGACGCCCTGGATCACATCATCAAAGTGCAGTTTGGCGAGGTGCAGCGCGAGGATATGACTGTCGTCTTTAACGAGCCCCGACCGGCGCACACTCGCTACGAATTGGAGCATCTTCCAGGTGTCCTTATTTCCGAACCCTTTCGCTCTGTTCCGGTACGGCTGCGATCTCAGTACCGCTCACGCCGTACTTCGATCCTGGGTCTGACGCCGCCCAGTGATCTGCGCCGTCTCGTGGATATGGATCTGAGGTCGTTCGCTGTTCCTGGCGAAGGGGTGGTCCTGACCACCAAGCTTGCCGACCTCCTGGGTCTCAAGCAGGGTGACACTGTAGTCGTCGAGGTGCTGGAAGGATCCCGGCCCATCCGCGAAGTTATGGTAAGCGGACTGGTTAACGAACTGATTGGCATTAACGCCTACATGCACATCGAGACGCTCAACCAACTGATGCATGAAGGCGGTACCATCTCCGGCGCCTACTTCTCCGTCGACCCGCTTCACACGCCGCAACTCTATCAGCTCTTAAAACGTACCCCGGCTGTCAGCGGGGTCTCGATCAAAGCAACGGCCCTCGCGAGCTTTAAGGAAATTATCGCCAGGAGTCTGCGGATCTTCACGGCGGTATTGGTGGGCTTCGCTTGTGTGATTGCCCTGGGCATTGTCTACAACGGCGCCCGGATCGCCCTCTCAGAGCGCGGACGAGAATTGGCCAGCCTGCGAGTGCTCGGTTTCAATCAAGCTGAAGTTGGTTTCATGCTGCTTGGCGAACAAGCCATATTGACCATCTTCGCCGCGCCGCTCGGATTCGCGATTGGCTTTGGCATCTGTGCGTTGATCCCGTCGCTGCTCGACACAGAACTGTACCGCCTGCCGCTCGTGATCACGAGCAAGACCTATGCGTTCTCTTTTGCAGTGGTGGCAGCGGCAGCAATTCTCTCAGGTCTGCTGGTGAGTTGGCGTCTGCGGCATTTGGATCTGATTGCGGTGCTGAAAACAAGGGAGTAAGGGTCATGAAACAAAAGGTTGGTCTGATCATTGTCGTGTTGGTGACGCTGGGGCTCATCGCCCTGGTCGCGATTCCGCTGCTCCGTTCAAAACCAATCCAGGTTGATACCGCGATCGTCAAAAGAGGCGCACTGCAAGTGACCGTCAACGGCGAGGGAAAGACACGAGTCAAGGATCGCTTTACGATCGCGGCTCCGGTTGCGGGTCAATTAGCGAGAATCCATTTGCGGGGTGGCGACGAAATAAAACAGGGCGCGACCATCGCCCGCATTGACCCCTTGCCTTTGGCGCCGCTTGATCCGCGCCAACGAGCAGAGGCTCAGGCCAAAGTGCGGGCCGCGGAAGCGACTAAACGCGAGTTTGATGCACAGCTGGAGCACTTACAAGCCGACCTCGAGCAGGCGCAACGAGAAACCAAACGGGCGGTGCAATTGGTCGAAGCGGGCGTGATTTCCCGACAGGAGTTCGAACAGACAAGAACCGCCGAGACCACGGTAGCCAAAGACCTGGTTGCCGCGAAATTCAAGTCTCAAGCTGCGGCGCATGATGTGGACATCGCCCGCTCGGCACTTCTCACATTGGATAGGCAACAGAACGGTGCCGCTCCCCGGATTGTGACCGCACCGATTAATGGACGGGTGCTTCGTGTTTTCGAAGAGAGCGGACGCGTCATCACGGCCGGCACGCCGTTAATCGAGCTGAGCAATCCGTCGAAGCTGGAGGTGGTCATCGACGTTCTTTCAACAGACGCCGTGAAGGTGAGTACGGGTGCGCGGGTGATCATAGATGGCTGGGGCGGGTCAGAGGATTTAGAGGCTCGAGTACGGCTGGTTGAACCCTCTGCTTTCACGAAGATCTCGGCCCTGGGAATTGAGGAGCAACGCGTCAATGTTATCGCCGACTTTATTGGTGAAAGCGACGCCTTGGGTGATGGCTATCGCGTCGAAGCACACATCGTGATTTGGGAAAATAGCGCTGTGCTCAAGCTGCCGGCGAGTGCCTTGTTCCGCAATGGCGAAAGATGGAATCTCTTCGTAGTCGAGAACGGTCTGGCACGGCGGCAGGAAGTCGAGCCGGGTCAGCGCACCTCATTTGAAGTTGAGATTTTGGCGGGTTGTAGAGAAGGAACCGCAGTGATTGTTCATCCCGCCAACGACATCGGCGATGGCGTACGTGTCGAGACCCGGCAAACTTCAAAGTAGATCTCGACCTTGTAGCCCCGTTTTGCGAATAGGATCCAGCGGAGCGGCCCTTTGCTAATGACCGCTCGGGTAAGGAGGGTTCCTCAATCCGCACGGTCAACAACCCTGCCCGTTTGTGCGGATGTTTTCTCACCTTTTGGGTCAGAAAACGCCCCTGCTTACGCCATACCTCGAGACCCCGCGTGATCTTCCATACTTTTCCCAGAAAATCATTCTAAAAACGCTGGCACTGTGGTTGCGAAACATTTCTGTATCGAATCCAAATGTGCTGCCAGGAGCATCTGGTTCGCCGCGAACGCCGCAGGAAATGAGGAGGACGAGATGGAACACCAGGACGTTGGAATAAGAGATCCCAAGGAAGGGTTCATCGAACGATTGGCCAAAAGTTTGGGTGCCACGGCCAACGCGGCAAACATTTATGGCGCGCCCATTGAACGGGATGGCACGACCATTATTCCCGTCGCCAGGGCTTTGTACGGTTTCGGTGGCGGCAGCGGGCGGAAGGGTAACGAGTTGGGGGGCGGGGGAGGCGGCGGCGTTTCCGTTACTCCGCTGGGATTTATTGAAATAATAGATGCGAAAGCGCGTTTCCGCTCGTTCAGGGATCCTCTGATGCTGTTTCCGCTAGTCGCCGCGGGCAGCCTGTTAACATTTTGGGTGGTCAGAGGAATTTACCGGTTGCTGCGTCAAAGAGAGTCGATGGTTGACGTCTTCGCGGAGATGGTGCCGGAGAGGTAGAAAACAACTGGGAGTCATGACGATGATAGGAGACGTCAGCGAACTTGAGGGCCGGGATCTTGTTGCTCGCGGCGAAAACCACGAAGCAGGCTTCGGCGCATCCGCCAGGCACTCGACGCCGCGGCAACACGTCGGCTACTCGGTCGTTCCTTTCTCGCGCATGAGGCAGTTAATTATCGATTCCGGGCGGTTCGCACAGCGCAAGCACAATATCCGTTGCCTGCTCGAGGCAGATGTCACAAACGCCCGCCGCCTGATACGAGAGCACAGAGAGAGAACCGGCACGGCTTTGTCCTTAACGGCCTTTTTGATTAGCTGTGTCGGTCGGGCAGTGGCTGCCGACAAAGAGATGCACGCTTACCGCGATTGGCGGAATCGGCTGATTATCTTTGACGACGTCGATGTGCTCACCTACATCGAGATTGAGCTGGATGGACGCAAGTTTCCCCTCGCGTATATCGTCCGGGCAGTCAACCGGAAAACACTACGAGAAATACATGAAGAAATCCGCGCCGTCCAATCACGTCCGGAACGCAGTCCGAGCGTGGAGCAGTGGAAATATGCCAAATGGTTCCTGTTACTTCCCTTCTTTCTCCGCCGCATCTGCTATTGGATAGTCAGCAAGAACCCGCATGCGTGGAAGAAATATGTAGGCACGGTCTACGTTACGTCGGTCGGCATGTTCGGCAGCGGCGGTGGGTGGGGCATTGGCTTTTCCGCTCACACACTTGGCGTCATCGTTGGTGGACTCAGCGAAAAGCCAGTAGTGATTAAGGGCCGCATCGAAATCCGCGAATGCCTGAACTTAACGGCGGATTTTGATCACGATTTGATAGATGGCGCGCCTGCCGCCAGGTTTGTCAAAAAGTTCCGCCAACTGCTCGAAAGCGGAACTGGCATCGATGCAGAAGCAGACACCTTCGCTCATGAGCGAGCACAAACTGCAAGTGCTGGGGGGCGCTAATGCAGCTGGCAGTAACTTTGAAAGCGGAAGCAGACCTCACGAGTCTGAGTACTTGCCAAAACGTAGGATGAATTCCGAGCGGGTCAGGCCACCGGCCTCAGCCAACCTGGTCAGCATTGATTCATCGAGAAAATCCCTGGGGCCAATCCTGACCATGTAGTCACGCGCCACCCGGTAACTCTCAGTTTCAACGTCAACAAAGCGTTGGCGGCCCCGGCCCGTCTCCATATCCATCATCTCGCTGAATGGGACAGGTTGAAATTCCCCTCCCTGAGTGGTGATCATCGAATTTGATCCACCGCGCAGAAGAAAGTTAAAGGCGGCGTAGCCGAGGTCGCGTGCATATTCGGCGTCGTAGGGGATCGGAGAGGCGCAACGGAGTTCGTAACCTATACTCTTGTCCACCACGGTTACTTTGATGCTGCGACGCTCCAGACGCAGCTGCACCTCATTCTTGACTTTGCGGCCCAGGTCGATTTCAGCTACGCGTATATTGCCTTGAGCGTCTCGATCGACATCCTGCAGCTCGGCGACTTCGCCGGCATCAAAATGTTCAACCAGAGATTCGGCCAGCAGGATGACGCCGTAGTCTCGTCCCATGGAGCGGCGCTTAATTATGGTCCCTTCGACAATGTCGACGATGTCGTCAAGGGAGATCTTTGTGGCAAACTCCTCGGGTATGATTGAACATGTCGCACTCGCGGCCTTGCCGATCCCTAAAGTCAAATGTCCAGTTGGCCGCCCCATGGTTACCGCCAGGTACCAGCGTCCGGTCGTGCGCGCGTCTTCCATGAGCCTCTTGATCAGGTCTACTCCCACGTGGCGGGCTGTCTCATAACCGAGCGTCGGCACTGAGCCGGGAAGCAACAAATCGTTGTCGATACTCTTGGGTACCTGCACCACCTTAATGGACCCCAGCGATTCTCGCTCAATAGCCGCTGAGCTACGCACCAGATCGTCGCCCCCTATGGTTACCAGCGCTTCTATACCGAGTTTCCTGAGCGCCGCGACGGTGTTCGCCAACGATTGTGGTTCGCGGGTCACGTCCGTGCGCGAGGTGCCCAGCATGACGCCGCCCTGCAGATGAATCCGGGCTACCTCATCAATAGAAAGCTCGTGTTGTTCATCAGTGTACCGCTGCGCCAGCCACTCGAAGCCATCATGAAAACCGATTGCCGTGCGACCACTCTTGATGACCTCAATGGCAATCGCCGAGATCACTCCGTTTGTGCCCGGCGCCGGGCCGCCACCAACCAGGATGCCTACTCTTTTGGGTGCCATGGAGATAAATTCTAAGTTCGATCAAAAGGGGCTTTGGGTTTTGGTTTTTGGTTTTTGGTCTTTGGTCTTTGGTCTTTGGGTCTGCGGCCTTCGGTCGGTGTCTTCGGCGTGGAGTCTGTTCCAGCACTCAAGTTCAATCGAACGACCTAAGACCCAAGACCTAAGACCTATTTAGCGTACTTCCCCACTGAAGTAACCAAACCTGTCTTGAAATTCAGGGGTTGTCATATTGGCCGCAGCAGCCATCTTTTCGACCCATGAGGGATCTGCAAAATCCTTCGGTTCAAGCCTGATCATGTATTCGCGTGCGACCCGATAACCCTCACTTTCGACGTTGACCATGCGCACTCGGGTCTTGCCAGTTCCCGGCTCGCGAATCTGAGCAAAGGGCATGGGCACCATGCGACCGCCCTGGACGCTGATCATCGCTTCGCTTCCCCCCTGCAGAAGAAACCTAATCGCGCTGTAACCCAGATCGCGGCAATAGGCGGCATCAAAGGGAATAGGATCAGCGCAGCGCAGTTCGTACCCGATATTCTTATTGACGATAGTCACGCGAAGGCCGCGCTGTGTCAGACGGCCCTGCACTTCGGCTTTCACCTTTCGCGCCAAATCTACTTCGGCAAATCGAATATTGCCATGATCATCTCGCTCAACATCCTGCAGCTCCTGCAGCTCCTGTGATTCCAATTTTTCGATCAGACCCTCCGCCAGGATTGCTACGCCAAAGTAACGGCCCATCGCGCGCCGCTTGATGATTGCCGTTTCCACGATGTCGCAGATATCGGAAAACGCGACTGTCTCCCGGCCAAACTCTTCGCCGATTACGGTCAGGGTCGCCCCTGCCGCTTTGCCAATCCCGAGGGCCAGATGCCCAGCTTTGCGGCCCATCGCTACCACCACATACCAACGCTTGGTTGAGCGTGCGTCTTCCATCAGGTTCTGAACCAGTTCGACCCCGTAGTGGCGGGCGGTCTGGTAACCAAAAGTCGGAATATGACTGGGCAGCGGGAGGTCATTGTCTATGGTCTTTGGAACGTGAACTACACGAATTTGATGTCCGGAGCGTTCCGCGACAAAGCTGGACGAAAGGGCGGTGTCGTCCCCGCCGATGGTCACCAGATGAGTAACTCCCAGATCACGGAAGGCCGCCACCACTGAGCGGATAGCTTGTTCGGAAGTAGTCGGATTATCCCGGGCCGTGCCAAGCATTGAGCCGCCTTCGAGGTGAATGCGCGAAACATCTGCAATCAGCAACGGACGCACTTTTGACGTGTCCCCGCGGATAAGCCACTTGAAACCGTCCACAATTCCGACTACTTCCAGACCTTCATTAACTGCCTCAATAACGGCAGCCGAAATCACAGCATTGATACCCGGCGCGGGCCCGCCCCCCACCAATATCGCTAAGACCTTATTTGCCGGCATACGCAATCACACTGCACTGAGCTGTTCTTAAGTCGCCAAAAACTAACAAAAGCGGTTAGAGAAGTCACGTAGGAGAGGGTTCAGGTAGCAAAAATTAACCTTCGCGTGTGGTGGGACGGCCCATGAAGAGCAAGCGGACCAAAGCAAACTACGCCTACTTATTTTGTTAGAAGGCTTTGCCTCGGCCCTGTGCTAGAACGGCAACTCGTCACACAATCTCTGTTAGCAGCTCTTTTCTGGGTGCTGGGATGACAATCTTGTTAACGAGCAGTCCCTTGCCGCCCAATACCTGGGCGCCCGCATCTACGGCCGCTTGCACTGCCGCTACTCCGCCGGTCATGGTAACGAATGCTTTACCGCCCAGGGCCATGGCCAGGCGAATCTCAAGTAACCGCACGTCAGCAGATTTGGCAGACGCGTCGGCAGCCTCTATCAACGAGGCTACTGAGAATGATTCGAGTATCCCGAGCGCCTGCAGATCTTCCACTTTGTTCGAACCATAGATGGCCGGAAAGATCGACTCGTGCAAATTGGGGATGACGAAGGTGTCGATAATGAAGCCGCGGGCCGCGGCGACGCCCGCTTGTACACTGGCCATGACAGCGGCGACATCGCCGCGCACCATCGTCATATACTTGCCGGAGCAGATGGAACGCGAGAGCAGCAGTTCAGTATCGGCAGCTTTCAGCATGGCATCGGCAACCAGGTATCCGGCAGCAATGCTCGATAGTTCGATCAGTCCGATTGAATTCTTTTTCATAAGCTAGGCGCTCGCGATCACAATGTTTGCGCCCACGGCGCGGACCACTCCACTAATGCTTGAATGAAGGAGCGCTCCCAGCTGTGGGGCGGGGATATCGGCTATTAACTCGCCCCGAGTAACGGATTGGCCAACGCTCACGACCGGCTGGGCGGGCGCGCCAATGTGTTGGAAAACTGGAATGCTGACACTCGCCGGCCGGCATTCGATCTGTTGCAAAGGCGTCGGCCGATCATACTCTTCAATGCCGAGGCGCTGGATCAATTGCTTCAAAGGCGTGCGGCGATACTCGTACATTGGGTGCGGCGACACTTCCATCGGCCCGGCCCACTTAATGCCCTTCTCTTTGAGATCTTGGCGGCCTTTATCACACGCTTCTTTTGGGAAGAGGGCCTCAGGACAGGCGTAGAGCGTACACAGCCCGCAACCGCAACAGAGTTGGGCATACTGGTTCCAGATATCTTCGCCCGTAGCCGTGAACGATAGACTGCGCATGACCTTGTGTGGCTGGACGTCATAACCGAGCGTGTAGCGCGGACAAAGTTCGGTGCAGTAACTGCACTGGTCGCAGGCCGACTTGCCGATGCTGTGCATGCGCTCTGCCGGCAGGCTCTTGCGCTGGACCAGCGTATGGTCGAGCGGCAGCACAATTAGACCGGCGCATGTCTTGGTGATGGGCAAATCCAAATCAAACTCGAGCTTGCCCATCATGATGCCGCTGACAAAGACTGCAAACGAATCCACACTGGCGCCACCGGCGATTTCGATAGCGTCGCGAAAACTGAGACCCACGGGAGCAACG
>Ga0209798_10000460_pt1 | contig 24323 bp, 20 predicted proteins | sample DOMMetBare3Fresh_FD_187475 | JGI IMG/M metagenome (GOLD analysis project Ga0209798, IMG submission 187475) | Wetland sediment microbial communities from St. Louis River estuary, USA, under dissolved organic matter induced mercury methylation -... | ecosystem: Environmental > Aquatic >... | reverse complement strand
ATTTCCAGCACGCGTGAATCCTTCTTTAGAGCACCAAGAGAGAACGAACGCACAACCGCCTAGTGTGTTCTCGTCATCCGGAGAGCACTCCATTGCTTCATGGCTTCCTTTCCGCCTCCAGCCGGGCAATCCGGGCCTCAAGCTCCACGGTCTCGACAAGCTTGCGCTGGGTTTCGAGCATGCCGCTCAGTTCCCGGGCATCTTCCAAAGCCAACTCGCCCTTCGCTGTAGCGCGCAGCAAAGAGGCGTGGACGGCTTTCAGGTCTGCTCCGCTGTTGATGGATTCTGGAAGTTCAAATTCGACAAGGCGAGGCTGTGGCCTGGGATGCAGATAAGGTGCCGACCACCGAGCCGCGTTCAGCCGGATGGGCAACTCCTGCTCAGTATCCCGCGAAACCTTGACCAACAGTGCGAGCGGGCTTTCTTCCCCGCTAATCAATGCAAGCGTGGCCTCTGTGAGCTTGTTGCGGCTTCCCTTCGCTCGGCCGCCGGTTTTTTCGCCTTTCATCTGTCTTTCTCTAGTTTAGAGGCTCACTGCACTATCCTGAATTCGTCCTGGAAGATGCCAAGGTCGGCGAGCGTCACATTGCCTCTTAAGCAGCTTCGGGCGGATCAATGTTGTCGCTCGCAGGAGCGGGTACCCTGCGCCGGGCCAGGCGATCGATCTGAAGCACGATGCCTTCGCGAATGATGTCGGACTGAAGCCTGCAGTTCTCGTTTGCGGTCTGTCGAAGCCTGCTTGTCAGGGATCTCGGGACCCGCACTCGGATAACGTTTTCGAAATAGGCTGCGCACATGATTTGCCTCGTGTGGTATTATGTTACCACAGGAACAAAGGCCGAACTGTGGCAATATCTGTGAATCGGCACGAGGTTTGACCCACCATAGGCACCCAACACTGACCCTACCTCGCTTCCGAAATTGTCAAAAATCCGAAGCTGTTATCGGTAAATATGGTGGGTCAACCTTGGGCGCCTATTGTGGGTCAACTGGCGTGCTGATTTACAGTCAGGACTTCTGGTTTTTCTTATCGCCTTGCCGCTTTGCCTGGGTATTTCGGTGGCCTCCGGCTTTCCACCGTCGGCAGGCATAATTACGGCTATCATCGGAGGAATACTGGTATCGCGTATTAACGGTTCATACCTGACCATCAATGGGCCCGCCGCAGGTTTGATTGTGGTGGTTTTGACTGCGGTCCAAACACTGGGTGAAGGCGATAACTTGGCCGGTTACCGCTATACCCTGGCGGCGATTGTGGTAGCCAGTGTGTTACAAGTTTTGATGGGGGTATATAAAATGGGGCAGCTGAGTTCCTTTTTCCCCACCTCGGTGGTGCATGGAATGCTGGCCGCAATTGGGATTATTATCATTGCCACACAATCCCACGTTATGCTGGGCGTCACCCCGGAAGCAGGCGGCCTGTTTTCAATCATTGCACAGATTCCGCACAGCTTGCTGACGATGAATGCGGAAATAGTCCTTATCAGTTTTTTAGGTTTGCTGATACTGATGGTTTGGCCGCTACTAAAAAGCAGGTTCCCTGCTCCAGTCATCGTTGTGCTGGTGGGCGTGCTGTTCGCCTGGCACTTTGAGCTGGATCGAGACGAAGCTATCAGAGGATCGAACTATTTGGTGGCAATTCCCGATAATTTTTTAGCCGTTTTTTATTTCCCCGATTTTTCGAAATTATTCACGGTTGTTTTCTGGGAGGCGGTAGTTAGCATCAGTTTGGTGGGGAGCCTGGAGAGCCTACTGAGTGCAACAGCGGTTGATAAGCTGGACCCTTATAAACGCTCTTCCGATCTTGATCGTGATTTATCAGCCATCGGACTGGGTAATCTGGTTGCCGGTTTTTTGGGTGGTTTGCCGATGATTGCTGAAATTGTCCGTAGCTCAGCGAATATCGATAACGGGGCGAGAACGGCTTGGGCCAACTTCTTTCATGGCATCATACTGTTGTTGTTTGTGGTCTTGTTTCCAGGATTTATCCGGAGTATTCCATTGGCTTCATTGGCGGCATTGCTCATGTATACCGGTTATCGGCTTGCCTCGCCTAAAACATTCGCCCACGTTTTGGATATCGGTAAAGAACAGTTACTTATGTTCGTCGTGACGATTATCGGCGTGTTGGCAACCAATTTATTGATGGGAGTCGCCCTGGGCATTGCCTTAAAACTGACGATAAATCTGCTCCGGGGTGTTTGGTTTAGCAATCTGTTCAAGATTCATTTTACGATGCAACAACAGGATAACGATACACGGGTTGTCAAGCTATTAGGCTCTGCTCTCTTTTCAAATTACCTGCCGCTAAAGAAAGCGCTTTCCCGACTGGAAGGGGGAAAGACGATTATTTTTGATGTTACAGACGGCTACCTGATCGATCATACCGTTATGGAATATATCCATGATTTTACCGAGCACTATGAAGCTCAGGGTGGACACTGCCAGATATTAGGCAAAGCATTGGAAACCTTCTCCGATCATGCTCTCGCTGCACGGCTAATGACTGCAGATGACAGAAAATAATCATACAACTACACGATAGTGAGAATTTGATGACCCTTATAACAGCTTATTGCGCTGTACTTTTGAGCTTTGCTTCCGGTTTGTTGGCACTGATGAGCAATCAGCGGCTCATTCTATTGGCAGTTGCCCGGTATTGTTTTAACGGTTTTGTTAAAAACGATGCGCATCGCCTGGATTGGCTTGATAATAGCCTTGAAGAACATAAATTCCCCGGCTTTCTACGCCAAGCAGTTTTTGCTTTGCTAGGGATTTCCGGTATTTTTGCTGTTCTGGCCGGTTTGAGCGTCATGATTAGCAAAGAAATCATTACTGATCAAATCAGTTTAGGTTTACCCTGGTTACCTTGGCATGTCCGTTTTGATGGCTTATCCGGTTTTTTCTTTTTAATCATCGGCATTGCGGTCAGCGCGGTCAGTCTTTACGGCCCCGGTTATGTGCATGGTTATGACGACAGCCAGCACCCTTTTGCTGTCTTGGGTTTATTTACCGGACTGTTTGTCTCCGGCATGATGTTGGTGTTGTTGGCGGATGATGCCTTCTTTTTCATGATTGCCTGGGAATTAATGTCGGTTGCCAGTTATTTTCTAGTGGCGTTCCAGCATGAAAATCCGGCCAATCGCAGGGCTGCATTTCTGTATTTATTGATGGCGGAAGTGGGTGCTTTAGCCATCATTCTGGCTTTTGGCGTTTTGGCCAGTTTTGCTGACGGCTTTACTTTTGGCGCGCTGCGTGAGGCAAAATTATCTTCCACCTGGGCAAGTATCGCTTTCGTGCTGGCCTTGCTGGGTTTTGGCATGAAGGCTGGGATCGTCCCGGTTCACGTGTGGCTGCCGGAAGCGCATCCGGTGGCGCCATCACATATTTCCGCCTTGATGAGCGGCGTCATGCTGAAAGTCGCGCTCTATGGTCTGGTCCGTTTTTGTTACGATTTGATTGGTACTGTCCATTGGCAATGGGGTGTCGTGCTGGTCATTGCCGGCACCGTTTCAGCGCTTGGCGGCATTCTGTATGCCATGATGCAAACCAATCTAAAAAGCCTGCTGGCTTACAGTTCAGTTGAAAACATAGGCATCATTTTTATGGTGCTGGGTTTGTCGATGATTTTTATGGATAACGGCCACCCGCAACTGGCGGCATTGGGTTTTTTGGCCTCGCTGTTTCATGCGTTCAACCATGCCTTGTTCAAGAATTTGCTATTTTTGGGTGCCGGCATTATTCAGCACCAAACGCATGAATTGAATATCGACATGCTGGGCGGACTGATTAAAAAAATGCCGCAAACCAGCGTAATTTTTTTGATTGGCTGTATAAGTATTTCTTCTTTACCGTTGTTTAATGGTTTTGTTTCGGAATGGCTGGCTTTTCAAACCGCGTTGCAGGTGGATGTCCTGGACAATGGCGTATTACGAAGCTTGATTCCCGTTGCCGCTGCCGCATTAGCGCTAACGGCGGCATTGGCGGCAGCATGTTTTATCAAAGTGTTCGGCTTGATATTTCTGGGTGTGCCGCGCTCACCCAATAGTGAAAAAGCTCATGAAATTACAGATAAATGCATGTTAGCCGGACCCGCATTACTGGCCGCTTTGTGTTTTTTATTTGGAATTCTTCCCGGAATCATCATTAATCTGCTTAATGGCATCGCAAAACAATTATTGGGCGAATCATTGCCCAATGATACTGCCTTGAGCTGGTTATGGCTGGCACCCGTTTCGGCTGATAAGGCATCCTATTCGCCACCACTGGTGCTAATTGGCGTGCTTATTGCGACCTTGTTCAGCTTTTGGTATCTGCGCCGTAATCCTGAAACCAAAACAATGCGCAGGGCATATACCTGGGATTGCGGTTTTGGCGGGCTAACACCAAAAATGCAGTACACCAGCAGTGCGTTCACCATGCCGTTCCGGCGCATTTTCGCCAAAGTTTGGTTACTTAACGAGCAGATAAATAAAGATAAGGGAGGCGCGATGAATCTTGAAGTGACAGCTATTCATTATCGCTTGCATGTGCAGGATCATAGCTGGCCAAAGCTGTATCATCCGATTGCACAAAGCGTCAATGGATTGGCAAAACAAGTCGGGCGTATTCAAACGGGCAATATCCGTACCTATTTAGGTTATTCGTTTCTGACATTGCTGGTCATGTTATGGGTGATCAGCTGATGAATTGGTTAATAGCAATTATTCAAACCATGTTGTTTGTCGCATTAGCGCCATTACTCGCTGGCTGGTTGAAATGGTGCAAATGTTATTTGCAAAATCGCAGAGCCCCGTCACTGTTTCAGCCTTATCGCGATTTAATTAAATTAACCCGCAAACAACCGGTGGTGGCAGAGCAGGCCTCATGGGTGTTTACGAGAGCTCCCTATATCATCTTTTCTGCGACCATACTTGCCGCCAGTGTCGTACCGCTGATTGCGGTGAATTTACCGACTTCCGCCAGTGCCGACGTCATTGTGTTAGTGGGGTTTTTAGGTTCAGCCCGATTTTTCCTAGCGCTTGCAGGGCTCGATATTGGCACCGCTTTTGGCGGAATGGGTTCCTCGCGGGAAATGACCGTTTCATCACTGGCGGAACCGGCGATGTTAATGGCTGTTTTTACGTTGAGTATGGCCGCTTCAACCACCAATTTATCGGTGGGCATCACCCATGTTTTGAACGACGGCCTGGTGCTGCGGCCTTCCTTTGTGTTTGCTTTGTTTGCATTGATCCTGGTCGCGATTGCCGAGACCGGGCGTATTCCCATTGATAATCCAACGACGCATTTGGAACTTACCATGATTCATGAAGCGATGATCCTCGAATACAGCGGCCGCCATCTGGCCCTGATCGAATGGTCAAGTCAGCTTAAATTCATGCTTTATGGTGTGCTGATCGCCAATATCTTTTTTCCGTGGGGCATCGCTGAAACTTTCAGCTTGCAAACATTGGCTTATGGCTTACTGGTTATCCTAGCCAAACTCGCAGTCTTGGCGATATTTCTGGCGCTTTCAGAGACGCTCATTGCGAAAATGCGTTTGTTTAGAGTGCAGGAATACCTGAGCTTTGCTTATTTGCTTGGCTTGCTCGGTATGCTGAGCCACATCATTTTGGAGGCATCACGATAATGAACATTGAACAGCAGGATTTTTATACCCAAGCGATTCTATCGTTGGCGGCACTGGTTGGACTGACTTCATTTCTGATGTTGGGGCAGGGACGGCTATTACGGCTAATTTTTGTATTTGCCTTACAGGGAGGTTTATTAACCTTGACAACCGCATTGGCAGGATACAGTCTCAATAATCATCATTTGTATATCTCTGCCACGCTGACCTTGATGTTAAAAGTGATTTTTATACCTTGGATGCTCCGGCGTGAAGTAACGCAAATGGATTCACACCGGAACACAGAAAGCTCAAAGAATCAGACTGCATTGATGTTGGCCGGGGCCGGTTTAATGGTATTCAGTTATTACGTTCTGCATCCGATCGTACAGACCACATCACCGGTCATGTTGAACGCGCTGGCGGTGAGTCTTTCAGTCGTATTGTTAGGTATGTTGTTAATGATTACGCACAGGGAGGCAGTTGCCCATGTGGTTGGCTTCATGTCAATCGAAAACGGACTGTTTTTCTCAGCCATCGTTGCCACTAATGGCATGCCGATGGTGGTTGAACTGGGTGTGGCCTTTGATGTACTGGTTGCTGCGGTCTTATTTGGTATTTTTTTCTTTCATATTCGCGCCAGTATCGACTCGTTGGATGTTGACAGGCTAAACCGTTTAAACGAGGTTGATAAATGATTGCCGCCTATCTTGTCTTATTGATTCCTTCCGCTGGCATAATCTTTTTTGCGCTTGCCGGGCATCGGGGAGATACCGGTGCACTGAATATCCGGTTTAACGCCGTTACTTTATTGGCAACTATTTGGCTGGCGATCAATGTTTTCAATCAAGGCACTATTTTATCGTCCGGTAAAGCCTTTTTAATTGATTCCTTTAACGTTTATTTGATTGTGCTGACCGCTTTTGTTGGCTTAACCACATCCATATTTTCGGCACCTTATATGGCGCATGAAAAAGAACTCGGCAAGCTCACTGATACACGTTTAACACTCTATTACTCCATGTACCAGGGATTTATGCTGGCTATGTATCTGGTGCTGACGACCAACAATATGGGCGTTATGTGGGTGGCGATGGAAGGCGCTACCTTGGCAACGGTGCTTTTGGTCAGTCTGTATCGGACCCCAGAATCCATTGAAGCGGCCTGGAAATATTTTATTCTTTGCGGAGTCGGTATTGCGCAAGCGTTATTCGGCACCATTTTGTTGTATTACGCGGCGGAACAACTTGGTAACGGCGACAACTCCTTGCTATGGTCGGTCTTGTATGAAAATGCCAGTCATTTAAATCCGGAAATACTTGAGATTGCTTTTGTTTTCATGCTGATCGGTTATGGCACCAAAATCGGTTTGGTGCCTTTGCATAATTGGCTGCCTGACGCGCATTCCGAGGGCCCCACACCCATGTCGGCAATTTTGTCGGGCTTATTGCTCAATGACGCCTTGTACGCTGTCATTCGTAATAAGATGCTGGTCGATGGGGCAAGCCATTCCGCTTTGGCTGGCCATTTGATGATGGGGTTTGGCCTTATGTCATTTTTGGTAGCGGCGTTTTTTTTGCACCGACAAAAAGATATCAAACGACTGTTCAGCTACTCATCGATCGAACACATGGGCATGATGACCTTTGCCTTCGGCATCGGCACTTCGCTATCAACCTTTGCCGCTTTACTGCACATGACGGTTCATTCACTGACTAAATCAGCTATATTCGTAACCGTAGGTCATGCCGCACAAGTTGCCGGAACCCAAAATATGGACAAAATCCGCGGACTGATAAAAACTCAACCCCGGATCGGTTGGGGGCTATTAATCGGCACGATCGCAATTGCAGGTTTTCCACCTTTTGGTGTATTCACCAGCGAGTTTCTGGTTTTGCTGTCGACGATGGACAGTTATCCCTGGTTGACACCGCTATTATTACTCGGAATTGGCATTGCCTTCGCCGGTTTATTCAGACATTTGCAACCCATGGTTTATGGCGACAAACCCCAGGGACAATTGCCAGTTAAAGCCAATTTATTGCCGGTGATGATCCACCTGGCGCTGGTATTATGGCTTGGCTTGGCTATTCCCGGATTTTTGGCCAGTTGGTTTTCAAAGGCGACAATGCTGATCTCGGGGAGTACCCCTTTATGACACATTCATTTAATGGCAAAGCTGCCAGCTTTGTTCAGATTTTATGGGACACAGCTTTATGAATCAAACGACATCGAGTTGGACATCGGACTTTCTACAACAACTTAATGTCTTCGGTTGTGCGGTTGAGCAGATAGATAACGCGTCAATTATGCTTTGGCAAATCGAAAGCCATTATTGGCAGCAGTTTGCAGAACTGGCGATTCAACAACAATTACGCTGGGTTTCTGGATGGGCTGAACACTATCAAAAGCACTTTTTCATTAACGCCTGCTTTGAAAAACAGGGTATTTATGTTTTGTTGCGCACCCTCATCTCTAATGACAAACCGGAGCTTCCCTCACAAGCTTTAGTTTATCCAGCTGCTAATCGCAGTGAACGACACACTCGGGATATGTTCGGTATTCATTTCACCGGACATCCCGATAATAGGCGCTGGACCCGTCACAAGGCCTGGCCTGAACAAAGCTTTCCGTTACGCAAAGATTTTTCTGTTCAGGGAACGCCAGAAGCCATAACCCCGCCTGATATTGATTATCAATTCGTTAAATCGCATGGGGCAGGGGTCTATGAAATTCCGGTTGGCCCTGTTCATGCGGGGATCATCGAACCAGGACATTTTCGTTTTCAGGCTGTGGGCGAATTAATTTTGAATCTGGAAGAGCGCCTGGGTTATGTACACAAAGGTATCGAAAAAGTTGCCGAAGGCAGAACACCTGAATCTTTAGCCCGTCTCGCTGGTCGAGTTTCCGGTGATACCACCGTGGGACATGCCTGGGCAGCTTGCAGGGCTATGGAGCAGGCCGCGGGTATTGACATCCCGCCGCGCGCATCCTTGATTCGAGGCATTCTGGCTGAGCGGGAGCGTGTTGCCAATCATATGGGTGATATGGGGGCAATCTGCAATGACGTTGCCTTCATTTTTGCTCAAATGCAATTTACACGCTTGCGTGAACTATGGTTACGTACTAATGCAACAGTTTTCGGCCATCGACTGTTAATGGATCGAATTGTCCCCGGCGGCGTTTTGTGTGACCTGACTGATACAGCCTGTGCGCAAATTAAACAGGACATCATACGTCTGAGGAAAGAGTTGTCCGATATAATGGTCGCCATCGATCTCAATACAACCTTGGAGGACAGGTTGTATACCGCCGGTTATTTGGCGCCGGAACTTGCCGCTGCATATGGTACATTGGGTTATGTCGGCCGGGCCAGTGGACAAAGTTTTGATGCGCGCAAAGATTCGCCTTATGAGCCCTATGAATGGGCAACCTTTAAAGTTCCGGCGGAAACACAGGGTGATATTGCTTCCAGATTCTGGGTCAGATATAAAGAACTTAATGTGGCTTTAAAACTGATCGAACAATTTATCGATTTACTGTTGCCTGGTGCTATCGTCGCGACATGGAAAGCGCCAGAATCAGGCAGTGAAAGTCTGGGCATCGTTGAGGGCTGGCGCGGTGAAATCGTTACTTATATTCGTTTCGATGCCGATAACAAAATCTCCCGATTCTATCCGCGCGATCCCAGCATTTTAAATTGGCCGGCACTGGAAAAGCTGGTACTCGACAATATCGTGCCGGATTTCCCCGTCTGCAACAAATCACTAAACGGTTCGTATTCCGGCAACGATTTATAGGAGTTATCGTGCTAACACTATTAAAGAAAACACTGGCCACCGGCGTTGTCACCGAGAAATTTAAAATTCCCGGAGACGAGGAACTTGAGCAATTAGGCATAACGATAAAAAAGCACATCGACAAAAAGTTTTCCGGCAGTATTGCGATACGTGAAGTTGATGCCGGTTCCTGTAATGGCTGCGAATTGGAAATCCACGCGCTCAATAACCCTTTTTACGATATCGAACGCTTCGGCATACATTTTGTCGCATCGCCCCGTCATGCTGATGTGTTACTGGTAACCGGCCCCGTGTCAAGGCATATGCAAACCGCATTGCTGCGGACTTACGAAGCGACACCAAACCCGAAATGGGTCGTCGCTGCAGGCGATTGTGCAGCCTGCGGTGGCGAGTTTGGAATCTCTTATGCCAGTTGCGGCGCAGTTTCCAACGTCATTCCGGTTGATGTGGTGATTCCCGGATGTCCGCCCACACCGACGGCCCTGATGAAGGGTTTGCTGGGGCTTATGAAGGGATGACCATCGGTCATCTTTTAAAACTATTATTTTATGGAACAAACAATGCTTTCACATGGTGCTAAAGTAACTAAACGCACATCCCGTTTTGAAATTCTGAAACCGGCTGTGTTGATCAGTCTGCCGGTTTTTTTCGTATTCAGAGTGCTGTTGCTGATCAGCCGTTATGCCGATGTCGATGTGCCGTTTTACAAAATCGTCAGCGCATTTTTATTGGGCGCTATTAATGATTTGGCCTTTTTGAGCTATTTTCTGATTCCTTTTGTTATCTATTTGCTGATTATTCCCAACCGTGTGTTCCACAGCGGCATTAATAGGCTGATTATCTATGCGCTATTTTTTGTCAGTCTGTATGGGCTTTATTTTGATATGGCCGCCGAATGGTTATTCTGGGATGAATTCAGTGTACGGTTTAATTTTATTGCCGTTGATTATCTGATCTATACGCATGAAGTCGTCAACAACATCATTGAATCGTACCCGCTGCCAGCCTTCCTGGCCGCAATTTTTGCCGTTTCCGCATTCACTTTCTGGTATTTTCGAAAGCATATATCGGAACCTTTAACCGTAGAAGAAAATTTTCGGAACCGATTAAGCACCGCCTCGCTTTTATTACTGTTTCCGGCACTAAGTTATGCTGCTGTCGATCAAAATCTGCATCGCATTTCTAATAACTCGTTTATCAATGAGATTGCCGCGAACGGACCCTACCAGTTTTTTGCCGCATTCAGAAATAACGAAATCGACTACCGCCAATTTTATGCGCTGGGCCAGGATCAAGTGTTGTCCGATGAAATCAAGACACTGGTTTCCGACAGACATGGCGTGGCAACTGAAAAGCCGATATATGATATCAAGCGCAACATCATGACCAGCGGGCCTGAAAAACATTTAAATGTCATTATAATCACCGTGGAAAGCTTAAGCGCCGATTTCTTCAGCCGTTTCGGCAACCAGGAAAATATCACGCCACATATGGACAAGCTGTTTGATGAGGGGCTGTTATTCACCAATTTTTATGCAACCGGTACCCGAACTGACAGAGGCCTGGAGGCTTTGACGTTATCTGTTCCACCCACGCCAGGACGCTCCATTGTAAAGCGTCCCGATAACGGCAAACTCTTCAGTTTGGGCAGGGTATTCCAGCAGAAAGGCTATGATACGGTTTTTTTGTATGGAGGCCGCGGCTATTTCGACAATATGAATGAGTTTTTCTCCGGTAACGGTTATCGAATAATTGATCAGACCGATTTATCGGAACAGGAAATCCACTTCAAAAATGCCTGGGGCGTGGCCGATGAAGACATTTATCAACGGGCCGTAAAAGAAGCCGATAAGGATTATGCCGACAGCAAGCCGTTCCTGTTTCAAATAATGACCACCAGTAATCATCGGCCTTTTACCTTTCCTTCCGGAAAAATTGATATTGCTTCAGGAACGGGGCGTTCCGGCGCCGTGAAATATACTGACTATGCTATAGGGGAACTGATAAAAACAGCGAAAAACAAGCCCTGGTTTGATGACACCCTCTTTGTGGTGGTTGCAGACCACTGCGCCGGTAGTGCTAGAAAAGCGGAGCTGCCGGTAGAAAATTATCACATACCATTTTTTATCTACGCGCCCAAACATGTTGCCGCCCGCCAAATCAATACATTAGCCAGTCAAATCGATGTGGCGCCAACCTTGTTAGGACTGTTGAACTTCAGCTACGTCAGCGAGTTTTTTGGCAAAGATATAAGGCAGATGAAGCCTGCAGAAGGCCGGGCATTGATTGGCAATTATCAGAAGCTGGGGCTTTTTGAAAACAACAAACTGGTTTATTTGTCGCCGCAGCAACAGATCAATATCGTCAATAATCCGTTAGTTAAACCGGAAGCGCAGACTGTGGAAAATAACCAAAAAATGACGCAGCAGGATATGGCCTATTATCAAGCGGCCGATTATATCTGGACGCACCGTTTGAGTCGTTATAATTAGCCGGATCATTACAACTCGGTATTCATTGTGGTTTGTCATTTCGAGCAAAGTGGGGAATCTTCGAGATCTACTCATGTTCAGCGCTTAAAAAGATTTGTCCCGATAGCCGAAATGACAGCTAAATCAAAAATTTCGCGAGAAAACGCTGAATAGGTACCCGGACACAAGAAATCTAAATACGTTATCAAATTTCTGATGAACCTGAAGGCTTAATTAGAGTGTGTATCAATCGCCAGATTTATCCATGCTATTTTGCCCAAGCTACTGATAGGGGCATTACAAATGCCACTGTCGGCTTCTTGTCTCAGTGACGTTGCTTCGTTACGCCACAAGGCTCGCCGGCCCTTTGAAGCACAGATAAAGCCACTGGATTCCCGAGCAAACAATAGTCAACTCCTTAACCAACCAGAGAATTTTTCATGAGAATAAAAAATATCGATCCTATCAGTGGCCGCTCTCATTCTGAGCGAAAATATCAGGCAAGTGCTTATCCGGCGTTTTTTCTGGCGCTTTTTTTTATCAACCTCTTAGCCTGCATTGATGCTGAAGCAATGCCGAGTTTCTCCCGGCAGACAGGCCAGGCTTGCAGTTCATGCCATACACAATCCTTTGGGCCTAATCTGACCCCCTTTGGCCGTAATTTTAAACTGGGCGGCTATACGATGGGTGGAGGATCGGGGTTGAATGCCAAATTGCCCCCGATTAGCGCCATGATCATGGGCTCTTTCACCAATACCCAGAAAGACCAGACCGTACAAAGCCCAAGTGAGCCCGACGGAACTCTGTTATCCGGCTATAACAAAAACAATAACTTTACCTTTGACGAAGCGTCTTTGTTTTATGCGGGCCGTATCTACGGCCAGCTCGGTGCCTTCATTCAAGGAACTTATAACGGCTATGAAGATAAGCTGGAAATGGATAACACCGATATCCGTTTAGCCGATCAATTGGAGCTTGGCGACATCCCCGTTGCTTACGGTATCTCGTTAAACAATAATCCGACCGTACAGGACTTGTGGAATACGACGCCAGTGTGGGGATTTCCCTATACCGGCAGCGGCGTGCAACCGGGTGTGGGGGCCAGTCCGCTGATTGATGGCGCATTGGGTTCGCAAGTAGGCGGCGCCACCGCGTATGCGATGATCAATGATCTGCTTTATCTGGAAGCCGGCGCTTATGGTTCATTTTCCAGTAATTTCCAGAAAGCTTTCGGCATCGGTGCCCCTGACCGGGTCAGTCTCGATAACCCAGCACCTTACTGGCGCGCTGCTTTGCAACACAATTGGAACGGACACTACTTGTCCTTAGGCCATTACGGCATGAGTGCCGATGTGATCCCTTTGCGTGACCGAACTTTTGGCGCAGATCACTATACCGATGTCGCTGTCGATGCCACCTACCAGTTTCTGGCCAATCCTAGACATATCTTCGAAATCAAATCGACCTATATTTATGAAGATCAGCGGCTATCGGCCACACGGCTGGCAGCAGGGGATCCTTCGACGGGCAGAACTTATCTGACGGCATTTAAAATTAATACGACTTACACATTTGATCAAACCTACGGCATCACGTTCGCCTATAACAAAATAAACGGATCACATGTTCCGGTCTTTAATGAGGTAGGTGCAATAGTTGATCAAAACCGTCCTAACAGTCAATACTTCACAGCCGAGTTGGTTTATGTGCCGTTTGGCAAATCCACGTCGCTGCTGAATCCCTGGCTGAATTTGCGGACCAGCTTACAATATATTGGCTATTCTCAAGCCAATGGAATAAACAATCAGGCCAGCCACAATAATACTTTCATGATTAACGGCTGGTTGGCGTTCTAACCAGATTCTAAATCACACTGAATTCAGCCGAACGGATTGATTCAATTACTTCAATAAGGGCTTGCCAGGCAAGAACAGTCTTGCAAGCCTCTGATGGAAAGTTTGATAACCCCACACTCACCTAATCTATTGATCAGAAACCATTATGATTGAAGATCGTCACGAAAGAAGAAGACGGTATAGGCGCTTTAAAGATATTTCCGTCAGCGAAAGAATCTTAAATACAGTGTTCCTGCTTACCATTGGTGTCGGTTATCTAGCGGCGCTTGCGAATTTGTATTACACCCATCAAGGACTTGACGGCAAAGCCGGACTTTCGGTTGAGGATGTAGTCATCAGTTATCATGGCGGCAACGACCAAACCCGTTTAGGTACCGCCATCAACGGGATCATGAAATCCAACTTGAAATATCTGAGCGACAAAGACGTGATTTTGCAATGGATACACAACGGCGCCGACGAACCCGAATATACCCAGAAAATCGCACCGATATTAAACCGCGACTGCGTCATGTGCCATACGCCGAGCATTAATCCTTCCCTGCCTGATTTGACCCATTATGCCACGGTAGCCGAGGTCGCTCATGCCGGTGGCGCAACGATACCGACTTTAGTCCGTGTCTCGCATATTCATTTATTCGGCATTGCTTTCATTCTTTTCTTTATCGGCAAAATCTTCCTGCTGTGTGACCTCAATGTTCACGTGAAAAGAGTGGCTGTCGTGATTCCGTTTGCCGCCATGCTGTTGGATGTCTTGTCATGGTTTGTGACCAAGGAAATTTCCTCATTTGCTTATGTGGTCATCTTCAGTGGCGCTTTGATGGGACTGTCAATGGGTTTGCAAATCTTGCTTAGCATTTATCAAATGTGGTTTTACTCAACCAAAAGCTAAGCGTATAGCTGGCCTTACATAGTTCTCCGGAATTATAAAAGCTATCAGCGATATTTTTAATTCTGACAAAGAGATTACTCTAAATGGGGCCTGTATGAGCTTTAAACGAACACTACGATTAAATATCATCGCAGCCATAATGGTTTTTACTACTGTGCCAGCCCAAGCCTGGGCTGCGGACGATTTATTTCAGGATGCCGGTAGCTGGCTACAAGTCGTTGGCGAGGGTAGTCTGAAGACTGTCGATCCCAGTTTGGAAAAAGGGCGTATCTGGGTGGAAGGTCAAGCTCGTTTCGATGACAACTGGGATCATTGGTACCAGGGCATGGTGCGCGCGGCGTTAGGCTATTCGCTAAGCGACCGTGCCACGATTTGGGCGGGCTATACCTGGCTGCCTACGCAAAACATCGGGAAGCATTATGTATCCCAGCAAGATGTGTGGCCGGCATTTCGTTATGTGTTGCCAACTGATTTCGGCACTTTCAGCTTTAGAACCATGATCGAATGCAATTTCCTGCCTGGCAACGGTGATGATGTGCGTCTACGTCCACGCCAGATGATCCGGTTTATGCACCCTTTAGAGTTCGAACCGCGTTTGAGCCTGATCGCCTGGGATGAGTTCTTTGTGCGAGCCAATACGACACGTAGCGGCGGACAATCCGGCTTCGATCAAAACCGTGCGTTTGCAGGCTTAGGCTGGAGCTTCAATAAAAATTTCCGGGCTGAAGCGGGGTATCTCAATCAATATCTCGACGATGCAACGCATACCAATAACACGATGCGGCACTTGATTATGGGATCGTTGTTTATTAATTTCTAATTGTTTTTTGCCGATTAATTGAAGCTTAAGAGGTTAAATTTCACATTGTTTAGGATGCGTCTGTTTTGTTTTATTGTGCTTTCAATAATTACCATTATTGAAATTGGCCCCGTTCCGATTACTGGCCTAATGCTTATTTGGGTCGTGTTATTCCGGCCGGCCTGGTTTTATGAAGTAGTACAAAAGATCTATGGAAAAAAATAAACCTGCTGAAAGCGCTTAGTACCATACCCGCATTCCGACGACAAAACGTATGCTGTGCTGGTGTTGAAGCAACGATTGCTCCTCGACGTAATCAAAACCCAGGTAAGGTGCGAATTCACGGGCAATTTCGTAGCGCAGCCTGGCGCCAACTTCAAACTCGGCAATGCCTGACTTCACGCCGCGGTTATTGATATCCGATGCGGCAACGTTCAGTTCCAATCTGGGCTGAAGAATGAGGCGTTGTGTTAACAATAGTTCATATTCCAGATCCAGGCGGCCCAGGACGTTGCCGTTATCGGTGATGAACATGGCGCCGTCCACTTCAAAAAAATAAGGCGCCAGGCCCTGAAAACCGATGACTGCATCAAAGGTTCGTTCCGGTTCAAAGGCCTTACGCGCGCCGATCTGGAAATCCCAATAGGTGGTGACAGCGCGACTGTATAACAGTTGCAGATCGGCACGGCCGAAAATGCCCTGATCACCTGCATAGTCACCTTCTGTTTTTAACCACAACTTGTGCGTGTCGTTGCCTATCCAGTGCTGAATATCCCATTTGAACAGTTGCAATTTGCCATTTCCTTCGTATTCCAGGCGGTTTGCCTTGAAATGACTGAATAGCTCTTGTCCATCCATCGCAAAGGCAGGATTAACATGCAGAACAGCCCATGCTGACAAACAAACCAATAAGCTGATTCGTTTGCCCGTATTAGCTAGACCGGATGTTTTCATGCCACCTTAGCTTCCCGCCTTTTCAACGATCAGCTTGCGGAACATGCCGGTGTCCATATGATAGAGCAAATGGCAATGAAACGCCCATTCTCCGGGAGCATCAGCCATCACATCGACGCTGACCCGCGATCCCGGCTTGACATTGATAACATGTTTCTTGGGGTTATGACTGCCGTTGCCGTTATCCAGATATTGCCATAATCCATGCAAATGAATGGGATGATTCATCATGGTTTCATTGACATAGTTAAAGCGGATGTGCTCGCCCAGATGGACTCTTAACGGTTCCGCGTCCGAATATTTGATGTCATCAAAAGACCAGCTATAGCGGTACATATTACCGGTCAAGCGCAATGTAATTTCTCGATCCGCATTTCTGAACAGCGGGCCAGGACTGGCGGATTTCAGCTGTTCGTAGCTGAGTACGTCATGGCTTTCGATAGCCTGGTTCTCATGTTGCTGATGCATCATGTGTTCATGTGTGTGTTCGGGAGCTGTGTGCTCCGTTTCGTGCTCCTGATGTTGGTCAGGGGCAGCCGACTGTTCCATATTCATTTGATTGTGCGAATTATGCTTATCATGCGCAATGCCCATATCGGCCATCGTCAATAAGGTTCGCGGACGCAGAACGGGTAAATCGGCCTTAAGACGGCTGTCCGATGTCAGCGTGGCCCGGGCATAGCCGCTTCTATCCATCGCTTCGGCAAAAATGCTGTAGGCTTTGTTAGCTTCCGGTTCGACTAAAGCATCATAGGTTTCGGCGACAGCCATCCGGAATTCGCCAACGTCAACGGGCTCCACCGGAATGCCGTCGGCTGCGATGATGCGCATTTTTAAACCAGGAATCCTGACGTCAAAATAAGTCATCGCGGAGGCATTAATAAATCGCAAACGCAGTTTTTGACCGGTTTTGAACACTGCCGTCCAGTTTTTGTCAGGGGGGTGCCCATTAATTAAAAAATGATAGGTGGCGCCGGTGACATCAGACAAATCAGTGGGATCCATGCGCATTTCGCCCCAATCCAGACGATCGGACAGTGTTTCCCAAAAGCCCAGCTTTTTGATGTCGGTAAAAAAATCGATCACCGTTCGTTTTTGGAAGTTGTAATAGTCACTTTGTTTTTTCAGACGAGCGAGAGTCCGATCGGGATCGGCTTCCGGCCAGTCGGAAAGGACAATCACAAGATCGCGATCAGCAGCATGATTGCCGTCAGCAGGATCGATAACCAACGCGCCATATAATCCAAGTTGCTCCTGCGTGCCTGAATGTCCGTGATACCAGTAAGTTCCACTTTGTTTGACCTGAAAGCGGTAAGTGAAAGTTTCGCCTGGCGCAATGCCGGAAAAACTGATGCCGGGTACACCATCCATTTCATATGGGAGAAGGATGCCGTGCCAGTGCAGGGATGTGGGGTTATCCATGGAATTGGTGACTCGCAGGGTAACGTGCTCCCCTTCATACCAATGCAGGGTAGGGGCTGGAAGCACGCCATTAGCCAGTATCGCTTTTTGCCTGTCGCCGACGAGATTGATTGCATGTTTGGCAATGATCAGGTGATAAGACCCGGCTTTCGCCATGGGCGCAACGAGGAAAAAAAAGCCGGCTATGAACAGCGCAAATTTTCCCAAGGTTAATTGAACGTGGATACTAGAAAGCATATATTTTTTGTTGATCGATTGGCCAAACTATGGAGCCCAATCAATACTACCAAGTTTCTCTGCAGAAAGGAACGCGAATAGTGGTCTTAAAAGTATCCAAGTGTAAACGACATTTCTGAAAATTCAGATAAATAAGTCTATCTTGAAATAGAAAATAAACATGAAATAGCCTTACAGCATTTAATTAGAAGATGAAACGGATGACTTATTTGTAGTACTTATTTAGCCATACGGTTGGCAACAATTATGATGTTTTTTCAATTAATGCTGGGCTGCCGAAACTCGACTAATCCCTCATTTTAAGGGCTACGGTAACACATCGGATGTTATAATTCACTGGCCATCAGGTAAGTCGAAGATGTCCTGCTTAATTTTTACTGATATCGCGTTGAGGTCATGGCCCCACCTGACGAATTATTTAGCCATCACTATCCGGATATTTGGGATATGCGCTATAGTAGTCGTTCTGTTACGCAGGCAGACGAAGATCAACCCAGCATCGGCGCTGTTCGGGGTTTATCAGCCTGTTTAATCTGAAGGCGGGATTCAAAACGCTATGCCCAACCATTGAACCTGGAATAAATAGACAATGACTGATAAATTAAAACTGCAAGCCCCAGCGACCTTGATACTGGATGGCAAGACCTATTCATTGCCGGTCTATCTCGGTGTTGAAGGCGAGAAAGCGATTGATATCACGAAACTTCGCAGCCAGACCGGTTATGTAACGCTGGACGATGGTTACGGGAATACCGGGGCATGTGAAAGCGCCATTACTTACATTGATGGCGAAAAAGGCATTTTGCGCTATCGGGGTTATCCTATTGAAGAATTGGCTGAAAACTCCCGCTTTATCGAAGTCGCTTATTTGCTCCTGCATGGTGAGTTGCCGAATGAAGAGCAATTGTTGCAGTTTTCCAAGCATCTAAATGAGTCTTCGATTATACATGAAGACATGCACCATTTTTTTAACGGTTTTCCACGTGGCTCTCATCCGATGGGCATTTTGGCAACAATGGTAGCGTCGTTGTCAACGTTTTATCCCGTGCCTGATCAACTCGACGAAGCCACGGAAGCACAAATTGTCGCCAATCTGATTTCTCAGGTGCGCACCATCGCAGCCTTTTCCTATAAAAAATCCATTGGCGAACCGCTGGTCTATCCGTCCTATAAACTAAAGTTTGTACGCAATTTTCTTACCATGATGTTTGCGTCGCCGGTGCGGGATTATCAGTTGGACGACGATATTGTGCGAGCTATCGATATGTTTTTGATCCTTCATGCCGATCATGAACAAAACTGCAGCACATCTTCGGTGCGTACCGCCGGTTCAAGTCTGGCCAATGTCTATGCAGTTGCATCGGCAGGCATTTCGGCATTATGGGGCCCGCGTCACGGTGGTGCCAATCAGGAAGTTATAAAAATGCTGGAACAGATTTATGCCGAAGGCGGCGATGGCAGCGAGTTTATTAATCAGGCCAAGGACAAGAACTCATCAAGCCGGCTGATGGGCTTTGGTCACCGGGTTTATAAAAATTTCGATCCCAGGGCCATGGTATTAAAAAAGCATTGTGACAAATTGTTGAACAAGCCCGGCATGAACGATCCTTTGTTCGATATTGCCCGTCGCCTTGAGGAAATTGCATTGAGCGACGACTATTTCATTTCTAGAAAACTTTACCCCAATGTCGATTTTTATTCTGGTTTGATATTACGCGCCGCCGGAATTCCGACCAATATGTTTACCGTTTTATTCGCCATTGGCCGTATGCCCGGATGGCTGGCGCATTGGCGCGAAATGATCCATAGCGAATCGGTCAGTATCTACCGGCCGCGCCAGATTTATGTTGGTGAGCCCTTGCGCCATTACCGGGATATCGAATTGCGCAAATAGTAAATACAAGGTGAACTGATACACGCCTGAAGCCAGATAGCTCTTGCTAATTACGACACCCAGTATTAGGCAACTGGATCAGGTAGTAGTTTATGCCGAATACTGTGCTACTCAACTTTCACCGGGGCGTCTCTATTGGACGCTTTCGTGCTGATGGTCTGGACGTGCGCTATAACAGCGACGGGCATGCCACTTGATCAACAGTTGGCGCCGGCATGGGGGACGCGATTATTCCGATCTAACGTCGCTGAGAGGCATCGGCTTTTTCGGCTGACAATTTACGCTGCAGTAGATGTGGATGTGTTTAAGGATATCCTGATGGTCATTGAATCAACACAACTGTTGCTGGCTAGATAAAAACCAAGTCGATGCAATTTGGTTGTGGGTAACCCCCAGCCGTGCCTGAATCGTGTCCAGCAGATCATGCAATTCCTTTGGCGTGGCTTGATTAATATCAGTGTCTATCACAAATGTTTCCAGATACTTCAGGTTTTCCTTTAAACCGTCGGATTTAGGCAGCAGAGCTATGCATTCTTGTACCTCATCAATGCAATGCGCCACCGAGCGAGGAAAATTATTATCCTTAAGTAAATAATCCAGCACAGCGCCGCTTTCGATGCGGTGACGCCGGTGTTTCCGGTACATCAACAGGGCACTTAAAGATTTTAAGACATTGATCCAGAGCGAGCTTTCATATTCGCGCATTTTATCGCTGCGATCGTCGGCTAGCAGCACCGAGCCGATGTCGAGGATGCGGGTAGTCATATCGGCGCGTTCAAGATTTCGGCCCAGCCGGATGAAGCGAAAGGCGTCGTCGTGGCTCATCGCTCCCGATAAAAAGCCGGTGAAGCGCTGACAGCCATCCATAATTTCCTGCAGCAATAAAACCCGGCCGCGTCGGTGCGATACCGACTCTAGATTATTTTTGGCGAACAAATACATTTCGTTGACCTGCTGCCAGGCTTCGTCCGGCATTAATTCACGGCTGGTTCGGATATTTTCCCTGGCGTAGCTCAATGACGAAAACAGCGATCCCGGATTAGCGGTTTCGGTCAACAGAAAACGCATAGTGTTTTGTTCGTTCGGGTTTTTGTAAAGCTGAAAAAAATTATTTTCAGCGCCACAAATATTGAGCAGGTAACGCCAGCTCATTTCCACGCCCATCGGTAAATCGAACATCAAATTCATATAAACACTAAGCAGACGTGCCGTGTTTTCAGTGCGTTCCAGATAGCGGGCAAGCCAATATAAGCGTTCGGCCGAGCGCGACAGCATCTTTAATTCTCCATGTTGATTATCCAAGTATCTTTGCTGCCGCCACCTTGCGAGGAATTAACCACCAGTGAGCCTTTTTTTAATGCGACGCGGGTCAAACCGCCAGCCGTAACAAAACTGTTAGCACCCTGCAAAATAAAAGGACGCAGATCGATATGCCGGGGTTCCAGCTGATTGTTGCATAGTGTAGGGCAGGTGGACAGCGCCAGGGTTGGTTGCGCGATATAGTTGCGCGGTTGCTGCTGAATTATTTTTTGAAATTTCTTTATTTCGCTGCGGGTAGCGTGCGGTCCGACCAGCATGCCGTAGCCGCCGGATTCATTGGCTGGCTTAACCACCAACTCTTCCAGGTGCGTCAGGACATAAGCCAGGTCATCGACATTGCTGCATAAATAAGTTGGCACATTGGGCAGGATGGGCTCTTCATTAAGATAGTAGCGAATCATTTGCGGCACATAGGCATAGACTACTTTATCGTCGGCGACACCGGCGCCTGGCGCATTGGCAAATGCCAAATTGCCGGCTTTCCAGGCGCGCATCAGTCCTTTGGCACCCAGCATCGAATCTTTACGGAATGCTTCGGGATCAAGGAATTGATCATCAATACGTCGATAAATAACGTCCACTTTTTCCAGGCCGTTAATCGTGCGCATGTAAACACAGTCTTCGTCATCGACAACGAGATCATCGCCTTCCACCAACTCGGCGCCCATCTGTTGGGCCAGGAAGGCATGTTCGAAATACGCGGAATTGTATATTCCAGGCGTCAGCACCGCGATTCGTGGCGCATCGACAGTTGGCGGGGCTATCGAAACCAGCATTTCAAAAAGATGGGCCGGATAATTGTCTACCGGAAATACATCCAGGTTCTGCAGCAGTTCAGGAAATACCCGTTTGGTAATAACACGGTTTTCGATCATGTAAGACACACCGGACGGAACCCGCAGATTATCTTCCAGCACATAAAAAGTGCCGTCCTTGTCCCGGATCAGATCGCTGCCGCAAATATTGGCCCATGCGCCGTATTTGGGGCGCATCCCAATGCATTGCTTGATAAAATTCTTCGAGCTGCTGATGATGTCCGCCGGAATCAAATTTTCCTTGATAAAGGCCTGTTCGTTATACATGTCGTCGATAAAGCAATTCAATGCTTTAAGGCGCTGTTTCAAGCCGATTTCCACACGCCGCCATTCCTTGCATTCGATGATGCGGGGAATAATATCGAAAGGCCAGGCTCTGTCGATATTGCCTTCGTCGCTATAGACAGTGAACGTGATGCCCATTTCAATGATAGCCATTTCTGCCGCATTTTTACGCGCATCGAGAGCATTGCTGTCGAGACTGCCTAGATAGTCACTCAACTGATAACTGGCTTGTCTGGCTAGATTTTCAGGACAGCGCATTTCATCATAAGCATTAGTAACGGTGTAGTCATCCCATAATGAATTCATAGCATACCTCCGATGGATTTTTTCAGAGTACTTTTAATTGTCCGCAAGTTGCAAAAAAGATGGCGCTGATTCGTGTCAGAAAAAGCGCCAATCAGGCACAACGCGAGGAGGATGTCTTCATTGATATTAATGCATAAGTCATGCCAGCATCAATAAATGAATATTTTAATCAGGGAGATGGATATGCATTAGGTCAATGGCCGCTGGAACTGCACCATAACATAGCTTCCGGCAGTTTACGTGAACTGATTTGGTGCAAGCCATTAAGCTAAGCCTCGTTTTTTCGGGCACCAGTTGACACCTGTCACCATTTGGTATCTGGGACAGGACAGGGTAGGGTCCATCCTAAGGTTGAACCAGTTAATAATTTCGTTATGAAACTGATCCTCTAAGCATTTGCCCAAAAAACCATATGCAAAGTCAGCAAAGATGGGTGAAGCTTCATAAAAAAATGATGATGCATCAGTTTTAATCGCATCCGCGCTTTTGATCATTTCCTCTTATAGTCACCGGCGAATCGTATGCTTTCCAACATTTCCTGGTCCGGCCGCACATACGATTCCACTCGGTTGCGGCCCTCATGCTTGGCCTGATAGAGCGCATCATCGGCTAGTTTAATCAGATTTATTGAACTATCCATCGGGGAAATAGCAGCCACACCACAACTAAAAGTACAGAAGAACTCACCATGAGGACTTTCAAAGCGTAAATTACCAAAACTTTCGCGTAATTCATTCAGAATCTGTACCGCCTGTGCTTCTGTTGTGTTGGGCATCGCCACCACAAATTCTTCACCGCCATAACGGCCAATGATATCGGACTTACGCAGCCGTTTGCGCAACAGTTGTGCCAGACTCTTGATTACTCTGTCGCCCTGAAGGTGGCCATAGGTATCGTTGACATTTTTGAAATGATCGACATCCAGCATGGCCAGAGACAGAGGCTCGTTTGACCGCCTTGCGCGGTTGACTTCGATCTCTATTTGCAACTTAAAGGAAATGCGATTAAGAAGGCCAGTCAGGCTGTCTTGCCGGATGAGCTCGGTTAACGTTCGAAAGCGCTGAGCCCGAATTGACACGGCCATGATCAGGTTGGTGTCGGAAATAGGTTTTTGCAGGAAATCCTCTGCACCGATTTGCATGGCGTTCTGTTGCAGTGCAAAGCCGGTCTCCGTGGACAAGAAAACAACCGGCAGGCTGTAGAATTGAGATTCCTGACGTATGACTTTCAATACTTCAATGCCGGTACATTCCGGCATATAAAGATCTAATAGAACTATTTCCGGTCGGTACTCCGCCAATGCCGACAAAAGAAGGGATGGGTTGTTAATCGCGATCGCTTCCATGCCTGCTGCGGTCAGAATCTGGACGTAATGGTCCGCTAACATTTCGTCATCGTCGAGCAAAAGCACTCTATAAGGATCTTGTATATTGCGATTGGTAATGTATTCAAGATGATCCTCCAAAACAGAGATATCGACCGGTTTGACTAAATAGGCAGTCGCCCCTGAGCGAACGGCAGCCAAACGGGAATCCCAGTCGGTGCAGGTGGTAATCACTAAATGAGGAACCGTTACGCCACAACGTGACTGGATTTCCTGCATTAGAGCGAGACCAGCAAGGGGACCTTCGGGAAGCATCAAATCAATAATCACTGCTGCCGGC
>Ga0209798_10000459_pt1 | contig 24341 bp, 21 predicted proteins | sample DOMMetBare3Fresh_FD_187475 | JGI IMG/M metagenome (GOLD analysis project Ga0209798, IMG submission 187475) | Wetland sediment microbial communities from St. Louis River estuary, USA, under dissolved organic matter induced mercury methylation -... | ecosystem: Environmental > Aquatic >... | reverse complement strand
ACCCCCGCCCCGTCGGCCCGAGCCTGACCCGAAGAGGTCGCCGAGCCCGGCCCCACCCAGCAGGTCACCGAGATCCTCGACTCGGAACGTCTGGCCTCCGAAGCCCTGGCCGCCGAAGCCGCCCCTGGCGCCGAAGCCGCCGGTGGCAACAAGGCGGCGAAACTCGTCGTACTCCTTGCGCTTCTCCTCGTCCCCCAGCACCGAATAGGCCTCGGAGATCCGTTTGAACTCGTCCTCGGCCTTGCTGTCGCCGGGGTTGGCATCCGGGTGGTGTTTCTGGGCGAGCTTGCGGTATGCCTTCCTCACCTCGGCGGCGGTGGCGTCCTTGCCGACCCCGAGCACCTGGTAGAAGTCCTTCTCGGCCCAGTCCTGGTTCATCTCAGTCGCGTCCTTCGAGCCCGACCAGGGCCGCCCGGATCACCTTTCCCCGCAGCCGGTAGCCGCGCCGCATCTCGTCACTCACCACCAGGCGGGAGCCGTCACCGGAGGTGACGACCGCCTCGTGGATCTCGGGGTCGAAGGGCTCCTCGAAGGTGGGGATCGGCTCCAATCCCTCCTTGGCGAGGATGTCCATCAGCTGGTTGTGGGTGGAGCGGACCCCACCCAGCAGGTTCTCGACGGTGACCGTGCCGGCGTCGACCTGGATGGCTGCGTCGAAGCTGTCCAGAACCGGCAGCAGCGCGCCCAGCACCCGCTCCGAGGCGCGCTCAACCGTGATCTGCTGCTCTCGCATCGACCGTTTCCGGAAGTTGTCGAAATCGGCCGCCACCCGACGGAGATCGTCCAGATACGAGGTCGCCTCGTCCCGGGCCGTCGCCAGCTCCCTGAGGAGCAGGTCACGAGCTTCCTCGGGGTCGGCCGGGAGATCGAGGCCGAGTGTCAGCGGATCGGGAGTCTCCGGCCGACCGTGAGTTTCCACCGCCGGCAGCACCGTCCCTTCGGTGATCTCGACGTCCGGATCCGTATGATCGATCTGTTCGCTCATCGGCCCCCCTCGGGGGTGGTGCGGATCATGTCTGGTCGTCTCCCTCGTCGACGATCTCGGCCTCGACGATGTCCTCGTCCGACGAGCCGCCGTCTTCACCTGACCCACCGGCGGCGGCCTGGGCCGCCTCCTGGTACACCCGGGTGAAGGCGTTCTGGCTGGCCTCGATCAACGCCTCCATGGCGGTGCGGATCGCCGGTGTCTCCGATGCCTCGTTGCCGAGCACCGTCTTGAGTTCGGCGAGCTTGGACTCGATGGCCTCTCGCTCCTGCTGGTTCACCGTGTCGGCGTTGTCCTTGAGGACCTTCTCGGTCTGATGGACGAGCTGGTCGGCCTGATTGCGGGTCTCCACCGCCTCGCGCCGTTTGCGGTCTTCGTCGGCATAGGCCTCGGCGTCCTTGACCATGCGGTCGATGTCATCGCTGGACAGGGCGGTCCCTCCTGTGATGGTCATCGCCTGCTCCTTGCTGGTGGCCATGTCCTTGGCCGAGACGTTGACGATGCCGTTGGCATCGATGTCGAACGTGACCTGGATCTGCGGGATACCCATCGGGGCAGGCGGGATTCCGGTGAGACGGAACTTGCCGAGGCTCTTGTTGTCGGCCGCCATCGCCCGTTCGCCCTGCAACACGTGGATCTCGACCTCGGGCTGGTTGTCCTCGGCGGTGGTGAAGGTTTCGGTCCGCCGGTAGGGAATGGTGGTGTTGCGCTCGATCATCTTCGTCAGCACGCCACCCTTGGTCTCGATCCCGAGCGTGAGGGGGGTGACGTCGAGCAACAGGATGTCCTTGACGTCGCCCTTGAGGACACCGGCCTGGATGGCTGCCCCGGCGGCGACCACCTCATCGGGGTTCACACCCTTGTGGGGTTCCTTCCCGGTGAGTGACCGAACCAGTTCCTGCACGGCCGGCATCCGGGTCGAGCCCCCGACCAGGACGACGTGATCGATCTCGCCGACCGGGATCCCGGCGTCCTTGACCGCCTGGTTGAAGGGTCTCCGGCATCGTTCCAGCAGATCTTCGGTGAGTTTCTGGAACTCGGCGCGGCTCAGCTTCTTCTGGAGGTGGAGCGGGCCCTGGGCGGTAGCGGTGATGAACGGGAGGTTGATCTCGGTCTCGGCCACCTGGGACAGCTCGATCTTGGCCTTCTCGGCCGCTTCCTTCAGCCGCTGGGTAGCCATCCGATCGGCCGCCAGGTCGACGCCGTTTTCGTCTTTGAAGGTCTTGACGAGCCATTTCACGACCGCGTCGTCCCAGTCGTCGCCTCCCAGGTGGGTGTCGCCCGAGGTGGCTTTGACCTCGAACACACCCTCGCCGATGTCGAGTACGGATACGTCGAAGGTTCCCCCACCGAGGTCGAACACGAGGATGGTGTGGTCCGTGTCCTTGTCGAGACCGTAGGCGAGCGAGGCGGCGGTGGGTTCGTTGATGATGCGCAAGACGTTGAGACCGGCGATGGCGCCGGCTTCCTTGGTGGCCTGGCGCTGGGCGTCGTTGAAATAGGCGGGGACGGTTATGACCGCGTCGGTCACCGGTTCGCCGAGATAGGACTCGGCGTCTCGCTTGAGTTTCATCAGGATCCGGGCGGAGATCTCCTGGGCGGTGTACTTCTTGCCATCGGCCTCGATGCTCCACGAGGTGCCCATGTGCCGCTTCACCGAGCGGATCGTCTTCTCGGGATTGGTGATCGCCTGGCGTTTGGCCACTTCACCCACCAACACCTCGGAGTCCTTGAACGCCACCACCGAGGGGGTGGTTCGCCCACCTTCGGCGTTGGCGATGATGGTTGGTTCCCCACCGTCGAGGGTGGCGATCACCGAGTTGGTGGTTCCCAGGTCGATTCCGACTGCGCGGGCCATTGATTTCTCCTTGATGAGGTTGCGGTAGGAAGTCTGTGAATGCAGAGCTTGCTGAAGGGGAGTATAGCAATCTGAGTGAGGTATTGTCAGATTTCCACACAGAGGAATACTGGCATCGGAGACGAGGTTGTCGAAGGCCAGACGATCCCCCACAGGAGAGCTCATGCCCGAAACCGATCAGACCAGTCTCCCCGTCCTCCCGCTCCGCAACGGAGTGGTGTTCCCCCATATGGTGGTGACCCTCCACATCGAAACCTCCGAGGGCCGGGATGCGCTGGCGGCCGCCGCCCGGGCGGATGGGCGTCTGCTCCTCGTCCCCAGAATCGATGGCCGCTACGCGGCGGTGGGGACGATCGCCGAGATCCAGCAGGTGGACGATTCCAACGTCGTTGTCTCCGGCCTGGCCCGGGCCAGGGTCGGGGCGGGGTCCACCGATCATGACGGTGCCCTGTGGGTTGAGGTGGAGGTCTATCCCGAAGTCGACATGGTCGACTCGGAACTCGAGGCCCTGGTCGACGAATACCGGGCAGTCGTCACTGCCGTCATGGAACATCGCGGAATCGGGGCGGTGGCGGAGCGGATTCTCGGCATGGACAACCCCAGCCGGCTGGCCGACCTGGCGGTCTATTCCCCCGATCTCTCCGTCGAGCAGAAGACGGAAGTGTTGGAGACGCTCGACATCCGGCAGCGGCTGGGGAAGTTGCTCACCTGGATGCGCGAAGTCCTCGCCGATCTCGAGCTCAGGACCAAGGTCCGCAAGGACGCCACCGAACGGATCGACAAGTCGCAGCGGGACTACCTGCTCCGCCAGCAACTGGAAGCGATCCGCAAGGAACTGGGGGACGAGGTCGACGTCTCCTCCGAGTATCGGGCCAAGGCGACCGGGTTGCCCGAGACCGTCCGAGAAGTCGTAGAACGGGAGATCGATCGGCTCGAACGCATGAGCGACCAGTCCCCGGAACACTCGTGGATCCGGACCTGGCTCGACACCATGTTCTCGGTGCCGTGGACGACCAAGTCGGATGATCGACTCGATCTGCGGGAGGCGTGGGCGGTGCTCGACGGCGACCACACCGGTTTGCACGATGTGAAGGAGCGCATCGTCGAGCATCTGGCCGTCCGCAAGCTCAGGGCGGAGCGTGGTGTCACCGGTGACGACCGGCGTTCGGGCGCCATCCTGCTGCTGGTGGGCCCGCCCGGGGTCGGCAAGACCTCCCTCGGGGAGTCGGTTGCCAAGGCGCTTGGGAGGCGTTTCGTCCGGGTCGCCCTCGGTGGTGTCCGCGACGAGGCCGAGATCCGTGGCCACCGCCGTACCTATGTCGGAGCACGGCCCGGTCGAATCGTGCGCGCCCTGACGGAGGCGGGAACCATGAACCCGGTCTTCCTGCTCGACGAGATGGACAAGGTGGGCAACGACTGGCGGGGTGATCCGTCTGCCGCCCTCCTCGAGGTTCTCGATCCCGCCCAGAACCACACGTTCCGGGACCACTATCTGGAGGTCGACCTCGACCTGTCCGACATCGTGTTCGTCGCCACCGCCAATGTGGTCGACACCATCCCTGCCGCCCTGCTCGACCGAACCGAGCTGATCCGGATCGACGGCTACACCGATGTCGAGAAGGTCGACATCGCCCGCGACCATCTGCTTCCCCGCCAACTCCTCGGCGCCGGTCTGGAGCCCGAGGAGCTGGAGGTGACCGATGCCGCCCTCGCCGTGATCGTCGACCGTTACACCCGTGAGCCGGGAGTTCGCTCCCTCGAACGAGAGCTCGGAAAGCTGGCCCGTAAGGTGGCGACCGCGGTCGCCTCCCGGGTGGACGCCGGTGACGGCCACGGTCCTGACGGTGATCGAGACACCGTTTTGGTCGGTCCCGATGATGTCATCGCCTATCTCGGCAAACCCCGGGTCTGGAAGGACGAGGCGAAGGATCGGACCGACGTGGCCGGAGTGGCCACCGGCCTGGCGGTGACCGGCGCCGGCGGAGACGTGCTCTTCGTGGAGGCGAGTGCCCTGGAAGGCGACCCGGGACTCACACTCACCGGCCAGTTGGGCGATGTCATGAAGGAGTCTGCCCGGATCGCCCTCTCGTATGTCGCCGCCCACGGTCCGGCGATGGGGGTGCCCGCACAAGATCTGCAGCGCCACATCCATCTGCACGTTCCTGCCGGGGCCATCCCCAAGGACGGGCCTTCGGCCGGGGTCACGATGGCCACCGCCCTGGTGTCGTTGATGACGGGGCGCAAGGTCAGGGCCGAGGTGGGGATGACCGGGGAATTGACCCTGCAGGGCAAGGTGCTCCCGATCGGTGGGGTGAAACAGAAGGTGCTCGCCGCCCACCGGGCGGGGATCAGCGAGGTGATCCTCCCGGCCCGCAACGAGATAGATCTGGACGACGTCCCCGAGTCGGTTCGATCCCATGTCCGCTTCCACCTCGTCTCGAACATCGAGGAGGTGCTGGCGGTGGCGCTGGTCGAACGAGAACCGGAGACGGGGTTGCGGTCAAGACTCGATGACCACGTGGGGGAACCCTGAACCGGTAGCTGTTTATCCGCCCGCCCCTAGCCCCTGGCCGCCGATTCAGTCCGTGGTTGCGAGAGGTCCCGGCTTTCGAGCCGGGACCTCTCGCGTCATGGGTCCGTCACATGCGCCGGTGGGAGAGCGAGGGCAGCACCTCCCTCACCTCGCCGACCCGGTCCGCCGCGATCTCGGCGGTGGCCAGTCCCGGCTCCACTCCCAGCTCGGCGATGACCAACCCCATCGGGTCGATCACCGTCGAGTGACCTGTGTACCAGGGCTCCGACAAGCCGGAGGCCACTACGAAGACGGTGTTCTCGACGGCTCTCGCCTTGAGCAGGGTGCGCCAGTGATCCACCTTGTGCTCACCCGCCACCCACCCGGCGGGCACGACGAGGGCCTGTGATCCCCGGGCAGAGAGCGCCCGCCCCAGTTCCGGGAAACGCAAGTCGTAACAAGTCATGATTCCGAGGCGAAAGCCCTCGAGATCCACGACGCACGGATCCAACGGCCCGGGAACGACCCGCTCCGACTCGCTGAACCCGAACGAGTCGAACAGATGGATCTTCCGGTAGGAACCAAGGAGTGTTCCCCGCCGGTCGATGATCACCACCGTGTTGTGAACCCGTTGTTTGCCGGCCGATTCCCAGACTCCGGCGACGATGGCCCTCTCGGATCGGGATGCCATCTCCTGGAGGCTGGTCACGAAAGGTCCGTCGAGGGGCTCGGCCACAGCCGTCAGGTCGACCCGCGGTCGGAAGTCGTGCATCACTCCTTCCGGAAACACGACCAGGTCTGTCTCCGTGGTCTCCACCACATTTGAGATCCGGCCGAGGACTTCGGCCTTGTCGGCCAGAGAGGGGAGTTGGGCGACCGTCACCTGCATCGAGGGATCCCTCGCCGGCATCTCCCGTGTGCCGGCCATCGCCGTTCGAATGGCGCGACGCCGGGCGACACCGGGGTCACGACCGCCGCCCGGCGGTCAACCCGGCGACCAGCGCCTCGGCGGCGGGAACGACGATTGCGATCATGTCGTCGTAGTCACGTTCGGACCCGTGATAGGGGTCGGGCACATCCTCGCCGTCCGCCCTGAACATCCTGATCTTGGCGCGGATCGTCGGGTCGGGGGCCAGTGCCAGCAGATCGTCGTGGTTCCACCGGTCCATGGCCACCACGAGATCGAAGTACTCCAGGTCGGCCGGGGACACCTGCCGGGCGGTCCCGCTCAGTTCGAGTCCTACCCGGCCGGCGGCCGCCACCGAACGGGGGTGCGGCGGCCGGCCCAGATGCCAGGTACCGGTGCCCGCCGAGTCGACCTCGAGGTCCAGACCGGCCCGGTTTCCGGCCCTCCTGATGGCTGCCTCCGCCGCCGGCGACCGGCAGATGTTGCCGGCGCATACGGCCAGGATCCGCCGAATCGGGGAATCAGCCGCCGTCATCGGCGGCAGGTTGCTGCGGGGAGATCGCCGCCAGCCGGGTACGGGCCAGCTCGACGTAGGCCTCCTCCGTGTCGAATCCAACGAAATGGCGATCCGCCTGCCGGGCGGCGACTGCGGTGCTGCCCGAGCCGATGAACGGGTCGAGCACCAGATCGGAGCGGTACGTGTACAACTCGATCAGGCGCCGGGGTAGTTCGAGGGGAAAGGGGGCCGGGTGTCCGACCCGGGTGGCCGACTCCGATGGGATCTCCCACACATCGAGGGTTGCCTGCATGAACTCCTCGCTGGAGATGGTCGGCTCGTGCGGGAGCCCCCTTTCCTGGCGGTCGCCCCGCTTGATGGCCCGGTCGAATCGGCCTTTGGAGGCGATCACCACTCGCTCGGAGAGGTCGCGGAGCACCGGGTTGGCGGGTGAGCGGAACGAGCCCCAGGCACAGGAACCGCCTGCCCCCTTCGCCTTCTGCCAGATGATCTCACCCCGCAGCAGCAGCCCGAGGCGGTCCTGGAGGATGTGGATCACGTCTGCCGAGAGCGAACGGTACGGCTTGCGTCCCAGGTTGGCGACGTTGATGGCGAGACGGCCCCCTGGTTCGAGCTTCTCGGCGCAGACCGCCAGTACCTCCTCGAGCATCGTCAGGTAGTCGATGTAGCTCTCGGGGATGTGGCCCCGATCGAGATCGAGCTCGTAGTCCTTGCCGGCGAAATAGGGGGGCGAGGTGACCACCAGCGCCACCGACCGGTCGGCCACCTGGCGCTCGGTCATGGCCCTGGCATCACCGTGGAAGATGGTGTCGACCACGACCGGCGACTCGACTCGCTGGTCGGCAGAAACGACCGGAGGGGAGAACCGCTGGTAGAACCCGGAGGCATCGTGGCTCTCCCGCCGGCTGGAGCCGAACGACGAGGTGGCGGTGGCGCGCAACGAGGGCATGGACTGAGAAGCGTACCGGGAGGCGGGGCAGGGACCCGGGCATTGGGACCTCCCTCAGGTCCCCCGGTCGACTTCCGCCCGCTCGGTCAAGTCGAGTTCGATCGACGTTCTGACGGTCGTGAATTCGCCAATGGCCTCGAGGAAGCTGGTGAGCTGGGTGGGGGTCTGGGCGAGCGTGGTGGTGAAACGGATACCGGCTCTCCCATGAGGCACGATCGGAAAACCGGAGACGTTGGCGAGGAACCCCGCCTCGCGCAACGCCAGGGTCACCTCGATCGCCTCGTCCAGTGGCCCGATCTCGGCAAACCACACCGGGGTGGGGGCGGTGGCGGCCAGCCGGACTCCGACCCGGGTGGAGGTGGCGATCACCGTTTCGAAGCGCTCTGTCAGGCGCCGCTGCAGGTCGGGGTGCTCGTCCGAGAGCAGGATCTCTGCGGCGGCCACCCCGGCCGCCAGTTCGGCGGTCTGGACCGGCCCCCCGAAGGTCAGCGTCCCCCCGGTGCGCAGCAGGCGTTTGCGGGTCGTTTCGTCGGGGCAGATGAGAAGTCCACCTCCGGCGCCGAAAGTCTTGGAGAGGGAGGCAGAGACGATCATGCGTTCGTGGATCCGATGGCCGTCGAGCACCAACCCGCGCCCGTTCTCGCCCGCCCAGCCAAACCCGTGGGCATCGTCGAGATAGGAATGCAGAGCCGGGTGCTCGTCCATCAGGGTCCGGATCTCGGCGATGGGACCGATATCGCCGAACATCGAGTAGATGCTGTCGGCCACGTACCAGACCCGGGCCGGAGCCCGTTCGATGATCACCCGTAGGGCGGCGAGGTCGTTGTGAGGGATGGTCTCGACGCTCACCCCCCGCGAGGAGAGGACCGAGCAGGCGAGGTGCAGGGAGGCGTGGGCCTGGGCATCGATGGCGACGATGTCGTTGTGCTCGACGATGGCCGGAAGCGCCGCCAGGTGGGCGAGGGTGGTGGACCCGGTGACGATCACCGGGGCAGTCGTGATCTCGGACAGCAGCGATTCGAGCGTCTGGTACAGGCCGAGCGACGAATAGGTACGGGAGGAGGAATAGGACACCCCGAACGAGCGAACCCCGCCCACCGCTGCTTCGATCAACTCGGGGCGGCGGTTGAGGCCGAGGTAGGAGCAGGACCCCATGTTGATCAGGGTCTTCCCCTCGACCTCGACGGTGCCGTCTTCGCCCACCGAATCGACACTGACCTGGATGAGCCCGAGATTCTCGGCGGCTTCGGAGTCGCGCTCCCACTTGCGAGCGGCGCGCATGTGCTGCTGCTGAGAGTTGGCTCTCATCGTTCCCCTTCAGTTGGTGGACCTGGCGTGTGAGCCAGACCGTACGTGATGGCGAACACCGCCGACAAGGGCTATTCGGGAAACTATCCCTTTCCAGAACTACGCAGTATGCTTGCTAGTGCAAGCACATTTCGTCCATCCTCGATCCGGCCGGGCGGCCTCGTTGGATGGGGAGGCGCGATGATGATTCCTCATGTTCAGATCCGATCCCGGAATGGGCTCGAGTTGATGATTCGCCCAGTCCTCCCCGAGGACGGAGCGTTGATCGAGAAGGGGTTCGAACATCTCTCCGAGCGTTCCCGCTACCAGCGGTTCCTGGCGCCGATCACTTCGCTGTCGCGGAGCCAGTTGAGCTACCTGTCCGAGGTGGATCAGGAACGGCATGTGGCGTTGGGCGCCCTACACGGGACAGAGCCGGTGGGGGTGGTGAGGATGGTGGGTCTTCCCGACGCCGAGACCGAGGCCGACATCGCCATCACCCTGGTGGACGACTACCAGGGGCAGGGGATCGGATCGGAACTGCTCCGGGTGATGGCGGTGGTGGCAAGGCATCGTGGTATCACCCGGCTCCACTTCGATGTGGCGGCCGAGAACATCCCCATGCTCAAGCTGCTGGGGCGGCTTGCAGAACTGGAACGGGATGAGACGGGATCCGTCGTCCATGTCGTGATCGACCCGGCCGGAATCCCCCTCCCCACCCCACCCGAGGGCTCGATCGAGGCCATGGTCGACGAAGCTGCCTTTCAGATGGCGGCTGTCACCAGTCGCTCCACGAACACTCCCTGAGCAGGGTGGAGGAGACGGATCGCCTCGTCCACCCCCACCCAGGCGACCCGGTCGATCTCCGGGAACGTGATCGTTCGACCCTTGACGGTCGCCACCACCGGCTCGGGGTCGAGTGTGACCGGATCGAGGTCGGGCGCCTCGACCCCCCACGCCAGGACGAGTTTGCCCGACCGGAGCCGGGTGGTGCCGAGATCGACGAACGGCCCGGTGGGGGCAGGCCAACCCGTCTCCTCGGTGAACTCCCGCCGGGCGGCGTCGAGGCTTTCCTCTCCGGCCATGATTTCGCCCTTGACGATCGACCAGGCGCCCTCGTTGCGTCGTGCCCAGATCGGCCCTCCGGGGTGGGCGATGAGGACCTCGAGACCGGGGCGATAGGGAAGCAACCCGGCACTGTGCTTCATAGGGCACCCTACCCGGCGGTCTACCCACCGGTGTCCAGGAGCCAATCGAATCAGGCCGGGAAGGTGGTCACCGCCGACACCCGGACCGCCACCCGGTCGCCGGGGTCGAGCACCGGTCTCGGACCGAGGCGCGCCCGGAGGCTGGTCCCCTCTCCCAGGACGAAGGTGACGACCTGGTCGTGCCCGAAATACTCGCGGTCGACCACCACCGCTTCCCCCTGCGGGTCGCTCGTCAGTTCCACCGCCTCGGGACGAATCATCACCTGGACCCGGCCGGTCAGTTCGGTGTCGAACCGGCCGACCGCCGTCTCGACCACACCGCCGCGAGCGGTGCCCGCCACAAAATCTGCATCACCGAGGAATCCGGCCACCCAGGGGGTGGCGGGGCTCTGGTAGAGAACGGCCGGGGAGGCGGCCTGTACCACTCTGCCGTGTTGCATCACCGCCACCATGTCGCTCATCGCCAGCGCCTCCGACTGGTCGTGGGTGACGAACACGGCGGTGGTGCCGGCGTTGAGCAGGATCTCCTTCAGGTCTCGGCGGACCCGATCGCGCAGGGCGGCGTCGAGGTTGGAGAACGGCTCATCCAGCAGGATCACCCTCGGGTCGGGTGCCAGCGCCCGGGCGAGCGCCACTCGCTGCTGCTGTCCCCCCGAGAGCTCGTGGGGGAAACGGTGCTCGTATCCGCCCATGCCGACCAGGTCGATCACCTCCGCCACCCGGCGGGTGGCATCGGGCCGGCGATGGACTCCGTAGCCGATGTTGGCGGCGACATCCATGTGCGGGAAGAGGGCGTAGTCCTGGAACACCATCCCCACCCGGCGCTTCTCGGGTGGCACCGACCGGCCGTCGCCGAACATCGGGATACCCTCGATCTCGACCAGGCCGCCGGCCGGGGTCTCGAAGCCGGCCACCACCCGGAGGGCGGTGGTCTTGCCGCAGCCCGACGGCCCCAACAACGACAACAGCGATCCTGGCCAGGCGTCGAACGAGAGGTGGTCGAGGGCGATCGTCTCGCCGAATCGTTTGACCACGTCTCTCACCCGGATGGCAGGAGTGGCATGGTCGGTCATGTCGGTTCCCGGGTCACGAGGATGTACAACGGTATCGAGGAAACCGCCAGAAGTACCAGCGCGGCGGTGCTGGCGCGGGCGTAGAGGCTTTCCGATGCGGCGCTCCAGATCCGGACGGCGAGCGTCTCGAATCCGGTCGGTCGGAGCAGGAGGGTGGCGGGCAGTTCTTTCATCACGGACAGGAACACGATGGCGGCTCCCGCCGCCAGTCCGGGTGACATCAGCGGGAGGGTCACCTTCCGGAAGGTGGTCAACGCCGATACCCCCAGGCCGCGACTGGCGTCTTCCAGAGCCGGCCGGACCTGACGGAGGGCTGTCTGGGCTGCCCCCAGTCCTTGCGGCAGAAACATGGCCACATAGGCGGCGACCAGGATCACCAGAGTCTGATAGGTGGCCGGAAGGAACCTGATCGCCACGACCAGAAACGCCAGTCCCACCGCCAGGTGGGGAAGCGAGTAGGTCGACCAGGCGAGGCTCTCGAGCCATCCGCTCCACCGGCTTCGATGGCGGATCGTGATGATGGCCAGCGGCAGAGCGGCGGCGATGGTTGCGCCGGCAGCGAGGAGGCCGGCGAGGCCGGCTCGCAACGTCTCGGCGCCGACCCCGGCGATCGGGATGCCCTGGGACACGCCCCGCCAGACCCAATAGCCGAGAACGGAGGCGGGAAGCCCCAGAGCGGCCAGAGTCACCAGCGACAGGAACACCAGTGACAAGAGCTTCGAGCGCGGCGAGAGCGGGATGGGCGCAGGCGGCTCGCCTCCATGCCGCGAGTGGAGGACCGCCCGGCCCCTGGTCCGGCGCTCGGCGACGATGATGATCAGGGCCAGAACGACCAGTACCGCGGAGAGGAACAGGGCGGGTGACACGTCGATCCGACCCCTGAATTGGGCGTAGATCGCCTTGGTGAACGTCTCGTATCCGAGCAGTGAGACGGCTCCGAAGTCCGAGAGCGTGTAGAGGGCCACCAGCAGGGCAGAAGCCGAGAGCGCCGGCCGCAACTGGGGAAGCACGATGGTGGCGAACATCCGCCACCGTCCTGCCCCCAGACCTCGAGCGGCCTCCTCCAGCACGGTGGCCGTCCTCCGTAAGGCGGGTGCCACCAGCAGATGCACGAAGGGGAAGTTCCACAGGGTGAGAGCGACCCAGGCCGCCCAGAACCCGCGGAAGCTGGGGAGGGTGCCCAATCCGATGCCTGCGGTGAGCCGGCTGAGGGCGCCGGCATTGCCGGATGCTCCCAGCAGGGTGAGGGCTCCGACGTACGACGGGATGACCAGCGGGATGGTGGAGAGGGTCGCCCACATCCTCCGCCCGGGTAGGTCGGTCCGGGTGGTGAGCCAGGCGGTGGCGGTGCCGATGGTGGTGGCACCGAAGGTGGTGGCCAGCGCCAGCCCACCGGTCGACAGGGCGAGGTCGAGCAGCCGAGCCGGTGGGATCCCGGCGGTGGTGGCGCCGTTCTCCAACCCTGCAATCAGGAGGAGGGCGATCGGCACCACCGAGGGAACGATGGCCAGTATTCCGAGGACGGTGAGGGCCCGGGGAGCCGGTCGGCGCTCGACCCGGTCGCGCCGGGCGGAGGGCGCGGCCGGGGTGCCGGCCGGGGCGACAGCCATCAGGTGAGTCCGGCCTCTGCGATCAACTGGGTGGCCCGGTCGACGGTGGTGGCGAGCTGGGAGAGATCGAGGTCGAGGGTGGGCAGGTCGGCGAGCGGGGTCTGCCCCGGCGGGGTCCCGGCGCCTTCGACCAGCGGGTATTCGAGGATCTCGGACAGGAAGAATGCCTGGGTCTCATCGGAGACCAGAAACTCGAGGAATCGAAGAGCCTCGTCGCGGTTCTCGGCGGTCTTCAGCAGTCCGGCCCCCGAAACCATCACCAGCGAGCCGGGGTCCCCGCTCGGGAAGGAGTGGTTCACGGCCGTCGCCACACCCTGCTCGTCGGCCAGGCGCAGCAGGTAATAGTGGTTGACCAGACCGCCGGCGATGTCGCCGGCATCGGTGGCGGCCACGATCGGAGCGTTTCCATCGAAGATCACCGGGTCGTTGGAGGCGATTCCGGACAGCCATTCCAGCGTGCGCTCTTCGCCTTCGGTCAGCACCATCGCCGAAACGAAGGCAACGAACGAACCGTTGGTGGGAGCGACACCGACCTTTCCCGCCCATTCGGGCTCGGTGAGGGCCCAGATGTCGGCCGGCGGGGCGGCGACCAGGTCGGGGTTGTAGACGAAGACCCGGGCCCGGGCCGTGACGCCGACCCACCGACCCTGGGAATCGGAGAACCGGGCAGGAACCCGAGCGAGGATGTCATCCGGGAGCGGCTCGAACATGTCTTCCAGGGCGACGGCCCCCACGAACGCCGGGTCCTGGGACCAGAACAGGTCGGCCGGCGAGGCATCACCTTCCTGGAGGAGGGTGGTTGCCAGTTCGCCCGACCCGGCGTACCGCACCTCGACAGAGATCCCGGTTTCGGTTTCGAAGCGCTCCACCAGGGGAGCCACCAGTTCCTCGCTCCGGCCGGAGTAGACGACGAGGCTCCCGCCCGTAAGGTCGTCCGCCGTGGTCGATCCCCCGCAGGCGGCGACCACGGTGGTCAGGACGAGGAGGAGGGGGATCGGGCTCTTCACGACTGTTCCTTTCTATACACTACGGCGATAGTGGTAATCGACCCGGAGTATGTCAGGGGTACCTGACATATGCAAGAAGGCGGTCCTGATGAGGCGGGCCGGGGAGGCGGGCCGGGCGACCGGCGGGAACGATAGGCTGCGGGTGTGACCGACCGCTTCCTCCCGGCAATCCTGGCGGAGTTTGCCCTGGCCCCGGGCGAGCCGATCGCCACCGGGTTGAGGAGGCTCAGCCTCCAGCAGTTCGACGCCATCGTGGTCGATCTGCGCCAGGGCTCCGATCTCGATGTTGCCGTGCACTCCACCCGCAAGGCGACCAAGCGGGTTCGCTCGATCCTCCGCCTGGTCCGCTCCGAGATCGGCGACCGGGCCTACCGGGTCGAGAATCAGGTCTTGCGCGATGCCTCCCGCCTGCTCGCCCCGATCCGCGACGACCGGGTGATGGTCGAGACCGTGTCGAACCTGCGCGATCGGTACCGAACCCTGCTCGATCCGCAGGCGTTCGCCGAGGTGGTGGAACGGTTGCAGGTGCGAGCCGAGGTGCGCCGCGACTCGATCGTCGCCGCCGGAGCGGTCGAGGCGGCGGCGACGGCGTTGTCGGCGGCCCGGTCCCGCTACGCCGCCTGGCCCGAGGAAGGAGACGTGGCGGCGGGTCTCTACGGGCGGAAGCCGATCAGAAACCGGTTCGGGTCGATCGAGCCCGGTCTGCGCCGGACCTACGGCGGTGGGCGCCGGGACATGGGCGCCGCTTTGGGCAACCGGGATGTCCATGCGATCCACTCCTGGCGGAAACGGGTCAAATACCTCAGGCACCAACTCGAGATCCTCAATCCCCTCTTTCCGGAGATGCTGGACGCCAGTGCCGGGGCGCTCGATCATCTCGGAGAGTTGCTGGGAACCGAGCACGACCTCGCCGTGCTCGCCGCCCTGCTCGACACCAACCCCGGTCTGTGCCCGGATCCGCTCGAGAGGTCGGTTCTCCAGGCGCTCGCCCGCCATCGCCGCGGTGAGCTGCTCAACGCTGCCCAGGTGTTGGGAAATCGGATCTATGCGGAGTCGCCCGACCGGTTCATCCTGCGGATGGAGTCCTACTGGCGGAGTGCGGTCACACCGATTTCATCTCGCTCACCAGTCTGGTGAGCGTGGCCTTGGCGTCACCGAACAGCATCGACGTGTTGTCGGCGTAGAAGAGCTCGTTCTCGATCCCGGCGAAACCAGGAGCCATTCCCCGCTTGAGCACGATCACTGAACGAGCATGCTCGACGTCGAGGATGGGCATCCCGTAGATCGGGCTGGCCGGATCGTTGTGGGCGGCCGGGTTGACGACGTCGTTGGCGCCGATCACCACCGCCACATCCGCCCGCTCGAACTCGCCGTTGATGTCCTCCAGGTCGTACAACTCGTCGTAGGGGACGTTGGCTTCGGCCAGGAGGACATTCATGTGTCCGGGCATCCGCCCCGCCACCGGATGGATGGCGAAACGCACCTCGCCCCCGTGTTTGTGGATGAGGTCGGCAAGTTCTCTGACCTGGTGCTGGGCCTGGCTCACCGCCATCCCGTAGCCGGGCACGAAGATCACCAGCCCGGCATAGGCCAAACGGAGGGCGGCGTCCTCGACGTTGATCTCGTGCACGGTGAGCCCTTCGGAGGTCTTGGATGCGCCCGCCGCCTGCTCCGAACCGAAGGCGCCGAAGAGGACGTTGCGGAACGAACGATTCATCGCTTTCGACATCACGATCGACAGGATGAATCCCGACGCCCCATCGAGGGCTCCGGCGATGATCAGGAGGGTGTTGTCGATCGCAAACCCGGTGGCGGCGGCCGCCAGGCCGGCGTACGAGTTCATCAGTGAGATCACGACCGGCATGTCGGCGCCCCCGATGGGCAACACCAGCAGGACGCCGATCACCAACGAGAGCACGATCATGACCCAGAAGGCGGGGACCTGGTTGGGGTCGATGAGAAGCCATACGAACGCCCCCACCGCAGCCAGGAACAGGGTGGCGTTGACCACGTTCTGCCCGGTGTAGGTCACCGGTCGGCCGGTGATGAACCCCTGGAGCTTTCCGAAGGCGATGAAGCTGCCGGTCACCGTCAGGCCCCCGAACAACACCTCGAAGCCGAGGGCGCCGGTCGTGAATCGAGTCAGTCCCTCCCCGAGGTCGATGGCGTGGGTGTACTCGGCGATCCCCACCAGGGTCGCCGCCAGCGCGCCGAACATGTGGGAGAAGGCGATCCGCTGGGGCATCGCCGTCATCGGCACCCACTGGCCCAGCGGGTAGCCGGCGATCGAGCCGATCACCAGGCCGATCAGCACCATGTCGTAGTCGATGATCTCTTCCTTGAGGAGGGTGGCGATCACCGCCAGCAACATGCCGACCATGGCCTGCTGGATGCCGCGACGGGCCTTGTCGGGCTTGGTCAGACCGCGCAGGGCCAGGATGAAGAGCACCCCGGCCGCCAGATAGACGAGTTCGACGACGACCGTGAGGGTCACGGTTCTTCCCGACGGAACATCCGCAGCATGCGGTCGGTGATGAGGAACCCACCGACGACGTTGGTGGTGGCGCAGGCCACCGCGATCACACCGAGCACGGTCGCAACCGTGGAGTTGCCGGAACCGGCAACCACCAGGGAACCAACCAGGGAGATACCCGAGATGGCGTTGGTGGCGGCCATCAGCGGGGTGTGGAGCAGAGGCGGGACCCGGGTGATCACCTGGAACCCGACAAAGCCGGCGAGAACGAACACGTAGATTTGGGTGAGGTCGACCATCGATTGGCGAGCTTAGGCGCGCGTTCCGGCGACCCTGTCGACCGTCGACGGGGGCGGGTGACGAGGATCCGATCGGCAGACGGTCTCCCCACATCGACGTCGGTCGGCCGGCCTGGCCCGAGGTCGGGCTCCCGTCGTGCCACGGATTGGCCCCGGTACACTCGGGTGAAGACGAAAGGAAGCAACATGGCGTTGTTGGACACGATCAAGGGCTTCTTTGGCAAGGCCAAGCAGGAGGCCGCCGAGTTGTCGGAAAGGGCGGCTCCGATGATGGAGAAGGCCAAGACGGCGGCGGGCGAGGCGATGGAGAAGATCAAAGAAGAGGCTTCCGAGTTGTCGGAGAAGGCGGCTCCGATGATGGAGAAGGCCAAGACGGCGGCGGGCGAGGCGATGGAGAAGATCGAGCACAAGATCGAGGACATCCGTGGTGGCGAGAGCCCCAAGGAGGCGGTCGGCGAGATGGTGGACGAGGCCAAGGCGGCCGCCGGCGACATGGCGGGTGAGGCCAAGGAAGCCGTCTCCGATGCCGTGGAGGATGTCAAGCCGGACGCCTGATCGGCGGCACGTTCAGAACGCTCCTCGGTTCGGTCAGCCGAGAGGCAGGAGGTTCTCCGTGAACGACTGGAGTCCCTCCTCGAGGGTGGGTCGGGCGATCAGGTAGGCCGGGATCATCAACCGGTGCACCCCCAGCGAGCGCATCGTGCCGATCGCCGTGGCCGGGTCATCCAGCAAACGGCCGGGGTAGGCCGCCGAGACCTCGATGGTGTCCGGGTCGCGACCTGCCTCCAGGGCGTGGGCGCGCATCGTCTGGATCGCCGTATCGAGGAGCTCGATGGTGGCCGGGCCCGGATAGAACCCGTCGCCCCTGACCGCCGCCCGGCGGGCGGCGGCGGCGGAGTGACCCCCGATCACGATCGGTACCCAGCCCGAGACCGGCTTGGGGTTCGAGGCGACACCCTCGAAACGAGCGAACTCGCCGCTGAAACTGGCCGTGTCGGATGCCCACAAAGCCCTGATCGCCTCGATGAATTCGTCGGTCCGTTCCCCCCGCCGGTCCCAGGGGACGCCGAGCGCCTCGAACTCCTCCCGGAGCCAGCCGACACCCACCCCCAACTCGACCCGCCCGCCGCTCAGGTGGTCGAGGGTGCCCACCTCCTTGGCGAGGACCACCGGGTTCCGTTCCGGCAGGATCATCACTCCTGTGCCGAGACGCAGGCGGGTGGTCGCCGCCGCCACCCAGGTGAGCCAGATCAAAGGGTCGGGTATCGGAATCGAGGGCGACCCTGGCATCTTGCCGCTTGGGTGATAGGGGTAGGCGGATCCGTACTCCACCGGCCACACGACGTGTTCGACGGTCCAGATCGACTCGAACCCTGCCGACTCCGCTCCCAACGCCAGTTCGTGGGCGAGGTCCGGTTCGGTGAACGGGACCGTGTTGGCGGCGATGAGGCCGAACTTCACGAAACGGTCTTCCGGGCCCTGTCGAGGTCGTCGGCCGGCACCCAGCAGGCATGGAATCCATTGGGTACTCCCACCGGGAGCAGCACCCGGCACACCGGACCAGCCTCCAGATCGGCCGCATCCAGGACCACCACCTCCGATCGGGCGGTGGCGGCGTCGTACACGAACGACAGCAGATATCCGTCGTCCTCGGATCGTTGCGGCCGTCGGGGGGCGAACGGGGCCTCCGAGCCGAAGCGGCCTTCGCCAAAGGTGTACCGCGTCGAGGTCGAGGTCTGCAGATCGTGTTTCACCACCCCGTCGAAGTACATCGTCACATCCGAGTTGATCGACACCGTGTAGGCATAACGGTTCTTCCGGCCGAAGCGGGATGGATCGATCATCGGGAACTCGGTGTTGGCGTCGTCGAGACGCTCCTCCCGGGTCATTCCGGTGGTCAGGTCGAATCGATATCGGTGGACGAAGGCATCGAGCCGCAGGTAGTTGAGGATGGCGGCAAGGGGCCCGGTGAGCGGGATGGCCGGCGGGCCGGGTGGACGGAAGCGGCACACATCCATGACGATCTCGTCCCCTTCTTCCCAGGCGTTGATCGAGTGATAGATGTAGCAAGGTTCGGCTTCGAACCAGCGCACCGCACTGCCATGGCGGGGGACGATCCCGAACCGGGCGGGGGTGTCTCTCAAGAACTCGAGACGGTGACGACCGGCCTGCCGGGAGGCGGCGTCGACCACCAGCGGCAGATCCATGAGGATCGAGTGGTTCTCCGTGATCGCCATGTCGTGCGGCATTCGCGCTCCGGGCAGGTCGATGTCGGTGAGGTGAGTGACCTTGCCGTCGGCGGAGACGACCCCATATTGCATGTAGGGCGGAACGGGGCCGTAGTCGAAGAAGCAGAACTCGCCGGTGAGTGGATCGATCTTGGCGTGGGCCGAGACACAAGACGTTCGGGTGTCATTCCAGGTCTCGGGTCCGATGGTTTCGAGGGTGAGGGGGTCGACTCGGTAGGGCGTCCCCGCCAGGTACCAGAGGGCGATGAGGTTCCCGTTGTGGAACTTCACGTCGGTGTTGGCGACGTCCTTCAGGCGCAGCCGGCTGCCGTCATCGGGGTTGTCGGTTCGCGGTTCCGCCATCCCCTTCCAGAGGGCCCGGCCGGCCTCCGCTTCACGGGCAAACCCCTCGGTCCGGATCCACCGATTGCGATAGGACGCCTTGCCTCCTTCGAAGTAGAGGGCATGGAGCATCCCGTCGCCGTCGAACCAGTGGTACCGCCCGATGGTTGGATATCGCGGGTTGGGGCCGTTGCGCACGTAGAGACCCTCGAGATCCGCGGGGATGGTCCCGATCACCTGCAGATCCTCGGCGTCGATCTCTTGGTCGACCGGGGCATACGGACCGAGGAGATAGGGGTTCTCCCCGGCGTCGAGTGCCACCGATAGTGCGTCGTTTCTGATCAAAGTCCGACCCCACTTCTTGGCGATCGTCTCTGAATCTAGCGGGACCGGGAGGAGTCCGACCGTGATCTACCGGCGCCGGCTTCCACCCGTACACTCGCCCGGTGATCGCCGTCCGCTCCCGCCTCACAGTCACCCTCTTCGGTGGGGTGGCGCTGGCCTCTACGGGATACCTGGCTGCGGTGACCGTGTCGACCCTGGCGGCCAGAGCCATCACCGGCTCGGCGCTGCTGGCCGGTCTTCCCGGAGCCGTGGCCGTCGTCGGCACGGCGGTCGCCTCGACCGTCCTGTCGGCCGACATCCCGCGGGCGGGAAGGAAGCGGGGTCTGATCTTCGGATACCTGCTGGCGGCCATCGGCGGCGCCATCGCGGTGGTGGGTGTCCGGATCGGCTCGTTCCCCTGGTTGCTGGCCGGTCTCTTCCTGCTCGGATGGGGCCAGGCTTCATCCCAGCTCTCCCGCTATGCCGCCGCCGACCTGGCGGTGGCCGAGCGCAGGGCCGGGGTGGTCTCCTTGATCGTGTGGGCGGCCACCATCGGCGCCATCGCCGGTCCATCGTTGATCGAAGCAGCCCAGAGATTCTCCGAGTCACGCGGTGGTGCCGCCTACGAAGGGGGCTATCTGGTGGCGGCCGTCTTCATGCTGGCCGCGTTTGGCACCTACGCCCTCGGTCTGCGACCCGACCCCTCATCGCTGGTCGGTCTCAGGGGAGGCGAAGGAGGTGAGCCGTTGGCTCCGGCCCACGGTTGGAAGGAGGCCGATGTCCGACTGGCTCTGGTGTCCATGGTTTTCGGCCAGGTGGTGATGGTCTTGATCATGACCGGCACCCCGATTCACGTCGAGGACGCCGGTCATGGTTTGGGCGCGATCGGGTTGATCCTGTCGGTGCACGCATTCGGCATGTTCGGCTTCTCGCCTCTCACCGGGCGGCTGGTGGACAGGGTCGGCCCTCACAAGGTGCTCTACGGTTCGGTGGCGGTGCTGGGAGTCGCCGCACTCGTTTCGGCCACCGCTCCCGAGCACTCCATCTCCACCCTCACCGTCGGCCTCGGACTGCTCGGGATCGGGTGGAACCTGGGGTTCGTGGCCGGGAGCGCCCTGCTGGCCGGTGCCGCCGGGTCGAAGGTTCAGGGTGTGGTCGACTCGGCGGTTTGGCTGTCGAGCGCCGCTTCCAGCCTGGGGGCGGGAGTCATGCTCGACCTGGTGGGTTACCGCCAACTCTCGGTGCTGGGCATGGCGCTCCTCGTGTTTCCGGCCGCCGGGCTGTTCTGGCGGCACCGCCTGGTCCCGGTGATCGGAGCCTGACCCAACGCGGATTCTGGGCCACCGGGTCACGGGCCCGCTCGATGACGCTTCGGTCGATGTCGTGCTTTACACTTCGTAAAGCCCTCGATCAGGAGTCCTATGACCTCGGAACTGCTCGGCTTGTTCGACCAGGTGGTTGATGAGTCCGCCCTCGCCCGCACCATCGACCGGTTCAAGGAGCGTTCGATCCGCCTCCCCACCTTCTCCCAGCTGGCGAGCCCCGAGACGATTCCTGCCTCGATCGAGGCGGCACTCGGGGCGGTCGGCGCCGACGATCCCGACCCGCTCAACCTGTGGCGAGTCCACTGGCACAACGATTCCACCCGGGAGGGGAGGGCCGAGGTGCCAGAGTATCTGTCGCTGCCAGGTGAGTTGACCGGGGTCGACGCGACCATCCTCATCGCCCTCGGCAACCGGTTCCCGATGATCAGAGCCCACAAGGTGCTCGCCGCCTACTCATGTCTCGCCCCGAAGGTGGTGGCAGGGGCATTCGACCCCACCTCGCACCGCGCCATCTGGCCGTCGACCGGCAACTACGCCCGGGGTGGGGTGGCCATCTCCAAGATCATGGGTTGCCGGGGGGTGGCGGTGTTGCCGGAAGGGATGAGCCGCGAGCGGTTCGAGTGGCTGGCGTCTTGGATCTCGGAGCCGGGTGACGTCATCCGGACCTATGGCACCGAATCGAACGTGAAGGAGATCTACGACGCATGTAACGAACTGGCCAAGGACCCGACCAACGTCATCCTCAACCAGTTCTCCGAGTTCTCGAATCACTGCGGTCATTACCGGGTGACCGGTCCCGCTCTCGAGCGGGTGTTCCACGCTGCCGGCGGTGGCCGTCTGTTCGCCTTCGTCTCCGCCTCCGGCTCGGCGGGAACCCTCGGCGCCGGTGACTATCTGAAGGACCGTCACGGGGCCCGCATCGTCCCGGTCGAGGCGGTGGAGTGCCCGACCATGCTCTACAACGGGTATGGGGAGCACAACATCCAGGGGATCGGCGACAAGCACATCCCCCTGATCCACAACGTCACCAATTCGGACGCGATTGTGGGGATCAGCGACGAGGCCACCGACACCCTGTTCCTCCTGTTCAACACCGAACCCGGCAAGGCGTTGCTGCGCAACCGGGGAGTACCCGCCGACACGGTCGAGGGTCTCCGGCACATGGGGTTCTCGTCGATCGCCAACATGCTGGCGGCGATCAAACTCGCCAAGCACCACCGGCTCAGCAGCCGCGACGTGATCGTCACGGTGGCAACCGACGGCGCCGAGATGTACGGCTCCGAGATCGCCAAGATCGAAGGTCGCGACCATCCGGGCGGTTTCGATGCGATGGCGGCGGCGGCCGCCCATTCCCGCTTCCTGGAGGGGGTCACCACCGATCACCTGCTCGAGATGGACGAGACCGTCCGCCGGCGGGTCTTCAATCTCGGCTACTACACCTGGGTCGAACAGCAGGGAATCCCCTTCCACGACTTCGAGGTGCGACGGGACCAGGCGTGGTGGGAGGGCCTGCGGGGTTTCACGGACCGCTGGGACGAGATGATCGGGGAGTTCAACGAGCGCACCGGCGTGCAGATCTGAATTCGGCCGAGGGGAACATCCCGTGACCAACCACGACAACCCGTTCATCAAGTACCGGGCGAGGCTCGACAGTCACCGGCGGGCGATCGAGCTGGGATGGTCCGACGACCAGTTCGTCGCCCTCGTCGAAGAACTCGACGCTGCGGTCGAATCGGTCGACGGCATCGGGTTTCGCGTCACCCCGGTACGTCCGTACCCCGGTATCGCCGCCGAACTCGAGCTCGTCACCGATCGGGTGTGGGTCAAGGACGACACCGCCAATGTCGGCGGCTCCCACAAAGCAAGGCATCTCTTCGGAGTCATGCTGCACCTCGGGGTCGATTCGCACGGTTCGGACGGTGAGCTGGCCATCGCCTCGTGCGGCAACGCGGCGGTGGCGGCGTCGGTAGTGGCGGCCGCCCGCCGGCGACCGCTGCGAGTGTTCATCCCGACCTGGGCGGATGCGGCCGTGGTGCACCTGCTCGAGCAGCGGGGAGCGATCATCGAGGTGTGTGAGCGGCGGGTGGGGGAGACCGGTGACCCCACCTACCTTCGTTTCAAGGAGGCGGTTGCCGCCGGTGCGACCCCGTTCTCCGTCCAGGGATCGGTCACCCCCACCACACTGGATGGAGGCCGCACGATCGGATGGGAATTGGCAGACCAACTGGTCGAGGCCGGTGTCGGCGGAACCGTCCGGCTCTTCGTCCAGATCGGGGGAGGGGCCTTGGCCTCTTCGGCCTGGATGGGGCTGACAGAGGCGATCGGCGCTTCCGGGGTGATCGAGCCGGCGTTGCACGCGGTGCAAACCGAGGCCTGCGCCCCGCTGGTTCGAGCCTGGGACCGGTTGACGGTGGATCTCGCCGAGCGGGAAGAGCTCGCCCTCCCGCCGGATCGGCCCCATCGGGCAGCCGAGATCCGGCGGATCGGTGCGGCCGACAAGATCATGGAGCGGGCGACCGGGTCACCCCACAGCTTCATGTGGCCCTGGGAGGTGGTGGGCACCTCGGCCGCCTCCGGGATCCTCGACGATGTCACCTACGACTGGATGCCGGTGGTCGAGGGCATGTTCCGCTCCGGCGGGTGGCCGGTGGTGGTGGCCGAGAAGCAAGTCGACCGGGCTCATCGCAGCGCCCACCAGGCCACCGGGATCGATGTTTCCGCCACCGGCTCGGCCGGATTGGCGGGACTGACCGATGCCGGGACGGTCGCCGCCCTGTCCTCGAGCGACAACCTGGTGTTGCTCTTCACCGGAATCGAACGCTGATCCTCGACCGACGATGCTGATCGACCGGCACCGCGCTCCGCCAGACCCGAACCTGGGGGAGCCGTGACCGGGGACCGCTTCTACGGGGATCTGGCTCCCTGGTGGCCGTTGATCTCCCCGGTGGAGGACTATGCCGAGGAGGCGGAGTACACCGCCCGGCTGCTCCGATCGGCCCAGGTCCCGGTGCGGGAGGTCCTCGAGCTCGGATCGGGTGGCGGGCACAACGCCGCCCATCTCAAGCGTCACTTCGCGCTGACCCTGGTCGACCTGTCGGGTCCGATGCTGGAGCAGTCGCGGCGCCTCAACCCCGAATGCGAGCACCTGCGGGGGGACATGCGGAGCCTCCGTCTCGGCCGGACGTTCGATGCCGTCTTCATCCACGACGCCATCGATTACATGACCTCATTGCCCGACTTGAGGGCCGCGCTGGAGACGGCCTACCTCCACTGCCGTCCGGGAGGGATCGCGGTCGTCATGCCCGACCACATCCGGGAGACCTTCCAGCCCGGTACCGATCACGGGGGAAGCGACGGACCGGATGGAAGCGGTGCCCGGTATCTCGAATGGACCCGGGATCCCGGCGGCGGAGAGACCGTCGAGGTCGTCTATGCCT
>Ga0209798_10000458_pt1 | contig 24348 bp, 23 predicted proteins | sample DOMMetBare3Fresh_FD_187475 | JGI IMG/M metagenome (GOLD analysis project Ga0209798, IMG submission 187475) | Wetland sediment microbial communities from St. Louis River estuary, USA, under dissolved organic matter induced mercury methylation -... | ecosystem: Environmental > Aquatic >... | reverse complement strand
GATCGCCCACGTCGAGGGCGACGACCTGACCGACCGGCTCGAGGGACTCGACCTGGTCAACCTCGACACCGGCGAAGGATTCGCCACGGTCGGCGCCCCGGCGCTGACCGCCAACGCCTACCTCGGTGCGTTCGGGATCAAGGCCGCCCTGGCCGCCGGGGCGGACGTCGTGGTCACCGGCCGGGTCACCGACGCGTCGCTGGTCGTCGGACCGGCGGCGTGGTGGCACGGCTGGGGGCCGGGCGACCTCGACGCCCTGGCCGGTGCCGTGGTCGCCGGGCACGTCGTGGAGTGCGGGGCCCAGGCCACCGGCGGCAACTACGCGTTCTTCCAGGAGGTGCCCGGCCTGGAGCACGTCGGGTTCCCGATCGCCGAGGTGGCCGCCGACGGCTCTGCGGTGATCACCAAGCACCCGGGGACCGGTGGCCTGGTGTCGGTCGGCACGGTGACCGCCCAGCTGCTCTACGAGATCGGCGGCCCCGACTACGCGGGGCCCGACGTGACCGCCCGGTTCGACACGGTCGAGCTGGTCGACGACGGCCCCGACCGGGTGCGCATCAGCGGGGTCCGGGGCGCGCCGCCGCCGCCGACCCTGAAGGTCGCGCTCAACTACCTCGGCGGGTTCCGCAACACGATCACGCTGGTGCTCACCGGGCTGGACCTGGACGAGAAGGCCCTGCTGCTCGAGCGGCAGCTGTGGCAGGCCGTCCCCGGTGGCCGCGAGGCGTTCGACTCGGTCACCCTGCAGCTGCTCCGGCACGCCGTCGACGACCCGCCGTCGGAGTACGCCGGCCAGGCCGAGCTGCGGATCACGGTGATGGACGCCGACCCCGCGACGGTCGGCAAGGCGTTCACCGCCCCCGCCGTGGAGCTGGCCCTGGCGTCCGTGCCCGGGCTGTACCCGACCGCGCCCCCGGCCGAGCCGTCGCCCTACGGCGTCTACTGGCCGACGTCGGTACCCGCCGACCAGGTCGAGCAGCGGGTGCTGCTGGACGGCGTCGAGGTGGCCACCGTCCCCTGCGCCTGGGTGGGCGAGCGACCGAGCAGGACGCACCCGGTCGAGGGGTCCGGCCCGCCGCGCACCGGCCCGATCTGGGGGCCGACGGTGCGGGCGGCGCTCGGGCAGGTGTTCGGGGCACGGTCCGGCGACAAGGGCGGAGCGGCGAACGTCGGCGTGTGGGCCCGCACCGACGTGGCCTACGAGTGGCTCGCCGAGTTCCTCACCGCCGACCGCGTCGCGGAGCTGATCCCCGAGGCTCGTGGCCACCGGGTCGACGTGCACCGGCTGCCGAACCTGCGCGCGGTGAACGTGGTGGTGCACGGACTGCTCGGGCGCGGCGTGGCGGCGAACACCTCCATCGACCCGCAGGCGAAGGCCCTGGGGGAGTACCTGCGGGCCCGGGTGGTCGACCTGCCCGCGGCGCTGCTCGACGGCCGCGGATGACCACCGCCGCTCCGGTCACCGCCCGTGGTCGTCGCACCCGGGACGCGCTGGTCCTGGCCGCCCGCGAGGTCTTCGAGGCGCGCGGCTTCTCCGACACCCGGATGTCCGACCTGGCCGACGCCGCCGGGGTCAGCCACGGCACGGTCTACACCTACTTCGACTCCAAGGAGGCGGTGCTTGCCGATGTCTGCAACGCCGTCGTCGGCGAGCTGTTCGCCGCCGTCCGCGTCCCCGACGACCTGCGCGCCGACCCGGTGACCCGGATCGAGGAGGGCAACCGCCGCTACCTGCGCGCCTACGCCCGGCACGCCCGGATGCTCGAGGTCGTCGAGCAGGTGGCCACGACCGACCCACGGTTCCGCGAGCTGATCGACGGGCTGCGGGCGGTGTTCGTCGAGAAGGCGGCGGCGACGCTTCGCCACCTGCAGGCCGACGGTCGGGCCGACCCGACGCTCGACCCCGGGATCGCCGCCCCCGCGCTCGTCGGCATGGCCGAGAGCTTCGCCCGGCGCTGGCACGCCACCGGCGCCGACTACGACGCCGAGCAGGTCGTCGCCACCCTGACCCGCCTATGGGCCCGCGCGATCGGGCTCGCCCTCCCGGAGGAGACCCGATGAAGTTCACCGAGGAGCACGAGCAGCTGCGTGCCGTCGTCCGCCAGGTCGTGGACAAGGAGATCAACCCGTTCGTCGACGAGTGGGAGCGGGCCGGCACGTTCCCCGCCCACGAGCTGTTCCCCACGCTGGGCGAGCTCGGGCTGCTCGGCCTGCCGTACGACCCCGAGTACGGCGGGGGCGGCGTCGACCACTCGTTCACCGTCGTGCTGGGCGAGGAGCTCGGTCGGGTGGAGTGCGCCGGCATCCCGATGGCCATCGCCGTCCAGGCCGCAATGGCCACGCCGGCGCTGGCGAGGTTCGGCTCCCACGAGCTCAAGCAGCGCTACCTGGCCCCGGCGATCCGCGGCGAGCAGGTGTGCTCGATCGCGGTGTCCGAGCCGGGCGCCGGCTCCGACGTCGCCGGCATCCGGACCAGGGCGGTCCGCGACGGGGACGCGTGGGTGATCAACGGCCGCAAGATGTGGATCACCAACGGCACCCAGGCCGACTGGCTGTGCCTGCTCGCCCGGACCTCCGACGAGGGCGGCGCCCACGGCATGTCGATGATCGTGTTCCCGACCGACACCCCCGGCTTCTCGGTGTCCCGGCGGCTGGACAAGCTGGGCAACCGCAGCAGCGACACCGCCGAGCTGGTGTTCGAGGACTGCCGGGTGCCGGTGGCCAACACGATCGGCGACGAGGGCCGCGGCTTCCAGCAGCAGATGGCCCAGTTCCAGGACGAGCGGCTGATCGGCTGCTACATGGCCGTCACCGGCATGCAGCGGGCGCTGGACCGCACCGTGGAGTACCTGCAGCAGCGCGACGCGTTCGGCAAGCCGCTGATGGCCAACCAGCACCTGCAGTACAGCCTGGCCGAGCTGTACGCCGAGGTCGACGTGGTGCGGCACTACCTCTATGCCGCCGCCGACGCCTACGTTGCGGGCGAGGACGTCACCCGGTTCGCGACCATCGCCAAGCTGAAGACCGGACGGCTGGTCCGGCAGGTGGCGGACACCTGCCTGCAGTACCACGGCGGCATGGGCTACATGGAGGACAACTGGACGGCGCGCTACCTGCGCGACTCGCGGCTGATGTCCATCGGCGGCGGGGCCGACGAGGTCATGCTGCGGGTGATCGCCATGCTCGAGGGGATGGGACGCCGATGAGCGAGGACCGGCCGGCGGTCCGCTACACGGTGGCCGACGGCGTCGCGAGGCTGACCCTCGACCGGCCGGAGGCGCGCAACGTGCTGGGCGCGGAGTCCCTGGCCCAGCTGCGGGACGCGCTGGCCGCCGCCGCCGCCGACGACGCCGTCCGGGTGGTCGTGCTGACCGGGTCGGGGAACACGTTCTGCGCGGGCGCGGACCTGCGCGGGGCGTCGTCCGGGTCCGAGGGCTCGTTCGCCGACAGCGGGCCGATGGCGATGGCCGGCCTGCTGGAGGACCTGCTGGACCACCCGAAGCCGACGATCGCCCGGGTGCAGGGGCACGTCGCGGGCGGGGGTAACGGGCTGGTCGCCGCGTGCGACCTGGCGGTGGCCGTCGAGGGCGCCCGATTCGCGTTCTCGGAGGTACGGGTCGGCGTCGCGCCGGCGGTGATCTCCGTCGTGTGCCTGGCCCGGATGCACCCGCGGCAGGCGGCCGAGCTGCTGCTCACCGGCGAACGGGTCGACGCCCGTCGGGTGCTGAACGCCGGCCTGCTCACGGCGGTGGTCGCCGACGATGCGCTCGACGGCGCCGTCGCCGCCTGGGTGAGCCAGCTGCTGCTGGGCGGGCCGCAGGCGCTGGCCGCGACGAAGGAGCTGCTGCGCCGGGTGCCGACGATGGGCCGGGCCGACGCGTTCGCGTACACGGCCGAGCTGTCCGCGCAGCGGTTCCGCAGCGCCGAGGCCGCCGAGGGCATGGCCGCGTTCGTCGAGCGCCGTCCGCCGTCCTGGGCGCCCACCGGCTGAGCCCGGCCCCCGGACAGAGCGGCGCCCACGGCCTCTCCCCGTTGATCGCCGTTTGCCGACAGATCGTGCCGTCAGGGGGTCGGTTCCGTCGGCAACCGGCGATCACCACCACTTGCGGGCTCGCCGAGCGGCCCCCGACCCGCACGGTCCTTCGAGGCTCGCGCGGCGTTTGCGGACGCCGGCCGATCCCGTTGATCGTCGTGTGCCGACGGATCCTGCCGCCGAAGGATCGGTTCTGTCGGCAACCGGCGATCAACCGCAGGCGGACGACGGGTCGAACACCTCGGTGCCGGACCGGCCCGCGCGGGAATGCCGGACCCCCGGGCATGGGTTACAGTGGACGCACACTGCTCCGCGATGCCCCGGCACCGTTCGTGCTGGGGCTTTCTGGTACCTGAGGCCGCACGGTTGCGCGCGATCACTCGCCCGCTGCAACGGCTGCGGCCCGGGACTACGGCCGGAGCCCCTAGCAACCGAAGGACTACTCATGATCACCGCAACGGCTGTTCGGCGTGCGCCGGACAGCACCCTCCGACCCGAGTTCCGGGCGCTGCTCGACGCCGCGCACGCCGCCTGGACCACCCTCGACCGCCTGGCCGCCGGCGACCCCCGACACTCCGCCGCACTCGGCGAGTGGACGGCGACCTGCCTGCGCCTGGTGACCGCGATCTCCACCCCCGCCGAGGCCGCCGCCCTGGACGGGCTCGACGGCCGCAGCGCCGACGACTGGATCCGGCACCTGCTGTCGTTCGGCCTCGACGACTAACGCGTGAGGTCGCCCGGGACGTCCACGTCCCGGGCGGCCTCCCACGCGTCGGGCACCTCGACCACCTCGCCCGCGTCCAGGGTGTCCAGCAGCGCGTGCAGGGCCCGCCCCTGCACCGGCCCGAGCGCGGCCAGCCGCGCGACCAGCACGTCTCGCCGCCAGGCCGACGCCAGCGGCTGACGACGCCCGGCGGCGTCCACCAGCAGGGCCACCGGTCGGTCGACCGTCACCGCGGCGGCAAGCGCCTCGACCGCACCCCCGACGGCAGGCATGTCCCCACCGACGACCACCACGACGGCGGACGACGTCCGGGCCGCGCCCGCCGCCAACGCGGCCAGCGGCCCGCCCAGCGGGGGGTCCTCCCGCGTCCAGACCACGCCCGGCCGACGGGTCGCCCGCTCCGGGCCCACGCAGACGACCAGGCCGACGCCCGCCGGCAGCCCGTCCAGCACCCGGTCGAGCAGCAGCGCCAGCTTGTCGGCGCCGAACCGCCGCGCGGCCCCACCCGCCAGGACGACGACGTCGGGTGCGGCGGACACCCTGCCAGTCTGGCCCAGCGGTCGCTAGCGTGGGCGCCGTCCCACCGATGCACGGCGTTGCACGAAGGAGTGCGTCCATGGCCCTGTCCGGCGACGAGGCGCGGGTCGTCTCCGCGGTCCGCACCGACCTGTTCCTCGGGGGGCAGTGGCAGCCCTCGGCGTCCGGACGGACCGTGCCGGTCGACGACCCCTCCACCGGCGAGGTCATCGCCGAGGTCGCCGACGCCACCGCCGAGGAAGGCCTCGAGGCCCTGCGCATCGCCGACGAGCACCAGGCGGGCTGGGCGCGCACCGCCCCACGCGACCGTGGCGAGATCCTGCGCCGGGCGTTCGAGCTGATGATGGCCCGGGCCGACGACCTCGCCCTGCTGATGACCCTGGAGATGGGCAAGCCGCTCGCCGAGTCGCTCGGCGAGGTGCGGTACGCCGCCGAGTTCCTGCGCTGGTTCAGCGAGGAGGCGGTCCGCGTCGACGGCCGCTTCGGGCTGGCGCCGTCCGGCGACTCCCGGCTGATGGTGCTCAAGCAGCCGGTCGGCCCGTGCCTGTTCATCACCCCGTGGAACTTCCCGCTGGCCATGGGCACCCGCAAGATCGGCCCCGCCGTCGCCGCCGGCTGCACGATGGTCGTCAAGCCGGCCAAGCAGACCCCGCTGTCGATGCTCGCGCTGGCCGGCATCCTGGCCGAGGCCGGACTGCCCGAGGGCGTGCTGAGCGTGCTGACCACGTCCAGCGCCGGCCGGCTGACCAACCCGATGATCACCGACGCCCGGCTGCGCAAGCTGTCGTTCACCGGCTCCACCGAGGTGGGCCGGGCCCTGGTCAAGGACGCCGCCGACCAGCTGCTCCGGACGTCGATGGAGCTCGGCGGCAACGCCCCGTTCCTGGTCTTCGAGGACGCCGACCTCGACGCCGCGGTCGAGGGCGCGATGATCGCCAAGATGCGGAACATGGGGGAGGCGTGCACCGCCGCCAACCGGTTCCACGTGCACGCCGCGGTCGCCGAGGAGTTCGCCGCCCGGCTCGCCGCCCGGATGGGCGCCCTGACCGTGGGCCGGGGCACCGAGGCCGGCGTCCAGGTCGGACCGCTCATCGACGATGCCGGCCGCGAGAAGGTCGAGGAGCTGGTCGCCGACGCGGTCGACCGCGGCGGCAAGCCGGTCACCGGCGGCGCACGCCTCGACGGACCGGGCTTCTTCTACCCGCCGACCGTCATCGGCGGGGTGTCGCCCGGAGCCCGCATCCTCACCGAGGAGGTGTTCGGCCCGGTCGCCCCGATCGCCACGTTCGAGTCCGACGACGAGGCGATCGCCGCGGCCAACGACACCGAGTTCGGCCTGGTGTCCTACGCGTTCACCCAGTCGTGGTCGCGCGGGATGCGGTTGGTCGAGGACCTGCAGTCCGGCATGGTGGGGCTGAACCGCGGGCTGGTGTCCAACCCGGCCGCGCCGTTCGGTGGCATCAAGCAGTCCGGCTTCGGCCGGGAGGGCGGGCCCGAGGGCATCCAGGAGTACCTGGACGTCAAGTACGTCAGCACGCCCCGCTGAGGGCGGCCCGGCGTGGACTTCCGAGACACCCCCGAGGAGGCGGCCTTCCGGGCCGAGCTGCGGACCTGGCTCGCGGCGAACCTGCCGGAGGGCTGGGCCGACCGGGACCCGCGCGCCGGGCTGGAGGACGTCGAGTTCTCCCGCACCTGGTCCAAGCGGCTGCACGCGGCCGGGTACGTCGGTCTCACCTGGCCGGTCGAGTACGGCGGCCGCGGCCTGCCCCCCACCTACCAGGGCGTCTTCCTCGAGGAGTCGGCGCGTGCCGACGCCCCCGCACACGTCGGCGTCATCGGCCTGGGCATGGCCGGGCCGACGATCATCGCCTGGGGCAGCGAGGAGCAGAAGGCCCGGTTCCTGCCGCCGCTGCTCGCCGGGGACGAGATCTGGTGCCAGGGCTTCTCCGAGCCGGGGGCGGGCTCCGACCTCGCCGGCGTGCGCACCCGCGCGGTGCTCGACGGCGACGAGTGGGTGGTCACCGGGCAGAAGGTCTGGTCGTCGTACGCACACGTCGCCGACTGGTGCATCCTGGTCACCCGCACCGACCCGGACGCCGAGCGGCACCGAGGGCTGTCCTACCTGCTGCTCGACATGCATGCTCCCGGTGTCGAGGTTCGACCGCTGCGGCAGATCACCGGAGACCCCGAGTTCAACGAGATCTACCTGACCGACGTCCGGGTGCCCCGGGCGTCGATGCTCGGCCAGCCCGGCGACGGCTGGAGCGTGGCCATGACCACCCTGCTGCACGAGCGGGGCACGCTCGGCTTCGCGCTCACCGCGCGGCTCGAGGCCCTACTCGCCCGGCTGGTCGAGACCGCTCGGCGCACCCGCCCGGACGGCGTCCGACCGGCCGACGACCCGCTGGTGCGCGACCGGATCGCCGCGTCGGCGATCGACCTTGAGGCGTTGCGCTACACCAACTACCGGGCGCTCACCGCGCTGGTGAAGACCGGCGTGCCGGGGCCGGAGGGCTCGGTCGCCAAGCTGCACTGGTCGGAGGCCAACCAGCGGTTGACCAAGCTGGCCGTCGACCTGCTCGGCCCGCAGGGCCGCCTGGACGGACCCGACGCCCTGTGGGACGGCTTCTGGACCTACCAGCAGCTGCGCAGCCGGGGGAACACCATCGAGGCGGGGACCTCGGAGATCCTGCGCAGCATCATCGCCGAGCGCGTCGTCGGCCTGCCCCGCTCCCGCTGACGAAAGGACCCGGCCCCCCGTGGACTTCGCCTTCTCCCAGGACCAGCAGCAGCTGCGGACGGCGGTCCGCCGCTGGCTGGCCGACCGGGTGCCTCCTGAGCGGCTGGCCGAGCTGGCCGACTCGCCCGGCGGCTGGGACCCCACGAGCTGGGCCGAGCTGGTCGGGCTCGGCTGGGTGGGGCTGTCGGCGCCGGACGGCGGAGGCGGCTTCCTCGACGAAGCGGTCCTGCTGGAGGAGGCGGGATACGCGATCCTGCCCGGGCCGCTGCTCACGACGATGGTGGCTGCCCCCGCGCTGGTGGCCGGCGGTGCCGACCCGACGCGGGCGACGGCGCTGGCCTGGCCGGCCTGGCTGCCAGCCGGCGCCCCAGCCGGCCCGACGGCCGTGGCGACCGGCGCCGGCGGCGGCTGGACGGTCACCGGGGTGCTGCCCGACGTGCCCGACCTCGGCGCCGCGCAGCAGGCCGTCGTCGTGGCAGCCACGGGGTCCGGGCCCGGGCTCTTCCTCGTCGAGCCGGCCGGTCCGACGGTCGACGTCCGGGTGCTCGCTACGACCGACGCTACCCGCCGGGTCGGCCGGCTGACGCTGGACGCGACACCGGCCGCACCCCTGTCGCTGGGGCCCGCCACCGCCGGGCTGGTCGAGGCGATGCGGCGCCGGGGGTGGGCCGCCCTCGCCCTGGAGGCGGTGGGAGTGGCGCAGCGTGCCCTCGACCTGGCCGCGGAGCACGCGAAGGTCCGCGAGCAGTTCGGGCGGGCGATCGGCAGCTACCAAGCGGTGTCGCACCGGGTGGCCGACGTCTACGTGCGCACCGAGCTGGCCCGGTCGCTGGCCTACCGGGCCGCCTGGTGCGTGGCGACGGCCGAGCAGGAGCCGGACGCCGTGACGGCGGCCGAGGTCGACGTCGCGTGCGCCTCGGCCAAGGCGGCGGCCACCGAGGCCGCGGTCTTCGCCTGCGAGGCCGCGATCCAGGTGCTGGGCGGCACCGGCATGACGTGGGACCACGTCGTCCACCGGTACTACAAGCGAGCCCTGGCCAACGAGTCCGCCGCCGGGTCGCCGGCCGCGCTGCGCGCGGTCGTCGCCGAGCATCTGCTGGGTGCGGCGTGAAGGCCCTGGTCAAGAGCCACGCCGGTCCCGGCCTCGAGCTGCGCGAGGTCCCCGAGCCGGAGGTCGGCTGGGGCGAGGTGCTGATCCGGGTGCTGCGCACCGGGATCTGCGGCACCGACCTGCACATCCGCAGCTGGGACGCCTGGGCGGAGCAGACGCTGAAGCCACCGCTGGTCGTCGGTCACGAGATCGCCGGCACGATCGCCGCGCTGGGCTCGGGCGTCGACCAGCTGGCGGTCGGCGACCTGGTCAGCGTCGAGGGGCACATCGTCTGCGGTCGCTGCCGCAACTGCCGGGCCGGCCGCCGTCAGCTGTGCCCGAACACGGTCAGCGTCGGGGTGAACCGCGACGGCGGCTTCGCCGAGTACGTCGTCGTCCCCGCGACGAACGTCTGGCGGCACCGGCCCGACCTCGACCCGGACGTCGCGGCGATCTTCGACCCGTTCGGCAACGCGGTGCACTCCGCGCTGTCGTTCCCGGTGCTCGGCGAGGACGTCCTGGTCACCGGTGCCGGACCGATCGGGATCATGGCCGCGGCCGTCGTCCGGCACGCCGGCGCCCGGCACGTCGTCATCACCGACATCAGCCCCGACCGGCTGGAGCTCGCCCGCCGGATGGGGGTCACCCGCACGGTCGACGTGCGCACCCACGACCTGGCTGGGGTGATGGCCGAGTTGGGCATGAAGGAGGGCTTCGACGTCGGCCTGGAGATGTCGGGGGCGCCGGCGGCCCTGCACTCGATGATCGGCTCCATGGCGCACGGCGGCCGGATCGCCCTGCTCGGTCTGCCCTCCGGCGAGATCACGTTCGACTGGGTCAAGGTGATCACCTCGATGCTGACCATCAAGGGCATCTACGGCCGGGAGATGTTCGAGACCTGGTACGCGATGTCGGTGCTGGTGGACGCCGGCCTGGACATCTCGCCGGTGATCACCCACCGGTTCCCCGCCGCCGACTTCGAACGGGCCTTCGACACGGCGGCGAGCGGGCACTGCGGCAAGGTCGTCCTGGACTGGTCGGAGGTGCGGTCATGACCCTGCAGGCGTTCCGCGACGAGCTGGCCGGTCGGCTGGACGAGATGCGCGCGGCCGGCGTCCTCAAGCCGGAGTGGGTGCTGACCACGCCGCAGGGCGCGCACGTCGGAGTCGCCGGTGGCCGCCAGGTGCTCAACTTCTGCGCCAACAACTACCTGGGCCTCGCCGACCACCCGGACGTCGTGGCGGCGGCCCGCGCGGCGCTCGACGAGTGGGGCTACGGGATGGCCTCCGTGCGGTTCATCTGCGGCACCCAGGAGGTCCACAAGCGGCTGGAGAACCGGCTGTCGGAGTTCCTCGGCACCGAGGACACGATCCTGTTCGGCTCGTGCTTCGACGCCAATGGCGGGGTGTTCGAAGGGCTGCTGGACGAGCGCGACGCGGTCATCTCCGACGCGCTCAACCACGCCTCGATCATCGACGGGGTGCGGCTGTGCAAGGCCCGCCGGCTGCGTTACGCCAACCGGGACATGGCCGAGCTCGAGGCCCGGCTGGTCGAGGCGGCCGACGCCCGGTACCGGCTGATCGCCACGGACGGCGTCTTCTCCATGGACGGCTACCTGGCCCCCCTGGACGAGATCTGCGCGCTCGCCGACCGCTACGACGCGCGGGTCCTCGTCGACGACAGCCATGCGGTCGGCGTCGTCGGGCCCGACGGACGCGGGACACCCGAGCTGTTCGGGGTGGCCGACCGGGTCGACCTGGTGACCGGCACCCTCGGCAAGGCGCTCGGCGGGGCGAGCGGCGGCTACGTCAGCGGACGTCGGGAGGCGGTCGACGTGCTGCGCCAGCGGGCGCGTCCCTACCTGTTCTCCAACAGCGTCGCCCCGCCGATCGTGGCGGCGTCCCTCGTCGTCCTGGACCTGCTGGACGCCTCCGCCGGGCTGCGCGAGCGGGTGCACGCCAACGCCGCGCGGTTCCGCTCGGCCATGGCCGCGGAGGGTTTCGACCTGCTGCCGGGCCACCATCCGATCGTCCCGGTCATGCTGGGCGACGCCGCGCTCGCGGGGCGGCTGGCGTCGGCGCTGTACGAGCGCGGGGTCTACGCCGTGGCGTTCTCCTACCCCGTCGTCCCGGTCGGTCAGGCCAGGATCCGGGTCCAGCTGTCGGCCGCCCACGACGAGGCCGACGTCGACGCGGCGGTGGCGGCCTTCGTCGCCGCCCGGGCGGCGGTGGCCGCGGCCGGCTGACGGCCGGCTCACGTACCCCGGGGGGTATACTCGGCTCCGGCCGAGAGGAGGCTCCCGGTGGAGGTCGACAAGGACGTCCAGAGGGACGTGGTCAACCGGCTCCGTCGCGTGCAGGGTCAGGTGAACGGCCTGATCACGATGATCGAGGAGGGCCGGGACTGCGGCGAGGTGGTCACCCAGCTCGCGGCGGCCACGAAGGCCCTCGAGCGGGCCGGCTTCAAGATCCTCGCCAGCGGCATGCGGCAGTGCCAGGCCGCGGTGGCCGAGGGCCGCGACCCGGAGATGAGCCAGGACGAGCTGGAGAAGCTGTTTCTCACCCTCGGTTGACCCGTCCAGATTCTCGGCAGGAGGACCACCAGGATGGCCCGCGACATCGTCGTCACGTCCAAGGGCGCGGACGCCTACGCCGTCGAGATCGGCGAGCACACCCTCGTCGTCGATCAACCGGTCCGGGCAGGCGGCACGGACACCGGACCCACCCCGACCGAGCTGTTCGTGGCCGGGCTGGCCGCCTGCGTGGCGTACTACGGCGGCAAGTACCTGCGCGAGCACGACCTCGACCCAACGCTGAGCGTCCGCACGCACTACACCTGGGCGCTGCCGCCGACCCGAGTCGCCCGGATCGCGCTCACCGTGGAGGCGCCCGGGCTGCCGGATGCGCACCGGGCGCCGTTCGAGGAGGCCATCGGGCACTGCTCGGTCCACAACTCGCTGATCCAGCCGCCGACCGTCGAGCTCACGGTCGCCTAGGCGCCGTCCCGTCCCGTCCCGTCCCGCGCCGGCCAACCGCCGGCCCGGGAGTCACCCCCTCGTGGCCTTGACCAACGGCCGAGGCCCCAACGAGCAGGGTTCCGCTCAGCCCTCACCCCTCCGGGTGATCGTCGTTCTCCGACGGAACGCGCCGTTGGACGACGCGATCCGTCGGAAAACCGTGATCAAGGGGGGCTGGTGACGCGGCCAGACCGGCGGCGCCTTCCCGGTCGACCCCTACCCCGACCCTGGCACCGCACCGAGTCCGCACCCCACCTCCACCCCGGCCTCGGCCTCCCGCCCCCGCCGTGATCGCCGTCCCCCGACGGATCGCACCGGGGGACGACGCATTCCGTCGGAGAACCGCGATCAACAGGGGGGTCAACGGGCGTACCGACGGCGGCACTGACGGCGGCACAAACGACGGTACGGACGGCGGCAGGTCCGCTGGGGCCTAGGCGACGGCCGTGTACACCGCGACCGCGAGGATCAGGACGCCGAACGCCCGGCGCAGCCCGACGGCCGGCACGTGGGGGGCAAGCAGCGCCCCGCCGACGGCGGCGACCGCCGCCGAGGCCGCCAGGATCACGGTCAGCCGGACGTCGACCGAGGCGTCGGCCCGCGCGAGCAGGCCGACCAGGCAGTTGACCACGATGACGACCAGCCCGGTGGCCGAGGCACGGTGGACCGGCAGTCGCAGCGCCAGCACCAGCGCCGGGACGACGACGAACCCGCCGCCGACGCCGAACAGCCCGGTCAGCAGGCCGACCGCCGACGCCACCGCGACGACCACGGGCCACCGGGCGGGCGACCCGACGGCGGCGGCCCCCGCGTCTGCACGCTCCGAGCCGCGCAGCATCGACACGCCGGCCACGACGAGCAGCACGACGAACCCGCCCAGCAGCAGCCGCTCCGGAACCGCCAGCGACACCCGTGACCCCACGATCGCCCCGACCGTGCCCAGCAGGCCGAAGCCCAGCCCGACCCGCCAGTCGACCCGGCCCGCGCGGGCGTGCTGGACCAGCCCGGCGGCCGCGCCCACCGCCACCACCAGCAGGGACATGGTCGTGGCGCGGTCCAGCGGCTGGTCGAGCAGGTAGACGAACAGCGGGACGGCGAGCACGCCGCCGCCGCCGCCGAGCAGACCGAGGACGACGCCCAGCGCCGCCCCGACGAGGACGACCTCGACCAGCCCGGCGCCCATCCGTCAGCGTTCGCTCATGCGCGCGGCGCGAACAGCTCGATCGGGTTGCCCGAGGGGTCCTCGATCAGCACCTGAGTGCCGCCCGGACCGGTGAGCGGCTCGTTGCGCCGCACGACGCCGGCGGCCGCCAGGGCGTCGACCGTCGAGGGCACGTCGGCGACCTCGAGGACGAGCCGGTTCCAGCCGCCCGGTTGCGGCCTCGCGCCGTCCGGCATCGGCTTCGCGGCGGAGCTGCCCGGTCCGGCCAGCCAGAGCTCCAGGTCGTCTCGGCGGACGATGGCCAGCGGTGGCCCCCACCGGTCCGCCAGCACGAAGCCGAGGTGCGCGGTGTAGAACGCGACGGCCGCGTCGACGTCGTCGACCAGGTAGCGCACGATGGCCATGGCCGGCCTCCGATCCGAGTCCGCGGGCGACGAGCGTCAGGCGTCAGGCGACGACGCCGGGCCGGCCCTGCCGGTCGACGACGGTGCCCCCGGCAGCCTGCCACGCGTGCATGCCGCCGGCGAGGTTGACCGCCTGGTAGCCGCCGTCGGCCAGCGCCTTGACCACGTGCGCGGATCGGTTGCCGGAGCGGCAGACGACGACGACCTGCTTGTCCTGGGGGATCCGCCGGGCCAGCTCGGCCAGCCGGGACATCGGCACGTGCACGGCCTGGGGCGCGTGGCCGGCGTTCCACTCGGCGGGCTCGCGGACGTCGAGCAGCACGGCACCGCCGTCCACGAGGGTGCGGGCCTCGGCCCCGTGGACGGAGGGAACCCGGAACCGGTCGAGGAGGCTCATGCGGTGACCGCCGCGCCGAAGCGGAGCATGTCGTCCGACCGTTCCTCGCTGACCACCCGCGCCCCGCGGACGGCGGCGTTGGCCCAGTCGTCGTCGACGTGCACGATCGGGACGCCCACGCGTTCCAGCAGCGAGCAGGCCGTGGCCGCCCGAAGCCCGCTGCCGCAGTAGACCCAGACTGTCGCGTCGCGGCCGGCGTGTGCGGCCCCCCGGCTCCAGGTGAGCACCTCCATCAGCGAGGTCGGGAGGTCGTGCAGCGGCACGTGCCTGGCCCCGACCACGTGCGAGTCGTGCCACTCGAGACGGCGCCGGGTGTCGAGCACGAGCAGGTCCGGGTCGCCGGCCATCGCCTGGGCCAGGCCGCCGAAGTCCACCTGCCGGAACGCGTTCACCTCCTGCGGGCTGACCGCCCAGTCCGAGGGGCTGCCGGATGCGAACGCAGCCGGACGGTCGATGCCGATGCGGACCAGCTCGCGCTGGAAGTCCTGCACCTGCTCGGGCGTCTCGCCGAGCAGGGTCACCGGGGTGCCCCAGGGGATCAGCCAGCCCAGGTAGGTCACGGCGTTGCCGAGGGCGTCGAACGACAGCGTCCCGCGCAGGTGTCCCTGGGCGAAGAGCTGCCGCGAGCGCAGGTCGACCACCCACTCGCCGGTGTCGATCCGGGCGCGCAGCTCGGCCGCGTCGGCTCGCTCGGGCAGCGCCAGGTCGACCGGGCCGGCACCGGCCGCGTTCGCCGGTCCCATGTGAACGTAGTAGGCCGGGTAGGCGTCCAGGCCGGCGACCAGCTCGTCGACGAACTCCTGCTCGTCCAGGGTGAGCGCCGGGTTGCCCAGGCGCTGCTGCCCGACGGTGGACTCCAGACCGACCGTCGCAGTGACGCTGCAGAAGCTGCCGAAGCCGTGGGTGGGGAACACGGCGGCGTCGTCGGCGACCTCCTCGGCCAGCCGGCGTACCGAGCGCCACTGGTCGTGCGCGAGGCCGAGGGTGTGCTCCGGGCCGATCAGGTCCGGCCGGCCCACGCTGCCGTAGAGCATCGAGCCCCCGGTGAACACGGCCTGGTCGGCGTCGTCGACGGCGACCGCGTACGACAGGTGCTGGGGGGTGTGGCCGGGGGTGTGCAGCGCCCGCCACTGCATGGCGCCGCAGGTGAACCTGTCGCCGTCGCCCACCTGGGTCGCCGGGTAGGCCAGCGCGTACCCGGCCGGGACGACGTACTCGGCCCCGAGCTGCCGGGCGAGGACCAGGCCGCCGGACACGTAGTCGTTGTGCAGGTGCGTCTCGAGCACGTGGGTGACCCGCAGCCCGCCGGCGGTCAGCACGGCGAGCACCCGGTCGACGTCGCGCTGGGGGTCGACGACGACGGCCGAGCCGCCGTGGGCGACGACGTACGAGCGGTCGCCCAGGTTCGGTGTGTCGATGACCGTGACGTCGACCAGGCGGTCCGGCGGCTGAGGCATGGCCCGATGATACCCCCCAGGGTATCCATCCGGCCAGGTGACCTTGGCCTCTCTCGGCTCGGGAGTCGAGGCGGCAGCCTGGACGCATCCGGCGATCGGGAGGTGTCGTGATGCAGGCGAAGGAATGGAAGGTCGTGGTGTACCTCGACGAGGTGGACGACGACCACACCAGCGCCCGGGCGGTGCTGGAGACCCCGGCGGGACGCAGCCTGCAGGGCGAGGGCCGCGCCCGGCGCAACCCGACCGACCGCCCGGTGCCCGAGATCGGTGACGAGCTGGCGGCCGCTCGCGCGCTGTCCGACCTCGCCCACCGGCTGCTCGACGCCTCCGCGGAGGACGTCAGCGCGATGGCCCAGGCGGGCAGCCGCTGACGGCCTGCTCAGGCCTTCCGGCGCCGGCGTCGCGCCGGGCGCAGCGCCCAGGTGACCCCGCCGACCGGCTGACCCTCGTAGTACTGCCGGATCGCCACGGTGTGCAAACCGTTGGCCAACCCCTTGCCCGGCAGTAGCACGAACTGGCAGGCGTGTGCGGCTGCGGCGTGCAGGCGCACGCCGCAGAACGCGTTGCTGCGCAGCCGAGGGACCTCGAGCAGCAGCTGCTCCTTCTCCCCAGGCCGCACCAGCTCGCGCCACTGGGCCGGGAGCCCGCCGACCGCGGCCGGTGGCAGCTCGAGCAGCAGCCGGGCGTCGTCCGGCAGGTGGACGACGATCTCGAGGTCGAAGCGCCGAGCCTCGTCCGGTGCACCGGTGAGCAGGAACGGCAGCGCCACCGGGTCGGCGGCCGGGTCCGGCAGCACGTCGACCACGTTGAAGTTCCGCCAGGTGACGTTGTTGTGGTTGCGGATCATGGCCAGGAACCCGGTCCAGTCCGTCGGGCCGGGCACGGGCGGCGCCGGGTCCTGCGGGTCGTCCAGGACGCCGACGAAGCAGTAGTGCCCCTTGCCGGGGATGGCGTTCTTCGGCCAGGGGATCTCGGACGTGACGACCAGGGTGTTCCCGGTCGGTACGGGGACCGGCGGCGCACTGCCGACCAGGGTCCACAGGTTGGGGGTGACTAGGGTCGCGACCGGGCTCCAGTAGACGGTGGCCCGGACCGCAGCGGCGCCGGACGCTCCCCGGTTGCGCATCCGTACGTAGATCGAGTTCGGCTGGCCGGCCTCGACCTGCTCCCCCAGCGTCGCGTCGTTCTCGGTGCCGCTGCCCTCGCCGAACGAGGCGGTCGGGTTCGCGACCGCCGACGGCCGGACGATGATGTCCGGGCTCATGCTGAGCGAGCCGGCGCTGGGGACGACCCCGGTGTCACCGACTGCGTCGCGCAGGTACACGTCGGGCACCAGCCCGAGCACGTTCTGCCCGATCTGGCGCAGGTTGGGCATCCGGCCGATGGCGCCGGTGATGAACGTGCTCTGCGGCGTCCCGTTGGCCGGCGCGGAGAGGATCGCGCGCATCTGGCCGGGGGAGAGCCGGGTGCCGGTGGCCCCGCGGTACAGGCTCTGGGTGAGCACCGCGGCGCCCACGATGATCGGTGAGGCGCTGCTCGTCCCGTTGAAGACGCCGGTGTACGACGCGTCGATGCCGGCCATCGGGGTGAGGTCGCCGTAGCCGCAGGTGGCGACGTTCTCGCCCCACCCGTAGCAGTCGACCCGGTTGCCGAAGTTGGAGAAGCCGGCCCGGTCGTGGGACGTGCCGCCCACGACCGGCGACCGTGCGGCGCCCACCATGATCGCCCCGGAGTCGCGGAAGTCCGGGTGCCCGCGGCGCAGCCGGAACCGGCCGGCGCCGTCCGTCCACGCGTCCAGGTCGTTGCTGCCGTTGCCGGCCGCCTCCACGACGATCACGCCGCGGGCGGTGGCCAGCCGGATCGCGTCGAAGTCGGCCACGTCGGTCTCGGTGGGCAGCAGCGCCGCCCCGCGCTGCACCTCCAGCAGCAGGACGTCGCCGGCGGCCATCGTCGGCAGCGCGGCGATCGCCGCATCCGCGACGTGCAGCGCGGTCGCCCCGTCCCAGTGCGACGTCGCACGCAGCGACGCCAGCGAGGGCGCGATGCCGACCACGCCCCGGGTGTTGTCGTCGGCGGCGATCTCGCCCATGACGGCGGTGCCGTGGTTGCCGACGTAGCCGCCGGTGCCGTCCCGGTTCACGTTGAAGATCAGCGTCGGGGCCTTGCCGGCGAGGTCCTCGTGGCCCAGCCGCCAGCCCTGCTCGAGGTCGACGACGCCGACCCCCTGCCCCTCTCCGTTGGCCTGCGTCCAGGCCCAGCGCGCGTCGATCCCGGTGGGGGCCGCGTCGAGGTAGCCCTGCTGGGCGTTGAACGGGTCGTCCCCGGCGTTCACCACCGGGTCGGAGACCACGTGCTCGGCGTAGGCGGTCTCGACGCCGGGCAGCCGGGCGAACCGGGCGGCCAGGTCCTCGACCGGCGCGGCGAGCCGGCGGACGTCGACCCGCCAGTAGCGGGTCAGGCTGTTGAGCGGGCGCCAGGGGCTGTCCTGCGCCTCCTCCTCCATGCGGGCCAGCTCCTCCGGCTCCACGCTGGTGATCAGCCGTCGGGTCTGCGGCTGCCCGAGCTCGTCCAGCAGCTCCCCGATCGCCTCCAGCTTCAGCTCCGCGGCCAGCTCGCGCAGGTCACGGCTGCGACCATGGGGTGCTTCCCGCGACAGCCGGACGACGACGAAGCCGCTGAGCCCGTCGCCGAGCTCCCCACCGTCGACGTCCAGCGGGCGGCCGTGGTCGTCGCCGTGGTCGTCGCCGTGGTCGTCACCACAGGGGTTGAGGGCGTCCTGGCACATGAGGGGGCTCCTTCGACTGAGGGGGTCACCCGGGAGAGTCCGGTTTGGGGGCCTCTGATACCGCCTGGTGGCCCCCGCCGCCCCCGCGGACATGGGAGGCTGAGGCAGGGGACGACGACGGAGGGGCACGATGGCCGAGCACGCCGACAAGCCGGACGACGCCGAGGACGAGGTCAAGCGGAAGTTCCGCGAGGCCCTCGAGCGCAAGCAGCGGCGCACCTCCACCGCGGCCGGCGGCGGCGAGGGCTCGGAAGGGTCGAAGGTGCACGAGGCTCACGGCCCGGCCGCGCACCGGCGCGAGTTCCGCCGCAAGTCCGGGGGCTGACCTCAGGCCAGCGGCAGCAGCACGCTGAACCTGGCGCCCCGGCCGACCGCCGTGTCGAGCTCGACGCTCCCGCCGTGCGCCTCGACGATCGAGGCCACGATCGCCAGGCCCAGGCCGGTGCCGCCCTGGGCGCGGCCGCGGGCGTCGTCGGCGCGGTAGAACCGCTCGAACACCCTCGCCGCCGCCTCGGGCGCGAGCCCTGGTCCCCGGTCGCCGACCTCGAGCACCGCCGCCGCGGACTCCGGTCGGGTGCCCAGGCGAACGGTGACCGGCGTGCCCGCCGGGGTGTGGCGCAGCGCGTTGCTCACCAGGTTGCCCAGCACCTGCCGCAGCGCGGCCTCGTCGCCGCGGACGATCGGCGGCTCCTCGCCGGACTCGACCCGCAGCGACACCTCCCGGTCCGGCTCGGCGACCCGCGCGTCGTGGACGGCGTCCGAGGCCAGCACGAGCAGGTCGACCGGGGCTTCGGCGAGGGGCCGGTGCTGGTCCAACCGGGCGAGCATGAGCAGGTCGTCGACCAGCAGGCCCATCCGGGCAGCCTCCGACTCGATCCGGCCCATCGACCGGTCCAGGCCGTGGGGGTCGACCACCGCCCCCTGCCGGTACAGCTCGGCGAAGCCGCGGATCGTGGTGAGCGGGGTCCGCAGCTCGTGGCTGGCGTCGGCGACGAACCGGCGCATCCGTCGCTCGGACTCCACGGCCGCCGCCTCGGACTCGCCCTGGGCGCGGAACGACTCCTCGATCCGGTCGACCATGCCGTTGAACGAGCGGGCGAGGCTGCCGACCTCGGTCCTCGGGTCGGCCTCCGGCACCCGTCGCGAGAGGTCGCCCGCGGCGATCGCGCCGGCGGTGCGCTCCACCTGCTCCAGCGGCTGCAGGCTGCGCCGGACCAGCACCCGGGCGAGCAACCCGAGGAGCACCAGGACGGCGAGGCCGACGGCCACCTGCACGCCGACCAGCCGGGCCACCGTGGCGTCGACCGACCGCAGGCTCTGCGCGACCGTCACGCTGCCGGTTCCGTCGCGCAGGGGGCTGGCCACCGCGCGCCAGCGGGTGCGTCCGTCGCTCGAGCCGGTAGTGAACGGCTGGGCGCCTTGGGCCCGCACCCGGTCCAGGGACCACTCAGGCAGCACCGGGGTGGCCGTCTCGTCGGCGAGGGGGTTGGCCACCACGGCGAGCGGCGTGCCGGTGGTGTCGGCGTAGCGGACGTAGAAGTCGGACGGCGGCGCCGGCCGGCCCTCGTCCCGCCCGGGCCCGGTGTCCGGCTGGACGATGCCCTCCCGGTGGTCGGCCGACGCGTTGGCGACCGAGCGCAGCTGCCCGTCCACCTGGTCGACGAGGTACCCGCGCAGAGCGGCCACGGACGCCGCCCCGGCGCCGGTGAGCGCGACGACGAGGAGCGTCGCCAGGACGGCCACCAGCTTCGTCCGCAGGGGCAGCCGCGCGGTCACGGGCGTGGCTTGCGCAGCACGTAGCCGACGCCGCGGACGGTGTGCAGCAGCCGCGGCTCGGTGGTGTCCACCTTGCGGCGCAGGTGTGAGACGTAGGACTCGACGATGCTCGCGTCGCCGTCGAACTCGTAGTCCCACACGTGGTCGAGGATCTGGTGCTTGGACAGCACCCGGCCGGGGTTCTCCATCAGGTAGCGCAGCAGCTTGAACTCGGTGGGGGAGAGCTCGACCAGCCGCCCGGCCTTGGTGACCTCGTGCGCGTCCTCGTCCAGCGAGAGGTCGGCGAAGGCCAGCGGCGCGCCCTCGGCCACCGCCTGGGTGGCCCCCGAGCGGCGCAGCACGGCCCGGATCCGGGCCACCAGCTCGCCGAGGCTGAACGGCTTCGTGACGTAGTCGTCGCCGCCGACGGTCAGCCCGGTGATCGTGTCGTCGCGACCGTCCCGGGCGGTCAGGAACAGCACCGGGCAGCGGATGCCCTCCCCGCGCATCCGGCGGACCACCTCGAAGCCGTCGATCCCCGGCATCATCACGTCGAGGACGACGAGGTCCGGCGGCTCGGCCCGGGCCGCGCGCAGGGCCTGCGCGCCGTCGCCGGCCGCCGACACGGCGAACCCGGCGAAGCGCAGGCTCTCGGTCAGCAGCTCGACGATGCTCGGCTCGTCGTCGACGACGAGCAGGCGGGCCTCGGGCTCGGTCAGGGCTCCGGTCATGGCCGTGACGATCCTCCGCCCCGCTGAGACCCTGCTGAACGATTCCTGTCCGCCGGCTGTGAGTCCGGCCGGGCCCCGCGGTTCCTGGGCTGGTCTCAGCCGGAGTCCAGGTGACGTCCAGGTCCGGGATCGACGCTGCAGGCATGAGAGCGACACCGCAGGTCCCGGCCGTCGACGTGGTCGTGCCCGTGCACAACGAGTGCGCCGACCTGGAGCGCAGCGTCCGGCGCCTGCACGCCTACCTGACCGCGCAGCTCCCGGTGTCCTTCCGGGTCACGATCGCCGACAACGCCAGCGACGACGGCACCTGGGCGATCGCCGTCCGGCTGCGCGACTCGCTCCCCGGGGTGGCTGCGGTCCGGCTCGAGGAGAAGGGCAGGGGTCGGGCGCTGCGCCAGGTGTGGCTGGCCAGCGACGCCGAGGTGCTCGCCTACATGGACGTCGACCTGTCGACCGACCTGGCCGCCCTGCTGCCCCTGGTGGCGCCACCGCTCAGCGGCCACAGCGACCTGGCCATCGGCACCCGGCTGGACCGCTCCGCCCGCGTGGTGCGCGGGCCGAAGCGCGAGATCATCTCCCGGGCCTACAACCTGCTCCTGCGGACGACGCTGGCCACCCGGTTCTCCGACGCCCAGTGCGGGTTCAAGGCGATCCGCGCCGACGTGGCCCGCGACCTGCTGCCGCTCGTCGAGGACTCCGGCTGGTTCTTCGACACCGAGCTGCTCGTGCTGGCCGAACGGGCCGGCCTGCGGATCCACGAGGTGCCGGTCGACTGGGTCGACGACCCCGACTCCCGGGTCGACATCGTGGCGACCGCGCTGGCCGACCTCAAGGGGATCGTGCGGGTTTCCCGGGCGCTGGCGGGCGGTCGTCTGCCGCTGGCCGCGCTGCGCTCCCCCCGCCAGGCCGAGGCGTCGACCGGTGCGCCGGCCGGCCTGGTCGGCCAGCTGCTGCGGTTCGGCGCGATCGGCGTGGCCAGCACCGCGGCCTACCTGGTCCTCTACCTGCTGCTGCGGATCGGGCTCACCGCCCAGTGGGCGAATGCCCTCGCCCTGCTCGCCACCGCGGTGGGCAACACCGCGGCCAACCGCCGGCTGACCTTCGGGGTGTCCGGTGCGCCAGGGCGCCTGCGGCACCAGGTGCAGGGCTTGGTCGTGTTCGGTGTCGGCCTCGCGCTGACCAGTGGCTCGCTGGTCGCCCTGGGCGCGCTGGCCCCAGGGGCTGCCCGCCCGGCCGAGGTGGCGGTGCTGGTCGCGGCGAACGTCGGCGCGACGCTGCTGCGCTTCCTGCTCTACCGGTCCTGGGTGTTCGGCCGCGGGGTCGGCCCCCCGGCCGTTCGTCCCGCCCCTGTGCCGTCCTTCGCGCTCGACCCCGCCGTCGTCCAACCCACCAGGAGCCCCCGATGACCACTGTGCTGACCGACGCTTTGCCGCCGATGGTGGCCACCGAGCCGGCCGCGCCCAGCCGGCGCGCGTCGTGGGAGCGCCCGGCGCTGCTCGGGCTGCTGGCCGCGACGGCGGTGCTCTACCTCTGGGACCTCGGCGCCTCGGGCTGGGCCAACTCCTACTACGCGGCGGCCGCGCAGGCGGGGGCGAGCTCGTGGAAGGCCTGGTTCTTCGGGTCGTTCGACTCGGCCAACCTGATCACGGTCGACAAGACCCCCGGCTCGCTCTGGGTCATGGGGCTGTCCGCCCGGCTGTTCGGGGTCAACGCGTGGAGCCTGCTGGTGCCCCAGGCACTGATGGGGGTGGCCACCGTCGGTGTCGTGCACGCTGCGGTCCGACGCTGGTTCGGGCCGGCTGCGGGGCTGCTCGCCGGCGCCACGGTCGCGCTGACCCCGGTCGCCACGCTGATGTTCCGGTTCGACAACCCGGACGCGCTGCTCGTGCTGCTGCTGACGCTGGGCGCGTACGCGATGGTCCGGGCGCTGGAGCACGCATCGACCCGATGGCTGGTGCTGGCCGGCGCGCTGGTGGGCTTCGGGTTCCTGGCCAAGATGCTCCAGGCGTTCCTGGTCGTGCCGGCGTTCGCGCTCGTCTACCTGGTGGCCGCACCGACCCCCCTGCGGCGGCGGCTGGGGCAGCTGCTGGCCGCCGGTGTCGCGCTCGTCGTCGCCGGCGGGTGGTGGGTGGCCGCGGTGGAGCTCTGGCCGGCCGCCAGCCGGCCCTACATCGGCGGTTCGCAGTCCAACAGCGTCCTGGAGCTGCTGTTCGGCTACAACGGCCTGGGCCGGCTGACCGGCGAGGAGGTCGGCAGCGTCACCGGTGCGGGCCCGGCTGGCGGCAACGCCGGCGGGATGTGGGGCGAGACCGGGCTGACCCGGCTGTTCGACGCGCAGTACGGCGGCCAGGCCTCGTGGCTGCTGCCCGCGGCGCTGCTGCTGCTCGTCGTCCTGCTCGCCGTCAGTGCTCGCGCGTCGCGCCTCGACCGGACCCGCGCGGCCGCCCTGCTGTGGGGCGGCTGGCTGCTGGTGACCGGCCTGGTCATCAGCTTGAGCCAAGGGATCATCCACACCTACTACACCGTGGCGCTCGCCCCGGCGATCGGTGCGCTGGTCGGGATCGGCAGCACCGTCGTGTGGCGTCGACGGGAGCAGGCGTGGGCCAGGGTGGCGCTCGCCTCGACCCTGCTGGCGGCGGTCGGCTGGGCCTGGGTGCTGCTCGGCCGGTCGGCCGACTGGCAGCCGTGGCTGCGGCCGGCTGTGCTGGGCACGGGCCTGGTCTTGGCGGCCGGGCTGCTGGTGTCGAACGTGCTGGGTCGCCGGGTGGCGGTCATGCTCGCCGGTGCGGCGGCCGTGGTCGCCCTCGCCGGGTCGGCGGCCTACTCGGTGCAGACCGCGTCGACCCCGCACACCGGCGCGCTGCCGTCCGCGGGGCCGGCGGTGGCCGGGGCCGGCTTCGGGCCGGGCCGTGGTGCCGGAGGCCCCGGCGGTGCCGGCGGCCCGGGCGGAACGCTCGGTGCAGTCCCCGGCGGAGCCCCGGGCGGGTTCGCTCCTCCGACCGGCCTCACCCCCCCGGCGGGGGTGACCACGGCCGGCGGCGGCGCCGGCGGCCTGCTCGACGCCTCGGCGCCGGACGCCGCGCTGACCGCGCTGCTCACCCAGGACGCGGACCGCTACACCTGGATCGCCGCCACCGTCGGGGCCAACTCGGCGGCCGGGTACCAGCTGGCGGCCGAGGCGCCCGTGATGGCGCTGGGCGGCTTCAACGGCAGCGACCCGTCGCCGACGCTGGAGCAGTTCCAGACCTACGTCGCCGCCGGCCGGGTGCACTGGTTCATCGGCGGCGGCATGGGTGGCAGCGGGTTCCCCGGAGGCGTCCAGAACGGTGGCAGCAGCGCCAGTCAGCAGATCGCCACCTGGGTCGCCGCGACGTTCCCGTCGCAGACCGTCGACGGGGTGACCGTCTACGACCTGACCGCCGGCCGGTGAACTCCCTTGTCGGATCGGTCGGCGGCGGGGCATGCTCGACCCGTTCAGACCCGGGGGCTCGCGGGCGTTCGCTGCGAGGTGATGCAC
>Ga0209798_10000457_pt1 | contig 24348 bp, 17 predicted proteins | sample DOMMetBare3Fresh_FD_187475 | JGI IMG/M metagenome (GOLD analysis project Ga0209798, IMG submission 187475) | Wetland sediment microbial communities from St. Louis River estuary, USA, under dissolved organic matter induced mercury methylation -... | ecosystem: Environmental > Aquatic >... | reverse complement strand
CGGCCAGAATAGGTACATGAGCCCCTCGATCGACCGCACCCTCATGATCCGGAATCGGCTCACCGAGGCTTCTGCTCGCCTCCGAGACCTGCTCGAAGGCCCTCGCGATGAGGCCTGGGCCGGCCGGTTCCGCCAGGCACTCCACGACCTGTCGGAGGCGTACAACGATCACGTCGACGACGCCGAGGCGCCGGGAGGCTTCTTCGTCGACCTGACCGAGGCCGACCCACGGCTCGAGGTCGAAGTGGCAGTCCTGCGCCAGGATCACACCGCCCTCGCCACCCGGTTCCAGGGCTTGCTCAGGACGGACCTCGACGAGGATTCGATCCTGTCGGACACAGCCGAGTTGCTCCTCGACCTCGATGCCCACGAGAACCTCGGCGCCGACCTCATGTACCGGGCGTTCAGCGAGGATCTGGGCGGCGCCGGCTGATCGCCGGCGATCTGGTTGGGGATGTCCGATCTCGCCGATAACCTCGGCCGGTGTCTGCCCTCGTCTCTGCCCGTGCCCTGACCAAGAAGTTCGGCGACTTCGTTGCGGTCGATGCGATCGATTTCGACGTGCGCCCGGGGGAGGTGTTCGGGTTCCTGGGACCCAACGGCGCCGGCAAGAGCTCCACGATGCGGATGATCGCCGCGGTCTCCCCTCCCAGCTCCGGAAGCCTGGCCGTCCTCGGCCTCGATCCCGTCAACGACGGTCGCCACATCAGGTCCCGGCTCGGGGTCGTGCCGCAGGAGGACACCCTCGACATGGAGCTGACGGTCGAGGAGAACCTCATCATCTACGGCCGGTACTTCAACCTCTCGCGGGCCGAGGTGCGGCTCCGGATCGACGAGTTGCTCGAGTTCGCCCAGCTCACCGACCGGCGCAAGAGCAAAGTCGAACCGCTGTCGGGTGGGATGAAACGAAGGCTCACGATCGCCCGGGGTCTCATCAACCGACCTGATCTGCTGATCCTCGACGAGCCGACCACAGGTCTCGACCCCCAGGCCCGGCATCTGCTCTGGGACCGGTTGTACCGACTGAAACGGCAAGGCGTCACCCAGATCATCACCACCCACTACATGGACGAGGCAGAACAGCTGTGCGACCGGCTGGTGATCATGGACAAGGGAAAGATCGTGGCCGAAGGTTCGCCGGCCGATCTGATCGGCCTCCACGCCACCCCCGAAGTGATCGAGATGCGCTTTGCCGAGGGCGAAGACCCCGACCTGAAAGGCACCGCCGAACGAATCGAGTCGTTGCCCGACCGGACCTTGCTCTACACCGCCGACACCGACCGAACCCTGGCCGCCGTCCACGATCGGGGCCACCAACCGACGACGACGCTGGTGAGGCGGTCGACGCTCGAGGACGTGTTCCTGCACCTGACAGGTCGGACCCTGGTCGAATGAGCGCTCCCCTGAACGGCGCCGCCGCTCCCGGCTCACGGGCCGTCCGCGCCCTGCGTCCGGGGTGGGGGACCGGATGATGGTGACCGGCTCACTGCGGGCGATGGAAGCCCAGGCTCGGCGCTATCGCCACACCTGGCGTTCCTCGGTGTTCTCGAGTTTCCTCAGCCCGGTCCTGTTCCTGCTGGCGATGGGAGTTGGATTGGGCTCACTGGTCGACGAGCGGGGCGGACCGGGCGGCTTCAGCTATCTCACCTGGCTCGCCCCGGGTCTGATCATTGCGACGGCGATGCAAGTGGGGTTCGGCGAATCGACCTACCCTGTTCTCGCCTCGATACGGTGGACCAAGACCTATCACTCGGCCCTCTCCACCCCGCTCGTGACGGAAGAATTGGTCGTTGGGCATCTCGGCTGGGTGACGATCCGCCTGGCGCAAGTGGCGCTCGCCTACGGGGCGGTGGCCGCCGCCTTCGGAGCCGTGAGGCTCTCCATCCTGCCTGCGGTGGTGGCGGCGGCGGTGTTGACCGGACTGGCCTTCAGCGCCCCGACCATGTGGTTCACGGCTGCCCTCGAAAAGGACACGGCCATCTCCTCGGCGCTCCGGTTCGGGATCACGCCTCTGTTCCTCTTCAGCGGCACGTTCTTCCCCATCGAGCAACTCCCGGTGTTTCTCCGCCCGGTCGCCTACCTGACCCCGCTGTGGCATGGTGTCGAACTGGCCAGGACCTGGGCGCTGGGACTCGAGCCAGTCCTCGCCCCCGGCTGGCACGTCCTCTTCCTGGCGACAATGGCCGGAGTGGGAGCAGTCGGCGGAACGAAACGGCTCCGCCGGAGGCTGGTGACATGACGATCACCACCGCCCCCCGCCGGGCGATCCCATTCGTGGCCTTTGCCGGCGCCCTCCGGGTGCTGGAACGCAACCTGATGGTGTATCGCAGGAGCTGGATCATCATCCTCTCCGGGTTCTTCGAGCCGGTCTTCTACCTGTTCTCGATCGGGGTGGGGGTGGGCGCCCTGGTGGGAGATGTGACCCTGGCCCCAGGCGTGTCGGTCCCGTACGCCGCATTCGTCGGACCTGCGCTCCTGGCCAGTTCGGCCATGAACGGGGCGGTCTACGAGTCGACCATGAACATCTTCTTCAAGCTGAAGTACGAGAAGGTCTATGACGGCATGCTCGCCACCCCGCTCGAGCCGAGCGAGGTCGCCATCGGCGAGATCTCCTGGTCGCTGCTGCGCGGTCTGCTCTATGCGATCGGCTTCACGATCGTGATGAGCCTGTTTGGTCTCGCCACCTCGTGGTGGGCGATCATGGCGATCCCTGTCGCCTTGCTGATCGGGTTTGCGTTCGCGGCGGTGGGGATGGCGGCCACCACCTACATGCGCAGCTGGCAGGACTTCGATCTCGTCACCTTGGTCACGCTGCCGATGTTCCTGTTCTCCGCCACCTTCTACCCCCTGGACGTGTACCCACCCGCGATCCAACCCCTGATCCGGTTATCGCCGCTCTATCACGGCGTCGAGCTGATGCGGGGGTTCACCCTCGGTGCGCTCGACCTCTCGATGATCGGGCATGCCGCCGTGCTGGTCGCGATGGGAGCGGTGGGAACGGTCATCGCCTGGCGCCGGATCACCGGGTTGCTCCACGCCTGACCCTCGACCCCCAGCCGGTCAGTAGGCAACCAGCCGCCGGCCGGCGGCGGCGATACGAGCGGCATCGGGACGGTAGGCGTCCTCCAGCGGCGGGCTGAACGGGACCGGGGTGTCGGCGCCACCCAACCGGGTGACGGGGGCGTCGAGGGAACCAAACGCATCTTCGGCGATCAGGGCGGCGATCTCGGCCCCCACCCCGGCCATCCTGTTGGCGGCGTGCACGATCAACACCCGGCTCGTGTGAGTCGCCGCCGCCAGGATCGCCTCCCGGTCGAGTGGCTTGAGTGTGCGCAGATCGAGCACCAGTGCCTCGATCCCCTCGCCCGCCAACTCGGTGGCCGCCTGCAACGACACACCCACCATCGAGCCGTACGTGATGATGGCCAGATCCGACCCTTCCCGCACCCGCCGGGCCGAGCCGATCTCGACCACGTGCTCTCCGGCCGGCACGGTTCCCCGCAACGAGCGGTAGAGCGGCTTGGACTCGAAGTAGATGACCGGGTTGTCGTCACGGATCGCCGCCGACAGCAGGCCCTTGGCGTCGGCGGGATTGGAGGGGGCCACCACCTTCAGCCCGGGGGTGTGCACGAACCAGGCTTCGGGATTCTGCGAGTGGAACGGCCCCGAGCGGATGCCGCCGTCGGATGGCGCCCGGATCACCCATGGCACCGAGCCGATCCCCCGGTAGTGGGCGGTGGCGGCGAACTGGACGATCGAGTCGAAGGCAGTCGAGATGAAATCGGCGAACTGCATCTCGATCACCGGTCGCAGGCCGAGCAACGCCATCCCGGTGGCCATCCCGGTGAAGGAGAGCTCGGCGATCGGGGTGTTGAGAACCCGATCCGGCCCGAATCGTTCGGCGAGACCGCGGGTCACCTTGAAGGCGCCCCCGAAGGATCCGCCGACGTCCTCCCCCAGGATGAGGACGTCGGGATCCCGCTCCATCTCGTGGACGAGAGCCTCGGTGATCGCCTCCAGATACGTGAGGTCTCGCCCGGTCGACGACTCCACCTCGGTGAACCCGAAGTTCTCGCTCACGGGGCGTAGACCCCATCGGTCAAGGAGGCGGGATCGGGCAACGGATCGGCCTCGGCGACGGCCACCGCCCGCTCGATCCGGGTGCGGGCGGCGGCCACGATCCCGTCGAGTTCAGGCTCGGTAGCGGCTCCGGAAGCGAGAAGCAGCGATCGGTGCAACGCGATCGGATCCCGGAGTCGCCACCGCTCGAGGATTTCGGCAGGCACATATTCGGCCCCGTCGTGGATGGCGTGGCCGAGCATGCGCATGGTCGATGCCTCGATGAGGCTGGGGCCCTCGCCCCGGCGAGCCTTCTCCAGCGCCGCCGCCGCGGTGCGGTAGACCGTCTCGACCTCGTTGCCATCGATTCTGATCCCGGGGATCCCATAGCCTGCCGCCATCCCGGCGATGTCGGTGATGGCGAGGGATTGCTGCACAGGCGTCGAATAGGCGAACTGGTTGTTCTCGACGATGAGCACGAAGGGCGCCTTCCACAACGCCGCCATGTTGAGCACCTCGTGGAAGGCGCCGGCGCTGACGCCCCCGTCCCCGACGAAGGTGACCGACGCCCCCACCGTGCCCCGGTACCTGAGGGCCATCGCCGCCCCCAGGGCGGTAGGGAGGGCCTGGGGGATGTGGCTGATGAAACCGATGAGACCCAACGACAGATCCCCCATGCCGTGCAGGTTGGAGTCGCGCCCGCCACTCGGGCCGGTCGCCCTGCCCAGCAGGTTGGCGAAGATCCGTTCCGGAGTCATGCCCCGCACCAGATACGCCCCCAGATCGCGATGCATGGGAGCCATCACGTCGCCTCCGGTGGTGGCCATCGCCACCCCCACCGAGATCGCCTCGTGACCCCGCTGACTGAAGGTGCCACCAACCCCCCGACCCTGCTTCCACATCGACACCATGGCATCGTCGAATGCCCGGGTCAGCGCCATCCATCCGAAGAGGTCGAGCCTCAGCTGGCGGTCTGGGTGGTCCATCCGGGCCCGATCGTACCAACCGGTGGTCCGACCAGACCGCTCCCGACCCGGATCTCCCCCCCGGTCGGCGACCGGTACCATCCGGCCCATGTCCGATGATCCCGTCGCCGGGTCGATACTCGGCGCCGCCGTCAAGAGAACCGAAGACCCCCGGTTCATCACCGGAGCCGCAACCTACGTCGGGGACATGCACCGCCCGGGAGAGGTGTGGATGGTCCCCGTCAGGTCGCAGGTCCCCCACGGCGTCGTCACCGGGATCGACAGCACGGGAGCCTCCTCGGTCCCCGGATTCGTAGGCTGCTTCACCTCCGCTGACCTGCCGGGCCGGATGCCAATCGATTTCGGCGACCAACCGGAGTTCACCCGCGCCCCGCTCATCAGCGGTGAGGTGGTGAGGTTCGTGGGAGACATCGTGGCGGTGGTGGTTGCGGAAACCGAACAGGGAGCCGTCGACGCAGCCCACGAGGTCTGGATCGACATCGACCCGCTCCCCCCGGTTCCCGACGTCGCCACCGCCCTGGCGGCCGGCGCCCCCCTCCTGTTTCCCGAGCACGGGAGCAATGTGATCAAGCACGGTGGTCTCCCTCCGGCGCCCGATGCACTCGATGGTGCAGACGAGATCGTGCGGCTCCGCGTCGTCCACCAGCGGGTGGCGGCCGTCCCGCTGGAGACCAACAACGCCCTGGCGATCCCCGACGGCGACCAGCTCGAGATCTGGATGGGGACCCAGGCCGTCCACGATGCTCGCAACGATCTCTCCACGGCCCTTGGCATCGACCGGGAGCGAATCCGGGTGCGGGTCCCCGACATGGGCGGAGGATTCGGCGCCAAGATCGCCACCTATCGCGAGCACGCCATCTGCGCAGCGCTGGCGCTGAAACTGGGGCGTCCGGTGCGCTGGAACGAGCGGCGAACAGAGAACCTGGTGGCGATGACCCACGGACGCGCTCAGATGCACCACATCGAGTTAGGGGCAAGCAAGGACGGTTCGATCACCGGACTTCGAATGTCCGTGGTTCAGGATGTAGGCGGGTGGCCGGTTTTCGGTGCCGACCTGCCGAAATTCACCCAGCGGATGGCGGCAGGCCCCTACCACATCCCCCGCCTCGATTTCAGCTGGCAATCGGTGATGACCACCACCACTCCGGTCCACGCCTATCGGGGTGCCGGGCGACCGGAGGCGACCGTCACCCTCGAGCGGGCCCTCGACGTGATGGCGGCGCGATTGGGTATCGACCCGATCGACATCCGCCGGCGCAATTTCCTCGCCCCGGAGTCGTTCCCGGTGGTGACCGCCACCGGAGAGCGATACGACACCGGGGAATACGACAAGGCGCTCGACCTGGCCCTCTCCAAGATCGATTACGAGGGTCTGCGAGCCGAACAGGCCGCCCGCCGGCAGAGCGGCCACCGCCGTCAGCTCGGGATCGGGGTTGCCACCTACGTCGAGGTGACGGCGCCCGGCGGTCGGAAAGATTGGGGGGCGGTGGAAGTCCATGCGGACGGATCGGCCACCGTTTCGTCAGGGTCGGTTTCGCACGGACACGGGCACGAGACGACCTTCGTCCAGATCGCCGCCCAGGTCCTGGGGATCGAGGCGGGACGAATCGGTTTCATCCAGGCGGACACCGGGACCGTCACCCGGGGCGGCGGAACCATGGGCTCACGGTCGTTGCAGATGGTGGGGTCGGCCGTGCTCCGCTCCTCCCGGGAAGTGGTGGACAGGGCCCGCCGGCTGGTGGCGGCCGCCTTCGAGGCGGCCGAAGAGGACATCACCCTCGGGGTGGAGGGCAGGCTGGGAGTGGCGGGGGTCCCCGACGCCTCCCTCTCGTGGAGCGAGGTCCATGCGCTGGCGGTCGCCGCCGGGGAAGACCTGCGGGTCGAAGACGTCTATCTCCAGACCCACCCCACGGTCCCGTTCGGCACGCACATCTCGGTGGTCGAGGTCGACACCGAAACCGGCGACGTCGGACTCCTCCGTCATATCGCCTGTGATGACGCCGGCGTGATCGTCAACCGGGTGATCCTCGACGGTCAGATCCACGGTGGCGTCGCCCAAGGGATCGGTCAGGCGCTGTTCGAACAGGTGCAATTCGACGCGGGGGCGAACCCGCTCACCACCAACCTGACCAGTTACCTGCTCCCCACCGCCGGTGGGCTCCCGCTCTTCGAGGTGGATCACACCATCACCCCCTCATTCGAGAACCCCCTGGGGGTGAAAGGGGTGGGCGAGGCCGGCACGATCGGATCGACCCCGGCAGTTCTCAATGCCGTGCTCGACGCGATTCGGCCGTTCGGGGTGGATCACCTCGACATGCCGCTCAGCCCGGGACGGGTGTGGTCGGCTCTCCGGTCGGCGCCAGGGCCTGCTGGTATGCTCGCTTGATCGTCGGCGCATTCGACTTCGAACGTGACCTCCCACTGATCCTCACCCTGGTGGGGGCGTTCGTCCTTTCGGTGTTCATCGCCGCAGCCGAAACCGCCCTCCTGCGGATGCCTTTCGTTCGGGTGGCCTCCCTCGCCTCCGAGGGCGTGCGGGGGGCGAAACGACTCAAGAGCCTGGTCGACCGCCTACCGGAGGTACTCAACGCCATCCTCCTGGCGGCGCTGCTGGTCCAGATCGCCGCCGCCACCGTCACCGGCATCCTGGCCGACCGCTGGTTCGGGCCGCTGGGCGTGACGATCGTCTCGGCCACCCTGACCGTGATCCTGTTCATCTACTCGGAGGCGATCCCCAAGACCTTCGCCGTGCGTCACGCCGACCGGGTCGCACTGCGACTGGCGCTGCCGATGGCGATCCTGGAACTGATGCTCCGCCCGTTCGTGACGGTGCTGGTGTGGATCGCCGATCTGCAGATGCCGGGCAAGGGGGTGATCATGTCTCCCACCGTGACCGAGGACGAGTTGCGGATGCTCGCCACCCGGGCGGCCGTGGAAGGCGAGATCACCCGCGAGGACCTCACGCTGATCGAGCGGGCGTTCAGGGCGGGCGACCGGGAGGTCGACGACATCATGGTGCCCCGCCCCGACATCGTGGCGGTGGCAGACGACACCCCGACCGGTCAGGCACTGGAGATCGCCCTCGAGGCCGGGCATCGACGTCTCCCCCTGTACGAGGGGTCGATCGAGAACATCACCGGGGTGGTGCGGATTCGCGATCTGATGCGGGTCCCCTCCGACCGGAGGCATCTTCAGGTGGGGGCATTCGCAGAGGAGCCACTGGTCGTGCCCGAGTCGAAACGGATCCTCGACCTCTTGCGCGAGATGCAGACCACTCACAACCACGTCGCAGTGGTGGTCGATGAGTACGGCGGCACCGCCGGCCTGGTCACGGTCGAGGACATCGTCGAAGAGTTGATCGGTTCCATCCAGGAGCGGCGGGTGGACGAAGAGGTCGTCTCCATCGGCGAAGGCCGGTGGATGGTGGACGGGTCGATTCCGGTAGAAGATCTGGAAGACATCCTCGGCGAAGAGATCGACGACACCGACTGGAACACCGTTGCCGGGTTGACGCTTGGCCTCCTCGGCCGGCTTCCCGCCGTCGGCGACGAGGTCGAGCACGCCGGCCATGTCCTGCGAGTGGTGGCGGTGCGCGGCCGGAGAATCCTCCGTGTAGAGATCCGCCGGATCCACCACTGAGGGGATTTCCTCCCGAACCCAGGGTTCGCAGCTACATCTGGTGTGTGCGACAGCCCAAAGTTCGCTCCCAACTGTGGGCCCAGATCGACACAGCGTGTATTCCTGAACCCAGGGTTCGCAGCTACATCCTCAGGCCACCACCACCGTCTTCTGGTTGGTGAACTCGTAGATCCCGAGGTGGGCCAGTTCCCGTCCATACCCCGAGGTCTTGATCCCCCCGAAGGGAAGCCGCGGGTCTGAGGCGACGAAGGCGTTGACGAAACAACAGCCCGCCTCCAGCCACTCGGCCGCGATCCGCTCTCCCCGGGCGAGGTCGGCGGTGAACACAGCCGCTCCCAGTCCGAACATGCTGTCGTTGGCGACCTCGATCGCCTCCTCCTCACTGGAGACCCGGATCACGGTGGCCACCGGGCCGAACATCTCCTCGGAGTAGGCGGGCATGCCCTTGCGGACATCCGTCAGGACCGTGGGAGGGTAGAAGGCACCGGGCAGATCGGGGACCTCTCCCCCCAGGACCAGGGTGGCGCCCGCCGCCACCGACCGAACCACTTGATCGTGGAGCTCGTCTCGCAGATCGTGCCGAGCCTGCGGTCCGAGTTGGACGGTGGGGTCGAAGGGATCACCCATCTTCATCGCCGCCATCTTCTCCACGAACACCTCCAGCCACGGCTCGTAGACGGCATCGTGCACGATGAACCGCTTGGCGGCGATACAGGACTGGCCGCCGTTGATCATGCGCGAGGTGGCGCAGGTGGCGGCCGACGACTCGATGTCGGCGTCCTCCAGGATCAGGTAGGGATCGGAGCCGCCCAGTTCGAGGAGTGTCTTCTTGAGCAGGGACCCCGCCTTGGAGGCCACCGCCCGCCCGGCCGGGTCCGACCCGGTCAGGGTGGCGGCCACCACCTTGGGGTGCTCGAGCACCTCGCTCACCCGCGAGCCAGGCAACAGCAGGGTGGTGAAGGCACCCTCGGGGAAGCCCGCCTCGGTGAACGCCGCTTCGATGGCGAGGGCCGACCCTGTCACGTTGGACGCATGCTTGAGCACCCCGACGTTGCCGGCCATCAACGCCGGAGCGGCGAACCGGAACACCTGCCAGAACGGGAAGTTCCACGGCATGACGGCGAGAACCACGCCCAACGGCTCGTGGTGGAGGTAACTCTTGGTCCGCCCGGTCTCGATCGCCTGGTCGGCGAGCATGTGCTCGGCCTGCTCTGCGTAGTGGCGGCAGACCCAGGCGCACTTCTCGATCTCGGCCTTGGCGCTGGCCACGGTCTTTCCCATCTCGATGGTCATCAGCTCGCCCCACTCGGCACTGCGCTTCTCCAGCACGTCGGCCACCGACATCATCAACTCGGCGCGGGCGGAAAAGGAGGTCCGCCTCCACCGGATGAAGGTGTCGTTGGCCCGTTCGATCAGGGCGGCCACCTCGGCCGGGGTGTGTTCGGCGTATTCGGTAACCAGCGCACCGGTCGCCGGATTGATCGTCTGCAACATGGGCTCGGGCTCCTCTCGGGCGAAGACGGCAGCCTCACCGTCTCCCTCCAATTGTCGAGCGGTAGCGTAGGCGTCATGGACAGGTGGGATGCGGTGGTGATCGGCGGAGGCATCGCCGGCGTGTCTGCCGCCTTCGAACTGACCCAGAGCGGCCTCCGCACCGTGCTCGTCGAGATGGAGTCACAACTCGCCTATCACACGACGGGTCGCTCGGCGGCCCTCTACCTCGAGAACTACGGTCACCCGGCCGTCCGCCCCTTGAGCCGGGCCTCGCGACCCATCTTCGAACGCCCGGCCTGGGCCGATCACCCTCTGATCGGCGAGCAGCGTGGAGCGATCACCGTCGCCACCCGCCGGCAGATGGAGGCACTGGCCCGACAGGAGCAGGAGGCGGCCGCCGCCGGAACCAGCACCCGGATGCTGACCGGCGAGGAAGCAGCCGCCCTGGTGCCGGCACTCCGTCCTATCGAAGCCGCACTGTGGGAGCCGGGCGCCGCCGACATCGACGTCGCCGGTACCCATCAGATGTATGTCCGTGGCTTGCGCCGCAATGACGGCGAGATCCGAACGAGTTCGCCGGTCACCGGTCTGGCCGTCGACGGTGACGGCTGGCAACTCGCATGTGGAGAGGATCGACTACGAGCGCGAGTCGTGGTCGACGCCGCCGGAGCCTGGGGCGACGCCGTCGCCGGCCTGGCCGGGGTGAATCCGATCGGGTTGACACCCATGCGGCGAACCGCCTTCATGGTGACCGGTCCGCCCGGTTCGAGTGGCTGGCCGCTGGTCATCGGCGCCGGTCACGACTTCTACTTCAAACCCGACGGGGCCCAGTTGCTCTGTTCTCCTTCGGAAGAGGAGCCGGTCGAGCCGGGCGACCCCCGGCCGCGGGAGGAGGACATCGCAATGGCGATCGAGCGGATCAACGAGGTCACTACCCTCGACATCCGATCAGTCCGGTCGTCGTGGACCGGGTTGCGCACCTTCGCCCCCGACCGGTCCATGGTGATCGGCGAGGACCCCGAGGCACCCGGGTTCTTCTGGCTGGTCGGTCAGGGCGGGACCGGGATCGAGACAGCCCCCGCCGCCGCCCAACTCCTCGCCTCGCTGGTGACCCGGGGTGAAGCGCCCGACCATCTCAACCACGTCCGACTGGACGCCATCACCCCTGGCCGGCTCCGCCCATCCGGTTGATTACCGGTTCGGGCATTGCCGGGCCAAACTGCACCGGCGATGCCCGGTTCCGCCATCGACCGAATGCGCCGGCGGGTGGTGATCAACACCACCGGCCTGTTTGCCCACGCCGACGATCCCCTCGCCAACACCCTCGACTACCCGGGAGATCCCGGGCTGTTCGGGCCTGACTCCGTGACCTGGCGGGTTATGGGCGACCCCGCCACCTTTGTCGGGGGTATCCGAGCCCTCATGATCCAGGCGGCCCACCCCGAGGTGGTGGCCGGGGTGGCGGATCATTCCCGGTATCGGGAAGACCCGCTCGGCCGGCTCTCGCGAACCTCGAACTACGTGACCGCCACCGCCTACGGGGCGATGCCCGAGGTCGAAGCGGCCGTGGCCACCGTCAGGCGCGCCCACTCGCCGGTGCGAGGGACCTCCCACCGAGCCGTGCCCTATTCGGCGGGAACCCCCGAACTGGCGGCCTGGGTACACAACAGCCTGACCGATTCGTTCCTCGTCGCCAACCAGATGTTTGGCCGGCACCGCCTCACCGGCCCGGAAGCCGACCGGTTCGTTCACGAACAGACCACGGTCGGCGCCCTGCTCGGTGCTCAGCCGTTGCCGGACACGGCGAACGAACTCGAGGCCTACGTGGCCGAGCACCCATCTCTCGCCCCGTCCCCGGGGGCGAACGAAACCATGGCCTTCCTCAAGAACCCACCGTTGCCGGCGACAATTCGGGCCGGGTACCGGATCCTGGCGGCGGCGGCCGCCGCCACCATCCCCGAACGGCTCCGGCGGGTGCTCGACCTGACCCCCCCACCATTGGCACGACAGCAAGGCGCGATGGCGGTGACCGGCCTGCGGTGGGCGCTGGGCGCTTCCCCACGCTGGAGGATCGCCCTGCTTCGGGTGGGCGCCGAGATCCCAGAGGGGCAGTTCAAACAGAAGCTGCCGTTTGAGGATCTCCCGCGACGGAACGTTTGACTGCGGCGGTCTTGGGGAGCAACAACACGAAGCGAGCGCATCCCTCGCCGGCCTCGTAGACGAGGTCGCCCCCCATCAGTCTCGCCAGCTGCCGTGACACCGAGAGCCCGAGCCCGACCGACTGTGGGTTCATGATCGAATTCGACGCCCGGGTATATGGTTCGAAGATCTCCTCGATGGAGGAGGCGGGAACGCCCACCCCGTCGTCGACGACCGCCAGGGCCACCCGCTCGCCCCGATCCTCCAGCTCGACCCACACCGACTCGCCGCCGTAGCGAAGGGCATTGGTCACCAGGTTCCGCATGATCTGGCGGAATCGAAGTGGGTCGAACAGCGCCCAGCTGTCCGTTTCCCCGTGTATCGCCGGGTCGATGTGCTTGCGGCCGCTGCGACGAACATGGGTCGAGAGCACGGTTTCGGCCTCTCGCACCAGATCGCAACGGACTGGCTTGATCACGAGCGTCCCGATATCGGCCCGGGCAGCCACCAGCAGGTCCTCGACGATGTTGGCGAGCTCACTCGACTGCTCGTAGATCAGGCTGAGGAACTCGTCCACCTCTGCCTCACCGAATTCACCCTTGCCACGGGACAGTTCCTGGGCGAGCCCGACGATGCCGGTGAGCGGGGTCCTCAATTCGTGACTGACCGAGGCGAGGAACTGATCTTTGGAGCGGATGAGGGCCTCCAGCCGCTCCTTGAGGCGGGTGAGTTCGGCGAGAGAATCTTCCAAGCGGCCGTTCTCGAGCGACACCATCAGTCGGGAGGCGATGGTGTCGGCCATCCGCAGATCGCGAGCGTTGAAACCACTGACGGCGCTGAGCGGGTCGGCCACGATGATGACGCCGGCATGATTGTCACCTGACACCAACGGCACGGTCATGGCATGGGCTGGTGTCGACATGCCGGGGATGGGCAGATCGTTGGGCCCGAGTTTGGGGAGCAGCATCGATTGTTTGAGGATCTCGGGCCACCGACCCGAGGTGGGCAGACTCACCGGTGTCATGACGTCGGTGGGCCGGTCGGCGGTTGCCGACGTTCGCAGGGCGTAGAGATGGCCTTGCTCGGGAATGAGGAAGATGTGCACCGCCGAGGCCTCGAACAGCCTGCGGATCCCTTCTGCCGCCACCCGGGCGGCGTCCTCCAGGAGTGGCGAGCCGTGCAGTTCGAAGGTGAGTTCGTAGAGCGACTCGATCCGCGAACGCTGGTCGCGCTGATTGGTGTAGGCCCGAAATGCCACGAACAGGAGAGCGATGGGGAGGAATGCCAGCCAGGCCGACTCGGGGCGCAACCAGATGATGGTCACGGCCACCATGCCAAGGCCCACGTTCATCAGGGTCCCGACTGCCCCGAATCCCACCACCTCACCCATCTCGGCCGGTGACACTCGACCGCCGGTCATGTGGATCGCCCCGGTGATGAGCAGTGTCGCCAGGCCGAGCGCCAGCAAGCTGCCGAGCAACGCTCCCAACGCGCCCGACAGGGCCAGTGGATCCTGTCGATCGACGAGGGAGAAGAAGACCACCGCCACCACCAGCGTCTGGGTGCCGAAGGCGGCCACATTGAAGACCACCCTCACGCCCCGTTGGTGGCGGTTGATGATCAGGGCCGCCGCCCCACCGACCACCTGACCGATGACGAGGGCGGTTGGGCTGGCGAGGTAGAGACCGAGCACAGTGGCGATCTCGGATACCGAAAACGAGTGGGCATCCCGACGGAACCGGAAATGGACGACGGCGAGCTCGAACACGTAATACAGCACCGCCATCCCCCACCAGGGAATCGACAGCACCTCTTCGGGTGCGGTGAGCTGGGGCACATCGGCGGCCGCCATCGTGCCCAGGATCACGATCGCCGTGAGCAGGGACGCCAGCAACCGCACCCGGCCAACGCCGTGGTGTTCGCCCGCGGTCGGGGCGACGGAAGTGGACGCCGGCTGGGAAGCCACCGGCTCGTCGAACGTCTCGGCGGCGCTCGTCATTGGTTCGCTCGCATGGATAACTCCAACTATCGGTCGCCCACAAGAGCGTCTCCAGCACTTCCTGTTCGTTACGGCCAAATCCAGCTCCCGTCCGGCTACCGCCCGGAACCAGGTTGAATAGGGGCGTGCGTTCCGTGTCGTTTGCCTTGCTGGCCGCCACCCTGACGGCCTGCGTCAGCATCACCCCGCCCGAACAGGCCCCTCCGCCGGTGCCCGCCCCGAGCGAGCCGGTCACCGCCTGCTCCACCGACTATCGCCTGATCTGCGAGGCCGTCGACCTGATCGAAGCCAACTACGTCGACGACGTCGATCCGGCCCAACTGGCGGCAGCGGCTACCCGCGGCATCGAGGAGTTCGCCCAAGGATCGGGGGCCGAGTCTGCCTGCACGATTCCGTTCGAAGGCTTCGATCTCGTCTGCCAGGCGATCGAGGTCAAAGGAGTCGAGGCGGAGGAAGCCGTCGAGGCCGCCCTGGTGGGAATGGTCCTGTATGAACTCGATCCCAATTCTGCGTACTTCGACGAAGCGTCCCTCGAGCTGATCAGGCAGGACCAACTCGGTCAGGTGGAAGGAATCGGAGCAGTCGTCACCACCGAAAGCACCGCCCCGGCTGGGCAACAGGTTGAGAGTCTGTGTCCCATCATCTCAGCGGAGTGTCGACTGGTCATCGTCTCCACATTCTCCGGTGCTCCCGCCGAGCGAGCCGGGATCCTCGCCGGGGACGTGGTGGTCGAGGTCGATGGCCTGCCGATCGCCGGGAAGACGATCGACGAGGTCACCGCCCAGGTGCGGGGGGAGGCGGGTACGCCCGTCGAACTGGCGCTGGAACGGGATGGGCGCCGGGTGGAGGTGTCGGTCATCCGGGAAGCAATCGAAATCCCGGTGGTCGAGTCTCGACTGGTGGATCGGGTCGGATATCTCAGGCTCAACAGCTTCAGCGCCAACTCCGGCGGCCAGGTGGACGACACCCTGCGCCGGCTGCTGTCAGACGGGGCGGAGACGCTGATCATCGATCTACGCGACAACCCGGGGGGAACGCTCACGGCGGCGATCGACATCGCCTCGGAATTCGTGGACGAAGGGTTGGTGCTCGCCACCAGTGGTCCAGACGGGACCACCGAGTACCCGGCGGATGGCAAGGGCACCGCGGTGGGGATACCCACCACCGTCCTCATCAACCAGGGGAGCGCCTCGGCTTCCGAGGTGGTGGCGGGCGCCCTGCAGGATGCCGGAGCGGCGGTGGTGGTGGGTCACGTCAGTTACGGCAAGAACACCGTTCAGCAGACCTTCGACCTCTCCAATGGCGGAGCCCTCAAGCTCACCATCGCTCGCTGGGTGACCCGGGCGGGACGCAACCTCGACAACGGCGTGGTCCCCGATGTCGAACTCGACCTACCCGCCGACCTCTCTGTCGACGAACTGGTGGCGCTGGTGAGCGCGGCGACCAGCGGGTGATCTCAACCGGCGACCAGACCGGTGGGACATGACACCCCGGTCCCGCCGATCCCGCAGTAGCCGTTGGGGTTCTTGGCCAGGTACTGCTGGTGGTAGTCCTCGGCGTAGTAGAAGGGTCCGGCCTGGGTGATCTCGGTGGTGATCGGCCCATATCCGGCCCGTTCCAGCTCGACCTGATACCGCCGGCGAGATGCCTCCGACGCCTCCAGTTGCTGAGGAGTCTCGATATAGATGGCCGATCGATACTGGCTGCCGACGTCGTTCCCCTGCCGGTCCCCCTGGGTGGGATCGTGACCTTCCCAGAAGACCCGCAGGATCGAGTCGATGCCGGTCACCTGGGGATCGAAGACCACCAGCACCACCTCGGCATGACCGGTCCGGCCGGTACAGGTCTCCTGATAGCTGGGGTTGGGGGTGGTCCCTCCGGCGTACCCGACGGCGGTGGTGTAGACACCGGGAGTCTTCCAGAACAGCCGTTCTGCACCCCAGAAACAACCCATGCCCACCACCAGTCGCTCGTGACCCTCGGGAAAGGGGGGAACGATCGGTCGCCCGGACACGAAGTGGACGGGGTTCACCGTCACCGGGGTGTCCCTACCGGGCAGAGCCGATCCCTCACGGGCGTTGCCTCTTTCACCAAACAATCGCATGACAACCTCGTTGCTCGATCGACGGATTGTCCCACCGTCCGGTCCCTACCACAACGAAACAATCGGTGAACGGCGCTCGCCCTCAGAGCGCCGAGGCATCCTGGACGAAGGTGTCACACGCCCCCGGATCGCCGGTCTCGTATCCGTTGTTGAACCACCGCACCCGCTGCTCGGCCGTCCCGTGATTGAACGCCTCCGGATCGACCCGTCCCTGGACCGCGATCTGAATCCGGTCGTCACCCACCGCCGCCGCCGCCTCCAGCGCTTCGTCGATCTCCCCGGGATCGATCTCGACATACCCCTCTTGCACTTCGGCGCTCCCGCTGGCGTCGGTGTAGATCGTCGATGCCCACACCCCGGCGAAACAATCGGCCTGCAGCTCGAGCCGGATCGAGTACTCGTTGGCCCGGCCCGGTTCCTGCTGTTGGGCGGCCCTCACCTGCTCCGACAACCCGAGGACGTTCTGCACATGATGGGCCACCTCGTGAGCCATCACATAGGCAGCGGCAAAGTCACCTGTGGCTCCGAACCGGGTTGCCAGCTCGTCGAAGAAGTCGAGGTCCAGATAGACCCGCTCGTCGAGGGGGCAGTAGTGGGGACCCATGCGCGCGTCCGCCCCACCACAACCCGAGTCGGTGAACCCGGTGAAGAGGATCGCTTTGGTCGGGCGGTACTCCCGGCCGGCCTGCTGGAAGAGCGAGGCCCACATCGCATCCGTGTCCGCCATCACCGCAGCCATATACGTTCCCATGTCATCGTCAGGGGCGGTAACGGCAGGCGCCGGTTGCTCGGCAGCGGGGGCCTGGAGCTGCTCCAGCATCGGACCAAGATCCTCGAGACCGGATCCACCGCCGAGCAGGGCAACCACGATTGCGATGACGATGGCAATGCCACCACCGCCTGCCCCGATTCCCATCGCCCGGCGCCCGGGTGTCCCCCGCCGGTCTTCGACGTATCGCCCCGGTTCGACCGGTTTCTTGTACCTGACCATGGAATCCCTTGCCTCGAATCTCCCTGGAGGTTACCCGCGGCTTCTCCCCCGGCACCAGCGGCGGGTAACCTGACCCTCTCATGCAGATCCGACGGGCCGCCCCGGCCCTGTCCCTCGCCACTGCGCTGCTCCTGACTGCCGTCGGGAGCCCGTTCGCCCGCGCCCAGACCAGCCCGGAGTCCGCCTCCGACCAGCGCGATGAGGCCTACCGGCTGGTCGACGAGAAGGTGGCGGATCGAGGCCAGGTGGAAGGTCGATTGGTGGAGACTTTGATCGCCTACCAGCAGGCGGCCGAGGACCTGAGCGCTGCCAATGGCCGGTTGAGCCGGGTGGAGGAGAAACTGGTGCTCGCCCAGGCCAGAGCCGCCGAATTGGCGGTGATGCTCCAGACCACCGCCATCAATGCGTATGTCGATGCGGTCGGCGGCGCCAGCGGCCTGTTCCTGGCGGGCACCGAGGCGGAGGGGTTCCTGGTGGCCGCCCAGGTCCTCCAGAACGTGCAGGGAACCACCCGCCAGGAGATCGACCAGATCACCGCCGTCCAGAACGAGTTGACCCGGCTGGAGACGGGGTATTCGCAGGAGCGAGAGGCCGTGGCGGAATTGACCGCCGCTCTCGAGCAGAAGAACACGGAGTTGCAAGCGCTGTTCGCGGTGGCAGACGCGGCAGTGGCAGCCGCCTACCGGCAGGCGCTGGAGGCGGAAACCGCCTATCGAGCCGCCCTCTCCGCCGCCGAGGCGGCGCGCTCGGCCCGAGCGGCGGAAGAACGCAAGGAGACCGCCGCCCAGGGCACCCCCAGCACCACTCCCGGCACCACCCCCGGCACCACCCCCGGCACCACCCAGCCCCCACCGAGTGGCGAAACCACCCCACCCGGTGGAACGATCAAGACCCGGCCCGCCACCGAGGCATGGCGGCCGATCGTTGCCGCCCACTTCCCCGCCGACCGGGTGGACGAGGCACTGGCGATCATCCAGTGTGAGAGTGGGGGCGACCCCGGGATCGTCAACCCCTATTCGGGAGCGGCCGGTCTGTTCCAGTTCATGCCCGGCACCTGGGCCGCCGCCAGCGTGTCGGCCGGAGTCGGCGGACGGTCGGTCTTCGACGGCGAGGCCAACATCATCGCCGCAGCGTGGCTCTCCGGGTATTACGCCTCGAGGGGTTACTCCCCATGGCAACCGTGGTCCTGTCGCTGGTACCTGTGACCCCAACCGCTCTGTAGAAGGACCCTCCTCCATGTTCCCGCGATTCCCCGGCGTCCGTGTCGAGCCTGACGGCACCATCTTCTCGGTGACCAGCGCCGTCGCCGAATCGGTCGAGCTGTGTTTGTTCGACGGAGAGGGCCACGAACGCCGAATCGAGATGGAGCGCACCGGGTTCGATACATTCACCCTGGCCGTCGAGGCGCCGGTCGGCACCAGATACGGCTACCGGGTGCACGGGCCGTGGAACCCGGCCGCCGGCCATCGCTGCAACCCGGCCAAACTGCTCATCGATCCCTATGCCCTCCGCCTGGACGGTGGGGTGACAGGCGGGCCGGCGCTGCTCGGTCACAACCCGGTCGATCCGGCCCGCCCGAGCCGGACCGACAGTTCCCGCCACACGTTCCGTTCGGTGGTCACCGACCGGTCCTTCGACTGGGGAGACGAGGCTCCCCTGCGGGTCCCTCTGGCGGAGTCCATCATCTATGAGACCCACGTCAAAGGATTCACCAAGACCCATCCCGGGGTGCCGGTCGAGCTGCAGGGGACCTACGCCGGACTCGCCCATCCGGCGGCGATCGAGCACCTCGTTTCGCTCGGCATCACCGCCGTCGAGTTGCTCCCGATCCACGCCTTCGTCCAGGACCGGCACCTCACTACCAAGGGCCGCCGCAACTACTGGGGATACAACAGCATCGGGTTCTTCGCACCACACGGCGAGTACTCCGCCGGAGACGATCCGGTGGCCGAGTTCAAGGGGATGGTGAAACTCCTGCACGCGGCAGGTCTGGAGGTGATCCTCGACGTGGTCTACAACCACACCGCGGAAGGAAACCACCTCGGCCCGACGTTGTGCTTTCGCGGTCTCGACAACGTCGGCTGGTACCGGCTGTCCCCACCGGATCGGTATCTCGACTGGAGCGGGACCGGGAACGCAGTCAACCTCGCCAATCCGACGGTTCTCAGGTATGTCATCGATTCCCTCAGGTACTGGGTCGAGGACATGCACATCGACGGGTTCCGCTTCGATCTGGCTCCGCTGCTGGGCAGGACCCATCACGATTTCGATCCGCTGGGCGGCTTCTTCGGGGCGATCGCAGCCGACCCGACCTTCGATGGCGTGAAGTTGATCGCCGAACCGTGGGACGTAGGGCCGGCCGGATATCAGGCCGGTCGTTTTCCCTCCCCCTGGTCGGAGTGGAACGACTCGTACCGTGACGTGGTGAGAGACTTCTGGCGAGGGGCCGAGCGGACCGTTCCCTCCTTCGCCACCAAGATCACAGGAAGCATGGACCGGTTCGGATCGCGCCGGCCCACCGCCTCGATCAACCTGATCACCGCCCATGACGGCTTCACGCTCCGCGATCTGGTGACCTACAACGAGCGCCACAATCTCGCCAACGGCGAGGATGGACGGGATGGCCACCACGACAACCGCTCCTGGAACTCGGGAGTGGAGGGGGAAACGAACGACCCGGCGGTGAGCGAGTTGCGGATCCGTCGGCGGCGGGCGTTCATGGCCACCCTGATGCTGTCCCAGGGCGTTCCGATGCTCCTCGGCGGCGACGAGATCGGACGCACTCAGAAGGGCAACAACAACGCCTACAACCAGGACAACCCGATCAGCTGGTACGACTGGGCCGACCTGGATGAGGAGATGCTCGCCTTCACCCGGGAGGTCATCGACTTCCGGCGCCGGCACCCTACCTTCCGGCGCACTTCCTGGCTGTACGAGGATCCGGCTCCCGGTGTCGATCATGTCGGTTGGTTCAAGCCCGACGGCGAGGGGATGACCGAACTCGACTGGCAGATGCCCTTCGCCCGGTCCCTGGTGCTCTATCTCGACGGGACCGGGATACACGCCGGCCTCGAGACCGTGTATGACGATGATCTGTTGCTGGCTTTCAACGCCAATGGTGAGACGATGGACTTCGTGATCCCTCCGGCGGTGGGGGCGGACGGCTGGAGTCTCGTTCTGCGATCTGACACCGAGGTCGTGCCTGAGGGCATCACCGGGCCTTTCGTGGTGGAAGGCTTCTCGCTGGTCGTGTTGAGCCGTCCAACCTGACTAGTCCCGATGCGGACCCGCCGGGTGGACCTCCAGGAACAGCTGTCCCCGGGCCGATGAACAGGTGACACACCGTCACGAATGAGACCCTCGCATGAACCACAAGGCGCCCTCGAAGCCCTCCAGACCGGCGGAAAGCTGCCGACAACCATGATGATGGATTCGCCTGCTCGCCCGGCGAGACGCTCGCTGCCGTGGAAGATCTGGACCTACGTCGCCCTCGTCGCGGTGGGGGCGGTGGCACTCGTGTTCGGCCCGGTCGGCTCCACCCATCTCGACAGGATCTACGTAGGTGGTGCGTTGATCATCGTCGCCATCGGCGTGTACCTGGCCGAGATCGCCGTCATCCACATCCAGGTTCGCCGCGACACCCACTCCTTCTCCATGAGCGAGGTGCCGGTGATCGTCGGGGCATTCATGCTCCCCCCGATCACCTTGATGGGGGTGGTTGCCGTCGGCAACCTTCTCGCCCTGAGCATCTCGAGGCGCCAGAGCCCGGTCAAGCTGGTGACGAATGTCGCCCTGAGCGTGGTCCAGGCTGCCACGATCGTACTGGTCATCGCCGGCGTCGGGATGGAGCCCGCCCTCGGGGTGCGCACCATCCTCGCCTCTTTCGCCGGGGTGTTGATGGCGAACCTGGTCGCCCACCTGCTGATCGTGGTGGCGATCAGGGCCTCGGGGGGGACCGAACCGTGGAAGGAGTCGTTGAAGACCCTCGGCATCACATCGCTTGGGGCCGTGATGAACGCTCTCCTCGCCCTGTTCGCCGTGACGATGATCGAGGCGGATCGGGGTGCGGGATGGCTCGGCCTCGCTCCCCCCGTCTTCCTGTACATGGCCTATCGGGGATACACATCCCAGCGAGCCGACAAGGAGCGGGTCACCAAACTCTTCGAGGCGACGCAGGCGCTGCACCGGACTCCCCAGGTCGAGAAGGCACTCGAGAAGGCCGGGGAGATCGCACTCGATCTCGTCCAGGCGACCACCGTTCACATCCTCGTGTTCGGGCAAGAAGCTCACGACATCCACTACCTGACCACCGTGCAGCGGGACGGCCCTTCCAGCGTGATGACCCCCGTCATCCTCGATCTCGGCCGCCCCCCCTATTCAGGGGTTTTCGGCCACCTCGAGCCGATCCGGTTTGCGGCACCGATCGGCGGCCTACCGCTGGTCGGATGGGCCCACGACGCCCTGGCGGCGCCCCTCAACGGTGAGGGCGAGCGGATCGGGGTGATCCTCGCCTCCGACCGGGTCGGCGACGTGTCGAGCTTCGACGAACGCGACCTCCAGATGCTCTCCACCCTCGGGTCACAGCTGGCCGTCTCGCTGATCAACGGCCGTTTGATCGAGACCCTGGCCGAGGTCCGCAGCCTGCAGAGCCGGCTCGAGGAACTCGTCAAGTCGAAGGACCAGTTGATCGCCTCGGTGAGCCACGAGCTGCGCACCCCGCTCACCGGGATCATCGGTCTGGCCCAGATCATGAAGGAACTGACCGACGGAAGCCTCGACCCGGAGCCCCAGGAGCTTCTCGACATGATCGTGGACCAGGGGAACGACCTCTCCAACATCATCGACGACCTCCTCGCCTATGCCCGCACCGAGAACGGCAGCCTGACAGTCGACATCCAACCGTTCGAGGTGGCGTCGATCATCCAGGGAGTCGTCAGTTCGGCCGAGGGCCGCCAGATCGGGACACCCGACGCCGCCGGGGTGATGGCGCTGGCCGACCCGATGCGGGTCAAGCAGGTACTTCGCAACCTCCTCACCAATGCCCGCCGGTATGGCGGTCAGAGCATCTGGCTGGAGGTGGAGGACGCCGACGACGAGGTGTCGATCCTGGTGTGTGACGACGGGAACGGCATCCGGCCCGACAAGGTGGACGCGGTGTTCGAGCCGTATCAGTCGGCCCACGACCAGCGGTTGCAGCCCGGTTCGGTGGGTCTGGGCCTCGCCCTGTCTCGCAAGCTGGCCCGTCTGATGGATGGTGATCTCCACTACGAGCGGCGCGCCGACGTCACCGTGTTCCGGCTGACACTCAATCGGGCCCAGGCCCCGCTGCGGAGCTTCGCCTTCGAATGAGCCCCGGCTCGGCTCTTCCCTCCATGGGGGGCAAGGGGTCGTCATCGGGAGACCGCAAACCTGTCTTGCCTGTTCGATGACCTCTTGTGACTAGTTCATTCGGGGGTGCTCCCAATAGCCCTCAGCTTGGTCAGGTCGGTGGGCCGATACCAGAAGGGTGACAGACCGTTCACGGAGGAACTAGGAACTATGCGAACCGTGCGAGCGATGAATCGCGGTCTCAGTTGGGATGGCGACGGCAAGAAACGCTCCGTCATCGCCTCGATGGTGACCGGCATCGTCATCTCCCTCACCGTCGTCAGCCCCGCCAACGCCGCCGCATACGACCCGGCCACGGACCCCTATTCGATGGCGAAGGTCGCCCAGTACAGCGGTGCAACCGCCTGGTGGAACGCCGGGTACACCGGGGCAGGGATCGATGTGGCAGTGATCGACACCGGAGTCTCTCCGGTCGAAGGACTGTCGACCCCCGGCAAAATCATCTACGGCCCCGATCTGTCCTTCGAGTCCCAGGCGGCCAACCTGAGCCGCCTCGACACCAACGGCCACGGCACCTTCATGGCCGGTCTGATCGCCGGCAAGGACTCGACCCTCACCGCCCCCTTCGCCAACGCACCCGCCTCCGCCTACCGGGGGATCGCCCCCGACGCCCGGATCGTCTCGGTCAAGGTCGGGGTGGCCGACGGTGGCGTGGACGTTTCCCAGGTGATCGCCGCCATCAACTGGGTCGTCCAGCACAAGAACGACAACGGGATGAACATCCGGGTCATCAACCTCTCCTACGGCACCAACTCGAGGCAGACCTACACCGTCGACCCACTCGCCTACGCCGTCGAACAGGCCTGGAAGAGGGGCATAGTCGTCGTCGCCGCGGCAGGTAACACCGGTTACCAGCGGGGCAACGGCGCTCCCGGCCTGGCCAACCCGGCCTACAACCCCTATGTCATCGGCGTCGGCGGCTACGACACGCTCGGAACGACGACCACCAGCGACGACGTCGTCGGTGCCTACTCCGCCAGTTCCGCCGGATGTGGCAGCGCCTGCAAGAACCCGGACTTTGTCAGCATCGGCTCGCGCCTTCAAGGACTCCGCGTCCCCAACGGCTACCTCGACGTGAACCACCCCGAGGGCCTGCGAGGGACTCGCTACTTCGCCGGGTCCGGAACCAGCCAGGCCGCAGCCCTCACCTCCGGGGCGGTCGCCCTCATCCTCCAGCGGTATCCCAATCTGACCCCCGACCAGGTCAAGCAGTACATCAAGAGCTATGCCAAGAAGGTCCCGAGCTTCGACAGCCAAGCGCAAGGTGCGGGCGAGCTGAATCTCGTCGCCATGCTCCCCAAGACGCCGGCCGCCTACACCCAGAAGTTCACCAACGGCACCGGAACCGGCTCGCTCGAACTCTCCCGGGGAACCGACCGGGTGAGCGACGAAGGACTCCTGATCAGCGGGGAAGTCGATATCTTCGGACGTCCGTTCAACTCGGCGGCAATGGCGCTGCTCGCTGCCAGCGGAAGCTCGTGGTCGGGTGGGACCTGGAACGGAAGCTCCTGGTCCGGCTCCTCGTGGTCCGGCTCCTCGTGGTCCGGCT
>Ga0209798_10000456_pt1 | contig 24359 bp, 21 predicted proteins | sample DOMMetBare3Fresh_FD_187475 | JGI IMG/M metagenome (GOLD analysis project Ga0209798, IMG submission 187475) | Wetland sediment microbial communities from St. Louis River estuary, USA, under dissolved organic matter induced mercury methylation -... | ecosystem: Environmental > Aquatic >... | reverse complement strand
TGCGCTTGCTAACCACGCGACATATCGAACGCGTCATGCATCGAGCGCGGGCGTGAGCGGCTCTCGACCGCGAATCATGTCGGATGCCTTCTCGGCCATCATCAGCACACACGCATTGATATGCGCGGAGACGAGATCGGGCATCGCGGAGGCGTCAACGACTCGCAGACGCTCTACCCCCTGGACGCGCATCTGCGGATCGAGCACCGCATCAGGAGTCGAGCCCATCGGGCAGGTGCCGCAGGGATGATGCGCGGTGATGACGGTGTTGCGCAGCCAGGCTTCGATATCCGCGTCGCTCTGCACCTTGTCGCCCGGACCAAGCTCGACGCCGCGATAAGGATCGAGCGCCCGCTGGTAGACCATCTTGCGCGCGAGCTTGAAGCCATCGACGAGCGTCGGCAGATCGTTCGGCGCGGTGAAGAAATTGTATCGGATGCGCGGCGGATCGCGCGGATCGGCCGAGCGCAACAGCACCTCGCCGCGGCTGTCGGGATGCAACAGCGTCGGGCGAATGCCAAAGCCGTCGCGGAACGCCGGATAGATCAGCGGGAACCACAGATGCGGGTGATGCGAGGTGCCGCGGAACATGAACTCGAGGTCGGGCACGGCGAGCTCGGGGCGCGACTTGATGAAGGCATGCAGCCCGCCCGGCACCACGGTGGCGGGGCCGGTGCCGAACAAGTAGGCGCGGATCATGCTCACCGCCATGCGGTCGAAACGCATCTCGCCGTGGAACACGCCGGGTGAGCGGCGCTCGTAGGTCATGTAGGCGCCGAGATGATCCTGCAGGTTGCGCCCGACCGGCAGATTGGCGACGCAGGTGATGCCCATCTCGCGCAGATGCGCGGCCGGACCGATGCCGGAGAGCATGAGTAGCTGCGGCGCGTTGAACGCGCCGGTCGACACGATCACCTCGCGGGCGGCTTCCGCCTGCTTGCGGTCGCCCGCGTCGGTCACGTATTCGACCCCGGTCGCCTGCGTGCCGCGCATGAGCACGCGGGTCGCATGCGCGCCGGTCTCGACCGTGAGATTGCCGCGCTTGCGCGCCGGCCGCAGATAGGCGCGCGCCGACGACGAGCGCCGGCCGTCGCGGATGGTGTACTGGCCGCGCCCGAAGCCTTCCTGCGTCTCGCCGTTGTAGTCCGCCGTCGGCGGAATGCCGACCGCCTTGCCGGCTTCAAGCCAGGCGTCGAACAGCGAATCCGGTGTCTTCGCATATTGGGTGCCGAGCGGACCGTCGCCGCCGCGCCAGGGGTTGGCGCCGCCTTCCCAAGTCTCGGCGCGCCGGAAATAAGGGAGCACGTCGGCATAGGACCAGCCGCGCGCGCCCTTCTGCGCCCAGCGGTCGTAGTCGCCGCGGTTGCCGCGCGTATACGCCATGACGTTGATCGAGGACGAGCCGCCCAGCACCTTGCCGCGCATCGCCTCGATCGTGCGGCCGTTGAGATTGGGCTCGGGCTCGGTCTCATAGCCCCAGTCGAACATGGCGCTCTCGTGCATGCGGCCCATGCCGAGCGGGATCGAGATGTAGGGATGGCGGTCCGCCGGGCCGGCCTCGAGCAGAAGGATGCGGGCCGCGCCGTCCTCGCTCAGCCGGTTCGCCAGGACGCAGCCGGCGGAGCCCGCCCCCACGATGATGTAGTCGTAGCCGTTGCTCACGTCCGCTCCCCTTAAGCCCTGCGCTTTCAGCGATTCGGCGCACCGTGCCCTCACCAATGCTGGTGTGCAAGCCGCCCCATCCGGGTCTCAATAGAACGCAACGAGAATCTCGCCGCCCCCGATGAACCAAAGTCACGGCCCATGCGACCCAATAGCAAGGACGACCGGGAGAGCCCCATGGCAGCCAATGACGCAGTGATACTGGCGCGGTTCGTGTTCGCGATCTTCGCGATTGGGCTCACCGGCATGCTGGCCCAGCTCGCGATGTCTGGCGGCTAAAGCCACTCCCTATTTCGCCACGACGGAATCCCGCTGGATTCGCCGTCCGGGCCGGCCCATCATGCGCCCCGTCATCGGGAGCGCATCATGCGGGCTTACGCCGCTCTGCTCATCACCACCACGCTCGGTCTCGCCCTGCCGGCGTCCGGCGCCGTTGCGCAGGATGTGGCGGCCTGGCGGGTCGAGTGCACCGGCGACGGCAAATCGCTTGATTGCCGGGCGCTGCAGCAGCTGTTCCAGCGCGAGACGCGCCAGCTCGTCCTTTCGGTCCTGGTGCGCAAGGCGCCCGATCCGAAGGCCGCCCTGATGGCCATCCAGCTGCCGCTGGGGCTCAACCTCACTGAGCCGGTGCAGATGAAGGTCGACAGCGGCCAGGTGGAGCGCCAGCCAATCCAGACCTGCACCAATATCGGTTGCTTCGTGTCGATGACGGCGAGCGAACGTCTCGTCACCGCCATGCGCGGCGGCAACGAGCTCAAGATCACGTTTCAGGACGCCAACAAGAAGCCGGTCGAGCTCTCGGTGCCGCTACTCGGGTTCGGGCTCGCGTTCGACAAGGTCCGGACGTGACACATTGTGCTTCTGCGCCGGTTCGATCTCCGACAGGGCGGCAAACTCAGTTACCCTCTCCCTGCGAAGCGGGGAGAGGGTGGCGAGCATCGCAGATGCGAGCCGGGTGAGGGGCCGCTGATGCGCGGACCAAATCGAAGGACAGCCAGCAGGGTTCGCCAGCTGCGGAGAAACACGACCGACGCTGAAATGAAGCTTTGGCTTGCTTTACGCGACCGCCGATTGGGCGGCTTCAAGTTTGTACGTCAGAACCCAATTGGGCCATACGTGGTCGATTTTCTCTGTCGGGACCGCAAGCTCGTCGTCGAGGCAGATGGCGGTCAGCACGCAGATAGCGTCCATGACCAAAGACGTGATGCCTACCTTGCCTCTGCGGGCTATCGCATCTTGCGGTTCTGGAACTCCGACGTCCTGGGCAATTTCGATGGAGTGCTGCAAACGATCTTGGCATCCTTGAGTGCGGCGCGCGATTAGCATTCGATAATGCCCCTCACCCGGCCCTCGCTTCGCTCGGTCCACCCTCTCCCCGCTTCGCAGGGAGAGGGTACAGAGCCCGCGTCTCTCACTGCACTATTCGGATTGGCTCCCTATTTGGCGCACGACTTACCGCCCGGCCACCCGTTGCGACCGCGCGCCGTCGCCGATGCGGTCGAGCCAATTGGCCATCACGCCGGCGATCGCCATGTTGTTCTTCTCCAGCATCATCATGTGGCCGTTGCCGCGGACGCCGGCCTCGTCGAGCCTGATGAACGTGGTCTTGACGCCGGCCTGATTGAGATAGGCGACCGTGCAGTGGTCGTAGGGCGCGTGGTAGGAGGCCTCCGACGTGAGCACGAGGGTGGGCACCTTGGCTACGTTCGGCAGCTTGCGCGCCGGCTCCTTCTGCAGCCAGCAGCGCGCGTATTCGGGCTTGTCGGCCTTCTCCTGCCGCACGAACTCGAGCTTGGAGGTCGCGGTCACCGCCGGCTCGTAGGCGAGCGGCACTTCTCCGAGGCCAAAAGCCTTGTCGCGCGGGCTATCGCTGAACCAGTCGGGGGCGCCCTTGAACTCAAGCTCGCGCACCGGCGGGCCGTTCGGCTCGACCGCGACGTTGGCGCGCACCAGATCGGGCCGTTTGTCGACGATCGGCCAGGCGAAGGCGCCCGACTGCGAATGCGTCAGCAGGATCGAGGGACCGATCTTCTCCAGGAGCGCGATGATCGCGGGCGGGTTGATCTCCTGCTGCTTGGCGAAGTTCACGATCGAGGGCATCTGCGAGAAATAGAACTGCTCGAAGGCGGCGTCGCCGGGCTTGCCCTCGCCTGGCCACTGCGTGTGCAGATGCGCCTGCGGCCACTGCTTGTAGCGCTCGGGCGCGACGAAGCGCTGGGTCAGCCGCTCCATGTTGGCTTTGGTCACCGGGCCGTGCACGTCCGACCAGTGTGCGGAGCGCCCGCGGCCGACGCCGTCGACCACGTAGACCGCGTAGCCGCGGCGCACGAAATACTGCGCCCAGCCCTCGCGCCCGTCGGGCGTGCCGGTGAAGTTGGTGCCGCTCTGGCTGCCGCCGTGCACCATCACGATCGGGGTGCGATGACGCAGCCGCTGCGGGATCATGTACTCGACATAGATCTGGCCGACCGGCGCGGTGCCTTCAACCGCCGGGTCGAGCTTGCCGCCGACAAAGAAATAGCTCGACTTGGCGAGCACCAGCGGCCCGCGGGTCTGCGCGGATGCGGGCGAGGCCGCGAACGCAGCGGCGGTGCATAGCAACGCGGCGGCGATACGACTGCGCACCTGTTGGCTCGTCGTTGTCATTGATATCCTCCCTGGCGGTTGATTGTTGGACTCGTTCATTGATCCGGCTCGAAGCGATAGCTTGTGCCCTGGCGCACGATATGGCCGAAGCCCGGATAGTCGAGATGGGCGCCGGCGACGCGCACTCGGTCGGCGGCAACATTGTCGAAGGTGCGCAGGCGCGTGGCGCGCGCGGCATCGGGATCGACGTCGAAGACCAGCGCCGCCTCCGGATGCGGCACCTGCACGGCCGCGAGATGCACAACGTCGCCCCAGATGAGCAACCCGTTGTTGCCGGAATGAACGAGCCAGCCGGTGTGGCCAGGCGTGTGACCGGCGAGCGAGATCGCCGACACGCCCGGCAGCGCCTCGCCGTCGCGCACCGTTCGCAGACGGCCGCGATAAGGCGCGCAGACCGCCTGGCCCTTGCCGATGTTGCGGCGGATACGCTCGCTCGCGCCGCTTGCAGCGTCGCGGTCGAGCCAGAAGCGGGCTTCCTGTTCGTGCACGATCAGCTCGGCGTTCGGGAACACGGCACGGCCGGCGGCGTCGCAGAGGCCAAGCGCATGGTCCGGATGAATGTGCGTCAATAACACATAGTCAATCAATTCCGGCGCAATGCCAAGCGCGCGCAGATTGTTGGGCACTTGCCCAAGCTCAGGACCCATGGTCGGACCGCAGCCGGTGTCGACCAGCACCCACTCGGCGCCGAGCTTCAGCAGATAGCAATTCACCGGGAGGACCAGCGGATCGCCGGTCTTGCCGCCCACGAGCCGCTCGGCTTCGGTACGCGGAAAATCGATGAAGGAATCGAGCGTGGCAGGGAACGGCCCATCGCTGAGCGCGGTGATCTCGATTGAGCCGACGGTGCGGACCGCGGTCATTTGTGCGTGCTTTCTCCGCGTCGGCATGTTTGCGCCGTGCGAGCCGCGAACTCCGTTACCCTCTCCCCTTGCGGGAGAGGGTAAGAGCACGCGGCACGCGCGAACATTGTCTTGCGCGGCAGATCATGCGGCACGGCCGCAAGGTGCCGCAACAAATTATCCCAATCCTCTACGGAATCTTCTTCACCACCTTGGTGTCGAGCCCGAACAGCTTGGCGGCGTTGCCGCCGAGGATGTTGCGCTTAGCCTGCTCCTTGAGGAACGGCAAGTCGTAGACGCTCGACGGCAGATCGAAGTCCCAGTGCGGATAATCGGACGACCAGACCAGCTGGCTCTCGGCGTTGATCATCTTGAAGGTGGCTTCCAGGATCGAGAGATCGTCCGGGATCTCCATCGGCTGCGTCGAGTAGTACATCTCGCGCATGTATTCACTCGGCTTGCGCTTGCAGGACGGACAGTCCGACGTGCGCATCATGTAGCTGTGGTCGAGCCGCTGCATCAGGCAATAGGCCCAGGTCAGGCCGCTCTCGATCCACAGCACCTTGAGCTTGGGGAAGCGCTCGGGCAGCCCGTTGATGACCCAGTTGGTCATGTGGATCATGTTGAACCACATGAAGCCGAGCGAATGCACCGAGATGAACCGGTTGGTCATCTGCAGCGCGCGATCCTCCCAGCTATAGGCGGCGTGGAAGGAGATCGGCTTGCCCAACTCCTCGAGCAGAGCATAGGTCTTCATATAGGCATTGTCGTGCACCGGCTTGTAGCGTGGCGACGTCACCATGAATCCGACCACGCCCTTCTTGTCGCCGAAATCCTTCACGGTCTTGTAGGCCGCCTCCGGATCGTTGAACGGCAGATAGAGCATCGAGACGATGCGCGGCTCGTGCGCCAGAATGCGCTCGCACAGCCAGCGGTTATAGGCGCGGCACAGCGCAGTCTCGACCTCGACCTGCGGGTGCAGGCCGAGGAACAGCATCGGAGTCGGGAACAGGCAGGCGTAGTCGACCCCCATCGCGTCCATCCATTCCTTGGTCATTTGGATGTCGCGGTGCTTGTCGCCTGAGGGTTTATACTGCTTGCGCAGATTGTGCCGGGTGATGCGGCCCGAGAGGCCCTGGTAGCCGACCTGGCTGTTGAGGAAGGCCGAGCGACCGCCGCGGGCGATCGACTCCATCGCTTCCATCTTCATCACCGGGCTCTCGATATAGCCATAGACCTCCTTGTAGTGCTCGTTCTCGTAGTGGTGCGAATCCACGTCCACGATCAGGAAGTCCTGGTAGTTGCGTGCGCGCGCCTGCTGGGTGGCGTGCTCGAGCGACTTGGTCTCGGTGAACTCGTTGTAGTTCAGATTGCGGACTTCTTCGCGGGCCATATCCATGGGCGTGTCCTCGGTTTCTCAAATCACGACGAAGATGTCGTCGCCGCGCTTCACGACTTCGTACTTGCGCAGCTTCAACCGGCGATCGCCGGCGCATTCGCCGGTCTTGATGTCGTACTCGTAGCCATGCCACGGGCACACGAAATGCAGCTCGTCCGAGAAGGTCTGGCCCTCATAGGTGCGGTCGGCGGCGATGAGATCGACCACCTTGTTCACCAGGATGCCCTCGCAGGCGGGGCCGCCGGCATGCAGGCAATAGTTGCTGTAGGCGTAGTAGGCGCCATCCTTGAAGAACACCCCGACCTCGTGCTTACCGGAGACGACGATGCGGCGGTCTCCGTCCTTGAGGTCGGCGGCTTTGGCGACGAAGCATTCGGGCATGGGCTCTCCTTGACGCGGGACTGATCTTTGGACGTGATTTTGGAGCCACTCTAGTCGGGCAGCGGCCAGGCGGGAATGGTTTTTTGATAGCAAATGCGACCGAATGGCTGGTCTGCGCGCGCATCGACCTGCAACCGAGGCGACCGGGCCTAAGGGCTCGCGACCCTGAGCAGGTCGCGCACATGGGCGATCACCTCGGGCGGCGTCTCGATGGTGTCGCGGACGATGCGCTCGGCCTCCTGCCAGCCGCGCGGCTCAAGCCGCTGGCTGGTCTTGGCCACATCGGCGGCAAAGGCCGGGTCACGCACCATGGCGGTAAGCGCCGCGCGCAGCGCGGCCAGTCGGGCGGGCGGCACCTCGGGCGGCACCAGCAGCATCTTGCCCGGAATGCGCGCCAGCGCCAGGAACCGGAAGGCGGCCTGGTCGAGCGGTGCCGGCGCGAGCTCCTGCAAGAGCGGCACGTCGGCAAACTGCGCGGGCCGCGCGTCGTAGAGCTGCGCCAGGTGGTTGAAGCGCCCTTCCGCGACCCAGTGCGGGCGCCCCTCCAGGATCGCCTCGAAGGCGCCCGACACGCCATCGAGCTCGCCGCGCTCCATCGAGAGCAGGATCTCGGCCATGGTCTTGTAGCCCGGGATGATGCGGAAGCGCGTGCCGAACAGCCGGTTCATGATGTTGGGCAGATAGTACTGGCCGGATGTCGTGCCGGTCGCGCCGAACACGACCGGGATGCGGCGCGCATCGTCGAGGCTTGTCACGCCGGTGCGCTTGAGGATGCTGATGAGCGCGGTCTCGCCGCGGCCGACCGAGCCGAGCACCCCGAAGCGGCGGGCGTCGAACCTGATCGCGTCGTCAGACTGCATGGCCTGGCTGGTCGGGACGTTGTCGTACATCACCGCGATGACGGTGCCGTCCTTGGGTGCCACGTTGTAGAGGTGGTTCATCTGCCGCAAGCCCGCGGCGCCCGGCATCGACACCGCGATGCCGCCAGGGCGGCCGGGCAGATGGCGCGGCAGATGCTCGGCGACGAGCCGCGTCACCGTCGCGTAGAGCCCGCCCTCCGCGAACGCGCTGGTGAGCTGGATGGTCTTGCCGCGATAGAAAGCCGCCTCGTCGGCGCCGGCGGGCGAAACGGCGAGCACCCACATCAGCAACACGCTCTTGAGGGGCATCTGCATCAGGTTCAATTGCTCCGTTGCGCAGCGATGAGCTCGCGGATCGCCGCCATGAGCTCGGGCCGTCCCTGGATCCCGGTCGGCCCGGTGTGGGACACCCCATCGAGCAGCACGAACCGCATGTCGGGCCGCAACCGTTTGAGCTCCTGCATCTCTTTCAGCGTGTGGTCGAGCGTGCCGACGATGCCGAGCGTCGGCACCTTGACCGCTCGCATCTCTTCGGCCGTGACCGCCTGGTCGCGATAGCCGCGCAGCGACGCGGCGACCGAATGCTGGTCGAAGCTCGGGTCCGCCCGGCACTGCTGCTCGCGCCGGCGGTATTCCTCCTCGGTCGGCTTGGCGTTGGGCGGCGCCTGGCGATAGAGCCGGCTGCGGCTGATGCAGCCCTTCTCGATCTCGGAGGCTTCCACATCGATACGCGGATCGTCGGCGGCCTCGGGCGAGCGCCCGGCGCCGGCCGCCTGCGTGGCGGTGAGGAACCGTTCCGGATGCAGCGTGAGCAGCTGCGCCACCGTGCTGGCGCCGAGCGAGAAGCCGACGATGTGCGCGCGCTCGAGCTTCAGCGCATCGAGCAGGCGTGGAACATCGAGCGCCTGCTGCCGGCCATACGCTTTCGGGTCATGCGGCTTGCTGCTCTTGCCCGAGCCGCGGGCGTCGAAGGCCACGACCCGGAAATCCTTCTGCAGATTGGCGACCACGCCGCTGCTCACCCAGCTTTCCAGGCTCGACGTGCCGCCGTGCAAGAGCACGATCGGCTCGCCCCGGCCGCGGTCGATATAGTGAATTTTCACCCCGTCGAATTCGGCATGTTTGCCATCGTCGACAGCGAGCGCCGGAACACTTACAAGGCAGAGCAACGCCAAGGCGGTTCGCACCTGGGTTGTCACGGTGTCATTCCTTGCTATACGAGCCGCGTGAAGGCTTGCTATTCCATTCGCCCCGATCCTGACCCGATCTATTTGGGCTTTTCGCGATCGGTCGAGTTGCCTCCGCTCACGGGCGCGACCGTTTCGCTGATCGTCTCCAACTTCTTCGCCACATTGACAGTACTCTTGGCAAATTTCCAGATGGCCAAAGGGGTAGCAATGATAGAGACGAGCCAGACCATCAATCCGACCACCTTTCCGAAAACGAAGAACAGCGCAATCGCCAGCACCTGGAGGACAAGTGCAAAGACGCTGGTAACGAAGGGAATTAGCGGCGCAGCGAAACACACATGAAACAGATTGATCTCGTCCGAGTCAAAGAGCCTCTTGGACAGGGAGAAAATGATTGAGATCGCGACCGGGAACGCCCCGATCATCGCGAGCGGCAGGAAAATACGGCCAAGGATATCGGAACGGCTCCAGATTTCCCAAAGAGTGGTTAGCAGGCTGCCGACAAGCCGCGCCGGATGGATGAAACGAAATGGGCTGCAATTTATCATCACTTCGCCGCTCGACAAGCTGGTGCGGTCGCAGGCGGCAAGATTCCGAAAATAGGCCTCCCACAGGGAGAACGGCTGGATGAGGCTTAGGTCGGCAATCACTTGGTCGCAAAGACCCTGCACTTTCTCAAACCCGCCCATTGATCTGACCCAAGCACCCAGCGCCACCAGAATGACCGCCGCGACCAAGAAACGTCTCTTGGGTAGGGACGCTTGCCAAGCCTTCAACAAGTCGAGAATGTCACCGATTGAAATTGCTTTCATGTTGATACCTCACCGGGCGGTCCCTGCAGGCCCCCACTGGCAATCCGGCCCATCATTCACGATCATGCGGCTTCGTTCCAGAGGCAGATCACTCCCCATCCCCTTCATGAGGCGCTCTTAATGACGACACTGGTCACCGGCGCAGGGCTCATCGGCACCGCCTTTGCGCAAAATGCTCAAGCACGTGGCGAGGCGGTGGTTTTTGTCGATCCGGAACCCCGCGCCGATTTTCTACGCCTGAAGCTCGGCGACAGGGGCTATGCGGCGGTGCGCAAGGACGTGCGCGACCTGCCTGGACTGCTGGAAACGATCAAGACGCACGGCGCCACAACGGTCGTGCACACCGCGGGCCTGATCGGCAACCGGGTGCAGCAGTCGCTCAACGCGGCGTTCGACATCAATCTCGGCGGCACCCGCAACGTCGCCGAGGCGGTGCGACTTGCGGGCGTGCGCCGGCTCGTCCACATCTCGACCTTCGGGGTCTATGACCGGCGGCGCGAGGCCAATGCCCCGATCACCGAGGACTTTCCGCGCGGCGGCGCGCGCGGCTACGGCAACTACAAGGGCGCCAAGGAGCTGATCCTGGAGGCCTATGCGGCCGCCTTCGGCTTCGAGCTGATCATGCTGCGGCCCGCCAACGTGTTCGGGCTCGGGCATTTCTGGTCAGGCTCGAGCGGCGGCCAGAAGATGCACAACCTGATCGCGGCCGGTCTCGACGGCACGCGCGCGCGCATCGCCGCCGCGGAGACGATGGCGAACGAGTACATCTACGCCAAGGATGTCGGGCGCGCGGTCGATCTTGCCGCCACCGTGCCGCTGCCGAAGCAGACCGTGTTCAACATCGGCAATGGCGTCGTGACGCCGTTCGAGGACGTGCTCGCCGCCGTGAAGGCGCTCTGCCCGAACCTGAGCTATGAGGTGGAGCCGGGCGAAGCGCCGCACTCCAAGCTTGTCCCGCTCGACATTTCGGCCGCCAAGCGCCACCTCGGCTGGGAGCCGCGGTTCACGGTCGCGAGCGCGTTCGCGGACTATCTGGCGGAGCTGAAGGCCGCGCGGGCGCGCTGACCTCAACCGATCGGAGCACGATGCAATGACGATTGTCCGCCTCCTGGCAGCCGCCGCGCTCGCGGCGCTCGCCGCCGTCCCCGCCGCGGCGCAGCCCTATCCGTCAAAGCCGATCAAGATCGTGGTCTCGACCTCGCCGGGCGGCGCGACCGACATAATGGCGCGCATCCTCGGCCACCACATCACGACCAAGACTGGCCAGCCGCACGTGATCGACAACCGCGCCGGCGCAAGCGGCAATCTCGCCATGGACGCGGTCGCCAAGGCGGCGCCCGACGGCACCACGCTCGGCTTCGCCAACACCGGCAACATCACGATCAATCCTTATCTGTTCAAGTCGATGACGTTCGACCCGCTCAACGACCTCGTGCCGGTCGGGCCGGTCGGCACGGTGCCGTTGTTCCTGGTGATCAACAGCAAGTTGCCGGCAAAGACGCTGGCGGAGTTCATCGCCTACGCCAAGGCCAATCCCGACAAGGTCAGCTACGCCGGCGCCGGCGTCGGCACCACGCCCGATCTCACCGGCGGCGAGTTTGCCCGCCGCGCCGGCCTCGACAAACTCGTGGTGGTGCCGTTCCGCGGCACCGCGCCCGCGACCGCGGCCGTGATCGGCGGCGAGGTGCAGATGACATTCGTGTCGATGGGCCCGCATTTCGAGTTCATCCGCAATGGCACGTTGCGAGTGCTCGCCGCCGCCACGCCGACGCGCCGGCCCTACGTGCCGGACGTGCCAACCTTTGCGGAGGCAGGCTTTCCGGCATTCGAGATGTCGACCTGGTTCTCGTTGTTCGCTCCCAAGGACACGCCCAAGGAGATCGTCGACCAGCTCAACTTCTATACCCGCCAGGTGCAGACCGAGCCGGACGCCAGAAAACGCCTGGAGGCGACGTTCATTGATCCGCTAGTGCTCACCCAACCCGAGTTTGCCGCCATGGTGACGGCCGATGCGATCAAGTATGAGCGGATCGTGCGCGAAGCGGGGATCAAGCTGGAGTGACGGCCACAGATGGCCCGGAAATCAACAGATGCAGGTCGCGACAGCACGGTTTTCAAACGGCCGCGGTGGACGGGCCCATCATCATTTGACAAGGGGTGAAGGATTAGCCTTAACTTGCCCTCCTCCGGCGGCCCCTTTTGAGCTCCTGCAAGGTCGATATGGCAAAGCCCAAGAAATTCCGGCCAACCTACATCCGGCAGTGGCGCCGCCATCGCGGCCTGACATTGGAGACGGTGGCACAGCGCATCGATATGACGCCCGGGCTGGTGTCCCTGGTGGAGCGAGGGCTGCGCGGCTACACCCAGACTACGGTTGAGGCGTTGGCCTCCGCGCTGCGGACCGACCCGGCAGCCCTGTTGACCCGGGATCCGACCGATCCGAAGGCGATCTGGGCGATCTGGGACAAGGCCAAGCCGGGCCAGCGCAAGCAGATCTTGGAAGCCGCGATCAAGATCGTGAAGCGCCGATCCAAGGCCCGGCGGTAGACGCCGCCTTCATGTTGCGGCGCGCCCGGCAGCTTTGCCCACGGAGGACAGCGTGAACATCATCGACAAGGCCGAGAGCACGACCGCCATCGATTTCGAACGCTACCGGCTGCGGCGCTTCCTCGCCGAGCTGCCGCCCGAGGAGATCGAGGCCCGCAACCAGGCCGTCGACCTCGCCGCGGTCGCCGAGGCGCTCGACGGCAACCAGCGCGCCGTGCTCTTCCGTGCCGTCGGACCGGAGCGCCACGAGCTTGCCGGCAACGTGACCGGCAGCCGCAGCCGCATCGCGCAGGCCTTCGGGGTGGCGCCCGACGACCTTTTGCAGGAAGTGCGCCGGCGGCTCACCAACAGCCCGAGCATCGTCGACGTCTCGCGCGCGCAGGCGCCCGCCCAGGAGATCGTGCTCACGGGCAGCGACGCCGACCTCACAGCCCTGCCGGTGCATCTCCAGCATGGCGCCGACGGCGCACCCTACATTTCCGCCTCGACCGATTTCGTGATCGATCCCAAAACCGGCTGGACCAATGTCGGCATCAGGCGCCTGATGCTGCGCGGCCGCACCGAAGCCGGCGTCGATCTCAATTCGCCGAGCGATCTGCGCGCGATCTACGAGGCGAGCGCCGCGGCCGGACAGCCGCTGCCGGTGAGCTTCGTCGTCGGCTCGCACCCGATCGATCATCTCGCCGCCGTGATGCGGCTGCCGATCGACGATCTTGCGCTGATCTCGTCACTGCGCAGCGCGCCGCTGCCGGTGGTCAAGTGCGTGACCAACGACGTGCGGGTGCCGGCCGACGCCGAATGGATACTGGAGGGCTATATCGACGCCCGCGGTCACGTCGAGCCGGAGGGACCCTACGGCGAATTCCTCGGCTATTACGGCGCGGTCAAGCGCAACCCGGTGTTCCACCTCACTGCCATCACGCGCCGGCGCGATGCGCTGTTCCAGACGTCCAGCATCGGCGGAAAATGGCTCTCGCGCACCGACACCGCGCTCCTCAATGGCGTGCGCACCGAGGTGATGGTCTGGCGCGCGCTCGAGACCGCGGTGCGCGAGCCGTTGGCGGTCCACGCGACGCCGTCGAGCGGCGGCATGTACACGCTGCGGGTCAAGCTGCGCCAGCGGGTGCCGGGCGAGGCGCGCAACGCGATCGCGGCCTGCTTCGGCGCGCTCACCAACGTCAAGCACGTGTTCGTGGTCGATCCCGACGTCGACATCTTCTCGGACGAGCAGATGGACTGGGCGTTCGCGACCCGCTTCCAGGCCGACCGCGATCTCGTGGTGATGGAGGGGATGCGCACCGTGCCGATCGACCCCTCGCTGATGGGCAGCCGGGTGGGCGCCAAGGCGGGCTTCGACCTGACCTGGCCGATGGGCGCCGCCTCGCGCCTCGAAATGCGGGTGCCGGAGCCGCCGCGGCTTGGCGGCAGGCGCTTCCCATCGATCGAGGCCGCGCTCGCCGACGGGCCGAAATTCTTCGAGGAGCTGATGGGCGCGGTGGGCAGCCGCGACGGCCGCGAGATCGTGCGCGCGCTCGAGACGCTGCGCGCAAAGGTCGCCCTCGACCGCGATGCCGACGGACGCTATCTGATCAAAACGAAGTAGTTTAGTTTACGTCGGGCACGACGAGATGGACGAGCAGCGAAGTCGGCGCCTGCTGTTGTGCCCTCTCCCCTTGCGGGAGAGGGCGCAGCAATACGCGCCGAGCTAGCGGCGGCACAACAAGGAGACCCCCATGATCGCCATCATTAAACGCGCCGCGGTCGTGTCGCTTGCGCTCGCCGCCTGCGCCGGCACCGCCTTCGCGCAGGAGACCACCGTCAAGATCGGGCTGGTCAAGTCGATCTCCAACGCCGCCAATCTGTGGGCGATCGAGAAAGGCTATTTCCGCGAGGTCGGCATCAAGCTGCAGGTCGAGGACCTCGACACCACCGCCAACGTGCTGGCGCTGTTGGCGCAGAACCAGCTCCAGCTGGTCGAAGGCGGCATCTCGGCCGGCTACTTCAACGGCATCGAGAAGAACCTGCCGATCACCATGGTAATGGACCGGGTGTCGAGCCCGCTCGGCCACAACCTGATGCTGCGGCCCGACCTCAAGGGTCAGATCACGCGGCTCTCGCAGCTCAAGGGCAAGGTCATCGCCACCAACGGCACCGGCGCGGTCTCGACCTATGAGGTCGGCAAGATGCTGGAGACCGACGGCCTCACGATCGCGGACGTCGACGTCAGGGTGATGCCGTTCACCCAGATGGCGATCGCGATGCGCAACAAGGCGATCGACGCGGCAATCGTGATCCCGCCCTTCACCTCGCAGTTCCTCGACCAGGGCCACGCGGTCGCGTTCAAGGATCCCGATGACCTGGTCAAGCCGCACCCGATGACGATCGCGGTCAGCATGGTCAACACCGACTGGGCCAAGGCGAACGACCGGGTCGCGCGCAACTACTACGCCGCCTATCTGCGCGGCGCGCGCGACTACTGCAACGCCTATCACGGCGGCAAGGACCGCGCCGCCATGATCGATCTCCTGATCAAGAGCGGCACCGAGAACCGTCCGCAGCTCCTGCACGATTATCCCTGGCCGGCGCGCAACCCGAACGGAATGATCAACACCGACAGCATGCTCGACATGCAGGCCTGGTACCTCAAGAGCAAGATGAGCACGCAGCAGTTTCCGCTCGAGCGCCTGGTGCAGACCTCCTACATCCGCGAGGCGGTCGACAAGCTCGGGCCGTTCGCGCTCGAGAACAAGGACAGCAAGCTCGCGGGGTGCAGATAGCCCCTAGTCACCTGTCGTCCCGGCCGAGCAAAGCGAGGGCCGGGACCCATTCGCCGCATATGTTTTGCTCGGCCGGGATGACGGAGCGGGGTTATCGGACGAACACATAATTGAGCACAATCGGAACATCGCCGTGAGACTTCTCAAGCCAATCGCATCCTCAGCTCTTCTCCTTTGCTCCCTCGCCTCAGCGCACGCGCAGGAAGAAACCGTGCGGGTCGGCAGCGTGCGCTCGACGGCATCGCTCGCGACCACGATCGCGGTCGAGAAAGGCTATTTCCGCGAGGCCGGGATCAAGGTCGAGCTGACCGACCTCGACACCTCAACCGACACGATTGCGGTCGTCGCCCAGAACCGGCTGCAGATCGTGGGCGGCGGGCTCTCGGCCGCTTATTTCAACGCGGTCGAGAAGAGCCTGCCGGTCACGGTCGCGTTCGACCGCGTGAGCTCGCCGCTCGGCCACAAGCTCCTGGTGCGTTCCGACCTCAAGGATCAGATCAAGACGGTCGCCCAACTCAAAGGCCGGCCGCTCGCCAGCAATTCGCGCGGCTCGATCACCAACTACGAGATCGGCAAGATCCTGAAGACGGTCGGGCTTAGCTTCAAGGACGTGGACCTGAAGTTCATTCCGTTCTCGCAGGTCGCTATCGCCTTCGCCAACAAGGCGATCGATGCCGCCTTCGTGATTCCGCCGTTTGCCGCCCAGATCGTCGAACGCGGGCTCGCGGCCGTCGTCGCCGACCCGGATGATTTCGTCACCCCGCATCCGATGACGATTGCGGTCGCCTTCATCAACACCGACTGGGCGGCGAAGAACGACGCGCTGGTGAAGCGCTATTTCGTCGCCTATATGCGCGCCGTGCGCGACTACTGCCAGGCCTATCATGGCGGTCCCAATCGCGCCGAGCTTATCGACCTGGCGATCCGCAGCGGCATCGAGCGGCAGCCCGAGATGCTGCAAAACTATCCCTGGCCCGCGCGCAGTCCGGATGGCCGCATCAACGTCGCCAGCATGCTCGATATCCAGGCGTTCTTCGTGCAGGAGGGCCTGTCGCTGCGCAATCTTCCAGCCGAAAAGCTCGCCACCAACGCCTATATCGAGCACGCCAACCGGACGCTCGGCCCGTTCGTGCTGACGAACAAGGACAGCACGCTTACCGGCTGCCGCTGAGGCACGTCTTCACTGGTATCGCAATTCATGTGTTAGGGTGCCGCCGGTTTTGTGGGAGAAGGGGCAATGGTCGTGCAGCGGCGCGGCGCCGCGGTCGATATCGCGGGCTTGCGCAAGGAATATGTGAGCGGCCAGGGCCGCGTGCTGGCGATCGACACCATCGACCTCACCATCGCGCCGGGCGAATTCCTGTGCATCGTCGGCCCCTCGGGCTGCGGCAAGTCGACCCTCCTTCGCATCCTGGCCGGGCTCGACCACCAGAGCGCGGGCACGATCACGGTCGAGGCCGGCGGCTGGTCGGTCGAGAACGCCATGGTGTTCCAGGAGAGCGGGCTGTTCCCCTGGATGAGCGTCGAAACCAACGTCCGCTTCGGGCTGATGACGCGCGGCGTTCCCGACGCGGAGGCGAACGAGCGCGTCGAGGCGGCGCTCAAGCTCGTGGGCCTGACCAAGTTCCGCCGCCACTACCCGCATCAGCTCTCCGGCGGCATGCGCCAGCGCAGCGCGATCGCGCGCGCTTTCGTCACCGACCCGGCGATGCTGCTGATGGACGAGCCGTTCGCCGCGCTCGATGCCCAGAACCGCGTCATCCTGCAGGCAGAGTTGGTGCGCATCTGGCACGAGACCCGCAAGACCGTGATCTATGTCACCCATTCGATCGAGGAGGCGCTGCTCATGGGCGACCGCTGCGTGGTGATGACCGCGCAGCCCGGCCGCATCAAACGGATCATCGACGTCCCCTTCCCGCACCCACGCGATCTGATCGCGCTGTCGTCGGCGGCCGAGTTCGGCGCGCTCAAGCTCGACATCTGGCGGGTGCTGGAGGAAGAGGTGACGCGGGCGCGGGCGGAGCTTGAGATATGAACGGGCTCTCGGCCAAGACGCGCGACCGGCTGCTCTACATGGTCTCGCCGCTCCTATTCCTGGGGCTGTGGCAGCTTCTGCTGATGGCGGGGATCGGCGACCGCCGTTTCATCCCGGCGCCGAGCGACATCGCGGTCCGGTACTGGCAGCTGGTGCTGAGCGGCGAGCTGGCGATGCATACCGGCGTGACGCTGCTGCGGGTATTCGGCGGATTCTTCATCGGCGCCATTCCGGGTGTCGCCTGCGGACTCTTGATGGCGATGTTCCGGCCGGTGCGCTTCATGATCGACCCGCTGATCGCGGCGCTGTTCCCGATCCCGAAGATCGCCCTGATGCCGCTCCTGCTCCTCGCGTTCGGCTTCGGCGACGCGTCAAAGATTGCGCTCGTTGCAATCGCGGTGTTCTTTCCGGTGTGCGTGAACACCTATGTGGGCGCCGCCAACATCGAGAAGATCTACTGGGACGTCGCCAAGAACTACGGCGCGAGCCAGACCGTGATGTTCACCCGCATCGTGTTCTTCGGCGCGTTGCCGACGGTCTTCGCCGGCATCCGCATCGCGGTTGCAGTCTCCTTCATCGTGCTGGTCGCAGCCGAGTTCGTCGCCACCAAGTCCGGTCTCGGCTACCTGATCTGGAACTCATGGGAGCTCCTGCAGGTCGACATCATGTTCTGCGGTATCGTCACGATCGGCATCCTCGGCCTGATCACCTCGGCGATCCTGCAGGAGCTCGAGCGCAAGATCATTCCGTGGAAGGCGGAGTGACGTTGGGCGGCGTCACGGGTGCGTGAGCTGCCCGATGAGGTCACCGACCACACAACTGCTGCTGTTCACATCCACGGCGATGCGTGGCGGGCCCTGCTTGCGCTGGCAGGGATTGAGGGTACCGGTCTGGAATTGAATGAGATACCTCGTAACGGTCGAGAGGCTCCATCCGAGCGGCAACGGATAGCCATATTCCTCCAGCCTGACCTTCAGCACCGCTCCTGACGGCGCATCGGTTCGCAAGTAGTCGGCCTGCTCGGCCCGGCCGACCTCGATATATCCGCGCGCCTCGCTGGCGTTGAGCATGGTGCGGATCGGATCGAGCGCCTCGTTGAGGCCATCCGCCGTCTCCGACGCAAAGCCGCCCGAGGTGAGAATGACCAGCTTGATGTCGACCGGCAGCTTGTGCTCGGCGATGACCTTTTGCAGCGAATGCGTCAGATCGAGCGCCGTGGCCACGCCGGAGCTTTCAAAATACCCGCCGTCGCTGACCTTCGTCACGCTCTTCACCGGCGGCGCACAGGGGCCCATCTCGGTCGTCTCGTAGTACCAACCCGTCGGCGTAATCCACGGGAACCGCGCGCTCAGCACGGCGGCGGTGCTGAGCGGAACAGATTCAATCTTGCCGCTCGCCTGGCCCACACTCGCCGCCACACAATTGGCGGGAAAGAACCTGAGGTCGGTCAGGCCCTCGAATCTGAACGGCGCGATCAGCCGACGTCGCCCGGTGTCAACCTCGGTAGTGTTCAGCACCAGCGCCGGCGTAAACAACGACTTGTCGAAGCCCGCAGGCCAGAGCGAGATGAAGGGCTCCGCCAGGGTGTTGGCCTCTTGCGCTTTCAAGCGCGGCCCGAACAGCTCGCTTCGTGTCATCATCCGTTGCCACGACGCCTCCAGCCCATTCTCCAAGGCGCGCGCCCGGTCGAACATCTCGACCCGATACGGAATGAACTGCTGGAGCAGGTCCGGGAACAGCCACATCGCCTGCAGCGGCGACCAGAAATCGTCGTCCAAGACATCGGAGGCGGCACTGAGCAAGGCGGGGCCATCGCCGCCGCCGACTTGACTGTTACACCCCGTGCTCGGGATTTTGACGGTCCCGCGCAACTCAGCTTCCTTCATCGAGGCGGCAAAGACCGCGGCCCCTACGCTGCCGCCGGACACGCCGCTGATTGCGAAGAGATGGTGAGCGAAGTTCGGGCACCGCTCCTGCATGTAGCTGAGAAACGTGGCGGCATGCAGCGCGGCATAGATGCCTCCGCCCTGCGCCGCGACGACATAGATTGGGTATCGGCCAGGGAATTTCGATTGGTCGGTGCGGGCATTGTACCACTTCAAAAAGGCGTCCGATAAGTCCGGCGTCGTCGGCGACGCTTGCGCCGCATACGGTATGCGCCTGACGCGATGATTGTTGCTGAAATCAAACAGTGAAAAGACGACTGCCACGGTTGCGAGCAGCCAGACCGCGAGGCGCCCCGCTGCTCCGGATTGGACCGCGAGATAGTTCACGACGACAAGGCTCAGCGCGGCAAACATGCAGAGAATGGGCGCGGCCGAAATGCGCGCGGCCGCGGCTCCCGCCTCGCTGGAATAGACGAGGCAAAGCGCCAGGAAGACGACGGCGGCTCCGAGCGCCGTGTACCCGCTCGACATAGCGCGGCCGACGGCGTCGGCGCGCGCCGAATTCTCGAAGCGATTGAGCAGGAAGACGAGAAGCAAGCCCAACAGGGCAAAGACGACAGCCGATCCAATCAGCATATCGTTGTAGCTCGCAAGCTGGCTCGCCCAGCCGACTGCCGCCTCGTGCGCGACCGAAGGATCGGCGCCCGCGTCCCGCAATTGGATTTCCTTGATCCTGGCAAGCAGACCTTTGATGTTCGCGACGGCGTCCTTGCTGCTGCTGGCCGCATAAAGCCCGAGAGACAATGCCAGGAATGGCAGGGCGACCAAGCTGAGGCCGACCAATCGGCGCGCTCCGGCCGCAACCGTGTTGACCGTGCCTTCCGCGCTGACCGAGCTTTCCGCCTCGTCAAGATTTGCGCGACAGGTCAGCCAGACCAGGACGGAGAGCACCGTCAGGCCGGCAAGGGTGTAGAGCAACGTGGTGACGGCCGCCCAGAAGTCAGGATTGGAAGACCAAACCTCCACCGTTTGCAGGGACGCGATGCGCTGCGCAAAGCCTCTGTAGATCTCTCGAAACTGCGCGGGCGCGAACAGAACGTAGGATGCCGCAACTGTCACGATGATCGGCACGAGATTGAACTCAAACGCGGAGAAGACTCGATCGATGTGCTTGCGCATGGCTTGACCGGTCAATTGTGCGGGAATTTGGCTTTGGGACGCGTAGACGGGCTATTTGCTTTTACTGCAGAAGGGTTTGGCACGCTCGCACTTCTCTGCGAGCGTGCAAATACTGTCCATGAGCGGCTTGCATTTGTCGGCCTGGGTCGGGCTGCGCGTGTTGCACTTCAGGCCCGTGTATTGAAGATACAAGGTGTTGGCCTGCTCACCACACGACAGGATCCTCTGGGCCAGCTGAATGCGGCCTGTCTGTGTCGAAGCTTGCGCGTGGTCGAAAGCGGCAACAAGGGCAAGTATCAAGGCCAGCAGAACAGCTGCTCGCATTGCAGTGCTCCGTGTATTACACAATTGCGCTGCAAGCGCACGATACTGCACTGCGAGCACACGATCGACATGGCCGAGATTGTCCAGCCAAGTCAACGCCTAGGCGAAGCTATGCAGCTTCACTTGGAACTCGTAGCAGAAATTGAAACTTCGCGCAACGTTGCTGCTGTTTGCAGCAACAACTCCACGTGTCACATCACCTGCTCCACGTGTCACATCACCTGCGCACAAAAAAACGCTGACGTTTGATCGATTGCATTACGAGACGCGCGTAATCCGGCGTGTTCGCTGATTGATGCGCGTCCAGCTTTGAAAGATCGATCAAGCTGCGCGCATGGCTTCGCGGCTTCACCACCGCGAACGATTGCGGCGTCACCGCCCCGCTGCATAGCCCTGCATGCCGCGCGGATTGGCGGCCGCGCGGCGGCGGCGGCCGTCGCGTGAGGCGGCGGTCAGGCGGCCTTCCGACCAGTCGGCTTCGACCTCGACCACATGGCCGCGGCGGCGCAGCTCCTTGATGGTGTCGGCCGGCAACCGGCCCTCGACCACCAGCACGCCGGGGCGCGCCTCGCGCGGCCAGAACGATGACGCGAAATGCTCGGAGTGCCAGGCCGGCGCGTCGATCGCCTCCTGCAGGTTCATGCCGCAATGGACGTGGCGCAGGAAGAGCTGCGCGGTCCACTGGTCCTGCTGGTCGCCGCCGGGCGAGCCCCAGGCGAGATAGGGCTCGCCGTCACGCAGCGCGAGCGTCGGCGTGAGCGTGGTGCGCGGCCGCTTGCCGGGCGCGAGCGCGTTGGGATGGCCTTCGTCGAGCCAGAACTGCTGCGCGCGTGTGCCCAGGCAGAAGCCGAGCTCCGGGATCACCGGCGAGGACTGCAGCCAGCCGCCTGACGGTGTCGCCGACACCATGTTGCCGGCGCGATCGACGATGTCGAAATGCACGGTGTCGCCGCGCATCAAGCCTGAGCGCTCGAGCTTGGCGTGATCGATCGCGACCACGCCCGGATCGACGGTGTCGTCATGCGTCCAGGCAGCGCCGCGGCCGACCGTGGGCTCGCCGACGCCGGCGGCAGCAACACGTTGGCCGCCAGCTACCCGCAAATCGAGCCGCATGCCGTAGCCCGGGATGTTGCCCGGCCGCTGCTCGAGCGAGGCGCGCTCGCCGACAAGCTTGCGGCGCGCCGTGTTGTAGGCCTCCGAGAGCAGCATCTCGCCCGGGACCTTCACGAAATCGGGATCGCCGTAGAACGTGTCGCGGTCCGCGAACGCGAGCTTGGCGCATTCGACCACGGCGTGGATGAAGTCGGCGCTCTTGGGATCGGCGCCGTCGAGGCCAAGGCCCTCCAGGAGCGCCAGCTGCTGCAGCATCACCGGGCCCTGGCTCCAGAACCCGCCTTTGCACAGCGTGTAGCGGCCATACTGATAGGTGACCGGCGCCTCGACGCGCGGCTGCCAGCGTCCCATGTCATCGGCCGTGAGCAAGCCGCGATGGCGCTCGCCGCTCGAATCCATCAGCTCCTGCGTGCGGCAAAAGCGATCAATCGCCTCGGCCACGAAGCCGTGCGACCATTGAGATCGCGCGCGCTCGATCTGCGCCTCGCGATTGCCGCCCGCGCTCTCGGCCTCGCGCAGGATGCGCGCATAGGTCTCCGCCATCGCGACATTGCTGAACAGCGAGCCGGTCGCCGGCACGTTGCCGCCTGGCAGGTAGACCGCGGCCGAGGTGGGCCAGTGATCGAGGAACAACTCGCGCACGGTCGTGATCGTGGCGTTGGCGCGCTCGACCAGCGGATGGCCCTCGCGCGCGTAGAAGATCGCGGGCGCGAGCACCTCCGCAAGCCGCATGGTGCCGTGGTCGCGCAGGAGCAACATCCAGGTCTCGAACGTGCCGGGCACGCAGCAGGCCAGGAGCCCGGTGCCGGGAACGAGATCGAGCCCGAGGCCGCGGTAATGCGCGATTGTGGCGCCGGCCGGCGCCGGCCCCTGCCCGCAGATCACCTCGACCTTGTCTTTGCCCTTGCGTACGTCGTGCAGGATCACCGGCACGTCGCCGCCGGGGCCGTTGAGGTGCGGCTCCACCACCTGCAGCGTGAAGGCGGTGGCGACCGCCGCATCGAACGCGTTGCCGCCACGCTCCAGAATGCCCATGCCGACCGCGGTCGCGATCCAGTGGGTCGAGGCGACAACCCCGAAGGTGCCATCGATCTCAGGACGCGTGGTAAAGGGATTGGGGTTGATGTTGCTCATCTCAAGGTCTCGCGCAGGTTGCGGGGCGCAGCTAAGCACAGGACGGCGGCGGCTGTCTCGCCAAGGAAACCTTAGCCCCGCCTGGTGGTACTGGCGCCCTTGACTCCCTTCCGCTGCCCATAGAACAAACGAAAGAAACAGGGGCGCAAACACATGCCGGAAACCGATCTCGAGCAGCGCGTTGCGGGCGTGCGCGCGCTGTTCAACCCACGCAACATCGCCATCGTGGGCGCAAGCGACCGCCCGGGCAACTGGTCGCAGCGGGTCTATCGCTCGCTCAAGAAGTTCGAATTCCCGGGCGCGATCTATGCGGTCAATCCGCGCAACAAGACGGTGTGGGATGGCCAGATCTGCTACGCGAGCTTAGGCGAACTGCCGGAGCCGCCCGACCACGTGGTGGTGATCGTGCCGGGCTCAGCCGCTGTCGAGGCCATCACCGAGGCCGGCAAGGCCAAGGCGCGCAGCGCCACCGTGTTCTCCGGCGGCTTCGGCGAAGGCGGCGACCCGAAGGGGCGCGCGCTCGCCGCCGACCTCAAGCGCGCGATCGAAGGCGCCGGCATCGCGGTCTCAGGCCCCAACTGCATGGGCAATCTCGCGGCGCCCTCGCGCATGATGACCATCCCGGACGACCGCATCACCACGCTCGACCGCGGCCCGGTCGGGATCGTGGGGCAGAGCGGCGGCATCGTGATGGCGATCCACCGCGCGCTGCTCGCGCGCGGCGTCACCGCCGGCTATGCGGTGACCAGCGGCAACGAGATCGGCCTCAACATGGCGGACTATATCCGCTACCTGGCCGACGAGCCGGACATCCGCGCGATTGCGTGCTTTATCGAATCGATCAAGCAGCCGGCCGCGTTCCGGCGCGCCTGCGTCTATGCGCGCGACGCCGGCAAACCGGTCATCGCCGTCAAGATCGGGGGCTCGGAGGAAAGCCGCAAGGCCGCGCTCGCCCACACCGGCTCGCTCGCCGGCTCGCTCAAATGCTTCGACGCGGTCGCGGAGACGATCGGAGTCGTGCGTGTCGACACCCTCGACGAGATCGTCGAGACGGTCGAGTACTTCACGCATGCGAAGCCGCCAAAGGGGCCGCGGCTCGGCGCCATGACGTTCTCGGGCGGCATGAAGGGCCTCCTGCTCGAAGCCGCCGAGCGCAACGGGCTGACTTTTCCGCCGCTCCTACCGGAGACCAACGCCAAGATGGCCGAGGTGCTCGGCGTCGGCACGTCGCTCGGCAATCCGCTCGATGCGGGCTTCGCGGCGCTCTCAAGCTCGGAAGCCTATTTCAAAGGCATCGAGACCATGCTGGCCGATCCCAACATCGACGTGCTCCTGGTGCAGGAGGAGCTGCCACCGGCGCCGCGGCTCAACAACAAAGTGGAAAACCTGCGCCAGGTCGACCAGATGGTGGCGCGCGCAGGCAAGCCGATCGCGGTCGTCTCGATGATCTCCTACATGTTCACCGAACACACGCGCGAGTTCCGCGCCGCCTTGCCGAATCTGCCGGTGCTGCAGGAGATCGACAAGGCGATCCGCGCGGTCGGCCGCGCCGGCCGCTATGGCGCACTGCGG